>Ga0316231_1004594_pt1 | contig 11350 bp, 9 predicted proteins | sample TBH18027metaG_FD_206002 | JGI IMG/M metagenome (GOLD analysis project Ga0316231, IMG submission 206002) | Freshwater microbial communities from Trout Bog Lake, Wisconsin, USA - TBH18027 | ecosystem: Environmental > Aquatic > Freshwater > Lake > Hypolimnion/Profundal zone | place: USA: Wisconsin...
CGGCAGGTTGTCGGCGTCGATCCTGATGAACGGGTGCTTAGCAATCCTTTTTTAGATAAGGCTTACGTGGTTTTTGGCGAATCGATGGAAATGATTGCCGACGCTTCGGTGGATGTTGCAATCAGCTGTAATGTCCTGGAACATCTGGATAATCCCAAGGCTTTTTTTCGGGAAGTCTATCGTGTTTTGAAACCTGGGGGTCTTTTTTTGGCCAAGACCCCTAACAAGTACCATTATGTTCCGGTTATCGCTCGTTTGACACCAGACTTTTTCCACAAGTTTATCAATAAGCAACGAGGCAGAAAAGAAGTCGACACCTATCCAACCCGATACCTGGTCAACACCAGGAGCGACCAGCATACCTGCGCAGCTGAGTCAGGACTTGCGGTTATGAGCATGAAGTACTATGAGGCCCGGCCAGAGTATTTGCGGATGAATTTTCTGACTTACGGGCTCGGGATAGCCTTTGAACGGTGTGTCAACTCTCTTGGTCTTGATGACCTTAAAGTTATTATGATTAGTTCTTTTCGGAAGTGAGGCTATAACAGAGCGGTGAATGGGGAGACGCTTGTGTCGGTGCAAAAACGAATGAGGCTGTTGTGGAATGATATAGGCTGCTCCTCGAAGCGAGAAATATTCTATCGCGGTTGGGATATGGCCCTGCGGAAAACCGGACTGCAAAAGCGGCGATATCCTATGGGCTGGATGAGTGATCATGAGGTTTTGGAAGCGTTTGATAAGCTTTTTGCCTCAAAGGCGGAGCTTTGTCAGCAGATAAGAAACAGGAAAAACCCTATTTTCTTCTTCGACGGTGGGGATCGGTCTTTGTATGAGCGAATCCTTCATGAGCGATTTGACAGCAGCCGGGAGATTATTACCGCCCAAGCCGATGCGGTGGTGGAGCATATATTCTCCTTGTTAGGGAAGCATTTATATTTTGGCTCGGAAATGAACTGGCACTTTTCCGAGGACCATGACCTGTCGTGGCCGCTTAGACATTGGGCCGACATAAATGTTGCCGGGAATGCCGGACATGGAGATGTAAAACCGGTATGGGAGCTAAACCGGCATCAGCACTTCTTTACTCTTGGGCGCGCTTACTGGCGAACAGGTGATGACCGCTATGTCATCGAGTTCGAAAAACAAATAAAAAGCTGGATAGATAGCAATCCGGCTGAGATGGGCATCAACTGGCAATCAAATCTTGAAATCGCCCTGCGTTCGATCTCCTGGATATGGGCAGCGCAGTATTTTAAGTTTGCTGTGGCTGATGATAGTTTATTGGATATTGTTCGCGTCCTTGTTCACAGCGGCAGGCATATGAATAAGCATATTGCTTACTCGCAGTATTGCATGCGGAATAATCATCTTATTGGTGACGCAGCGGGGCTGGCTCTTGTCGCCATTTTCCTGCCGGAACTGGCTGAGGCCCAAGGGTGGAAGGATAAGGCACTGGGTATTTTATATCAGGAAATTGTGAGCCAGGTCTATGTGGATGGGGTGAATGACGAACAGGCCATCAGTTATCACCGCTTTGTATTCGACTTGTGTTTTCTTGTTGTTCGCATGGAGCAGATGAATGGCGCTGATGTTCCCGAAGCGGTGCTCAGCCGCCTTGAAAAAATGATTGATTTTGTGGCCTGGGTGGTAAAACCCGATGGATCTGTCCCGATGATCGGCGACGGGGATGACGGACGGGCTCTGCTGCTTGGGCGTGAAGCGCCCGGCAATTACCGGCCAATGCTGCAGGCAGGGGCAATTGCTTTCGGACGGGCAGATTGTAAGGATAGCACAGGCGGGCTTTCTGAAGAAATTTTATGGTTATTTGGTCCGGATGGTATTGCTGCATGGGATCAGTTGTCTGCGACCATGCCGGAAAGCAAGGCGAAAACCTTTGAAAACGGTGGTTACTATATCCTTCGTTCCGGTTGGGACCAAGAGAGCAGCTGCGTCGTTTTTCGCAGCGGCCCACACTCGCCGCATCATGCCCACGCGGATCAGCTTCATCTGCAGCTATCGGCGTTTGGCCAGGACTTACTGATTGATCCTGGTACATATCTATATAATGGCTCCCAGGAGTGGCGAAATTACTTTCGCGGTACCTTTGCTCATAATACTATGGTGGTTGACGGCGAATCCCAGGCTGTGCCTCATCGTGTTTTTCGCTGGTTGCATGCCGGTCGCCCGAAGGCGGCAACTGCGTGGTATGGAACAAAAGTTCAGTGGGTTTATGGCGGGCATACCGGTTATCGTCGGTACACCGATCCTGTGACTCACTGTCGCGGTATTTTGAGTGTGTTTGGCGAATATGTACTGGTGTTTGACACCAGCGATGCACTGGAGGAACATGACTATGAAACTTTGTTTCACTTTGCGCCAGGAGAGGCAACCCTAAACGAAGCTTCGAGAGAGTGTGTTTTTACCAGCCTGGGCGGAGCTGGGCTGGTGATCAAACGCCTGGATGCGCCGGATACATGCCTGAAGGTCATTTCCGGCCAGACGGAGCCGGTTATCCAAGGATGGTTTTCGCCCAGCTACGGGGAACGTATTCCTGCTCCTGTGCTCAGTTTTTCTGTTAAGGCTGCTGGACCATGGTCAGGTGCTACCTTGTTGCGTCCGTTTCGGGGAGCGCTGACAGAGTCGCTGGGCGTCGGAAATGTACCGGGAAACAAGTTGTCATGGAAGCTGGAGCAGAAGGAAATCATCGATTATGTCACATTCCAGAAGAATGTCCCTTTAGCGGGAATGGAAACAGATAGCTCGGTCGCTCTTTTCCGTTTCAACAAGGGAAGGCCGGCGTATCTTTTCATCGGTGCGGGTACTGAGGTGTCGCTGGATGGAATACTGTCGTTCACCGGTGAATGGGAGTATCTAGAATTGACTTTCAATGCGCACAATAAACGAGTGGCGGTAAGCGGCGACTGGAGACGGTTGAACCGCGTTGACGGAACGCCGTGGACGGCTGAAATTCAAGGGAAAATCATTCCGACTGGCGGGATGGTGAATCAATAGGTCAGGTCAAAACAACAGAACTGGCTGATTCAGATAGATCGGAACAATCTTGTGTTCCTGATCTATTTTTTTGGAAAAATTCAATGGTGTCCTTGATGTTAATAATTGCTATGGAGTTCGAGGGTATTAGAAATAATCGTCAAAATACTTCCTGAATATACAATTAATCCTAAAAAAGTTGAATTATTTACTTGAAATGTTATTATTTTACATGTAACATGATAGTATAATGTTAAATTTTGTCGTAAAAAGAAATTCATCAGGTTTATCGAGTTCATGGGGAAAGGAATAAAACTGTGAACCCAATTTCTGATTTTGACAGTCAAAGGTATCGCTATACGGCTTTCGGACTACTTATCGATTCTCAGGTCGCTTTGCCGGAACTGGCCGCAGGAGTGTGGGGTGCTGCCGATGTCAGCATTGTCTATGGCAAAATTCCGGACAAGCTTATTTCACCTATTGAACAAGGCGACTATTATCAGGCAGCCGACAAAGAATTTTTGTTCCGGGTGGAAGGGGTAGCCGGCTACTATGTGACAGATGGCAGAAAGATTGTCGTTCAGCCGGACAATGGGGACGACTTACGGGAACTTAGATTGTATCTGCTGGGGACGGCCATGGGAGTTCTGCTGATGCAGCGGGATGTGCTGCCTATCCATGGAAGCGCAGTGGTTGTAAACGGGATGGGTATGGTATTCACCGGCTGGTGCGGGGCCGGAAAATCAACTCTGGCTGCCGTGCTCCACAAGTCGGGATATTCTCTGCTGGCTGATGACATCTCAGCAAGCACTGTTGATGAAGGGGGGTCTACCCTGGGTTCACCCGGGATATCCCCAGCAAAAACTCTGGCAGGACAGTGCGGCAATGATCGGGATTGATACCGCTCCTCTTACCCCGGTATGTCCAGATATGGACAAGTTTTTCGTGCCGGTATCAACGCGCTTTTGCCGGCAACCTGTGCCGCTTTTAGCTATTTATGAACTTGTGGTAAAGCCGTGCGAGGGTATTTCAATCGACCTGTTAAAGGGTATGGAGAAGATTACGGCTGTTATGAACCATATGTACCGAGCCGGCCTGGTTGAGGGATTGGGACTGAAAAGACAGCACTTTAAAAGGTGTACCAGCTTGGCTAAACAGGTACAGGTCTTTCGTCTGACGCGGCCGGAAAGCGGAATGTCCCTGGAAAAGCAGGCCGATGTTCTGGAACAGCATTTCTCTGATTTGCTGCCAGTGAAGAATAAGTATCGTTGTTTGGGGTGAAGGGAGGAAGCGGATGATGGGACAAAGGGCGATAAACGAAGATGCGGTAGTATCCCAGAGGGCTGATTTGGTCAGCACTGACCTTGATGGTGAAACAGTCATGATGAGCATTGAACAAGGAAAATACTACGGGTTGGATGAAGTCGGAAGCCGGATATGGGAATTGATCGCTGAGCCGAAACGGGTCTTGGACGTTGTGGCCATTTTGACCCAAGAGTATGAAGTGGGACAGCAAGAGTGCGAGTCTGACACGATGGAGTTTCTCAATCATCTTCACAGTGAAGGGCTTGTCCAAATTGATTAGTCTTGCGGCAAGATGGTATAAATTGCGGCGGTCGGACCAGGCCTTATTGATTCAGGCTCTTTTATTACTAGGCATGATACGACTGGCGCTGCTGATCATTCCTTTTCGCTATCTGGCAGGTTATTTAGGGGAGCGGCAATCGTCCGCCGGAACAAGCAGTGACCGCCACTATGTTCACCAGGTGCGATGGGCGATCGCAACAGTGAGCCGCCACGCCCCCTGGGAGAGCAAATGCCTGGCGCAGGCCATAGCGGCAAAAATTCTGCTGCGCCGCAGGCGGTTGCCAAACACTCTGTATCTGGGGGTGGCCAAAACCGGGCCAGACAACATGATCGCCCATGCCTGGCTTCTTTCCGAGGACGACATGGTCACCGGCGGAGATAGTAATACTGGATACACAGTAGTTGCCAGGTTTGGCGATCTGGCTAAGGAGACTGGGTAACTTGAGCGCAGTATATGGGATGTATTACGACGACGGCAGGCCGGCAGATCCGCAGACCGCCGCCGCCATGCTGGACGGCTTCAGGCAGTATCACAGCGATGACAGCGGCGTATGGCGGAGCGGCGAGGTGTTTCTGGGCTGTTATGCGCAGCATATAACGCCTGAGTCGGTCCATGAGCAATTACCTTATCATGACAATCAGGCTGACCTGGTAATCACGGCTGACGCCATTATCGACAACCGCCAGGAGTTGTTTGATCATCTGGCTATTCCCGGCGGACAAAGACGCGGGATGCCTGACAGCCAGCTTATTCTGGCGGCGTATAAAAAATGGGGCACAGATTGCCCCAGGCATCTTATCGGTGACCTTGCCTTTGCCATTTGGGATGACCGGCGCAAGAATCTGTTTTGCGCCGTGGACGCCACCGGGACAAGAACGCTCTATTACTGCCGAAAACCAGGAATGTTTGCATTTTCAACGCTGATGAAGCCACTGCTGGTTTTGCCTGGAATGACGCCAAAATTCAATGACACCTGGATTACCGATTTTTTGGCGATGCCTTCGGTTATGCATCAGCTTGACCCGGAGATTACGCTGTATGAAGGAATCTATCTCCTGCCTGCCGGCCATCTGTTGACGTTCGGACCGGGAGGGGCTGCGAAAGAAGTGTATTGGCAGGTAACCCGTCAGCCGGAGCTTAGGCTTTCAGCTGACGCCGAATATGTGGAAGCCTTTCAGGAGATTTTTGCGGAGGCGGTGCGCTGCCGTCTGCGCAGCAGGCGTCCGGTTGCAGTGATGATGAGCGGCGGCCTGGATTCCACTTCGGTGGCCTGTGTGGCTGCCAGGGAACTGGCCCAGACGGGACAACGGCTGCCAGTGTTCAGCGCGCTACCCATGAAAGGCTATCAGGACTGGCTGCAGCCGACCCGTGTTGCCGACGAGAGCGCCTACATTGAAGCAGTGAGGCAGCACGCAGGCAATATTGATGTCACATACTGCCGGTCGGAAAAAAGCCATTCTCTGAGTGATACCACTCGGCTATTCGCTATGTTGGAACAGCCCTACAAAATTTTTGAAAACTTATTTTGGATCGAAAGCATTCTGGCTGGCGCCCAGGATCGCGGTATTGGAGTTATGCTGAGCGGGGACGGCGGAAACGCGACTGTTTCCTGGGGAGCTAATCGCCCCTACTACCTGTCCCTGATGAAGGACGGTAAGTGGCCGCTGCTGCTCAGGGAAGCACGGGCTATTGCAAAAAGGCGCCGCCTTTCTCTGGGGCGAGTCCTGGCAGGACTAACGGTGGCGTGTATGCCCTATGATGTGCAAAAGGCTGTTGCTTATCTGCGCTATGGCCGTGAGTATGATTGTCGGGAGCTTTCTCCCATCAACCCCAGCTATGCCCGGGATGTTCAGGTGGCTGACAGATTCCGCCGCTTCGGGTTAGACCCGCTATTTATCCGCATGGGTGATCCTTTCAGCGAACGGCGTCAAATGCTTGACGCCGCCACCTTCAGTCATATCGGGCCGTTTCTGACCAAGCAATCCTTGGCTTATTCGATTGCCCAGCGTGACCCAACAATGGACAAGCGGGTAGTTGAATTTTGCCTGAGTCTGCCTGAGGATCAATATGTACGGGGCGGAGAAGAGCGCCGGTTCATCCGCCGGGCGATGGCGGGAATCGTCCCGGACAAGGTGCTGCTGAACGAAACGATCAGGGGCAAACAAAGCGCTGATTGGCTGCAACGGCTGTCGCCTGTCTGGCAGGAAGTCATCGCTGAAATAAAAGCTATTGGAAACCAGGGCGCCGCCCGGCACTATCTCGACGTTGGGCGCATCTGCCGAACGATTGCCAAAATCGATGAACCAACCAAGGTGACACCGGACAGCGATTCGGTGCGCATGCTGCTGCGGGCGATCATTTTCTGCCGCTTTTTGCAGTTTGAAAATATCTGGACAGAAGAGGTGCACTAATGCCAAAAAAAGCATGGCGTAAACCTGTGGTAACTGTATTAGCCATAGCTCTTACCGAGACAGGAAGCAAAAAAGGTGCTGACAAACACGCCAAGAGTTAAGAGCGACTGATTATAGGGGCAGTGGCATGGCGGTTTACGACGCCCCTTTATTTGGAGCTGGGAGTACATTTTGCTATTTTGTCTTGGGGGAGGGGTTGTTCATTGCAAGACCAGGAAAAGGTCATTATCAACACCCTGTCTCGGGAACTTAAACTTGTGCTGTTCTGCTCCCAGCCAGCGCAGGCGCGATGGGAGCAGGCCAAGGCCGACGAGCTGCTGACCGGCTCTGTCAACTGGGATCTTTTCCTGGACTTGGCCATCCACCATCAGGTATATCCGCTGGTATACCGTTTTCTTAACGCGCTCGCGCATCCGGCGGTACCGGAAACGGTGCTTTCCGCCCTGCGGCAAAAGAGCCGCACTAATATCTGGAAGACATTTCAGATGACGGACGAACTCATTCGGATACTGGCGGCACTGGAGCGAAACGGAGTTCAGGCTGTGGTGCTGAAAGGAATTCCGCTGGCGGTCAAGCTATACGGCGATGCCACTCTCAGACCGGCCAGAGATCTGGACATTTTTGTAGAGTCACACGATATGGAAAAAGCGATGCAAGTCATTACCGGCCATGGGTACTTTATGTCAGAGCCTAATATTGAAATGACGCCGGCGTTGCTGCAAAGATGGCTGAAACCAAACCATCATATCGGCTACTGGCATCCGGATAAGGAAATTTGTTTGGAACTTCACTGGCGGATGGGACTCAATGGTCTGGAGATACCTCCGGCAGAAATAGATAAAAGCCTGGATAAGACCATGATTGCCGGGAGACCGGTGAGGGTTCCCGGGCCTGAAATCATGCTGTTGTATCTGATTATGCATGGCGCAAGCCACGCGTGGTTTCGCCTGCGGTGGCTTAGCGACATCAAAATGCTGCTCGGACAGGGCGGCTTTTGCTGGGACAAACTGTATGACCTGGCCGGCCGTACCGGGACGGTGCTGCTTGTTCATCAGGCGGTCCTATTGGCCTCGCAGATTTTAGAAGCACCTGTACCTAAGCACGTTATTGACAGAGCCTGGCAGGACAATAAAGCGAAGAGGCTTGTCTTTGCCGCCCTGCCTTTTATTCAGGCCGTCAACTATGAACCGGAAAGTGTCAAGATAAGCGACGGTCTCTATTTTCAGGCGAAGAGCTATGAGCTGAGCCTAAAGGCTAGCTGGCGGGGAAAACTCGGGATTATCCATCGACACTTTTTGCCGGGAGGGCAGGATTACTGCCTGCTGAATTTGCCTGCATACTTGCACCCGCTGTATTACCTGGTGCGGCCGCTTGCCTGGTTTTGCCGCCGGGGGCGGCAAATCGGCGGGGGCTTATGATGATAAAAATGCTTTTTGCCTATAGTAAGGAATTGTATCTTTTTGCCAGAGGAAAATTAATCGCTGACGTGGCGCTGGCTGTGGGGCTGGGATTGCTGGAGGGGGTCGGGGTGGTAATGCTGCTGCCGATGCTGGCGTATGCCGGCGTAACTCCGAGTTCACAGCCGGGAGCAGCGGCGGATTTTATCAATTCGGTGGGCAGTGCTTTGAATCTGCCGCTGCTGCTTGTCATTTACACTGGTATCATCGCCGGCCAAAGCTGGCTTCAGCGCTATGAGGCAATCCTCAATACAACCATCCAGGAGACTTTCGACAGCTATCTGGGAACCAGTGTGTACCGCTCCCTGGCATTTGCCAGGTGGTCCTTTTTTCTTACCGTGAAAAGGGCTGATGTCGCTCATATTGTCACAACCGAGCTGACGCGGGTCAGCATGGGTACCTATTACTTTCTGCAATTAATAGCGATCGGGGTGGTGGCCGTCATCCAGATCGGCATCGCGTTTGCCATGGCCCCGTATCTCACGCTGCTGGTCCTGGGCAGCGGTCTGCTCCTGTTTTGCTGCCTGCATGTCTCTGTTCGGGAGGCTCGCCGAATGGGGATGAACATATCCGATTTCTCCCGGGACCTGTTCTGTGAAATCACCGAGCACCTAAACGGCATCAAAGAAGTCAAAAGCTATGGCGCCGAACCCTTGCAGGTAAGACTTTTCGAAGCGAGGCGCGCCAAAGTGGAGCAGATTTCCATCGATTTTGTCCGGAGCCAAAGTAAGACCGATATGCTGTACAAAATAGGGGCGGCAGTGTTTATCAGCCTTTTTTACTATACCGCCATCAAGGTGTTTCAGCTGGATGCCCAGGTTTTTCTGTTGGTGCTGGTCATCTTTGCCAGGCTGTGGCCCAAGTTTTCCGCTTTTCAGTCTGGGCTGCAAGTTGTTGTGATGATGCTGCCGGCTTTTCAGGCCATAACCCAGCTTCGGGCACGGTGCCTGGCAGAAGGGGAGAAGGCGGTGGAGGGCTTAGCTTATTCCCGGATGACACTGCGAAAAGGAATAAAGTTTTCCGGCGTTTCCTTCCGGTATGACGCCGCCAGCGAACGCCGCGCGGTAAAGCAGGCCAGTTTTGTTATTCGTGCCGGGAGCACCACCGCGGTTGTCGGGGTGTCGGGGGCGGGGAAAAGTACCCTGGCCGACCTGCTGATCGGCCTGCTCTCCCCTGAGAAGGGGGAGATCTGGATTGATGACACCCGTCTTGGCAGCAACAACGTGTATTTATGGCGGCAGAACATCGGCTATGTGCCTCAGGAAGCCTTTCTGTTTCATGCTACTATCAGGGAGAATCTAGTCTGGGCTTGCCCGGATGCTGCTGAAAGCGATATCCGCGAAGCCCTGAAACTTGATTTTGTCCAAAGCCTGCCCCATAAGCTTGATACTGTAGTGGGCGACCGGGGAATACGTCTCTCCGGAGGGGAACGCCAGCGGATTGTTCTGGCGCGGGCGCTTTTGCGAAAGCCTTCGCTCCTTATTTTAGACGAGGCGACAAGTGCGCTGGATACGGAAAATGAACAGCGGATTCAGCGTGCTGTCGAGGGATTGAAGGGCAAAATGACGATATTTATCATCGCCCACCGCCTGTCAACCATCAAAAACGCAGATTCAATTCTTGTCATGGACCAGGGAAGAATCGTCGAACATGATTCGTACCAAGCTTGCTCTGCCGATGGAAACCGCGTTATCAGCTGAAGACAGTGAAATCAAGGCTTTCGGGGTTTTTGCCCCGGGAGCCTTTTTGTTTTCTGCGGCAGATTTGGCGTTTAGCCTGAGAACTATTGGTGGGTTTAGGAAATTACATATAAAATCCGCATAACGGAAAATATTTATGAATACTTATTGGACAAGGGGAGGACTGGCTGCCTGGAGTTTCTTTTGCGGCTTATCGTGAATCTCCAGGATTTTGACTTGTTTTATCGGCCCCACAGTAAATGGCTAAGAAGTGCAGGAGGAGGTTAAGGATGAAAAGATTGTTGCTGTTGTTTCTGGTTGCTATTGCATTCGTAAGTTTGGCGCTAAGCGGCTGCGGCGGAGGGAAACCTGATGTCGGTCAGCCTGCTCAGACTGCGAAGGAGCCCTCGGTAGCCGACCTTTTGGGTAAAGGCAAACAACTTACCGGCTTGTCCTATGATTATGTGTTGACAGCTAAGGAAGGGCAAATGACCGGCCAGATGTGGATTGATGGCAAAAAAATACGAAGCGAGACGGTGCTGCAAAATCGAAAAATCATCAGCATCATTGATGGTGACGCCAATGTAGCCTATACCTATATGCCGGAGCAGGGGATGGCTATCAAGATGGCGCTTGACAAGGCCAAGACCGCCGAACCGCCGAACCGCTACATAAGCGATGTAGACACCGCCAAAGTCAAGGTGCTGGAAACGACGATGTATGACGGCGCAAGGTGCAGAGTGCTATTGGTTCAACGTGCAGACGGCAAAGGCGAGACCAAGCTGTGGCTGCGCGAGGATTATGGCATCCCAGCCAAGGTGGAGACCGTTGATTCCAGTGGCAGCAAGACGGTCATGGAGTACAAAAATATAAAGGTAGGCCAAGTGCCTGCTGAAAAATTCCAGCTTCCGGCAGGCGTGAAAGTGACCGACATGAGCGGAATGATGCAACAAGTGCCGCCCAAACCGTAACAGGGACAACATATCAGTGAGTATTACATGAAGGAGATGACCCAATGAAAAAGTTGATCCTGATGCTAATGGTTATATTATTAATCCTGGCATTTTGCGCTCCCGTATTGGCCCGCGTAACTGAGGTAACCGCCTGGGTCAACGACCCGGTTGCGGTTGGTAATGCTTATAAATTCACCTTCGGCGGCAGAATTTACACCGACCGGGCTGGAGATATCCAATATCGCTGGACTCGCAGCGATAACGCGAATCC
>Ga0316231_1004595_pt1 | contig 11350 bp, 11 predicted proteins | sample TBH18027metaG_FD_206002 | JGI IMG/M metagenome (GOLD analysis project Ga0316231, IMG submission 206002) | Freshwater microbial communities from Trout Bog Lake, Wisconsin, USA - TBH18027 | ecosystem: Environmental > Aquatic > Freshwater > Lake > Hypolimnion/Profundal zone | place: USA: Wisconsin...
CAGGTCGTAATGACAGATGTAATTCTCTTGCAGCCAGGCTAGCGTATGCGGGCCGGTGGCTGTCAGATTCGAGATCTGCCCTTTGTGCGGCAATTTGTGTGCCTCCCATTTTCCATCCGCCTGCTTCCTGGCGTAGCCAATGGTTTCCCCTTCCAGCCAGGCGAATTCCGAGACATTCAGCCAGACGACCTCGGACACCCTGGGGTTGGCGCCCACGGCCAGGGATACCGGGGCCTGGTTCGTTTCCGCCGGGCAGACGACCAGCCGGTTATGGGTGGTATAGATGAAAGCGCTGTCATCGGGCGACCAGGGCCAGGCATGGAGATCAAAAGAGTCGCCCAGTGGCCCCAAACCGTTTTCTTCATATATGATTTGCTTGCCGCCGGTGGCGGAATTGCAAACGAATAGCGCATAGCCTTTGGCATCCGTGGCCACATAGGCGCATTGGCTGCCGTCATGATTCACTTGCGGTGTGCCGAAAAAAAGGCTGGCCGAGCCGAAGGCGGCGGTGATCTCCTGGCGATGAGCGGGACGCCCGGCAGTCACCCAGGCCAGCCGCCCGCCCACCAGGCTGATGACGATGAGGATAATCCAGACGGCCGGCGGGAAAAGACGCAGCCAGCGCAAGACCCTGGCCGCAGGTTCGCGGACCATGCTTTGCGGCTTGACCAGCCAGATTTCCAGCATATTCAGTTTTCCTGTTTCAGCGTCCAGATTCCCCGGGAACCATCCATGGCCCCGGTTTGCAGCGGAGATAATAACTCAATATGCCCGTCCACCATGAGATAGTTGAACCGGCCCCCATGAAACTGCCGGCCGCCATCCTTGAAGGCGCGCGCCTGGCTGGCCGTGCCCCGGACGGTCGCCGGTGAAATCCCGAGCATGACGTTGGCGGGATCAACCAATTCGGTCAGGAGCAGCGTGTCGGCGGGGGCCGGCACGCTGGACAATTTCACCACGGGCAGCTTTTCGGGGTTTTGCAGGGCTGCGCCGTCCAGCAAGGACAGCACCGTATCCCGATTCCACTCCAGGCCCAGGCCGGTGGCGCTGTCCGGTCCCGGCGGCCAATGGGCCGGCTGCATGTCGTTGGCGCTCATCGCATAACTGCGCGCGCCTCCCGAGCGGGGCGCCGTATCGGACGGACAGCAAAAAAAACGGGGCGCCCGGGCGAAAAATTGTTCGCTTTTGGCCTTGGCCAGGCCCGGTTCCAAATAAGCGAACAACTTCAGGTCCCAACTGGAATGGAGTTTGGGCAGGTTGATCCCGGCCGCGGGCAGGGCCTCGCCGTTTTCATTGGCGCAGGCTTGCATGGCCTGGCCCAAGGCGGAGAGGTTTGCCGCGCAGCGGGCCACGCGCCCCCGCTCGCCCGAATGCCCCCACCCCCACCAAACGCCCAGCAACAGGGTTACGCCGATGACCGCCAGCAAATCAATCCGCGAAAATGCGCGATTGCCCGGGCGGCGGTGGCGCAGGCTTGCCAGCCTGCGGGTTCTGGCGACTTTCGAGTCGCCAGTTCCCAAGCAGAAACGCGGGACTGGAAGCCGAAGCTGGGCCGGTCGCTCCCGCACACCCGCAGACAGGAATGTCTGCGCTCCGTCAATTTGCCGCCGCCGCGCCACGGGCAGGCTCGGATTTTGGGTTGCAGTTTCCATCAGGGATTGTTGAGGGTCGGATAATGCCGGGCCACCCAGTACAAATCATCCGTGCCATTTTGCGGGTCGTTGGCGATGCGAACGACGTAATCAAACGCCTTGTTCGGGTCCACGCTCCTGGCAAAAAAGAGCGTCGAGCCGTTGACCCATTTGTGGGCCTCCGCATGTCCGTCCGCGAAATTGAACGTGCTGGTCACGCCATGAAACGCCGCCGGCGAATCCATCCACGCCGGCGTCTGCGTCTGAAAATTGTCCTGCGGCGTTCCGGGCCGGAAATCCCACGAGCCGAGATTGTCCCCGCGCCCGTCGCACTCTTCCACCCACAGCATCCGGTCGGAAGGGTGCAGGATTTGCGTGGATTTCGTGAGCATCAGGGCATTGCGCTCGCCGTTGACGCCCTCCACCCCCGAGTAGCTATCCCAGGCAAACCCCTGGCCCGGCGGCAGCATTGTGCGCGCATCCCCCGGACAATGGATCACACTGGCATTGCGCGCATACTGGAACAGCGGGCCGTTGATCGTTTTGGCCGCTGTGTTCATGGGCTGCCGGAAACCCGTTTCCGTGGCTTGAATGACCGCCTGGATGCTCGTCCGCAGCATGACGGGCAGAACAAATCTGACATCCGTGCGCCAATCCATTGGATCGGGCGCCGTGACGCCGGGCGTGCCGCCGGCGGGAAAAGTGCTGAACCCGACCACCTTGCTGCCGTTGTCGGAGGCATACATTTCCCAAGCCAGCGCCAGTTGCCTTTGGTTATCCACGCAGACCGCCTGCGTTCCCTTTTGTTTGCCCTTGGCCAGCGCCGGCAACAGCAACGCCGCCAGAATGGCGATGATGGCAATCACCACCAGCAATTCAATCAGCGTGAAACCAAGCCGGGGAATGTGGGAGACGGTCACCGTCGAGCCGGGTCTGGAGACCGGCGCTCCGATCGCGCGGTTCATGGTTGCAATGCGCGGAAGACCGGGGTTTGGTGGGACAACAAATTGCCCTCCGCTATTTGCGCGGTTGCGCGGTTGCGCGGTTGCGCGGTTGCGCGGTTGCGCGGTTGCGCGGTTGCGCGGTTGCGCGGTTGCGCGGTTGCGCGGTTGCGCGGTTGCGCGGTTGCGAAAGCCCCACATGGTCCAAGTTCTTTCACACGTTCCGCCAGTCACTTAAACAAGACTTAAAACAATTGTCAATAGTTTTATTGAATTCTTTTGCAGAAAATGATTAGCGCGGTTCCCTGCCCGAATTCCAAAGGGATTCCAGCGCAAAACCCAAGGTTCCCACGCCGTGGCTGCCCTGGCTGCTCATCCCGTCAACCTTCCCAACCGCGCAACGCGGTTGCGACTCGCATCGCACCGTCTGTCTGGAAACGAAATGACCACCACGGCGTTGCGGTTGGGAAATGCAATCCACCAATGCACCAATCCATCACCCCCCGGGTGTGTTAGTCGCTTACACAGAATCACTCCAAAACCGCCTTTCGTGTTAGCCGCTAACAAACCCGCGTTCCCAACCTGTGACATAATTGTTGCGTGGATGCGACAATGCAGCTCGGGACGACGGGACGACGGACTACAGGAACACAGGCTCAGACCTTGTGGTCCCGTGGTCTCGTTGTCCGTCGTCTCGTTGGCTTGCGCCTGTGGCGCGTGGCCGCGTTTGTGAAGCCGCCGCTGTCCTGCCAGATTCGTCCGCACTTTGTTCCTTCGCGTCTTTGTTGTTCAAAATCCGTGTCCCTAATTGGCGTATTTCTCCGGTTAGCCGGTCAGAAATCCAGCCAAATCCGGGTAAATCCGGGTAAATCCAAGTAAATCCGGCCATAGAAAAATTTCGCGCCATGGTCCAACCCCGCCATCGTCCATCCTCCATCCTTCACCTTTTTCCACGCTCCGCTCTGCTGCCGGCTTTTGAATTGAAATACCCCGTAAAACACGCAAAAACACGGCTCAACACACAAGAACACATGGAAAAAAAGATATTATATTTTTGCGGGGTGCATGGCACGGTGGCAACCAGTCAGTTTGAATCCCAAGCTCGTCCTCCGACCTCCGTCCATCTGTGTCCATCTGTGGATGAATCGGTGAATTACCGGTGAATAAGTTTTTTGCGGAAATCTTCACCTTGGACAGCCTTTGTCCATCGCAAGCTGCCACGCTCGTGGGACTATGAAAAATAAAAATGAATCGAATCCGGACAAATCAGAAAACCCTCCGCCCAAAACCAAGGCCAGGAAAGCCCGCCGCGTGGCACTGGAACCCGAGCTGGAAGAGATCGCCGGCTTTTGGCCCGCCGCCAAGCGCTTCGAGATGGCCCGCAAATTCCGCCGCTGGGCGCGTCAATTGCGGGTGAGCGCGTTCATTTTGTTCCATGACTCCCACCGGACTTCGCGGCCTGCCTTGCGATTTGTTGCGCCTCGGAAAGCCCGCCTGAACTAGCCATCAACCGCCGCTCAAATTCATCCAGATATTCACGCAATATGCCAAGCACCTGCTTCTGCTTCGGTTGGTCCGATTGCGACAACTTCTCCGCCATTTCCGCAAAATTCCGGATCAGCGCCTCGGTGGATAACATGGCCAGAATCGGATTGGCCGCCGCCGCTTCCGGGGAAACGGGAAGCGATTCTTTCAGCCCCCCCGTCACCTTCTCGGATGGAGTTCGATACATCGGCGATTGTTCGAGATTTTCGAACAATTTACGAAGCAACGGTCCCGGCAACTTTTTCCCCAATTCGATCATCGAAATGTAATTGCCGCTAACGCATAGGCGCTCGCCCAGCTCCTCCTGCGACAATTTGGCGCGACCACGGAACGCTCGAACTCTTTCCGCAATTTCTAAATTTTTTTGTTGACTCATTCGTACTTTGTTGTATAATGCCCGCAACGATTGATAATACATATAACATAATGCGAATCCGAATACAACAAAAAAGGAACCGCAAAAAAGGAACCCCATGAACCCAGACATTTACCAATTCGACATCGCCCGCGCCGATCGTGCCGCTGACCTGCACGTGCTCCACGCGGACATCACCGCCGACGATACGCTGACCACCGATGAAAAGCAGGAATTGCTCGCGCAGATTGCGCTGGCCTTTGGCCGGCGCAATGCCAAAGCGAACCCAGACCGCAAATCCCGGTGGTAAAGCCATGAACCACGAAGACACAGAGGCACGGAGAACTGGAAGCTCCAGTCCATTACCGGCGCACTTCTTTGCCGCTTTGCCTCTGTGGTTCCAAATTCTGTGAATCGTAAATCATCAATCATCAATCATAAGTTCTATATGCCCTCGTCTCCACTGTCCGCCCCTTCACCCGTCGCCTATCGTCTCCCGCTGAGTCCCCGGGTGCCGCTGGTGAAGCTGGACACCGTCATCGCCGCGCGCGGCGAAAATTCGCAGATCATTGAAAAACACGTGGATCGGGGACGTTTGTGCTGGGTCTTCAACGTTTCCGTCAAGCCCAAGGGCATCCGCGACTTGCGCTTCTGGACCCGCGAAGTTTCGGCCTTTGCCGCCGCCCAGCGCGACGAACTGGCCGCGATTCACGCCGCCGACGTCCGCTCTGTCTTGAACGAAATACTGGGCGACCGGGAGGAATTCCAACCCGGCGACATTTGCCTGCTGCTGGGTATTCGCCGTCCGACGCTGATGCAGTTGCGCGGAGAATTGCTCGCCACCCGCCAACCCTGCTTCCCCCGGGCCGGCCTCGAACGTTTTCTAAAACGCAGACTGCTGCAATGAGCTGGACCCGGCATTTGAATTCGCGTCGCGCCCGCGTCGCCCGCCTCGATTACCAGTGGCGCAAGCATCGGGCCACGCGAAGAGCCGCCAAAATCCCGTCCGATCACACAATCGCCACGCCAAATTGCCACGCATCACGCATCACGCATCACGACAACCATCAACCCATAACCGCGTAAATCGCAAATCGCAAATCGTAAATATGAACCCTCTCACAACCATTGAAACCAACTGCCGCCTCCTTGCCGCCCTGCGAGGCCAGCTCCGCAAAAAATTCGAGGCCAGGCAATGCGCCCAAAACACCTTGGACGCCGCGCACAATCCCGGCATCCGGAACCTTCAGGAACAATGCCAAACACTCCGCGTCACCTTGCTGGACAACCTGGCCGCCAGCCGCGACTTGTTCCTGAAGCGCAAAACCCAGGAATTTCACGGCATCACCGTGGGGTTCGAGAAGGAGCGCGACAGCCTCACGCTGCCGCCCGAGGAAATCCTGGTGGACCGCATCGAGAAGATCCTACCCGAGGCCCAAAGCAGAACCCTGCTTGACCGCGCCGTCAAGGTCATCAAGAGCGCCTTTAAGAAACTCCCGGTGGAAACCCTGCAACAACTCGGCTGCTCCGTCACCAAAGGCGGGGACAAATCCATCGTCCGCGCCAACGACGACGACATCGAGGCCCTGGTTCATAAATCCCTCGGGGCGGCTCCAATTGGAGCGCCGGTCTCCGACCCGGCTCGATGATGGCCTATCGCCCAAGCGCCGTGTGAGGGGACATGGACGACAACCCGCCCATGCAGGCCGCGAGCCCCTGCCGCATCTGTGAGGCATGGTGGATTCAAGAAAGCGCAAAAACAGGGAGCGGGTCGCCCCACGTTTACAGCTTTGCTCATCCGGCCTCGGGGACAAGCTGTCCCCGCCCCTATTCTTGAATCCGCCCTGCCTTCGCCGTGAAATTACTCAGTACTGGACCACAAATCAAAAACGATCTATTTTCGGAAAAATGACAGCCTTCGCTTTCATTCTCTTCTGGCTCGGCATGATCGTCTGGTTCGTCGGCGATTTGATGTTCCTGGCCGTAGTATTTCGTTACAGCATAGTCTGGTTTTTGGGATGCCTGTTCGTACCGTTTGTGGAACTGATTTATTTTCTCTTTAACGTGAAGCGAACCTGGAAGCCAATGACAATTGCAGCCACGGGATTTCTCATGACTTGCTTCGGCTATTGGCTTGGTGGATTTAATTTTTTGAACTGACCCTCCTGGCCTAACGCCACCATCTGCTCGCGGTGATTGGAGCTCCGGTCTCCAACCTGGCGTGATGATGGCATTCAATGTGAAAACGAGCCGGGTCAGGAGACCGGCGCTCCAATCCATCAATCCATCAATCCAATAATCCCGCCCCTTCCTCCCCTTTCTCGACATTTCCCCGGCCCGCGCCTAAACTCCCTCCCCATGACGCGCACGGAAAAATTGCTGGCGGAACTTATCGCCCTCCCCAGCGTCAACCCCGGCTTCGCCCCGGTTGACGGGGCGGCGGCACGGCCAACTCCCGGAAGCCAGCAGTTTGGTGAAAAGAACGTCGCGGATTTCGTGGCGGCCAAAGCCGCGCAAGCCGGACTGGAAATCGAATTTCAAACCGTCCTCCCGGGCCGTTCAAATCTTCTGGCCCGGCTGCTCCCCCAAAATAAAATCCAGCAAACCATTCTGCTCGCCCCGCATTTGGACACCGTGGGCGCGGAGGACGCGCGCTTTATTCCCCGGTGGAAAAACGGCCGGCTGCATGGCCGCGGCGCTTGCGATACCAAAGGTTCCGTGGCCGCGATGCTGACGGCGCTGTGCGAATTGGCGGAATCCCCGTCGCGTCCCCTGGCCACGCAGATCGTTTTCGCGGGCCTGGTGGACGAGGAACACGCGCAGGCTGGTTCGCGGGCGCTGGCCGCCAGCGGTTTCGCGGCGGACCTGGCCATAGTCGGCGAACCCACCCGGTTGGAGGTGGTCACCGCGCACAAGGGCAGTTTATGGCTGCACTTGGAAACGCCCGGCAAGGCGGCGCACGGCGCCACCCCGCACCTCGGCAAAAACGCCATCCACGAAATGGCCCGCGTGGTGGACGTGCTGGAAACGGAGTACGCGGCGCAGTTGCGGCGCCGGCACCACAAGCTGCTCGGCTCGGCCACGGTGAACGTGGGGCAGATCGTCGGTGGCACTCAGCCGAACATCGTGCCGGCGGCCTGCCAGATCACCATTGACCGCCGCACTCTGCCGGGCGAAACCGACGCCGGGATCTTCCGGGAAATCACCGCCCAATTGCGCCAGCGGAACTTGCGGGCAAAAATTTCGAATACCAAGCTGGCGCCCGCCCCGGCCATGGAAACCAGCGCCGAACTGCCGCTGGTCCGGCAACTCTTCGCGGCGGCCGGCCAGACGCGGCCGGCGGGTGTGCATTATTTTTGCGACGCGGCCGTATTGTCGGCGGGCGGCATGCCGGCGGTGGTGTTCGGACCGGGCGACATTGCCCAGGCGCACACGGCCGACGAATGGATCTCGCTGGCGCAGCTCGAACGCGCGAAAAACCTGCTGTTGAAGTTTCTGAAATCGCTTTCCTGAACCGCCCGCATCCCGTATTTTCCCGCGCCAATGTCTGAAGCGAATCCCCCAACCGAATCGGCGCCCCGCCAGCACGCGGTATTTTTCCGCCAGAGCGGCTGGCTGATGATCGCCAACATCGGGAGCGGCGGCTTGTTTTACCTGGTCCACCTCTTAAGCAAGAAGATTTCCGTGGCGGAATATGGCGCGTTTGGCGTCATGCTGGCGGTGGCGATGTGCGTGCCGAACATGCCCCTGCAAATGGTCTTTGCCCAACAGGCGGCGCGGGCATTGGCCACCGGCCGCCAGCGGGCGCTGGCCGGGATGATCCGGCTCGCCTGGCTGGGCACGTTCGGCCTGGCGCTGCTGCTCACGGCGGCCACGGCCCTGTGGCACACCCAAATCATGTTGGCCTGGAAACTGCCCACGCCCACCGGCTTGTGGATCACGCTGGCGGTGGTCCTGCTGTCGTTCTGGCTGCCCATGTTCATGGGGCTGATGCAGGGACAGCAAAATTTTTTCTGGCTCGGCTGGGTCAATATCGTCAACGCGATCGGGCGGATTTCCGTGGCGGCGGCCCTGGTCCTGTACTTTGCCGGCGCCTCCACCCAAATGATCGCGGGCGTCTGCGTGGGGCTGACGTTGGCGGTGGGCATCGGCATCTGGCAGACGCGCGGTTTGTGGGGGCTGCGCCCGGAACCGTTCAACGTGCGGGAACTGCTCGGGCAAATCATGCCGCTCATGCTCGGCTTCGGCGCCGTGCAATTTCTCTTCACCGCGGACACGATGTATGTGAAGGCTTATTTCGATCCCGATAAATCGGGGTTTTACGTGAGCGCGGGCACCTTGTCGCGGGCGCTGCTCTGGCTGGTGCTGCCGCTGGCCACGGTGATGTTTCCCAGGATCGTTCATAGCGTGGCGCGGTCGGAGAAGAGCAATCTCCTCCGCCTGGTAATGCTCGGCACAGCGGTATTGGCGGCGGGCGGCGCGCTGGGCCTCACGCTGCTGGGACCGTGGGTCGTCAAATTTGCCTTCACGCAGGAATACGTGCGACCGGCGACCCAAGTGTTGCCGTGGTATGCATGGGCCATGGTGCCCTTGTCGCTGGCCAATGCGCTGGCCAACAACTTGCTCGCGCGCGCGCAGTTCCGCATCGTGCCGGTGCTGTTGCTGCTGGCGGGAGCGTACGGCGTGGCGCTGACCTACTATCACGACAGCCTCATCATGGTGCTGCAAACTCTGGGCGTTTTCAACCTGCTGCTCCTGGCAGCCTGCGTCTGGTTCACCTGGAGGGAAGGAGCGGCGAAAACGAAGCGGGAACATTGAAGATGGAGAATCACAAGAGTTTGCCCATGAACCGCAAGCAACATTCAACATCCAACATTCAACAATCAACGCCCAACCTCCAACCAGTGTCCCAACTAACGTCCCTCAGTCGTTGAATGTTGAATGCCTCCGCCTTCCGCCCTCCGCCCTCCGCCCTCTACTTTCTACTTTCTTCTTTCTGTTTTTCCGCCTTCGGCTGCGGCAGCGGCTGCGGCTGGCGTAATGTCTTATAGACCCAGCCTTCCAGCGGGCGCAAGGGCTTCAAACAGCGATAGACCCGCGGCCAGTAAATCAGCCTGACACGCCACACAGAAAGGAACATCGTCAACGATTGTCGGAGTAGCGACGAGGTCACTTTGGAGCCAACGATATCCGTCCATTCGATGGGCACCTCCAGGATGCGGAACCCGGCCTGTTTCATGGCCACCAACAGATTCACGTCAAAGGCCAGGTCCGCGATGCGCAGATACGGGTGGATTTTTTCCACCGCCGACCGGCGCATCAATTTGCACGGGCATTGCGTGTCTTTGATGTGTAGCCAGAACAGCAGTTCCACGACCAGATGAAAGCATCGGCTGATGACCTGCCGGAATTTGGGCTGGGCCTTTAGCAGCACGCTGCCTGGCAGCCAGCGTGACCCCACCACACACTCCGCTTTTTCCATATACGGCAGCAATTGAAGCACCGCCGCCGGCCCGGTGGCCCCGTCCGCGTCCACGTAACCGACGACCTCCGTGCTGCCGGCCAGCTTCAATCCTTCGATCAGCGCGCCGCCCTTGCCGATGGGGGCGGGAAAATCCAGCCAGCGGATCGAGGAAAACTCCTTCGCCACCCGCTGCACCACGCCCAGTGTATTGTCCCGGCAACCGTTGAGGACCACCACCAGTTGAAAAGCGCCCGCGTAATTCCGTTGAAAAAAAGTGGCGTACTGACGCAGCACCGGTTCGATGCGCGCTTCTTCGTTATACGCCGGGATGAGCAGCAGCAGGCTTGGGTCGGACACGCCGATTCAATAACACAAAGCCCCCGCGCGCGCAATCTTGGGAAACGCTCTGGCGCATTTTCGGGGCGCCGGCCACCTCCCGCTTAATTGGATATTGGATGATGGATGTTGGCGGTTGTGCGTTTCAGCCCGCGAACGCCTCCGCCCCCGCATTTGAAATGCGCTCCCAGTTTGCGAACATGGGGCCGGATCGGGTTGCGCTCGCCGCGCGGAATCACCACCCCACGATTCCTGCTGCCGCCCAAACTCTGTGGGGCTTGCCAGATTCACCGGTTTGGTTACCATTTCGTTTATGAAGAAACACGTGGGTTTGGCGTGGGTGATGTTGGCTTTGATTTGGACCTCCCATGCGCAGGTTGCTTTGGCGCAGTCGCCGGAACCAGTGAGGACGCCGGCGAAAGTTGCCAGCAACAACGTGGATTTTGCGCCGGAGCTGGACGCGGCCACGGCGCAGTTGAAAGCCAAGTTCGAGGCCGGAAAAACCAACGCGGCCGACTTGCAGGAAAATCTCACGGCCATCAACTTGCTCATCGCAAAGCATCTCAAGGATGGCAAACGCGAACAGTTGGCGCGGCTGTATTTGCTGGACGCCCACATTTATGCGGACGGGTTGAACCAACCGAACCGCGCACAGGCCATCTGGGAACAGGTGGCGCGGGATTTCCCCGGCACGCTGGCGGCCCAAGGCGCCAGGCTGTCGCTGGCCAAGAGCGCCCCTCCGGAAGGGCTGGAGGTAGGGCAGAAGTTTCCCGATTTCGACGAGGGCGGATTGTCCGTATCCGCCGGTCTTGGCCGGGTGACGTTGATTGACTTTTGGGCGACTTGGTGCGGGCCCTGCAAAGCAGAGATGCCAAACGTCATCGCCGCCTACCAGTCGTATCATAGCGCCGGCTTTGAAATCATCGGTGTGAGCCTGGACAGCGACCGGGATGCGCTGGTGAATTATACACAAGCACACGGGATGTCCTGGCCGCAGTATTTTGACGGCCAAGGATGGCAGAACAAACTGGCTGTGAAATATGGCGTACAAAGTATTCCCATGAACTATCTGCTGGAC
>Ga0316231_1004601_pt1 | contig 11344 bp, 10 predicted proteins | sample TBH18027metaG_FD_206002 | JGI IMG/M metagenome (GOLD analysis project Ga0316231, IMG submission 206002) | Freshwater microbial communities from Trout Bog Lake, Wisconsin, USA - TBH18027 | ecosystem: Environmental > Aquatic > Freshwater > Lake > Hypolimnion/Profundal zone | place: USA: Wisconsin...
TCGTAAGGTGAACTTCGATGACCGGTCGCCGTGAGTCTGCCAGCGCGTCGCGAATGGCGTACGAGTAGTGCGTATACGCGCCGGGATTGATAATGATCGCCTCGGCCCAAGAATACCATTCCTGGATGAAGTCGATAATCGTCCCTTCGCTATTGGATTGTTTGACGTCCAGAGTGATTCCAATGCGATTGGCATATTCCTTGAGGCGCTTATTGAGATTGTCGAAGGTTTCTTTACCGTAAACATCCGGATCGCGAACACCCAACATGTTGAGATTGGGTCCGTGTATCAGGCCTACCTTGACGGGGCCGGTGTGCGTTAGCTGCATTTGTCTTCTTTCCTTTGATTTCCGCTTTCTGGCAGCAGGTCAGGTATGCCGTTCACGATCGGGTATGATCGGCCGCAAGTTGAGCAAGTCACCTGCGCGTCGTCATCTTCTATCAGCGCGCCCTTGGCACACAATGGGCACTTAAGTTTTGTCAGCAGATCGTCTGCAAGCTGTTTCATCGATGATTATATACCTCTCGATAAACATCGAGCGTTTGCTGAGCCGCGGTAATCCACGAAAATCGCTGTGCGCGAACTGCTGCGCGCTCTCCAAGTTCCTTGCGGAGCGCACCGTCCGTCAACAGGCGCGCCAGGCCTTCAGTCCACGCATCCTCGTCAGTCGGGTCAAGCAGGATACCGGCGTCTCCGACGACCTCGGGCAGGCTGCTGGTATTGCTCGTAATGACCGGGCAGCCACACGCCATAGCTTCTGCGGGCGGCAGGCCGAATCCTTCATACAACGACGGGTACGCCAATGCGTCTGCCGCCGCATACAGTTTGGGCAGATCTTCGTCGGCGATATACCCGGTGAAGACCACATCGCCTGCGGCCTGCTCGATCAACTTTTCCGTTTCCTCGGCGAGCCATCCTCGTCTGCCTGCGATCACCAGAACATGAGGCAAGGCGGCTGCACTCTTTGCGCGTTGAAATGCGCGTAAGAGAAGCGGTACGTTCTTGCGCGGCTGCAAGAGGCCCACGCAAAGCAAATATGGTCCACTCAAAGTGTACCGAAGTTTCACGAATTCTCGATACGATTCAGCCTGGGCGACGGTCGGTTGCCGGTAAATAGGATCGACTCCGTTGTAAACGGCGAATACCTTTTCGGGCGCCGCGGAAGGATAGTTTGCCAGAATATCGCGTCTCGTATTTTCGCTGACGCCGATCACGGCCGCGGCCCTGGCAATGCTTGCCGGGATGGATCGGCCCAGAATAAACGCGTCCTTGCGCGGAAACAGGTGCGGAAAGAGTTTGAACGAGATGTCGGCGATAGTGGTCACTGTTGGGGCTGGCATAAACGGCGGGACCGTATATTGCACATGTGCGACATCGATTCGATCTCGCTCTGCGGCAAGCGGAAACGCTGCGAGCGACCACAATCGCTCATGTATTGAGGGAACGACGCGAATATGAAATCGCGGGCCAAGCGGCGGCAAGTCGGATGGGTCGACAGGCTTGCGAACATAGAGAAAGAATTCATCGTCGCCGCCGATTTGCGCCAGGCCGCCGATCAACCCGCGCCAGTAGGTGCGGTCTCCCGTATTGCGGCCCGTGATTAAGCGCGCGTCGAGTCCGATCTTCATCCGATCCGCCTGGTACTTGGCGGTGGGGGCGGGACATGCGCCAGGGCGGTCCAGCAGGCCACATTAATGAACTGCGATCCGGCGCGCGGGCCGCCTGCCGGCGCGAGTGTTCGGATTGCGGCGCGCAAGATGGCTCCCGCGACCATGATCGCTCTGCTCGCAGCGGCGGCCACGGGTCCGGCGTGCTTGCGGAAATAGTAGATCCGGCTGCGGTTATGTTCCACAATCATGCGCGGACGCAACTCCCCTGTGCTGCTCTGACCATGCAGGTGCGTGAATCGCGCGCCAGAGATATATCCTACTTCCAGTCCGACGTCGCGAATTCTGCGGCACAAATCCGTGTCTTCCGCATACATGAAGATCGCTGGGTCGAACCCGCCTAGCTGGTTGAATGTGTCGGCTCGCGCAATCAAGCAGGCGCCGCAAGCCTGAGGAATGGTTGTGTCGCAGTCTCGCGGCCACGTGGATCTAAAGTAGTCGCCAAACAGCTTTGAGCGCGGAAAAATCTTTGCCAGATACGTCTGTTCCCATAAGACGCTCGCCAGAGTGAGATCGCCCACCGCCCAGTTTGTCTGCATGGAGCCGTCAGGATTGATCAGCGCTCCGCCTGCCGCGCCCAATGTAGGGCTGGCATCCATGGCTTCGATAAGGGCATCGATGGCGCCGTCGTGGACGAGTGTGTCGCTGTTGAGCACCAGATAATACCGCCCGGGGCTGTTTAGCAGGGCCGCATTATTGGCCCTGCCATATCCCGAATTCGCTCCAAGCTCGATCAATTCGACCTGCGGATACTTCGCGCGGACCATCTCGACACTGCCGTCGGTAGATCCGTTATCTACCACGACGATTGCCACAGAGAACCTGGATGAGTGCCTAATAAGCGAACTCAAACAGTTGTCGAGTAGCGCTAACGTGTTGTACGAGACGACACAGATCCTGAGGTCCGGCTGCATGCGTTCAGTCTTCGTTATCGCCGCTGATGTCAGCAAGGTCCGCGCCGCGCGCGGGCTCAAGCAGCTTCAGCAATTCATCGCGATGAATCAGCACTTTTCGCTTTCCTGCTATGCGGCGCGCGTCGAGTTTTTCTTGACGAATGTATGAGCGGATGCTCGATTGGCTGAGCTGAAGATAGTCCGCAGCTTGCTCAACCGTTAACCACTCTCGGATATTGGTTTCCATTGGTTTATTTTGCAATCTCTCTAAGAACGGTTCAAACCCTCGCAGAGTATAACGCAACTATTAGCCTTTGTCAACAATTTGTGGCAAAATCTATTAACGAAGTGATTCAAGTAGCTTTTCAAGGGCCAAATCGACCTGTTGTGGAACTCTTCGTTACGGCCTGTGTGTTATATGACGACTCATATAGCGTGAGGCATTTTGATAAGAGGAACAACGACGTGACGACATTAAAAATGGGCATTCGTGATCTGGATCTTGGGGGCAAGTACCTTGGATCGTTGCGCGATTCCAACGATCTGATTGGGGACTTCGATGCGATCCGTGGTCGCTTTAGCGAAGACGGCTACGTGCTTATTCGCAAGCTCCACGATCCGGCCAAGGTGCAGGCGGCGCGGCGCGCGCTTCTGGAGTTGATGGACCAGGCGGGGCAGATCGACAGCTCTCTGCCGATCGACGAGGCATTGATCGCCCAGGGTGGCCGGGGCTCCTTTGCCGGCGGGGCTCAGGCCGCCGCGCATAGCCCGGAGTTTCTGGCCCTCGTGGAAGCTCCAGAACTGCTTGAGTTCTTCGCAAACTTCTTGCAAGGCCCTGCGATCACGTTCGACTTCAAATGGCTTCGCTCGGTCACTACCGGCGGGTTTACCGGCAGCCATTACGATGTCGTCTACATGGGCCGGGGCACGAAGAACCTCTACACTCTCTGGACGCCGCTTGGCCGGGTGAGCTACGAATTGGGAGGGCTGGCGATCTTGGAAGGCTCGCACCGCTCGCAGCATCTGGCAAAACTGCGCGAGACTTACGGCCAGATGGATGTGGACCGCGACAACGTCGAGGGCACATTTTCAAACGATCCGATCGAGATGGCGGATAAATTCGGCGGTCGCTGGCTGACCACCGAGTTCGAGCCCGGCGATGCGATCTTCTTTGGTATGTTCACGCTTCATGCATCGCTGAACAATTGCACAAATCACTATCGCATGAGTTGCGACACCCGCTATCAGCGAGCTGACGAACCCGCCGACGAGCGATGGGTGGGCGAGAACCCGAAAGGGCACTACGCCTGGAACAAAACGCCGCCGCTTTCGATTGAAAAGGCGCGGGAAGAGTGGGGCGTGTGAGCACGACTCATTCACGTCGCAACGCCTCACGTTAACTGTAAGGCCAACTTGACGGCTTCGCCAACAGACTGCATATCTGCGTCTGAAAGCTTCCCATATCGCTTTCCCAGGCGATATTTTGATATGGTCATTATTTGCTCGCACTTGGCGTAGCACTCTACAGCAAGTCCGTTAGAACTATCCGGACGTAACAGGATATGCGTAGGAACGGGACGTCCGCCTCGGCTGATGGTTGCGACGATAGTGTTGGGGTAGTTGGGGTTCTTGTTGGCCGCGTCTGTCTGAATCACAAGTGAAGGTCTTTCCCCTGCCTGCTCAGAACCACGGGCAGGATGCCAATCGACTTGATATATTTCGCCTCGAATGGGATTAATCGCCACTAAGGACTACCTCTGACTGCGCTTCGAATGCGAAGTCGACACTAGCCTCTTGCGCATCTTTGCCTAGCAAAGTGAAGGAGTCGTATAGCGCCTTTTCCTGCTCGTTCCTCACAATCATTTGCAACCCCTCTTGGACCAGAGCATTCATGCTTGTTCCGCGCTTAGCTGCTATCTCACGAGATCTCTGATACAAGCCACGAGGCAGACGGATCGAAACCTGCTCGCGACTTGGAGACGATAAAGACATAATCCACCTCCTGCATGATCGTATTGAGATATCTAGATATGATATCACAATGTGGTTGCACGTAGTGATTATAGCACAGTTCCGACAAACATAAGCATCTTCAACGTGCGTCAATCTCTGACAGGTTGAACCGCACACTGACCACGGAGTTCTTGCAGGTTCCGGGCTGGTACTTTATATACGTTGTGGCCACGAATGTGCCGTCCGGGAGGAGTTCGAGACCGGGGTAGCCGCAGTCCCATCCGGCGTGGCTGTGCAGAAGTTTGATGCGGTACTGGCCGGGCCTGCCGGCCAAAATGTCGTCGTAGGTGCCTACCCACGCCACAAAATGCGTGTTCGTCTGGCTCTCCTTGGCCGTGTCGCGCATCACGATTACCAAGCGGCCGTCCGGTGCATAGACCGCGACATGCCGGTCGCCTGTGACCTGCCAGGATGTGTACTCGGGCGCCGTCCACGATTCGCCTTCATCGTTAGACACCATCATCAGGCTAGTGCCCATGCGAAGATTCTCGCGCATAAGGCAAAGAATCTGGCGGCCATCCGGGGAGCGGATGCCGCATGGCTCGCAAGGAGCGGTCCCTTCCTTTTCTGCTGCAAGGCGGGGCGCTTGCCACGTCAGTCCGCCATCGATGGAGCGGGATTGCCAGATCGCAAGTGGCGGCTGGTCCTTATCGTTCTTCCCACGGTGATAGAGGCCGAGGTAACTGCCGTCCTGTAGTCTCACAATACTGCTGAACGCCATCACGCACGGCCTGCCCAGGCTTCTGACAGAACTCCAGGTCTCGCCCCAGTCCTCGCTGTACGTCTGGGACATGTTGGGGTTGGCCGCGAACACCATCAGGCGCGAAACGCCGTCAGGACCTTGAAGCAGATAGATGCTCGGGCAATTCGATGAGGTCTTCCAGTCCTGGGGCGACTCTTTCGCATTCCAGGTTTCGCCGCCATCATAGCTGATAGCCATTGGCCCGCACACCCCGCCATGTCCGATAGTCCAGACGGCAAGCATGGTCTTGCCGTCCGGGAACAAGACCGTGGTGGGATGCCCCTGGTAGATGTTCTCCGTGCCTGCGGCGACGATGGAGTGGCGAGGCGTCTCGCCTGAGATGTCCAGGGTGCGAAACACTTCCATTCTACAGATCCAGGATAATCGGCATGATCAGCGGCCGGCGAGACGTTTTCTTGTAGAGCATCTTGCCGATGGCGTTGCGAAGGTTCGTCGCGATTGCGGGGATGTCGGGTTCGACCTCTTCCAGCTCGCCCAGGATTTCGCCGGCTCTTTGCTTGATCTCCTCGATCAACGCCTCGGATTCGTCCATGAAGACAAAGCCACGGCTAGATACTTCCGGGCCGACCACGAGTTCGCTTGTTTCGCGGTCGAGGCCGACGACTATCACCAGGAAGCCGTCATTGCCCAGGTGCTTGCGATCGTGCAGCACGATATCGCTCACATCGCCGACTCCTGTGCCGTCGATCAGAACCTTGCCGTGCGGCGCCTTGCCGACGATCTTAACGGATTCTTCGCAGACCTCAACGATATCTCCAATTTCGGAGCGGACGATGTCCGTAGCCGGCCAACCCATCTCTTGAGCCATGCGAGCGTAGCGCGCCAGCATGCGATACTCACCATGGACCGGCATCACATAGCGCGGATTGACCAGATTGAGCATTAGCCTGAGCTCTTCCTGGTATCCGTGTCCGGAGACATGGACAGGCATCAGGGGATCGTAGATGACATTTGCGCCGCGTGCGAAGAGGTGGTTTACCGTGCGCCAGACAGCGTCCTCGTTGCCGGGGATCGGGGTGGCGGATACGATCACCGTATCGCCTTCGCGCACGGTTATGCTCTTGTGGTCGTCGATCGCCATTCGCGAGAGCGATGCCATCGGCTCTCCTTGAGCTCCGGTGGTTACGACACAGACTTCGTGCGGCGGCAGGTTTTCAATATCGTCGGCCTTGATTCGCAGGCCGTCCGGGATCTTGAGATGGCCGAGTTGCTGAGCGACATCCATGTTGCGCTCCATGGAACGTCCCAGAAGAGCGATCCTTCGCTTGTATTTAACACACTTGTCCACTGCCTGCTGGACACGGTGAACGTTCGATGCGAAGCATGCGATGATCACGCGCTTTTTCGCTTCGCGAAATACGGCGTCGAAGGTTTCCCCGACGATGCGCTCGCTGGGAACATATCCCGCGCGCTCCACATTGGTGGTGTCCGACAGAAGGATCAGAACGCCTTCTTCGCCGATTCGGGCCATGCGCGTGATGTCGAATAGCTGATCGTCGACCGGAGTTTGATCGAATTTGAAGTCGCCCGTGTGGACAAGCGTGCCGGCGGGCGTATGGATTGCCAGGGCTACTGCGTCGGGTATCGAGTGTGCGACGCGCACGGGTTCGACATCGAAGTTGTTTCCGATATTGACATAGTCGCCTGGCTTGAATTCCTTCAGGACTGCGTTGGAGAGCTGCTTGTATTCGCTCAGCTTGGACTTGGTAAAGCCGAGTGTCAGCGGCGTTCCGTAAACCGGGACTCTGGGTAAATCGTGAAGCACCCACGCAAGCGCACCAATGTGGTCTTCATGGCCGTGCGTAAGCACGATCCCTTTGATTTTGCTCTTGTTCTCGATCAGGTATGTGATGTCGGGAATGACCAGATCCACTCCGAGCATTTCGGCGGTAGGAAATGCGAGGCCGCAATCGATGATCAGGATCTCGTCTCCGCAGACGACTGCGGTCATGTTCTTGCCGATTTCGCCAATTCCGCCGAGCGGAATGATTTGCAGCCTGTCTGTCGGCAGCGGCATGTCCTCGGTCAACGTCTCCAATTCTTCTATAGTCTCGTTAAGCGCGAGGGCTTCGTCGTGGTCCGTATCTGTGTTTGTTAAGGTTATTGTTTCGATCATAAGTTGGTAAATGCGTTCTAAACGTATTGATTTGATTGAAGCAGGTACGACTGGATATATTCTTCTACCGCCTCTTCAAGCGGTGTAAACTCCAGGTCGCAACCGGCTTCTCTCAGTTTGGTTAGGTCGGCCTCTGTGAAATATTGGTAGGCGCAGCGAATATTTTCCGGTGTCGGAATATACTCGATTCGCTGCGGAATATCGATCGCATCGAATATGGCCGATGCTAGATCGTTGAATGTCCGGGCGATTCCGGTGCCCAGATTGTAGATGCCGTTGACTTCCGGGTGATCCAGAAACCAGTTGATTGAGCGGACCACATCGTCCACGTAGATGAAATCGCGTTTCTGCTCGCCGTCGGCAATATCCTTCCGATGCGATGCAAATAGACTGAGCTTTCCGTGCTCTTGAATCTGATTGAACGAGTGCCAGACTACGGACGCCATACGGCCCTTGTGGTACTCGTTGGGCCCGAAAACATTGAAGAATCTGAGCCCCGCTATCTTCTCGGTCCATCCGGCGCGAATAGCTTCGGCATCGAACAGCCACTTGGAAAATCCGTAAGGATTGAGTGGAAGCAGGCCGGGCGTTACCTCATCGTCATCGCTGAATCCCAGGTCCCCATTGCCATACACAACGGCCGAGGACGCATAGACCAGCCGGACATCGTGCTCAATACACAGCCGCGTCAGGCTGCGCGTGTAATGCGTGTTGTTTCGCAGTAGGAAGTCCGCGTCGAGTTCCGATGTGTCGGCCCGCGCACCAAGGTGAACCACCGCGTCGGGACGGTAAGTGCCGTCCGCAAGTCCGATAACGAATTCCTGCGGAGCCACGATATCACGAAATGCTTTGGCGCGCAGATTCTTGAACTTCTCGCCGGATCCCAGGTTATCGACGACGATGACTTTATCGCCGCAGTCCAGAAGCGCTTGCACGAGGACGCTGCCGATAAAACCAGCCCCGCCAGTCACTGCAATCATAATACTGAACCCAAACTCATTCAGAGCCTCTTTGCTATCCCATAAGCCGCCAGCGCGGATTCGACTGTTTGCCGCTCATCGGCGGTAAGCTCCACCAGGGGCAGGCGCACACGGCCGCTGTCGATGATCCCGAGATACTCCAATGCGTATTTTACGGGCGATGGGCTGGTTGTGGAAAAGAGCGCGCGAGTGATCGGCAGCGTCTTGAAATGAATGGCGCGCGCGCCTTCCAGATCGCCGCGGAAGAACAACTCGTGCATCTTGAATAGATCATTGCCAACCACATGCGATATCACGGAAACGACACCAACTCCACCTATTGCAAGAATCGGCAGTGTCACCGCGTCTTCTCCGCTGTAGACCTCGAAGCCGCGCCCCGCATTTGCCGCAATCGTTCCAACCTGCTGCAAATCCGAACTGGCTTCCTTGATCGCCAAAATGTTTGGGACATCCGTTGCCAGCCTCTTAACCGTGCCGGGCAGTATGTTCGTGACCGTGCGGCCAGGCACATTGTAAAGCATTACCGGAAGCGTCGTGCTGGCGGCGATGGCTTTGAAGTGCTGGTACAGGCCTTCCTGAGTCGGCTTATTGTAATAGGGAGCAACCGTAAGCACTCCATCGACGCCGATTTCCTGAGCGGCTCGCGTAAGCTCGATACTATCCGCTGTACTGTTCGATCCTGTGTTGGCGATGACGCAGGTGTTGTGACCCACTGCATCCTTGACGATCCGATAAAGCCGGAGCTTCTCTTGAACACTCAGTGTTGCCGATTCTCCGGTTGTTCCGCAGACTACGATACCATCCGAGCCGTTTTGAGTCAGATAAGTGGCAAGCAGGCCGGCTCGATCTTCGTCGACGCGTAGCTTTTCATCGAAGGGCGTGACCATCGCGGTGACGACGCGCCCAAAATATGGTGCGTTAGACATGGTTCTTATTGCCAAGTAGGCCGAGTTCGATCATTTTCTCGGCGATTTGAACGGCGTTCGATGCCGCGCCCTTGCGCAGGTTGTCGGCGACAACCCAGAACACGAGGCCGTTGGGATTCGTGACGTCCTGTCGAACTCGACCGACAAACGTGGTGTCACTCTTCGTGGCGGCAAGAGGCGTCGGGAAAGCGCGCGACACGTCCTTTGTATGGGTGTCGTCGATTACTTCCACGCCAGGGAACGCGTCCCAGAGCCGGCGTGCCGTTTCCGGGTCGATCGGACGCTCCGTTTCCACATAAACAGCCTCGGAATGGCCCATGGCCACCGGAACTCGCGCCGCCATCATGGGCGTGATCTTAATGGATGGGTCGCCAAGAATCTTGTGCGTCTCATAGACCAGCTTCATCTCTTCGGACGTATATCCAAGATCGTCAAAGCCGCCGATTTGCGGAATAACATTCGATGCAATCTGAGCTGCGAATGTCGTCGGGGCGGGTATGGCCTGTCCGGTCGCAATCGCGCGATTCTGTTCTTCAAGCTCTTTCACTCCGCCTGCGCCTGCGCCGGATACCGCCTGGTACGTGCTGACCAGCACTCGCGTGATGCGGCCAAAGTCGTGCAAGGGCTTAAGCGCCATCACAAGCTGAGCCGTGGAGCAATTCGGGTTGGCGACTATTCCGCGATGGTCGCGGAGGGTCTCGCCATTGACTTCGGGGACGACCAGCGGAACATCCGGTCGCATGCGAAAGTCGGCGCCGTTGTCGATAACGACCGCGCCGCGCCGAACCGCCTCGTCGCCAAACCGCACAGCGGCTCCCTTTTCACCCTCGGTACCGGCGAACAGGGCCACGTCGACGCCATCGAACGCCTCCGGGGTGGTCGCACGTACCTGGTATGCTCGTCCGTCAACCGAAATCGTACGCTCCGAGCGAGCCAGCACGCGAATGTTCTTTGCGGGGAATTTGTGTTCAGCCAGAACGCGAAGCATCTCTTCCCCAACTGCTCCAACGCCCACAACGGCGACTTCTAAAAGCGTCATATCCTACTTTCCCTAAACTTTACAAGTGTCTAATAGTATGGCACGTTCGGCTAAGGATTCGGTCAAATCGCTCAACAGTCGCATCCCGGCGGCTTGACAGCGATCACGCAGAGGGGCTATAATGATAACCCGGTTGCACCGGCGCGCACACCCGTGATGGGGTTGTAGCTCAGGGGATAGAGCAGCCGCGTCCTAAGCGGCGTGTCGGGGGTTCGATTCCCTCCAGCCCCACCATCCTTAGAGGCGCGCCAAGCAGTCCCGGTTCAAATGGAGAGGTCGCATAGCCCGGTCTAGTGCGCTCGCCTCGAAAGCGAGTGAGGCGCAAGTCTCCGAGGGTTCGAATCCCTCCCTCTCCGCCAATCCCAAAAACCACCTTCCCGCAGGTGGACTTCTAAGGACAAATTCCAGATGAACCCTTATGGATATTTCGATGACGAAGCACGCGAGTATGTCATTACACGGCCGGATACGCCGTTGCCGTGGATAAACTATCTCGGCGCTGAAGACTTCTTTGGGATCATCTCAAACTGCGCCGGCGGATACAGCTTCTACCGCGATGCACGCATGAGACGGTTGACCCGCTATCGCTATAATAGCGTGCCGCTCGACTCCAATGGCCGTCTTCTCTATATACGGGACGGCGAGACGTGCTGGAACCCATCGTGGCGTCCCACGCGGACCGACCTCGACTCGTATGAGTGCCGTCACGGCATGGGCTACACGAGGATTGCCGGGCAGAAGAACAGCGTAAGCGTCTCGTCCACGTTCTTTGTGCCGCTGGGGCAAACATGCGAAGTCTGGGACCTGCGCATCGCCAATATGTCGGCGCACACGAAGACAATTCAACTCTACGGTTTTGTCGAATGGTGCCTGTGGGACGCCATGGACGACGCGAGCAATTTCCAACGCAACTACTCGACTGGTCAGGTGGAGGTCGAGCCCCAGGT
>Ga0316231_1004603_pt1 | contig 11339 bp, 9 predicted proteins | sample TBH18027metaG_FD_206002 | JGI IMG/M metagenome (GOLD analysis project Ga0316231, IMG submission 206002) | Freshwater microbial communities from Trout Bog Lake, Wisconsin, USA - TBH18027 | ecosystem: Environmental > Aquatic > Freshwater > Lake > Hypolimnion/Profundal zone | place: USA: Wisconsin...
CTTCATGTCTCTTCCCTTTTTTACTTTTGATTAATTGTTTTTAACTCTTAGACCACTTTTGTAACTCTAAAGATATTTATTGAAATATCTACCTCGGGTTTTCCCCGAAAAGTTTGCTGTGTTGCACCAATTACCTCCGCTCTTATCTTGAAATTTCATCAAGAGGCCTTCTGAGCTTGCCTATTGCTACTTAATTCTATTTTTTACTGCCATTTACTTTAAATAAATTTGTTGTAATATAAACGAACGATCGTATTATTTTTACAACAAAATGAATAAATGAGTAAGCCCATGCTGATGCAAAGGACTAGCAAAAAGGAATTGGCTGAGCCAAAAAAGGGGTTGATGACTAAGGCCTTAATCTTGCATGCCGCTCTAGGAATTGCTAGTAAATCAGGGCTTGAAGGTCTCACTATCGGCACTATTGCGGAGATTGTAAACATGAGCAAAAGTGGTGTTTTTGCTCATTTTGGCTCTAGAGAAGAATTACAAGTTGAAGTTGTACGAGCCTACCATCAGGGTTTTGAGGAACAGGTATTTGCGCCCGCCCTATCTAAGCCCAAGGGGCTACCACGCCTAAACCAAATGATTGACTCATGGCTCAAGATGAGTGTTGGTGGCGATACCTCCAGCTGCTTCTTCATTTCAGGGGCAGCTGAATATGATGACCGCCCCGGCATTGTGCGCGATGAACTGGTGCGAAGTGTTGAAGATTGGCGCGCTGCAATGCTCAGAGCTATTAAAGAATCGATTACAGCCGGCCATTTAAAAAAATCGGTCAATGCAGATGCCCTGCTGTTTCAACTCTACAGCATAGTGCTCGGCGTTCATCATGATTCGCGCTTTTTGGGTCACTCCAAAAGCCTTACCACTGCAAATGAGTTAATCAAAGAAATCTTTGCAAGCAACAAAGTAAATAAATAAACCTAACAACCATCTTTCTCGAAAAGTTATATGCCCCAATACAACCCTCCCTTGCGCGACATACAGTTTGTTATTCATGAGCTCCTCAATGCGGATAAAGCCTTTGCCGCCTTGCCGGCATTTGCAGATGTAGATAAAGACACCATCAATCAGATTATTGAAGAGGCCGGAAAATTTGCAACGGAGATTGCCTTTCCCTTGAATCAAGTGGGCGACAAAGAGGGTTGTACACGCCATGAAGATGGGTCTGTCACCACCCCCGCTGGATTTAAAGATGCTTATCAGCAATATGTGGACAGCGGCTGGCCTGCATTGTCATGTGACCCTGAGTATGGTGGGCAAGGATTGCCGCAGTTACTCAATAGCGCTCTATATGAAACACTAAATTCTGCAAACCAGTCTTGGGCGATGTATCCAGGTTTATCGCACGGTGCATACGAATGCCTACATGCACACGGGACGGATGATCAGAAGAAAATTTATCTTGAGAAATTGGTGTCTGGTCACTGGACTGGCACGATGTGTCTCACCGAACCTCAATGTGGCACTGACTTAGGTATTTTGAAGACTAAGGCGGAACCTCTAGCAGATGGAAGTTATTCCATCACAGGCACAAAGATCTTCATCTCTAGCGGTGAGCACGACTTTACCGACAATATTGTTCACTTAGTCTTGGCGCGACTGCCAGACTCGCCTAAGGGCACCAAAGGAATTTCTTTATTTGTAGTTCCAAAGTTTTTGATCAATGCAGACGGCAGCTTGGGTGCAAACAATCAAGTTTCTTGCGGCTCACTAGAGCATAAGATGGGTATACATGGCAATGCGACCTGCGTCATGAACTTTGATGGTGCGATTGGTACGCTTGTAGGAGAGCCTCACAAAGGTCTTAATGCGATGTTTGTGATGATGAATGCCGCACGCTTAGGTGTAGGCATGCAAGGCCTTGGCTTGACGGAGGTTGCTTATCAGAACTCTGCCGCCTATGCCAAAGAGCGCTTACAAATGCGCAGTCTTACTGGCGCTAAAGAACCTGAAAAGGCAGCTGATCCGATCATTGTGCATCCAGATGTGCGCAGAATGCTGCTCACACAGAGAGCCTATGCTGAAGGTGGTCGGGCCTTTGCTTATTGGGTCGCCTTAATGATTGATACGGAACTGAATCATCCGGATGAGAGTGTTCGTAAAGATACTGCTGATATGGTCACCCTGCTCACCCCCATCATTAAAGCTTTCCTCACAGATAACGCGTTCACTGCTACAAATGAAGGCTTACAAGTTTTTGGTGGGCATGGCTATATTGCCGAATGGGGCATGGAGCAATATGTTCGTGATGCACGTATTAATATGATTTATGAAGGTACTAATACGATTCAATCCCTTGATCTTTTGGGGCGCAAAGTACTTGGTGATATGGGTGCGAAACTCCGCAAGTTTGGCAAACTCGTTGAAACTTTCATTGAAGAAGAAGGTGTTCGCAAAGAAATGCAGGAGTTCATCGACCCCTTAGCCGACATCGCTACCAAGGTAGAGAAACTGACCAAAGAAATTGGCATGAAAGCCATGATGAACCACGAAGAAGTGGGGGCTGCGGCCGTTCCTTATCTTCGTACTGTAGGGCATTTGGTCTATGCATATCTCTTTGCCCGTATGGCCAAAATTGCTTTGGCCAATAAGTCAAGTAATGATCCTTTTTATCAGGCCAAAATCGCAACTGCCCGCTTCTACTTTGACAAGCTCCTTCCTGAAACTGCCACCTTGATTCGCCAGGCACGCGCTGGCTCGAAATCATTAATGGCAATGCCTGCTGAACTCTTCTGAAAGACTGGATATGACTGAAAATAACATCATTAAAAAAGTAGCCATTTTGGGTGCCGGAGTGATGGGCGCTCAAATTGCCGCTCAATGTATTAATGTTGGTCTCCCAGTAATTTTATTTGACCTGCCTAGCAAATCTGATGATGGCAAGACAGTGAATAAAAATGCTATCGCACTAAAGGCTATTGAGAATCTTAAAAAACTGAAGCCAGCACCCTTAGGCTTAGCAGTAGATGCAAATTTGATTGTTGCAGCCAACTACGAAGATGATTTGGGTCTTCTAGCAGATTGTGATCTAATTATTGAGGCAATTGCTGAGCGTCTAGATTGGAAACATGCCCTCTATGAAAAAGTAGGGCCCCATATTCCGGCGCATGCCCTCTTTGCCACCAATACCTCTGGCTTACCGATTGGTGAACTTGCCAAGGGATTTTCTGGTGACCTGAAGAAACGTTTCTGCGGTGTGCACTTCTTTAACCCGCCAAGGTATATGCACCTGCTAGAACTTATCCCAGCAAGCGATACTGATCCAGCGGTATTAGATGCTCTTGAAACCTTCATGACCTCCACTATGGGCAAAGGTGTTGTTCGAGCAAAAGATACGCCGAATTTTATTGGTAATCGCGTGGGAGTTTTCTCGATTCTTGCTGTGTTTGCAGAGGCTCAAAAATATGGTCTTGGTTTTGATGAGGTAGATGCGATTACTGGCAGTAAATTGGGTCGTGCTAAATCAGCTACCTTTAGAACCAGTGATGTTGTTGGTTTGGACACCATGGCTCACGTCATCAACACCATGGAAGTCGCTTTACAAGACGACTCTTTTTCGACCCTATTCAAAACACCGGATGTTGTTGCCAAGTTAATTGCTAAAGGCGCTTTGGGTCAGAAGACTAAAGCGGGTTTTTATCGCAAGGATGGCAAAACAGTACTTGTATTAGACGCTACTACTGGAGAATACAAGCCCTCTACTGCCACAATCGAACCCATTATTGAGCGCATTCTTAAAAAGCCGATTGCCGAACGTCTTGAGCTTCTCAGAAACACCGATGATCCACAGGCGCAATTCTTATGGTCTATTTATCGGGACATCTTCCACTATTGCGCCATTCATCTAGGGAGTATTGCGGATTCTGCTCGTGAAATTGATTTTGCAATGCGCTGGGGTTATGGCTGGGATAAGGGTCCATTTGAAGATTGGCAAGCTGCTGGTATTACGCAAGTGGCTAACTGGATCAAAGAGGATATCGACACAGGCAAGACGCTCAGTAAAGAGCCTTTGCCAGCTTGGGTATTTAGCGGCCCTGTTGCAGAGAAGCAGGCTTTCCATACACCAGAGGGATCGTGGTCTGCAGCAGAAGGAAAATATATTCCGCGTTCCTCCCTTCCCGTCTACAAGAAGCAAGCATTTAGAGCATCTCTTCTGGGTGATGGTTCACCCGATCCAAGAACGGCTGGTACCACCATCTATGAGAATCCAGACCTGCGCGCTTGGGTAGATGAGCGTCAACCAGAGGTCTTGATTGCTTCGTTTAAATCCAAGATGAATACCTTTAGTCCTGATGTATTAAATGGACTTCAAAAGGCCGTTAAGATTGCTGAAGAACATTATTCTGGTTTGGTTATTTGGCAACCCACCTCATTGAAGTTAGGCACACCTGGCGGACCTTTCTCTGCAGGTGCAAATTTAGAAGCTGCCCTACCCATGGTTATGAAGAGCGGTCCGTCTGGAGTTGAGCCTTTTGTAAAACTCTTCCAAGACACCATGATGAGAGTTAAATACTCTCAAGTACCAGTGGTCGCTGCAGTATCGGGTGTTGCATTGGGTGGTGGCTGTGAGCTCGTGCTGCAATCCGCGCGTAGAGTTGCGGCAATGGAAAGCTATATCGGCTTAGTTGAAGTTGGTGTTGGGTTACTCCCTGCGGGAGGCGGCCTTAAAGAAGCGGCCATTCGTGCGGCTCAAGGTGTAAATCTTGCAGGCAACACTAACTTCCTAGATTTCACTAAAGCCTCTTTCGAAAATGCTGCCATGGCAAAAGTATCTTCATCTGCCCAAGAAGCAATGAAGATGGCTTACTTGAAAACAGGCGACATTATTGTCGCTAACGTATATGAATTACTTGCGCTGGCGCAAAGCCAAGTTAAAGCAATGCGTTATTCAGGTTATAGGCCACCGATTCCAACGCTTATTCCTGTAGGCGGACGTTCTGTTGCTTCAACTGTGATGGGCCAAGTGGTGAATATGCGGGATGGGGGATTCATCTCTGAACATGATGCCCATATTGCTCAAAAAATTATTGAAATTATTACTGGTGGCAATGTTGATGCAGGCACCCTCGTAACTGAAGAGTGGCTCCTGAAACTAGAGCGTCAAGCTTTTGTGGAATTGATTGGGCATCCCAAAACAATGGAGCGCATTATGGGCCTGCTCCAAAACGGCAAACCGGTTAGAAACTAGGCACTCAAACACAATACGAGAACATATTCATGATTAAAAATATTCAAGACGCTTATATTGTTGCCGCCACTCGGAGTGCTGTTGGCAAATCAGGTAGAGGCTCTTTACGCAACACTAGACCGGATGACTTGTTGGGCAATGCCCTTCAACACGTTCTTACACAAGTACCTACACTGGATCCTGCTGCGATTGAAGATGCCATCATCGGCTGCGCTATGCCAGAGGCACAACAAGGCTTAAACATTGCACGTATTGGTCTACTGCTGGGTGGACTGCCCAATACTGTTGGCGGCATTACCGTAAATAGATTTTGCTCCTCTGGATTAAATGCTATAGCAATGGCTGCTGATCGCATTCGGGTAGGCGAAGCTGACATCATGATTGCTGGCGGTGTCGAATCAATGAGTATGGTTCCTATGGGCGGCAATACTCCGTCCATGTCTCCAGCAATATTTATGGGCGATGAAAATATTGGAATAGCCTATGGTATGGGTTTAACCGCCGAAAAAGTAGCTCAGCAATGGAAGATCAGCCGTGAAGATCAAGATGCCTTCGCTCTCGCCTCCCATCAAAAGGCGCTTGCTGCTCAAGCCGCTGGTGAATTTAATGCTGAAATCTTTCCAGTAAAAATAGCCAATCGAGCTATGAACTTTGATCAAGGTCAAGTCGATATCAAATGGAGTGATTTTGCAAAGGACGAGGGTCCGCGTATTGATACCTCTCTTGAAGGTCTAGCCAGACTAAAATCGCCTTTTGCCGCTAAAGGTAGTGTTACTGCTGGCAATAGCTCACAAACATCGGATGGTGTTGGTGTTCTTATTCTCGCTAGTGAAAAGGCCATTAAAACTTTTGGCCTCACCCCTCTTGCACGCTTTGTGAGTTTTGCGATCAAAGGTGTTCCCCCTGAGATTATGGGTATTGGACCCAAAGAGGCTATTCCCGCAGCACTGAAGTTGGCAGGACTCACTCAGCAAGATATTGATTGGCTTGAGTTAAATGAAGCTTTTGCTGCCCAGTCACTAGCAGTTATTCGCGATTTGCAGCTAGATCCGAGCAAAGTCAATCCATTGGGAAGCGCCATTGCATTGGGGCATCCCTTAGGTGCAACTGGAGCTATCCGTGCTGCAACAGCAATACATGCGTTACAAAGACGCAATCTGAAGCATGCAATGGTGACCATGTGCGTTGGCACAGGTATGGGCGCTGCTGGAATTTTTGAACGTTGTTAAAACGATTTGGAGACTCAATCATGATAAAAAAACAATTCTCTATCTTCTCCATCTGTTTGGTTAGCATAGTCTACGGCAATGCTTATGCTCAAAGTGCAGATCCTGCTATTGGTGTCTGGAAAACGATTGATGACAAAACTAATCAACCTGCTTCTTTAATCAAAATTGAACAAGTGAATGGGGTTTTGGAAGGAACCATCATTAAGACCTTTCCAAGACCTAATGAAACGCCATTGGTTTACTGCAATCTATGCAAAGATGATCGCAAAGATAAACCGATTGTTGGCATGAAAATCATGACCGACTTGAAGCAAGATGAATCTGGAGCTTGGTCAGGAGGAAAAATCCTAGATCCTAAAGAAGGTGAGATCTACAAGGTAAAAATTGTGACTGAAGATGGGAAAAAAATGGATGTCCGTGGCTATATTGGGATTCCCCTCTTAGGCAGAACCCAAGTTTGGTACAAGGCTGAACAGTAGGTTTTTCTAATTTGAAATATAAGCCAAGCTAATCTAGATCTTTAAATTTTGGAACACGTTTTTCCATAAAGGCGCTTAATGCCTCTTTGGCTGCTGGGCCTTTTAGCCTTTCCATAAATAAGCTCGCTTCAGCATCTATTTGCTCAAGTATTTCTGATTTCAATCTACCGCTCTTTAATAGTGCTTTGGTCTGTAATAGCGACCCAAAAGACATCGCTGTCAGCGCCTTTGCCCGCTCCTCTGCATAGTGAAGTGCGGAGGATTCCAATATTACCTTGTTAACAAAACCCATTTTGTGGGCCTCCTCTGCTGACAAAGGTTCGCCGAAGAATAAAATTTCTGAGGAGCGTTGGTGCCCAATAAGACGTGGCATCAATAAAGTGATGGCGCCTTCTGGAACCAAGCCTAATGCGACAAATGGAAAAATAAATCTTGCAGCTTTTTGGGCGTAGACCAAATCACAATGAAATAACATGGTTGAGCCAATGCCCACTGCAAAACCATCAACGGCAGCAATCAGCGGCTTTTTGAGCTCTGCAAGAGACCTAAGTAAATTAATGGGCGGAGCATCTTCGAGCGTAATCGGCGAGTTTATAAAATCCTGAATATCGTTACCAGCTGAAAAAGTATTGCCTGCTCCTGAAAGCAAAATGACCTTAACCTCAGGATCCAGATCTGCAGCAATCAGTACCTCCCTCAACTCTCGATACATCGCACTAGTAAATGAATTTTTTTTCTCGGGACGATTAAATACTATCTTCAGTATTCCTTCTTGCTGTTGATGCTCAATCATGCGATGAATTGCCTTCAGTTGTATCGATGGGATCGAATCATATCAACTGCCTTTTCGGCAATGACCATGATAGGAGCGTTTGTATTGCCACCAATGAGCGTAGGCATGATCGAGCCATCAACAACGCGCAAACCCTCGATCCCGTGAACCTGAAGTTTTGAATTCACGACAGACATAGCATCATTACCCATCTTACAAGTACCTACAGGGTGATAGACAGTATCGGCCCTATTGCGGATGATCTGGCGAATATCATCATCAGTATGCACATTCGGTGTAAAAATATCTTTCTGCCTAATATTGGCGAATGTGGGGGCATCCATCAGTTTTTTGGTCAACTTATAGCCTTTCACCAGGGTTTCCAAGTCATCATCCTCCTTTAAAAATCCAGGATCGATGAGTGGTGCTTCATGCATGCTGTTGCTAGCTAATGTGAGTTGCCCACGACTCTTTGGCCGAAGCACACATACATGGCATGAGTAACCGTGAGCCATATGTAATTTGCGTGCATGATCTTCAACCAAGCTCACTACAAAATGTAATTGCACATCCGGTGCATCTAAATTGGGGTCTGTTTTGAGAAAGCCTCCCGCTTCTGCAAAGTTGGTAGCAATCATGCCTTGGCGCGTGCGGATGTATTTCATGATTTCGCCAGTTAGTCTTACCGTTCCACCCAGAGAGATGCCAATCAGATCTAAGCTTTTTGCAGAATAGCCAAATATAAAGTCTGGATGGTCTTGCAGATTTTTCCCTACCCCTGGTAGATCGTGAATCACCGGAATTCCGAACTTCTGTAATTGCTCTGCAGGCCCAACTCCTGAAACCATTAATAATTGCGGTGTGTGAAAAGCACCAGCGCACAAAATCACTTCTTTGTTGGCTCGAATGATGTGCTGCTTACCTCCCTGGGTATAGCTCACACCAGCCGCACGACGACCTTCGAAGAGAATGCGCTCAACCTGCACTCCAGTTTGGACGTGAAGATTGTGACGCTTGTCCATATGAGGGTGGAGGTATCCACGAGCAGCACTCCAGCGTTCGCCATTTCGATGCGTTACTTGGTAAATACCCAAGCCCTCTTGGCTCTCGCCATTGAAATCATTGTTTATTGGGAAGCCTGCTTCTTTTGCAGCATTGAGATAAAGCGCTTGAAAAGGATTGTGAGATTGCAAATGTGAAACGTGCAGTGGCCCATCATTTCCGTGGTATCCACCCTTAAATGAAGCGTTATTTTCGCTTTTCTTGAAATAAGGCAGCATATCATCGTATGACCAACCGTCATTACCAAGGCTTGCCCAGTGGTCATAATCTACTCTATGCCCTCGGGTATAGATCATGGCATTGATTGCGGAAGAGCCCCCTAAACATTTACCTCTAGGCTGATAGCCACGGCGGCCATTCAAACCAGGTTGAGGCACTGTTTCAAAAGCATAATTATTAATCTTGGTTGGCAACATCGCCACTGCTGCTGCTGGCGTATTAACCAACCAACTATCGCCCTTACCTCCTGCTTCTAGCAATGCAACAGTTGTATTTCCGTCCTCGCTTAGACGACCAGCCATGACACTACCACCAGATCCCCCGCCGATAACGACATAGTCAAATGTATTGCTAGCCATATTTGCCAGTCTTGTTGTGAGTAGTTATTCGAGTAAAAATGCTGAGTTCAGCCAGCGCCTATAAATTCTTGCACGAGCTGATGGCTGCAGATTTATTTTGTTCAAGTCGCCCGCATAGTGCTTGACTACACGATGATCCATTAAGGCAAACCACAGGGGTGGACAGTACGCAACCGTAATCATGGATGCGTATCCTCCAGGCAGTTGTGGCGCCTCATCAAAGTGCCGCAAGGCTTGATAGCGGCGCGTAGGATGGGCATGATGATCTGAATGTCTTTGCAAGTGATAGAGAACAATATTTCCAACAATATGATTGCTATTCCATGAGTGCTCAGGAGCGCAACGCACATATTGACCATTCGCATCCTTCTGACGAAGAAGACCGTAGTGCTCAACATAGTTCACCACTTCGAGCATCGAGGCGGCATATACACCCTGCAGCACAAGAAAGATGAGGGCGGTCCAACCAAGCCAAGTAATTAGGATGCCATAAAAAAGAATGCTTAAAGACCAAGCCTGAAGGTTTTCATTATGCAAACTCCAAACGCCTTTACCTTGTCTTTGGAGGCGCTCACGCTCAAGACCCCAAGCAGAAACCAAGCTATAGAAAACGGTGCGCGGTAAAAATATCCAGAAGCCCTCACCCATTCTTGCGCTTGCTGGATCTTCAGGTGTGGCAACTCTTTTATGATGCCCACGATTATGCTCAACAAAAAAATGGCCATACATTGATGGTGCCAAAGCAATTTTTGCAAGCCAGCGATCCAAGATTTCTTGTTTATGCCCAAGCTCATGGGCTGTGGCTATGCCGATACCATTAATCGAGCCCACTGAGAACACTAAAGCGATGTAGGCATACCACTCTAGGGACTGCGTTGTTGCTAACCAAGCGCCGTATATCGTGCCAGCAATTTGAAACGGTACATAAGCCCACACCAATACTCGATAAAAAAAATCTTGATCAAGTTGTGCAACAGCTGATTCTGGCGGGTTACTGAAATCTTCACCGAATGTGAGATCAAGTAAAGGAATAATCAAATGAATAAAGATAGGGGCAAAAAGAAGATAGAGCCACTGACCAGTCCATGCGTAAGTAAGTAAGGATGCGGTAAATGCCGCTGGGATGGCTGGACTAAATAGCCAGAACCAGCGCTTGTCGTTCCAATTGTTATCACTAGACAAGGTGAATGAACTCATTTGCGCGCTCCATTTAAGGCGAAAACTTATCCATTAAGGATATAGCTAAGTCAGAATATCAACCCTAGATACAAACCCCAATCATTAGCCCTTGGTGATACAGACAAGCAAACTAGCCAAATAAAAAGCCGCCCGAAGGCGGCTTTCAGTAAAACAGTTAAAACGAATTAAGCGGCTTTACGGCTTTTTGCAGCTGGCTTAGCAGGTGCGTACTGACCCTGAATGTTTGCCAATGCAGCGTCAACACTCTTCTCAAAGTTTGCAAATGCATCAGTTGCAGTAGCGCGAACTTGATCAAACTGTTGGAGTGAAGTTTCGAAAGCAGATGTGAATGCAGAGATAAAAGCCTCTGAACCAGCAGGAGCAGTCTTAGTAGCTTGTTTAACAAACTTAACTAGATCGTCACGTGCATCATCAATAGAAGCGTCAACTACTTGAGCAACTTCTTTGTTACCGTTACGAACTACTTTGTTAACTTTAGCTTGGTAAGCAGCAGCGTACTTAGCGGCTTCTTGAGCAACTTCTGGCTGAGCTAATTTAGATAATTGTTGTGCATCTTTAATAGCTAACAACTGTGCGCTAGCGTCTTGAGCTGCGGCTAAAGCATCTTTAGCAGCTGCTTGATTGATTTCTGCTAATTCTTGCGCGCTTTCAACGGCTACTTGAGCTAAATGTTTTGCACTTTCAACAGCTTTAGCTTGAGCTTGAGAGATTTGATCGTTTAATTGGTTTTGAAACATGATTATTTTCCTTACTTAAGTAGATGAGTTAATTTGTTGCGATGCACCATTCTAAGGAAGTTTTTGTGCACTTGCAACATTTATTTGG
>Ga0316231_1004608_pt1 | contig 11326 bp, 7 predicted proteins | sample TBH18027metaG_FD_206002 | JGI IMG/M metagenome (GOLD analysis project Ga0316231, IMG submission 206002) | Freshwater microbial communities from Trout Bog Lake, Wisconsin, USA - TBH18027 | ecosystem: Environmental > Aquatic > Freshwater > Lake > Hypolimnion/Profundal zone | place: USA: Wisconsin...
GCGATGCTGGCGGCATTCAGCTGGAATATCGTGGCCTGGCTGGCCTGGGGAGTACTGATTCTGGCTTTGCGCTACCAAGTGGAGCGCCAGCAACAGAAGATTGCAGCCCAGGAAGCACAGGACGCGCTCGACGCGTGATTTCCCGCAACGGACGAGAAAAGTAGAAGGAGAAGATTGTGGATACAAGAGCGATACTCGATCACACGTTCACCGTTGCCGCTTATGTAATTACTTGGGCCATTCAACTGGGCTATGTGGCCTGGCTGGGCTTGAAGTGGCGTGCGCAGAAGCGTGATGGCGCGCGAACGAGCCAAAGCCAGCGGTAATTGCGCTGATGAAGAGGCCCCGATTGGGAGACAATATCCCGCTCGGGGCTGAACCATCGGTCGCATTTTGAGATTTTTTGGTTTTGCAAAGGCCGCACTCCCCAAGAAACATTGGCCATGCTGATTGTCTTACAAGAGCGATAGGCGCAGTCAACATGATTTAATTGAACAACTTAATCAAACTCAAGAAGGCCCTATCAGGGGCCTTTTTTGCGCTTTGCAGGGCGTATACCACCTTTGGGTGAGTAGGCTATAGCACTGGATTGTCGCGCAGCATGGTCTAAGTGGTATTTCGGAAATATCGAATCCGGATGATGATTCATTTGTGGACAGGCTGCAAAGAGCCGCACAAGGAGAGATATTCCATGCATGACCTTTTAATCGCATTGGCCTTTATAGGTATGGTTGTTGCCCCAGCTATTGTTGCCGCCAACTCAAGCGCTGAATCGACTGAAGAAGGCGACTGAGCATTTGCGGATGCGCGCCACCCAGCACGAGAGTTGTTGGCGCAGGATTAACCCCTAACCCAGGTAGAGCAAGCGCCCGCAGAGGCCTCAGCTACCCGGCAGCAATTGCCCTTGATCAGTCCAGCCGCTAGACTGGAAGTTTGAGGGTCAAGCATGTTAGTAGTCATGAAAGCCCAGGCCACGCCGGAGCAAATCCAGGCAGTCTGCGAGCATATCGAGCATTTGGGTTTCCGGGCTCATCCCCTTCCCGGGGCCCAGCGTACGGCAATTGGCATTACAGGCAACAAGGGCGAAGTTGACCGCGGCAACCTGGAAGAGCTTTCAGGTGTTGCTGAGGTCATCCGTGTATCAAAGCCCTACAAGCTGGCCAGCCGGGACGTAAAAGAAGAAGACACCATCATCCGTTTTGCGGGAACAGACGCCTCCATCGGCGGCCGTGACCTGGCTATCATTGCCGGTCCATGTTCCATTGAAAGCCGCGAGCAGGCCTTTGCCATCGCAGAGCAGGTTGCAGCCGCAGGCGCGCAGTTCTTCCGTGGCGGCGCATACAAACCTCGCACCTCTCCCTATGCATTCCAAGGCCTCGGCCTTGAGGCGCTGCGCATTATGGCAGAGATTCGCGAGCGCTATGGGCTGCGCATCGTTACTGAGGCCATTGACACCGAAAGCCTGGAACTGGTGGCGGAGTGGGCCGATGTGATCCAGATTGGCGCGCGCAATATGCAGAACTTCTCTCTGCTGAAAAAGGCAGGCAAGCTGCGCAGGCCGGTGCTGCTGAAGCGCGGCCTGAGCGCTACGCTGGAAGAATTTCTGATGTCCGCCGAGTACGTGATGAGCGAGGGGAACTACGACGTGATACTGTGCGAGCGCGGCGTACGCACGTTTGCCGATCATGCTCGCAACACGCTTGACCTGAGCATTATTCCGGCCGTGCAGCGGCTGAGCCACCTGCCCATCCTGGTGGACCCGAGCCACGGCACCGGCAGGCGCGACAGCGTGCTGCCCATGGCGCGGGGGGCGGTGGCCTCTGGCGCGGATGGCATCATAGTGGAAGTGCATCACCAGCCCGAAAATGCGCTGTCTGACGGACCGCAGTCCATTTACCCCGACCAGTTTGCCCGCATGATGGACGAGATAGGCCAGATTGCTCCGGTTGTGGACCGTACACTGCCACGCGGCATACACGTTAACGCCCTGGCCAGGTAATATTCCCGGCTGGGCATTTATGATGCAGGCAAAGGCTCCTGAATTGAAAAGCCGTTTGAACGCGATGAATCCGAGGGTTGCCACTGCGGTGGGCCTTTTAGCTTTGGGCGTGATTGCGCTTGCCCTCGCAGGCTGCCGCACGCACGACTTTCCGCAGTACCCGCCCGACTATCGCGAGTATGCCTACGTAACGAACGGCGGCAGCGGCACTGTTACCGTGCTGGACGTGGTGAATGTGCGCGTGGACCGCGAAGTAGCGGTGGGCCAGAATCCCGTGGCCGTGGCGGCCAGCCCAACCCGGAATGAGGTATACGTGCTCAACTATGGCGTTGCCGGGGGGCTGGGTTCGATTTCAGTGATCAACGCTGAAAACAACGCCGTGGCGGCGACCATTGGATTGCACCGGCAGCCAGTTTCTATCGAAGTGGACCCGGCCGGCGAGCTGGCTTATGTGGCCAATGCAGGGTCCAACTCGATCTCTGTTGTCGATTTGAAAGCACGCCGGGAAGTGGCCCGTATCGGCGCAGGTGAGGAGCCCGCCGCGGCTCGCCTTTCCCCGGACGGGAAGACGCTGGTAGTCGCCAACCGCGGTGGGAACTCCGTGAGCCTGTTCGACCCGGCGACACAGCGGGTGCGCGCCGTCTTCGAGGGCTGCCCCGGAGCTGCGGATGCGGTTGTTCTTCCCGACTCGACCAAGACATTTGTAGCCTGCTCAGGCGGTCACCAGGTAATGGCCATTGCGTTGGCACGGGCCAGTCAGCCCGCCTCTGCGCAGGCTGGTGGCGCTCCAGCAACCCCGGCGGTGCCCGACCGCATGGAAGCGCTGATGGATGTGGGCCGGGCCCCGGTGCAACTGGCGCTGAAGCCGGACGGCGGCGAAGTGTTCGTCTCGAACCTGCTTTCAAACTCCGTGTCAGAGATTTACAACAACACCGATGAAGTGGGCGCGAGCTACATGATTGGCGACGGACCGGTACGAGGACTGGTTACGGGCGACAACTCGCTGCTCTATGTGGCCAACTTCCACTCGCAGTATGTGGGTGTGTACGGAATTGACGACGGCAAGCGGGTGGGCTCAGTACACGTGGGCGACGGACCTTCGGCAATGGCTTTTTCCACCGCCGGGCACCTGCTGTTCGTAGTGGATACGCGATCTGGCGATGTGGCCGTGGTGCGCACGTCGGCGCGGTCCTTGTTCACGCTGCTGCCCACGGGGCGCAATCCCAATGCGATTGTGGTGAAGGCGTTCAAGCAGCCTTAGAACTTACCTGTAAATTACGTATTCAGGTAGCGCGGGTCAGGAGACCCGCGCTACTTATTTGCGGATAAGTTCTTAGTCCTTCTTGTCGCCCATGCGCGCCACGCTGAACTGGGCTCCGGCAAACAGGATGAGGCCGGATATATACGCCCAGAAGAGCAACCCGACCGACACATAGAACCGCCCGTACAGATCTTCAAGATGCATGTGAGGCAGCACCGCCTCAAACACATATTTCGAGACCAGCCAGATAACACCGGTGACGACGGCGGTGCGCAACACCGGGCGGGGACGAATCTTGCGGTTGGGCAAAAGCCAGTAGATGGAAAAGAAGAAGAGAATGGACGCGACGCCGGTGGACGCGGTGAGCACCAGGAAACTGATGCCATGGAAGACGAAGTTGTCTGTGTGGTGGAAGAAGACCACGGTGAGGACGTCGCGCACAACGGCATTCAACGCAATGCTGGCCATGCCGAGCACCACCATGAGAATTGCAAGCCCGAAGGCGATGACCTGGTTGTGAAGGTAGTTGCGGCTCTTGGTGACGCCCCAGGCCTGATTCAGCGCTACTTCAAGCGGGAGAAAAATACCCGTGCAGGCCACCACAATCATGACGAGGGAAAAGACCGCCACCCCGAGGCGCGAAGCAGTGTAGGCCAGATTAAGGGCCACAAATCCCTGGTTCGAAGGCATGAAGTAATTCACCATGTCGGTGATGACGTTCTTCATCGTTTCCGAGTGAAAGACCGAGCCGGCCAGCGCATAGAGCAGCACGATGAAAGGGATGAACGAGAGAATGGCATTGGCAGCGACACTGAAGGCGAAGGTATGCACTTCACTGTCAAGCAGGTAGTCCAACAGCGCCCGGCCATCCTTGCGCCAGTGGTACCACTTGGACTGCTTGGCCGGTTCGACCGTACCGGCCTGCTCGACCACTGTTTCGTCGAGCGGGGTGGAATTTGATGCATCAGCCACGTGTTACTCCTTGTCCTGAATTGGATCCGGAAATGATGGAATCGCCACAATGCGAAATCCGCGGAACGTGAACGCCGGAGAGAATCTGCTTCAAGGATATCCTTGCGGGCGGAATTACGACTTGTTGCGTGCACCTTGAGCAGTTTGCAGCTTTCCTAGCGCCCATCGCGCCGCCGAGCGCAGGCCATCGTCCGCAGCGGCAGACCACTGCACTAAAAATAGTGCAAAATGGCGCAGGCCGCTATTGCCCATGGCGATAGCGATATTGCGCTGCAAGCCGGTGAAGCCCGCCCTGCGCACCGGGGAGCCATTGAAGCGCTGCTCGAACCCGGCCTCGTCAAGCTGCGCCAGAGCTTCAAGCGCGGGATTGACGAGTTCGACGCGCGCTTCCAACTCGGGATCGGCGGCGATGGGCGCCTTGCGGTTCCACGGACACACATCCTGGCAGATATCGCAGCCAAAGACCTGCCGGCCCATGCCTTGCATCAACTGGGCGGAAATCGGCCCTTTGTGCTCGATGGTGAGATAGGCGATGCAGCGGGTCGCATCCATCTGGTAGGGCGCGTCGAGCGCACCGGTAGGACAGGCATCCAGACAGCGCGTGCAGGAGCCGCAGCGGTCTGGCACGAGGGCAGCGGTTAACTGTTCCTCTTCGACATCCAGGGAGGTAAGGAGAACGGCCAGAAATCCGTACGAGCCCAGCTTTGGATGAATCAGGCAGGTGTTCTTTCCTGTCCAGCCAAGGCCAGCGGCCGTGGCCAGGGAGCGCTCGACCACCGGGCCGGTATCCACGAACCCCCGCGCCTCAAGGGCGCCAAACCTTGCGGTCAGGCGCGCTTCCAGTGCGTTGAGGCGCTTGCGAAGAACCTTATGGTAGTCGCTGGGCCGCTGCGTGCCATCGGCATCTCTGCGGCTGCTCCACGCATAGCGGGCAATCCATCCCGCGCCCGGATCGGCGGGGCCGGTCGAGCGCGGCTGCGGACTGTTGTATCCGGCAAAGCAAACGATTGCCGAGCGTGCCCAGGGAAACGGTATCGCAACCCGCGCCCGCAGCAACTGCCCATCCTCAGCCCGCCGTTCAAGGTACTGCATTGTACCGGAGCGGCCGGAGCGCACCCACTCCTGATACCGTGCTGCATCCCGCGCTTCCGCGGCATGAGGCAGAGCCACCAGCCCAGCCTCGACAAAGCCTGCCGCCTGTGCCCAGGCACGCACCTGCGCGGCATTCAGCCGGGAGTCATGGAGCGGTGCGGAACTGGAGGCAGAGTTGGACATGGAACCGGAGACCCCTGTGTTTGCGTACTTGTATGCAGTGTTCAATCGCCGGCGCCCGAACCCGAATTGAACGCAGGCAGCAATTGCAGTGGAGGTTGGAAGCACCTGTTCCCCCTGCGATTTCAGCATATTCCCATGGTGCGGCTTTGGCCGCCCGCATGCAGCTTCTGCCCGCGCCAAGCGGTCGACTTCTCTGCCCTGCCCGCTGCCGCAACAGAACCTGCCAAGGAGGCATTTATGACCGGAACAACCTATTGCGAACCTGTAGAACGTGAAGATAAAACGCGCGCAAGCTGCGATTTGCCTGAACTAGTGAGGGGCTGCGACCGGCTCCTGCTGGAGGAGATGACGCCCCTGGTACGCCGCCAGAACGTGACGCTCGATCTGAAAGGCGTGGAAAGAATTGACGCGGCGGGCATTGCCACGCTTATCCGGCTTTACCTTTTGGCCCACGAAGCGGAACACGATTTTACGGTTACTAACGCCTCGGCGCACGTGGCAGAAATTCTTTCACTGGTTGGGCTGGACCGCTTTTTCGCATCCCACAATGCGAACACTAATTCGCAATTCGGCTCAGTATTAAAACAGTCTGCAGCGTGACTGAGAGGCCGAAATCGCTAAAACCTGCTCCCTGACTGTATTCGCGTCTCATATGGCGACAATCGCCCTGGGTAAGGAGATTGAGACTCACCCTAGACGTAAATCGTATGTGACGAAATGCACAGGCAACCATATCCCTGGAGCGCTATTTGTACTTGCGACTCATGAATGCCGCAAGGCGCCATCGTATTTCTGGATGACCCACACGTGTTCAGCCTGTTGACTTTAGTTGGAGTGCTGAACTTGTGTTTCGCCACCCTCACGTATGATCCGCCGTTGCGGAATCCTAGATACGGAGGCTTTACCCCATGACGCAGGGCGTTCTGGAACAGGCGCTTGCCGATACAGCAGGCTCAACCACAACCAAGTATGTTTATTTTTTCGGCGGCGGCAAGGCCGATGGCAACGGGCGGATGAAGGATGTTCTGGGCGGCAAGGGCGCCGGCCTGGCGGAGATGACCAACGCGGGATTACCCGTGCCTCCTGGATTCACGATCCAAACTGAAGCTTGTCGCGAGTACATGCGCGGCGCAGTGAGCCCACAGATTGATGCCGAGATGCATGCCGCGCTTGAGCGGCTTGAAAAGATGCAAGGACAAAAGCTGGGAGCGGGCGACAATCCGCTGCTGGTCTCAGTCCGCTCGGGCGCCAAGTTCTCAATGCCTGGCATGATGGACACGATTTTGAACCTCGGCCTGAACGATAGCGCCGTGGAAGCGCTGGCCAAGCGCAGCAACAATCCTCGCTTTGCATACGACTCCTATCGCCGCCTTATCCAGATGTTCGGCGATGTGGTTCTGGATGTTCCCAAGAAGAAATTCGAGCACATCTTCGACGGCGTGAAGGAACATGAAGGCGTGAAGTTCGATTACGAACTGGGGCCCGATGCTCTGAAGAAGATCATCGTCGAGTACAAGAAACTGGTTCGCAAAGAGACCGGCAAGGATTTCCCGCAGGGTCCGCTGGACCAACTGGTCCAGGCCCGCGACGCCGTGTTCAGGAGCTGGCAGAACGAACGCGCGAAGACCTATCGCCGCATCAACCGCATTGACGACTGGCTGGGCACAGCAGTCAACGTGCAGGCCATGGTGTTCGGCAACCTGGGTGAGAACTCAGGCACCGGCGTAGGCTTTACGCGCAATCCCGCCACCGGCGAGCATGCGTTTTTTGGCGAGTACCTGATGAACGCGCAGGGCGAAGACGTAGTCAGTGGCGTCCGCACTCCGCTGTCGATCAGTGAACTTGAGCGGGCGATGCCCAAGGTTTACGAGCATCTGCGGGACATTACGCGGAAGATGGAAAAGCATTATCGGGACATGCAGGACTTTGAGTTCACCATCCAGGATGGCAAGCTCTATATGCTGCAGACCCGCAACGGCAAGCGCACCGGCCTGGCCGCAGTCCGCGTAGCCATTGACATGGTTCGCGAAGGCCTGATCACGCAGGAGGAAGCAATCTTCCGTGTGGAGCCCAACCAGCTTTATGACTTCCTTGTTCCCCGCCTGATTGAGAAGGGCGAGAAGATTGAAGTGCTGGCCACCGGCCTGCCGGCCTCTCCCGGCGCGGCTGTGGGACAGATTGTGTTCACAGCTGAAGACGCAGTGAAGTTCCACAACAGCGGCGCTTACAGGACCATCATCCTGGTGCGTGGCGAAACCACGCCGGAAGACATTGCCGGCATGGAAGTAGCAGCTGGCATTCTTACCTCGCGCGGCGGCATGACATCGCACGCGGCGGTGGTTACCCGCGGCATGGGCAAGTGTTGCGTTGCCGGCGCTGGCGAGTGCACGGTTGACGAAGCCAAGAAGGAGTTGCGCGTCAAGGGTCACACGTATCGGCAGGGCGATTGGCTCTCGCTGGACGGCACGACCGGCCGCGTAATCCATGGGCAGTTGAAGACCATTGACGCCCAGCCCAACGATCCGGATCTGGTCAAGTTCATGAGTTGGGTTGACCCGGTTCGGCGGCTGCGCATCCGCGCAAATGCCGACATTCCCCGCGACGCCAAGCAGGCGCGCATGTTCGGAGCTGAAGGTATTGGGCTGTGCCGCACCGAGCACATGTTCTTTGCCGAAGACCGCATTGAACACATGCGCACCATGATTCTGGCTGACAACGAGAAGGACCGCCGCGACGCGCTGAAGAAGCTGCTGCCGATGCAGCGCGCCGATTTCGCCGGCCTGTTGAAGTCAATGGAATCGCTGCCAGTCACTATCCGCCTGTTGGATCCGCCGCTGCACGAGTTCCTGCCCCAGCGCGAGGATCTGCTGGTTGAGATTCAACATCTCGAAGACACCAAGCCGCGCTCGCCGAAGCTGAAAGTACTGCGTCCGCTGCTGGCTCGCGTACAGGAGTTGCACGAGATGAACCCGATGCTCGGATTGCGCGGATGCCGCCTCGGCATCACGTTCCCCGAGATCACCGAGATGCAGGTTCGCGCCATCTTCGAGGCCGCGGTCGCGGTGAAGAACAAGGGCGGCGATCCACACCTGGAGATCATGGTTCCGCTGATCGGCTCCATTGAAGAGATGCGCAACCAAGCCACCATCGTGCGCCGGGTTGCCGCAGACGTCTTCAAGGAGAAGGGCGAGTCAGTCGAATACATGGTGGGCACCATGATCGAGTTGCCGCGCGCTGCTTTGACCGCTGACCAGATTGCTGAAGAGGCAGAGTTCTTCAGCTTTGGCACCAATGATCTGACGCAGACCACGTTCGGCATCTCACGCGATGACATCAATAACTTTCTTCCGGCCTATATGAAGCACGGCATCTTCAAGCAGGATCCATTCGCCACCCTCGATCAGGCCGGCGTTGGACTGCTGGTGAAGATGGCGACGGCCAAGGGACGCAACACCCGGCCCACGCTCAAGGTGGGAATTTGCGGCGAGCACGGCGGCGATCCTGACTCCGTCAAGTTCTGCCACAAGATCGGGCTCAACTATGTCTCCTGCTCGCCCTTCCGCCTGCTGACGGCTCGGCTTGCAGCGGCGCAGGCAGCGCTCGAAGAGACGAATGGAAGCATGGGAGGCGGCTCAAAATAAGCCGTACTCTTGAAGCAAAATAGCCTCGCAAGGCACGACGATCGATGCGAAGCTGTTAAAACGGATGCGGGGCACGGAATTCCAGTTCCGTGCCCCGCATTCATTTTGAACTCATGCCATGCAACGTCCTGCGTTTGCATTTCGTCCTGCCTCCCCCGTCTCTGCAAGCCGAATTTCCAATTGCATGGATGAAGGCCTTCATGTTATTGCAGCGCATATGGCGTGCTAGTATGCTGCGTAATACTTCAGAAACAGTAGATCAATGCTCTAGTGAGAAATGGTCTTAGAACCAACCATAGGGCGGGAAAACTTATCCATTCAAGCATCGGTTGCAAACCGACAAGGAGCCAACTGGGGCGCATATTGCATTTGTTTCGCTGTATGACCGAAATGCAAATGGCATTCGCCTGCTTTCTGCGACTCTACGTCGATCAGGACATCGAACTTCAATCATATTTTTGAAGCCTTACGAGTTAACCCGGCAAGAACCGACTTGCTCCATTGAGGAGGGTCAGATCTGCTGGGAGGGCGTGAATGAAGTCGGCGCTATCTTCCGGTACGCGGTGAACAAGGTTATCACCGCAGCTGAGTTTGACCATCTGTTCAATACATTGAAGCAGCTTCAGCCGGATGCGATTGGCATGACGGTGAATACACCGTTATTCAGAACCGCTGAGCGTGTAACGCAGCAGATAAAAGAACATCTCGATGTCCCAGTAATTTGGGGTGGAATTCACCCTACGATCAGCGCCGCAACCTGTCTCGAATTCTGCGATTGTGCGTGCGTAGGTGAAGGTGACGAGACAATCGTCAAGATCGCCGATGCGATCGACAAAGGGGAGGATTTTCGGCAAGCAGATAATCTTACATATCTAAGCAACGGCAGGCGCATGGTTAACTCGATGAGCCCGCTTCAAGGCAACCTTGACGCCTACCCTGCCCGGGACAACAGTCCCGAAGGTAAATATTTTATCGATAACGACCAGATCATCAGTAATTACGGTGTGGTGAATGACAAGGGGCCTGGCGGTCTATATCAGGCCATGTCCTCGCGCGGATGCCCCTACAAGTGCGCGTGCTGCTGTGAAGCTCCGCTGAAGGCGCTCTATGCAGGACAAACATTCCTTCGGCAGCGCTCTGTGGAGAATGTAATAGAAGAGCTTGTCGATGCAAAACAATCGCTCGGAATCAAGGAAATATTATTTGAGGATGAAGTATTCTGCCTGAATACCAGATGGATAGAGAAGTTTGCTCCACTCTACAAGGAGAAAGTCGACCTGCCATTCAGCGCCTACCTTTACCCCTCAAGGGGCATTGAGAACAACCTGAGGCTGCTGAAGGATGCGGGGCTAAAAAACGGGGTTGTGGCTCTTCAGTCTGGCAGCGAGCGAATCAATAAAGAAGTATTCCGGCGGGTATATAAACGGGAGTATTTCTTGAATACGGCTCAACTGTGCAAGGAAATTGGCATCACTTTCGACACGGACGTAATCACATATAACCCTTACGAGCAAGAAGAGGATTTAGAGCAGACGCTCGAGGTGCTGATGGATATGCGCGGCGGCTTTCAGATTGCCGTCAACAGGCTGTTCATAATGCCCAACACAGAACTTGCAGAGCGTATCAAGCGCGACGGCATACTCGGCGAGACTGCGAGCAGAAACCTGATGTTCAATTACTATTGCCGACTTTTCTATATTGCCACTTACTTTCGCAATCCGCGCCGTGTGGTGGGATTGATAAAAGCGATTGGGATATTCCGCAAATATCCACAGCTTCTGATTCCAAGCATGGTGAAGGCATTACGCCATCCGACTGCTCCTGCTCGAACGCTCATACTTGCTCTGTTACCTGCCTCTGTCAGACAGGTGTTAAAGCGAAACAAGCAGAGGTTATCCTTCGGCAAGCAACCAGCGTAATTTTGTACCTGCGCCGCTTAATGGGGCGCTTTGCGACGGGGATGCTTCAGATAACTTACTGGAAGATTCGTTTGGGGATGGGACAAGCCTCGCTTGTGATAAGTGATCGTACGAAATTCAGGACCTTGGGTTCTGCCGCTTCGTGGATACGAGCGGAGTCCATGAGCGATGGAACGAAGGGCCTACCTGGCCTCTGAGTAATACCCTTCCCTCGTGGCCACGGTCAGATCGCCATTGCTGGCCTTGAGAACAATCTTGT
>Ga0316231_1004609_pt1 | contig 11326 bp, 7 predicted proteins | sample TBH18027metaG_FD_206002 | JGI IMG/M metagenome (GOLD analysis project Ga0316231, IMG submission 206002) | Freshwater microbial communities from Trout Bog Lake, Wisconsin, USA - TBH18027 | ecosystem: Environmental > Aquatic > Freshwater > Lake > Hypolimnion/Profundal zone | place: USA: Wisconsin...
TCAACTAACCACGCCCATCATTGCGAGCCTCCATACTTTTCGTCACACCAAGTGTTATGACAATTTTTACTAAACCACGCCGTCATTGCGAATGTTTGCTTTAGCAAACTGAAGCAATCTCTTTCTTTTTGTTTTCATTCATAATTCATCATTCATAATTCTTTTTATATTTATAACCGAAGGCAGGGTTTAAATATAGATAAGAATAAGTTATAAATTAATTTTAGAATTACTATTAATTTACAATTAAATTTGAGAAAATTAATCTGTTTTCTTCTTTTTGTTGTATAATAGGAGTATTTGGAAATCCAACACCAATAAAAAGCCCTGTTAATAATTCAAATCTAATTTTTTTATTTTTACAATTAATTATTGAGAGTAAATCATGGATATCATAGGCTAGATTAGGAATATTTATTAAATCTTCATTCTTAATATCAGTCAATCGTAAAGTTACTGTTTTATCATATTTGTCAATAAATATGGTATCATTTAAAAAATCTCTTTTACTTGCTAATATTTCTAAAACATCTGCTGGTAAAGGGGACTTAACTAATTTTTGTATATCAAAAATAAGATATATTAAATGACATTCATCATCATTAAATCTCGTTATAAATTCTAACCTATTTGCACTACTAAATATTTGATTAATTTCAAGTATTTCCATATCATTAATTTTTATTTTGATATAATTTAAGTTCATTATACATATATTCAAAATTACTATATATATCTTGATCATCCTTTCTAGTCCATTCTATATATTCTTTAATTGTAGAGTTTTCAAAAATATTTACTATATAGTAACCGAATAATTGATCAATATTATGAATATCTATTAACTTTTTTCTATATAAAAATCCTAGGTCTTCAAGATTACTTAACAAGAAATCGTCCATTTCATAAGATGTGAATGCTTTTTTATCCTTATTTAATTTTTCGGTTTCTAAATTAATAGTATCTAATAAAGTATTAGTTACTAATTCGTTTTCTATTTTTTTGATTTCAAATACTGCAAGTTCATCATTTGATTCTGAAATTGGATTTAATTTATATAAATTAAAATTTAAAAGTTTATAATCAATAAAAAACATTATACGACGAGCTTCAACAGTGAAAAAGTCCATTTTAATCTTATGTAAGAAATTCTCTTTACTTGTATTATTCAATTTATCAAGTTGAATTTTTCCTATAATTACTAAACATAAAGTTAGAATAGCTAACATTATTGTTCCAAATGCTGTTATGCTCGCCCAAAAGCAATTACAGTCGAATGTTTGAAACCAACAGCAACCTATAAACATTTGCAAATCCATTTTTATTTATTTTTAAGTTCTTATTATATTTCTTTACTCTTTTACCAAACTAACCTGTCCTTTTATTATTCCATTTTCTCTTAATATTACTTTATAAAGCCCAGCTTTATATTTTTGAGTATTAAGTTTTAATTGAGAAGAACCATTTGTTAAGTTTTCTTCAAACACTATCTGACCAAGTATATTATAAATCTGTATTTGTCCATTTGCATTAAGCTGAGAATATGTTAATGTTGTTTTTTCTTTAGCAGGGTTAGGATAAAGAAAAGCAGATTTCTGTATTGAATTAACTTCTATCCCTTGTGTTGAAAAGAAATTAGCAACCAGACTCCTGTTAGCAGTTACATTAAAAGTATAATTTGTATCAGTACTTACAATATTAGTATTCTCAGTCCAATCTACAAAAATATATCCTGTTAATGCTGTTGCTTTAACTGTACAGGATTGATTAAGGGTAAATGTACCACCACCGGATGCAGTACCACCGTTAGTTGGATTTGTAGAAGTTGTTATTGTATATTGTGTTGCATTTTGTGCAAAATTAGCAACCAGATTTCTATTTGAAGTAACATTAAAAGTATAAGTTGTATCAGTACTTACAATATTACTATTCTCTGTCCAATTCACAAAATAATAACCTGTTAATGGTGTTGCTTTCACAGTACAGGATTGATTAAGAGAGAATGTACCACCACCGGTAGTAGTGCCACCTATTGCTGGATTAGCAGAAGTACTTATTGTATCTTGTGTTGTTATTAGCATGAAATTAGCGACCAGATTCCTGTTAGTAGTAATATTGAAGGTATAACTTGTATCTACACTTACAATATTACTGTTTTCTGTCCAATTTACAAAAGTATATCCAGTTAATGGTGTTGCTTTAACAGTACAGGATTGATTAAGAGTGAATGTACCACCACCGGAAGCTGTCCCACCATTAGTAGGATTTGCTGAGGTTGTTATTGTGTATTGTGTTGAAGATTGTGTGAAATTAGCAACAAGATTTCTATTAGCAGTAACAGTAAATGTATAACTTGTATCGGTACTTACAGTATCACCACTCTCTGTCCAATTAACAAAAGTATATCCTGTTAATGGTGTTGCTTTAACAATGCAGGTTTGATTAAGTGTAAAAGTACCACCACCGGATGTTGTGCCACCAATAGTTGGATTTGCAGAAGTTGTAACTGTATCTATAAATTGCAATTCCCAAACTCCTCCATAATTAGTACCCGCAAATATATTACCTCCACTAATAACTAATGCTTCAACTTCAGTATTTCCTAAACCTGTATTCAATTCAGACCAACTTGCCCCATTGTTTGTAGACAAATACACTCCTGCACCATTATAATCTCCTGCAAAAATATTGTTCCCACTTATTACTAATGCCCTAATAAAAAAACTTGTTGGCAAACCATTATTTATCAAAGTCCAACTACTTCCATTATTTGAAGAAATAAACATTTTTCCCCCTTCAGTTCCTGCATAAATATAATTCCCACTAATAGCTAATGACAAGACATCAGTATTTGTTAAACCTGTATTTAATTGAGACCAACTACTTCCATTGTTTGTTGACAAGTACACTCCCCCATTTGTTCCGGCAAAAATGTTACTGTCTTTTATAGCAAATGTTTGAACAGATTCACTTGTTGGTATACCTGTATTTAATAAAGACCAATTGCTCCCATTATTTGTAGACAAATACAAGCCTTGTTCTGTTCCAGCAAAAATACTGCTTCCTTTTATGGCTAATGATAAAATATTAAGTGCATAACTTGTTAAACCAGTATTTACAGCAGTCCAATTACTCCCATTTTCAGTGTTCAAATACACGCCATAATTATTATTAGTTCCTGCAAATACATTTTTTCCGCTAATAGCTAATGAAGTTACATAAGTGCCAGGTAATCCTGCACCCAAACCACCAGTCCAACTATTTCCATTGTCAATAGAAAACCCTACAGAACCTATGCTCCCTTCAAAAATAGTATCTCCGCTAATGGCAAATGACCATATAGCACTACCTGTAATACTTGTTTGTTGCCATTGTGCATTTGCAATGTTTATTGTAAAAATTGCAATTAAAAGAAGATAAATCTTTTTCATTTTGATTATATTTATTTTCGTCTAATTCCTTGAGGCGATTAATATTTTATAAAAGACGTAGGAACTTGGCTTTTTGAAGGCTAACGTCTTTTTGTGTTTTTAAGATTACAAAATTAATACAAATTTCTTACAAATGATATTAATTATCAAATTATTTTAATATTATCTTTCCATACACATCATAAAGCAAATTATTCAAACCAAAAAACCTGTTATAGCCCCTTTTCAAGGGGTTGCCTGCCAGTTGTGAGTAGTATATAGCCGAGGTGCGAAGCTTCCGAACTTCACACTTATAATATGTAATTTCCAAAACTACAATCAATTGTCCCAACAGTCCCAATTGTCCACATTTTTTAAAAAAAATCGTAATTCGTAATTCGTAATTGAATTTCAAACTTCAAGTACTTTAAGTATTTCAAGTACTTCAAGTACTCTTTTTTCGTAATTCGTAATTATTTTTATTCAATTGTCCCAGCAGTCCTAATTGTCACATTCTTAGGTCGCAGCTCCGCAGCTCTAAAACCCAACAATATTTATATTCTATAAATAGTTCGCGACTCCGTTGCTGTTTTACTCCCACCTAATTTCAGGATATGGCTGGGGGGTGTGGTTAATTCGTAATTATTTTTTACCCCTTTAGCTCTCTAAAAAATGATATTTACAACCCAACGTGCGAAAATGTCTTCCCTTTTACGATATCTGCAATCCCACGTGCGAAATTATCCATCCTTTTTGGATATCTGCAATTCCTTTTTGGATATCTGCAACCCAACGTGCGAAATTATCCATCCTTTTACGATATCTACAATTCCTTTTTGGATATCTGCAACCCAACGTGCGAAAATATCCTCCCTTTTACGATATCTGCAGTTCCCGGAACAATATTTACAAGTCTGGGAAATAATTTTACAATTCCTTTAGAAATCTCTATAGTTTCTTTTGTAATTCGTATAGCAACGGAGCCGGTTTATACATTATTTACTTTAAATTATATTGTTACAGAAAGCTTTTTTATAGTTCCTTAAGTAATTTCTACAGTATCTTTAAGAATCTCTACAGTATCACATTTAAATTTACACTTAATATCCAATAGTAAGTAACCACACATTAAATATAAAGCCTAAGAAGAATTATTTTTTTGAGAAAAAATTGAAGAAATTAAGTCAATTTAAATCTGTATTCTTGGTTATAGATATAATTCTTTATTTTTATGTATAATAATTTAATTTGGTATCGAAAATCTTTATACTTTTGACAAAAAATTCAGATCATTTAGAAATCAAAAATAAAAGGAGAAAAATTACATGGCAATCACTAAATTAGACCAAATGTTCGAGGTCTTAAAAAGTAAAGAAAAGAAACGTTTAGTTGCAGCTTTCGCTAACGACTCACATACAATCGGTGCAGTTAGCAATGCTGTCGACAAAGGTATTGTTGAAGCTACACTTGTTGGCGACGAAGAAACTATTAAAAAAGTTTGTTTACAAGATGGTATTGATGTAAATAAATTTACAATTGTTCAGGAAGCTGACGAAATGAAAGCCGCTTCATTAGCAGTTAAATTAATTAACGAAGGTAAAGGCAATCTTTTGATGAAAGGATTAGTAAGCACCGACAAATATATGCGTGCTATCCTCAACAAAGAAACAGGTTTGATGAATCCGGGAGCTGTTTTAACTCATGTTACAGTAATCGAAACACCTAATTATTCTAAGTTATTAATTGTTGGTGACGTTGCAATTATCCCTGCACCTGACTTCAAACAAAAATTAACTTTAACTAATTATTTAATCAGTACCGCACATGCTCTTAACATCCCTAATCCAAAAGTAGCATGTATAGCAGCCACCGAACAAATGTCGGCAACTATGCCTGCATGTGTTGATGCAGCTATCTTATCTAAAATGAATGATAGAGGTCAGATAAAAGGTGCAGTTGTTGATGGTCCTTTAGCTTTAGATGTAGCTATTGACAAAGAAAGTGCAGAAATTAAAAAAGTAAAAAGCGAAGTAGCCGGTGATGCTGATTGTTTATTGTTTCCTAATATTGAATCTGCAAATGTATTTTATAAAACAAATACAAAACTTTGTGGTGCCGAACTAGGAGCAATTGTTGTTGGAGCAAGAGTTCCTGCAATACTTTCTTCACGTGGCGACAGCGAATTAACAAAATTATATTCTATAGCTTTAGCTGCTTTAACTGCAAAATAATAACACTATTCATAATTTAACCCAAACGTCATTGCGAACGAAGTGAAGCAATCTCATAAAAACAATTTAGATTGCTTCGAGTTGCTAAAGCAACTTCTCGCAATGACAACAGAGGTTTAAAATCTATAAATCTAATGAACAAAAAAAGAATACTTGCCATTAATCCCGGTTCTACTTCAACAAAGATTGCAGTATTTGAAGGGTTAAAACAAATATTCCTGAAGAATATAAAGCATACTTCTGAAGAAATTGGTCAGTTTAGGAATATAACTGATCAATATGAGTTCAGGAAGAATATTATATTGGATGAACTTAAGCTTGCCGGTATTGAGATTGATTCTATCTCAATAATAGTAGGTCGTGGAGGATTAGTTAAACCGATCCCATCAGGAGTATATGAAGTTAACGAAGCCATGATTGCCGACCTTAAAGTTGGAGTACTTGGGCAACATGCAAGTAATCTTGGCGGTTTGATAGCAAATGACATTGCAGGAAGTATTCAAGGAGCTAGGGCATTCATAGCTGACCCGGTAGTTGTTGACGAATTTGATGAAATAGCAAGAATCTCCGGTCATCCTTTGTTCAATAGAGTATCAATTTTCCATGCCTTAAATCAAAAAGCAGTAGCTCGCACCCATGCAAAAACTATTGGTAAACATTATGAGGATTTAAATCTTATCGTTGCTCATTTAGGTGGAGGCATTAGTGTGGGAGCTCATAAAAAAGGAAGAGTTGTTGATGTTAATCAAGCATTGGATGGAGAAGGTCCTTTTTCACCAGAGCGTAGTGGAACTTTACCTGCCGGAGCTTTGGTAAAAATGTGTTTTAGCAATAAATATTCTTTTGTTGAAATTGCAAAGATGATTACAGGACAAGGTGGTTTTGTTGCTTATTTAGGCACCAATGATGCATATAAAGTAGAGCAAGCTGCTCTTGCAGGTGACGAAAAGGCAAAACTTATACATGACGCTATGGCTTATCAGGTGGCTAAGGAAATTGGAGCAATGTCAACGGTATTAATGGGCGAAGTGGATGCAATTATTCTTACTGGAGGCATAGCTTACGGTAAGCCTTTTGTTGATGAGGTTACTAAACGTATTCAGCACTTAGCCCCTGTTTTTATTTATCCGGGCGAAGACGAAATGAAAGCTTTAGCCATGAACGGACTTATGGTTCTTAATGATGAGGTGGAAGTAAAGGAATATCTTTAGTTAGAAATAATAACTCGAAAGCCCTGTATATTGTAAGTATGCAGGGCTTTTGTATTTATAATGTTAATGATGTTTATTATATTTATAACCAAAACTCGGGTTTAAATATAAAAGAAAAATTAAAATAGATACAATCTAATCTTTATAAAGTGCGATTTGTAAACATTTTATAACAGGGTAAACACTCCTCTAATTTCAACCTTATTAATTTCTTAAATTAGGTAATAAACTTTGTATTGTCTCTTATTTTAAATTTCTATCAAGGTTATTAATTTGGAAATAGGTTTTATTTTTTAAAAAATTCATTTTTATTAATGAAAATGATGGCTTATTTTTCAAAAAATCATCCATCCGTCCAGGTAAAGATGGGCAATTTTTTGAAAAATAAGCCATCCGTCCAGGTAAAGATGGGCAATTTTTTGAAAAATCATCCATCTGTCCAGGTAAGGATGGGCAATTTTTTGAAAAATCATCCATCTGTCCAGGTAAGGATGGGCAATTTTTTGAAAAATCATCCATCCGTCTAGGTAAGGATTGGCAATTTTTTGAAAAATCATCTATCCGTAAAGGTAAGGATGGGCAATTTTTTGAAAAAATTGTCAGCTAATTGCTAACATTTAGCTTAACGATTCTTCAGCGGCTAAGTGGATGAACATCCAAACCTGATAAGATGAAATCTGTAAACAGGGATTGCTAATCTAATCGTCTAAAAAAAGCTAAATGCCTTTTTTCAAAGCTTAAATACTTATGTCAGTCTTCACAATAAATCATAATTTATAAATCATGATATTATAAATCGTTATATTTTTCGTATCTTTGCAGCCTCATTTATATATATTATGGAAAGAAGCAAGAACAGACCGGGATCAAAACCGAGCCGTACCGTTAAGAGAGAACGAATAGCCAGAAAGGATACTTCAAGTCAAAATCAACCAAGAGAAGAAAAAAACTATTCAAAGGATAAAGATAAAATTCAGACATCTAACAAGATTATCTTAAAAAAGAAAGAACCTTTTAAGAAGTTTGATGAAAAACCGGGTGACAGAAATCAATATTCAAGTTTCTCGCTACCACGTCGCGACCGTCCAAAACGCTCGGAAGTCTTAGATTTAAATGATATTAAACAAAAAAATACACAAACCTCAGATGACGGTCTTATCCGTTTAAATAAATATATTGCTAACGCAGGCATTTGTTCTCGTCGCGAAGCTGATCAACTTATTGAGAGCGGTGCAGTTTCTGTTAATGGCGTTATTGTTACAGTACTTGGCACTAAGGTATCTCCAACAGATCAAATACAGTACGGTGGCGAGACCCTTACAGGCGAACGTAAAATGTATGTTCTTTTAAACAAGCCAAAAGGCTACATAACTACTTCCGATGATCCTCAGGAACGCAAGACCGTTATGTTGCTGATTAAAGATATTTGTCGCGAACGCGTATATCCTGTTGGTCGCCTCGACCGTAATACCAGTGGTTTGCTATTGTTTACCAACGATGGCGACATGGCTAAGAAACTTACGCATCCTCGTTATGGAGCTAAAAAGCTTTATCATGTTGAGCTGGATCATGCTTTGACCAGAGCAGATATGGAAAAGATTATTACGGGTATAGAACTCGAAGATGGCATAGCTTTAGTTGATGAGTTATCGTATGCAGGTGATGGTATGGATAAAAAATCAATTGGCATTCTGTTGCATTCAGGTAAGAACAGGATTGTTCGCAGAATCTTCGAATCCTTAGGTTATGATGTAGTAAAACTTGACCGAGTTATGTTTGCAGGATTAACCAAGAAAGATCTTCCTCGAGGAATGGCTCGCTTATTAACAGAAAAAGAAATTTCTTTTCTGAAAATGCTTCGTTCCTAAGCAATAATTCCAAGCTATAAAGGTTATTATTTTATGATAAAAATAAATATCATGAATAATAAATTAAAGAAAATCATTCTCCGTACCATCCTCGGATTGATTTCCTTTATTCTGTTGCTGGTTATCACCGGTTTTCTTATAGTTTATTTTAATCAGGATAAGATCAAAAGAATCTTTGTTACCGAATTAAATAAATCTCTTCGCACCGAAATCTCTGTTAAAGACATTGATTTCTCTGTGTTTGCTAAGTTTCCAAATGCATCATTAAGATTTAAAGATGTGCTGGCAAAAGATGCAATTACAGGCCCTCATAAAGATACTTTGCTTGCCGCAAAAAGTATTTATCTAGAATTTAATCTATGGGACATCTATTATAAAGATTATAAGATTAAGAAAATCGAAATTAATAACGGTAAATTGAATATCAGGGTAGATAAAGATGGGAATGATAACTATCATTTCTGGAAACCTTCGACTGATACTGTACAAAGCAACTTTAAATTTGTATTAAAGAAGATAGCTCTTAACAATGTTACCATCCGTTATATCAATCAGGAGTCGGAACAATATTATGATATAAAAGCAGTAAAAACTATTGCTCAGGGAGACTTTTCCAATGACATACAATCACTGAAACTGAAAGGAGATTTAATGATTACACATTTCCAGTCAGGAGAAGTTGTTTATCTTCGGAATGAAAAGTCAAGCCTATCGATCAATGGAACTATTAATTCTACAAAACATACTATAGATATTGATAAAGGGGAGCTAAAAATTAGCGGGCTTTTGTTTGATGTAAGCGGTATGGTAAGTTATGCCGAGAATTATAAGTATCTTAATTTAAAGATTAAAGGTAAAGATGTAAAATTACATGATTTTGTAAAAGAACTACCCGAACGCTATCGTGATTATTTTGCAAAGTATGATAGTAAGGGGAATTTTGATTTAAATTTAATGATAAAAGGAAACTATGCCGGTAATAATATTCCATTAGTTACGGCAACTTTCAATCTGAAGAACGGAGAAATTTATCATACCGATTCAGAAGCTAAACTCACAAATGTTAATTTTGAAGGAACATACACTAATGCTCAAAGTAATGATCTTGCAAATCACAGAATAGCCTTGAGGAACTTTAGTTGTGTTTTAAATGGAGGAACTATTAATGGGAATGTAGATATTACCAATCTTAAAACTCCATATATCGTTCTCGATGCACATGCAAGCATTAAACTGGAAGATATGTATCAGTTTATGAAGAACGATAAGGTGCAAACATTAAGCGGGGGGCTTTATCTTAACTTAAACTATAAAGGACAACTTTCGGGTGGCAATCTAAAGGCAGAAGATTTTATTAAAAGTAATTCAAATGGCAATGCTAAGATTACTAATCTAAACCTCCAACTTAAAAATGATAGCAGGAAGTTTACCAATATTAATGGTTCTTTTTCTTTTACTAATAATGATGTTAAAATTGATGCCCTTTCGGGGAAGATTTCAAACAGCGATTTTAAAATTGATGGATACTTCCGTAACATATTACCTTATCTTTTTATTGCTGATCAGAAGATACAAGTAATTGCCAATGTAACTTCCGATAATTTAAACTTAGATGAATTGATTGTTGCCAAGACTACAGATAATGGCAACGCCGAATTTAAGATGAGTGATAATTATGAGTTTCTTCTTAATATGGATGTAAAGAATATTAAGTTTAAGAAGTTTAATGCGCGTAATGTAAGCAGTAATGTAACGTATAAAGACAGGATCTTTCATGCAAATAATATAATTATGGAGAGCATGGGAGGAGTTATCAATGGGATGTTGCAAATTGATGGCACTAAACAAAATAGTTTCTTGATAAGTTTGGATGCTTCTGTAAAGAAAGTAAATGCACAACAGATGTTTTATGTGTTTGATAACTTCGGTCAAAAAAGCATGACTGATAAAAACATAATTGGTAATGTTTCGGTAGATATTCAATATGCTTCGATCTTCGATCAATATCTTAATATTAATAAGAAGAGTGTAATTGCTAAGATTAATCTTAAGATTGAAAACGGTAGACTTGTCAATTACCAACCTATGCTGAAGCTGTCGAGGTTTATTAAAGAAGAAGACTTAAAAGATATAAGTTTCTCTACTTTGCAGAATCAAATATTGATAAAAGATGAACTCATTACTATTCCATCAATGGAAATAAAATCAAGTGCTATTAACCTGACTCTTGCCGGGGAACATAAGTTCGATAATCATATTAATTATAAGATAAATCTATTGCTCTCAGAGATAACTTCGCGAAAGCGTAAACAAAGAGAGAAAACAGAACAGAAAACATGGATTGAAGAAGACGATGGACTGGGCAGAACTAAGATATATATAAAGGTTACCGGAACTATAGATAATCCAGAATTTAAATACGACACCAAAAGTGTAATAATTAAAGTCGGTGCATTTATAAAAGAAGGTGGCGAGAACTTTATTAATACCATTAAAGATGAGTTTAAGTGGCTGAAGAAAGATTCGGCTAACGTAAAGCAAAAACAACAATGGAAAGAGCAGGAGAAAGGTAAGTTTATATATGAATTTGATGAAGAAAAGAAAGA
>Ga0316231_1004610_pt1 | contig 11325 bp, 8 predicted proteins | sample TBH18027metaG_FD_206002 | JGI IMG/M metagenome (GOLD analysis project Ga0316231, IMG submission 206002) | Freshwater microbial communities from Trout Bog Lake, Wisconsin, USA - TBH18027 | ecosystem: Environmental > Aquatic > Freshwater > Lake > Hypolimnion/Profundal zone | place: USA: Wisconsin...
CGCGCCACCAAGATCAAGATCGATACGCTGGAAAAGCTCGAAGCGGACGATTTTACCGCCTTGGCCGCACCGATGTACACGAAAGGCTTCCTCAAAATCTACGCTGATTACCTTGGGATTGATAGTGCGGGCCTGGTGGCGGCGTATCTGAAAAGCCAGGGCGGGCTGCGCCGGCAAGGGTTGCAACTCGAAACCGAAGCCACGTTGCGGTCGCGCCGGTCCGGCGAACTGGAGTTGCCGGTCGGCACGGTGATTCGCGCGGTGGCGGTGATCAGTGCGGTCGCGGTGCTCGGTGTGGCCGGCTATCAGTTGTGGGCGCACCGGCCGGCATTAACATTGCCGGCGCATCAACCGGCGGTGTTGCCGGTGGCAGAGTTTGAAGCGTACTACCAACCGAAAACGAAACCGGCGCCGGCCGTTCTCGAAGCGCCGGTGAAGTGACGGCGCCCGCTCCCATCAAAATCGGTCTGGTCAGTCTCGGGTGCGCCAAAAACCTCGTGGACAGCGAAGTCATGCTGGGCACGCTCGCGCGGGATGGAATGACGTTGACCGAGCGCGCCGAGGATGCCGATGTGCTGATTGTCAATACCTGCGGGTTCATTGACAAGGCCAAGCAGGAATCCATTGACACCATTCTCCAGCTGAACCAGCTCCGGACGACCGGTAACTGCAAAGCCCTGATCATGGCCGGTTGCCTGACGCAGCGGTATCCGCATGAATTGCGGCGCGACTTGCCGGAAGTGGATGCGATTGTCGGGCTGAACGAAGTGCCGCGGATTGCCGTGATTGTCCGGGAGATATTGGAGCAGCGCGCGCCGGCCATCTACTGGTCGGGACCGGCGAAGTACGTGCCGGACTTTTCGGCGCCCCGCCTCCGGCTCACGCCCCGGCATACCGCTTACGTAAAAATCGCCGAAGGCTGCGATCATCCGTGCGCATTTTGCAGCATTCCGCGCATTCGCGGCAAGTACCGCAGCCGGTCCGTGGCGGACGTGCTCGCGGAAGTCCGCGCATTGGTGACCGATGGGTGCCGGGAAATCAATCTCATTTCCCAAGATACAACGTTTTACGGGCGCGACTTAACCGGTGGGAAAGAATTATTGTGTGAGTTGTTGCGGGGGGCGCAGGCGATCCCGGGCGATTTCTGGATCCGGTTGCTCTACACGCATCCGGCGCATTGGACGGATGAACTCATCGCCACCATTGCCGGCTGCGAGAAGGTCTGCCGGTATGTTGACATGCCGCTCCAGCACATCAACGACGCGATGCTGACCGCCATGAAACGCGAGACGAGCGGGCGGTACATCCGCGATTTGATCGGACGAATCCGCGCCGGCGTCCCCGGCATTATGTTGCGGACGACGTTTATCGTCGGCTTTCCCGGCGAGACGGCGGCGCAGTTTGCGGAATTGCGGGAGTTTATCGCGGCGGCGAAATTTGAGCGGCTCGGGGTGTTTGCATATTCGCAGGAAGACCACACGCGGGCCGGTCAGCTGCCGCTGCAGTTGCCCGCCAAAGTGAAGGCGACCCGGCGGCGACAGGTGATGGCCTTGCAGCAGAAGATTTCCCGGCAAGTCCAAGGCGGCTTTGTTGGTCAGACGTTACGCGTGCTCGTCGAAAAGCCGACAAAGACCGGCTGGCAGGGTCGGTCGCACGCGGATGCGCCGGAGATTGACGGGACGGTGACAGTGACCGGTCCGGCCGCGGTCGGGCAATTTTGCAATGTGACGATTACCGGCGCGGCGGAATACGATCTGATCGGGCAGGCAGGCCACGCTGGCGGTTGACAGACCGGCTGGCGCAATTATACAGTCGTTCCATGCGCCAAGTGCTCATCCGCTTTGTCCACGACCGCGCGGCGGCGATCATTGAGCGGTTTTTCCCTGATCTAAACCTGTGCGGCTGCATTGCCGGACACCGGTTCAGTTTTATGGACGTCGCCGATCTTGCCGCTGTGCTCGGCCATCTGCACCGGCTTGGGATCGTGGAGATTGCCGGCCATGAGATTCCGGCCGCGCTCCGGCACCTGCTCCGGCAAATTGACGGCCCCGCCACAAACACATTCTACTCCTACCGGGTCGCTGAGACATTGCAAGTGTTGAGCGGCCTCGGCGGTTTCACGCCCGCTGAACAGGACAATCTCCGGCACGCCATTGACTCCACCGAAATCTACGACCGCGAGAAAAAGGAACTCCGCGGTTATCCGAATAATTACTGGGCCGTGCTCGCCCGCTGCGAGTTGGGCCGGCAACGACTCGGACTGTTGGCCGACGATGCGCTGCTCAACGAATCGCTGGCGCGCGTCCGGCAGCTGCTGACCCGCAACCCGCTTGGTTTTTTCGACGACAGCCGGGAACTGACGGGCCGGTATGATATCTATTCAGCGGATACGCTGCTGTTCCTCCTGCCGCTGCGTGAACAACTCGGCACCGCGGTGTTCGATCCATTGCTGCGCCGGCACGTGGAACTGCTTGAAACCATCGCGCTGGAGAATGGCGCGTTTTATGCCTACGGCCGGTCCATCGGCGCATTGTCGGTCTGTCTGACGATGGAACTCGGCGCGCTGGCAGTGCGCGAAGGGTTGACCCGCGATCCCGACCGGCTGCGGGGCCTGGTGGCGAACGCGTTTGCAAAATTTCAAGACTGGTGGAGTGCTGACCTCGTCAATGCGCATCGCGGGGCGATGACCGAAGGTTACCGCGGCCAGCACCGACTCCTGCAGATGAGCCTGGACCTGCTCATCAAGGTCGCGTTCGTCGCAGAGCAACTCGACGAGACACCGGCCGGCCCGCCGGTGTTCCCGGCCACGGATACGTACGTCCGGTTCGACGAACGCGGTGCGGGGTTGTGGATGTTTCGGAACGAATACTTTGCGTTCCAATTGCCAGTCGTGGACGGGAGCAATGCTGACTATGGTGCGTGGTTGCACAGTCCCGGTCTGTTCGAGAACCCGGTCGAATCACCCCTGATTTGCGGTGTCCCGCGCAGCTGGCACGCCGGCAAAGCCACCAGTGTGACCGGTTTGCCAACCGCGGTTACGAAGGGCCCCGGCTCCTTGACGCTGACGTGGCCGAACCGAACCGTGACATTCCGGGTGGCCGGCGACGAGGTCGTCGCGGAGGAGCACTGGCGGTTCACTGAATTACCGGAGGCGATCAGCTTCGCGATTCCCGAAAGCCGCCGGCCGCTGACATTGCAGATCGAGTCAGGTTGCCGGTATCACCAACACATTGTGGATGTGACGGGGATGTCCGCGTGGCGCAGTTGCTGGGGTGAATTGCGCCGTGTGCGCGAGGTGAACTTTGTGCCGGCGCGGGAGATTCGGTTCACGTGGCGGTTGCGACCGGTCCTGCGCGTGACGAACACGCCGGGCGACCACGATTATAATCGCGCGCTCTACGACCAGATGCCGGTGGTTGAGCGGCGCTTGGCACACGGGCGGTGTCCGAACGACATGACCGTGGCGGCCATCGTCGGTGACAGCGAGGTGTTGCACATTGGCTGGCCGGAACATTTGTTCGCGCCGCACGGCTTGGCGGAGGCGGAGTTCGACCGCCGGTATCTGGCGTTCGTTGCGGACTTGGGCCGCAGCGGCGTGAAGATTGTTTGGACGATGCACAACCGCCGCCCGCACACGTGGGCGCCGGCGCGGGGCCGGCAGTTGTACCGGGCGTGGGCGGCGATTGCGGATGGCGTGATTCATCATAGCCGGTGGGGCCTGGAACTGATGCGCACCGAATTGCCGTTCAAGGCGACGGCCCGGCACGTCGTGATTCCGCATGGGCATTTCGGCGCGCAGATGCCGGCTCAAAAAACACGAGCCGACCTGGAGCAGGAATATGGATTGCCGCCCTGTGCGCTGCGGTTCGGCGTGCTCGGCCGGCCGCAGAAAGAAAAACAGGTCGATTTGATCGTGCGGGCGTTCATGATGGCGGCGCGGCCCGACCAGCAGTTGTTTGTCACGGCGCACCCGATTGCCACCGACGTATCCGCTGATCCGCGCGTTATTCTCGCCCCCCGGGAACAGTGGTTGACGCGCGCCAGCATTGCCGGACACGTGCAGGTTTGCGATGCGTTGGTGTCCGCGCACACCGGCGACACGTATCTGACCAGCGGAACCTTTGCCGACGCGATTGGGGCCGGGATCCCCATGGTGGCGAATGAGTGGGAATTTTTCCGCGAGATGCTCGGCGACGCTGCCTTCTACCATGACAACACGGAAGCCGGTCTCGCGCAGCTTTTTGCCCGTCTCACCGGTGCCGACATCGCGCGCGGCAAAGCCGCGTTTCGCGCCTTGCAGCCGCGCTTCGCCTGGCCGGGCCTGGCGGCGCAAACGCTGGCTGTGTTGCGTGCGGTCGTTGCACCTCTGAATAACCGGTAGTTTTGTCTTGCCGGGGAGCAGCGCTTGCACCATAACGCCGACCATACATTATGAGTAAATCCAAATTCAAAGTTGGCATCATTGGCGCGGGCGGCATCGCTCGCTGGGCACACCTTCCCGGCTGGAAAAGCCTGCCGGACGTGGACATCGTCGCCATCGCGGATATTGATGAGGCGCGGGCGCAATCGGTCGCGAAGGAACACGGGATCACGCACGCGTTCAAAAGCTACCAGGATTTGGTCAAACTCGATTTGGATGCAGTGGATGTCTGCACGCCGAACCTGGTGCATACGCCCGCCGTGCTCGCCGCGCTCAACGCCGGTAAGCATGTGCTGTGCGAAAAGCCGCTCGCCGTCACCACCCGGGAAGTCCGGCAAATGGGCGAATTGGCTGACCGCAAGAAACTCAAGCTGATGACTGCGCAGCATCAGCGGTACACCAACTCCGCCCGCGCCATCAAAGGCTGGGCCAATGCTGGCGGTCTTGGCGAGGTGTACCACGCCCGCGTTCGCGCAATGCGCCGGGCGTGGTTGCCGGTCGCGCCGGGCTTCATTGACAACAAGCTTTCGGGTGGCGGTCCATGCATGGACATCGGCGTGCACGCGCTCGATTTGTGCATGTGGTTGATGAATTGCCCGAAACCGGTGCGGGTGACCGGCACGGCCAAAGTCAATTTCGCCAAAGGCCACAAAATTCCCGGCATGTGGGGCGAGTGGGACCGAAAATTGTTCAGCGTCGAAGATTTCGCCGCCGGGTTTGTCCACTTCGACAACGGCGCGACGATGACGCTCGAAGCGGCGTTCCTCGGGCATCAGGCGGAGAATGAAGATATGAGTTGCCAGGTGTTCGGCATGAATGGCGGCGTGAAATGGCCGAGTGCCGAGTTTGCCACCGTGACGGGCGGCGCCTTTGCGCAAGGCACCTTGACCGCCGCGCGGAACGTTGAAAAACCGCATACCGAGGAACTCAAGGCGTTTTACGAGTGCGTCGTGGACCACAAGCCGTCGCCGGTGCCGTGGACGGAAACCATTCGCGTCATCGCCATTCTCGAAGGGATTTACGCCGCGCAAGTCAAAGGCCGGGAAATTGCCGTCAAGTTTTGAGCCGGGCAGTTGGACTAATGCAGCGAATCATTTTACCGGCAAGTCTTGCCCTTGCCGTGCTGGTGTTCGCGGCGGATGAGTCGCAACCACCAGACCGCAAGATTTCAGTTCCACCGGCCAGTATTGACGTGGCGAAGAATCCGTACGAAACTCTTCCGCTTGGTGTCGCGGCGTCCACCTGGGTTCCGTTGAATGACCGGTTTGGATTTGTTGTTGATTGCACCTACATCACTGCCGGCCAAACCAACTTCGTTCGTGGGCATTTCCTGCTAAAGGTGGATGATCACTGGCTCCCAGTTAATCCCGACGAATCGTTTGTATCAGCGCTTTCGGAGAGCCACCAGCCGCGCGTGCCGTTCAGAAGAAGTACCAATGAAACTTCGTCGCTGAATTCGACTGGCATGGTCGGGCGGATTCCGTTTCGGCGTGGAAACTAATAGCTGGCGTTGATTTGTTGGATTAATTCTGGCATTAGTCAGGAGTGACTATTTTCTTTCTTAGCAACCACGCAAGACGGCAAACGGCTGTGACATGGCTGATCGTGTTGGCGGTGGGACTCGCCGGCTGCGCGACCGGGTTGGACCGGCTGGAAACGGTGACCCCGACGTTGTCAACGGGGCAGCGCGATGATTTGCTGAAGCACGCGAAGTCACCGGCCGAGTTGGGGTTGCCGACGCGGTTCAATCCCGGCGTGGCGGTGGGTGGTCTCGCCGGGCGGGCGAATGTCACTGTCCCGCTTTACAAGGTGCCGACGCAACAACCACGCGAAAGTGGCGGCCAATTTGGTGTGCCGGTCATTCTCGCCACCGTTAACGGCAAAGCCGGCGTGCGGCTGCTGCTTGATAGTGGCAGCAACCGGAATTTGTTCGGCTACTCACTCGCCCACGACCTGGGTGTGACCGTCGTGGCCGGCCTGGATCCGGTGACCAGCAGCGGCATCGGCGGGTCGGTCGACAACTTCATCGGCCTGACTCGCAGCATCAAAGTGGACACACTTGAGTTGCAGCGGGTCCTCGGGTTGATCGGGCCGGACACACAGGTGCTGAACGTCACGCATGGGTTCTGGAATAATCCGCAGGCGATGATTCTGGGCGTGAACACGTTGCGGATGCTGTCGTACGTGTCGATCGACGCGCCGAATGGCACGGTCACGTTTGCGCCCCGGCGCGAGGAACCCTATCACGCCCGGCCATCGTCAATCTTTGTCACGACGATCCCACTGCAATGGGTGAACGGGTTGCCGATGATCGAAGCCGTGATCGACGGGCGGACGTTGCCGTGTTACGTGGATACCGGCGGCGATTACGGGTTACTGTTGCCGCGCAAACTGGCCGGCGAACTTGGGTACTGGAAACCTGGCCAGGAAAAGATTGGCATCTCCAAGGGCGTCGGCGGCGCGTCGTTGTCGGCCACCTACAACGTCCGCGAGGCCAAAATCGGCGGGGCCCGGTTCGCCAACTTTCCGGCGCGCACGCAAGTGACCGGCCCGGACGCGGCGGGCGGCAACCTGTTACTCGGTAATGTGTGCCTGCGCCGGCTGCGCGTGACGTTTGATTTTCTCCACGACCAATTGTGGTTGGAACAGTGAGCCGGCTTCCGCGCGTCTGCATCGGCATGAGTGGTGGCGTGGATTCCAGCGTCGCCGCTTCCCTGCTGAAGGACCAAGGCTACGAAGTCATCGGCCTGACGTTTCGCAACTGGCCGCAGGATTGCCTGAGCCGCGCGGAAGACAAATGCTGCGGTCCGCAAGCCGTCACCGACGCGCGGATGGTGGCGCACACCTTGGGCATTCCGCATTACGTTGTGGACGAAATCGGTGCGTTTCAGCGGGACGTGATTGATTATTTCGTCGCCGAATATCGGCAAGGCCGCACGCCGAATCCGTGCATCGTCTGCAACGAAAAAATCAAATTCGGATCGCTCCTCAACCAAGCCGAGAAACTCGGCGCCGAATTTATTGCCACCGGTCACTATGCGCGGATCGAGCGTGTGCCGAGTGGGACAGGCATCCCGCCTGTTCGTTCCGGTCCAGATGGACAGCCGGGCCGGCTAGCCCACTATCAACTCCGCAAAGGTCGCGACCCCCACAAGGATCAATCCTATTTTCTATTTTCGCTCCGGCAAGATCAACTGGCCAAGGCGCTCATGCCGGTTGGCGAACTGACCAAAGACGAAACGCGAGCCATTGCCGGCAAGCTCGGCCTCAAGACCGCGGAGAAAGTTGAAAGCCAGGAAATTTGTTTCGTGCCGGACAAAGATTATGGCCGATTTCTCAACGAGACCGCTCACTTGCCAGATCGCCCCGGCGAAATCGTGACCAAGGAAGGCAAGGTTCTCGGCACCCATGCTGGAATTCAGTATTTCACGATTGGCCAACGCGAAGGCTTGAAGCTCGGCGGCCAAAAAACACCGCTCTACGTCGTCGCGCTCGACGCCGGCACGAATCGCGTCATCGTCGGCCCGGCCATGGAGTTGCTCCGGAGCGAGTTCACCGTTGCGAATTGCAGTTGGCTCGCAATTGAACCGCCGACCGGGGCCATCGAGGTCATGGTCAAGATTCGGTACAACCATCCCGGCTGCCCGGCGACAGTGGAGCAGGGGACGGTTAAGTTGCACGAGCCACAACGCGCCATTACGCCCGGTCAAGCCGCGGTATTTTACCGGGATGACCTTGTCCTCGGCGGCGGCTGGATTTGTTGAGCGCCACTCAATAAATTGTATTCTGGTGTCGGCCGCTTCTCCGCTTTGCTGCGGAATTCGCCGGCACACAGCCCAAATAAAACCGGTGCATCATTTATTTCGTCTGACAGAACTGACGGCTGTGGCTGGGTTAATCATGTTGACGACAAGACGACATTTTGTCGTCAAATAGTCATCAGCCTGACAGTTTGTCCTCGAAACTGATCTCAACTCGATTCTGACATGCCGGCTGATCGAATTGGAATTTCGCTTGTGGACAAATGGTTATGGCTGATTGCCGGTAACTCGAAATAGTTGGCAAGGTTGTTGCTAAACATCCAACCGGTCAAGTGACCAATCTGATGAAGAATCTGATAAAATCTTCACAAGGCGCGCGCACCGTTGGCACGGTGATTGCGCAGGCAGGCAGGCAGGCAGGCAGGCAGGCAGGCAGGCAGGCAGGCAGGCAGGCAGGCAGGCATCCCCGACCTCCTCAGCCATTCCGCTTTCGGCGGACAAGTCCGGTAACTCCCGGCACACTACCCAAAACTTTCCGGTCGCATCGGTCGAGCCCAGCGTCGACACGAAGTTTTTGCTTCAATTTTCCCGTTCGCGCCGTCGAAAACGGATTTATCGCTCCCGTTTTTCCGTTTCCGCAGTCGAACACGGAGAAATTGCTCCCGTTTATCCCTTTCCGCGGTCGAACACGGATTTTTTCCTCCAGTTTCTCCGTTCCGACAGTCGGCAACATATTTCTCGTGCCATTTTGTCGGTTTCCGCGGTCGAAAAGGCATTTCCTGCTCCGATTTTTACGTTTTGGCGGTCGAGTCGACGAAAAATGATCAAAAAACACCAATTTTGGGCAGCTGACCGAAAAGAAAGGGCTTTTGACCAATGCCGGGACCAGATTTTCCTACTTTTGGCGACAAACGCATTCGTTACGGGATGCCGGGACTCCGCTACGGAGTGCGATTGCCGTCATATATCACCGATCCCCCAAACCTAACCGTCAAACAGAAAGGACGACACAGTATGCAAACTCCCACTGATCCAGATGCGAAAGAGACGTTGGGATTCAATGCCGCCGATGGCGCAACGCAGTTCCAAGCCAGCCTCCCGCTCAAGGCCAATCTTCATGACGACATCTTGGCCGATGCCCAGGCTTTCAGCGATGCCCGACGCGGTTATGACAGCGCGGATGCGAAATGCCGTACCGCCACCGGCAACTTGCGCATTGGCCGCGACAATGCCAAGAGTTGGCTGACCAGCGCCAAGAACCTGCTCATTCCGACCCTCGGCAAAAAACCGTCCGCCGCTTGGACGGAGGCCGGGTGGAGCGACCAGAGTCTCGCCATTCCCCAAAGCGAAGACCAACTCATGCCGATGCTACGCACCCAGCAAACCTACCTCACCGCGCGCCCGGCCTTGGCGGTGACCGATCCGCGCTATAATTATACGGCGGCACGCGCCGGTGAATTACTCGCCGCGCTCCAATTCGCCCTGACCAACGCCGACCCGGTGGCCGGCCCACTCGGTGTGGAACCGGCCGGTGTTGCCGCCGATACCGCGCTGAATTACCGGAACCTTGCCGAAGCCGCGCTCGACCGGCGGTTGCACGGCCTCTACGCCGAACTCGAACAACTTCTCGACCCGCTTGACCCGCGCTGGACGGCGTTCGGATTCGACGCGCCCGGCGCTGTCAAGAGTCCCGACCTGGTTGCGGCGGCCACCTTTGAGGCCCTCGGAGCCGGTAAAGGCAAACTCTCGTGGACTGGCGCCACCCGGGCCATACGTTACCAAATCCACCGCCAAGCGACCGGCACGAGTGGCTACAAACTGTTCGCCCATACCAGTGGTGAGACCGAGAAGTTACTAAGTGGTTTGGCGGTCGGCGACAAATTGAAAGTCCGGGGCGTTAACGATACCAACGAAGGCCCGTTCAGTCCCGAGGTCAATGTTGCCGGCGTCTAACTTGAACCACAGCGGCGCCCGCGCCGCGCCGAATCGGAGTTAAAAAATAAAAAAACGAACCGTAATCAGTCTGCTGGTGTTGATGATAGCAAGCGTCCCCGGCGCTCGCGCCGGGGATTTGACCGTGGTTGGCAACTTGGGCGTGGCCAGCAACCTGACCGCGCAAGCCGTGATACTTGGCGGGGTGCTACGCACGAATTGGCCGAGCGGCGGTTCTCCGAACGGCGCAACTGTTCTGACCACGGCGGTCCTGGATTTCACGCAGCCGGGCCAGTTTTTTCAATACACCCTGACCAGCGATACCGCTTGGAATTTTACGAACCATGTGGCCGGCCGGCAAGTCTGGTTGCAAGTAACTCAAGATCCGTCTGGCGGGTGGCAAAACTCGTGGCCACCGGACTTGCTCTGGTCTTCAGGCCAAGCCGCCAATGTCACCGCGACGGCGAACCACTTTAGCGTGGTCAGGATTCTCGACAACGGCAGCAGTTGGTTGGTGCAAGCCGAGGGCCTCGACTTTTCCGTGCCCTGCCTGACCAATTGCAACTACGCGTTGCAGTTCGACGGCAGCCAGAATTATGTCGAGGTTCCTGCAGATACGGCATTTGATACCGTCCCATTTACGATTGAATTCTGGGCAAAAGGCGGAGCTGGTTACAATTCCTTAGGTGATGATTTAGATAATGCCAATGATGGCTGGAGTGTTGAATCACTCTATTTAAAACTCGATAACTCACCCGATGGATTCCTCTATACTAGTTTCCCTACCGATGGAGGGTGGCATCATTATGCTTGGACAGTATCAGCAGACACCGTCACGGGGTATCTCGATGGCTCGCTGGTGGCCAATGCCTACAACCCGCAGAGTTGGTCGGGCACATTAAACAGCGGCGGAACATTCAAGATTGGTAGAAATTTCCGGCAATTCTCCGCGTGTACCTTTGACGAAGTGCGGTTTTCCAGTATCATCCGGTATACCAATGATTTCTCCGCCAGCCTGCCGTGCGACCTGACAAATGATTCGTACACAGTTGCGCTGTGGAAATTCAACGAGGGGAGCGGAACCACGGCGTATGACAGTAGCAGCAATGGGTGTAGTGCCAACCTATTTATGAGACCAGATTTCATGGAAACTGGGTAACACTTTTGGGTTCTGAGATCGTAATGATCTCGGTTTGTTGTAACCAGGTTTCC
>Ga0316231_1004613_pt1 | contig 11319 bp, 19 predicted proteins | sample TBH18027metaG_FD_206002 | JGI IMG/M metagenome (GOLD analysis project Ga0316231, IMG submission 206002) | Freshwater microbial communities from Trout Bog Lake, Wisconsin, USA - TBH18027 | ecosystem: Environmental > Aquatic > Freshwater > Lake > Hypolimnion/Profundal zone | place: USA: Wisconsin...
GGCCCTTGTTCCCACAGTTATCGGCTTCCTGCTGAGCCTGAACAACCCCAGCCTACCGATGTGGGGCATGACCTTCATTTCGACCCTGTGCGTATACATCGCCTTCATCCTGCCGGTCAACTCGCCGCAGGCGATGATTGCCTATGCTACCAACACCTTTGAAGTAAAAGACATGGTCAAGATCGGCATTCCGACGACCATCGCAGCCATCTTGCTGCTGGTGCTGTTTACCTATACCTACTGGCACTGGATGGGCCTACTCTAATCGCTGGAAAACAAAAGGGCTGCTGATGCGAATCAGCAGCCCGCCTTTTTCCGGCCCCCAGTGGTTTTCAGCTCAGAGCGAAGGCGGGGTTCCGGCAGTATTCCTTTATTGAATGATAACCCGAGGGGGTTACGATCAGGTGATCGGTGAGGGCGATGCCCTTTTCCTCCAACCTGACCATCAGACCGTTGGTGTAGTGGACGTCTTCCAGGGACGGATAAATGGTGCCCTGGGGGTGGTTGTGGGCGAGGATTACGTTCGCTGCTTGGTTTTCTCTGCAGTATAAGACAATTCGTTCTACCTGCGACAGCCGCACACAGGCGCTGGCCTGATCGGTGCATACGATTTCACCGACAAGGACATTGCTGCTGTTGAGGAGCAACAAGATCAGATATTCGACCAACCCGTTGGCGATCCGCGGTGAAACGTACCTGAACACAGCTGCGGGGGAATCGAGGTGGATGGTGTCTGAAACACTCAGAAAATCCATCCGCAAGGCTTCTTGGCATTCGCCCTGAGCAGGAACGCCGGACTCGGCTGATAAGCTGGGAGTGTCATGAAATCGGCTGGCCATGGCAGCTAGAATGAGCAGGTACAGGAGCCCGAACAAAACCACCTGACTGAGGGCCGAAATAGCCTCAAGCAATATTGCCACCTCCATTCATAGAATGTGGTAGTACACATCGCCTTTATTATTCTTGTTTTAGGTCCGGATAATTCGTTTCTTGATAAATTTGGCAGCAATCATTCTGCTTTAGGGGTCTCAAGTAGCACTTTTCGTATTTTGGGCAGCAGGCAGATTGCTAGAACAATATCTTCATTCGATTCAAGAGGTGTAATATGGTGCTGGACAAAACCGGTTTAAGAGAAATAACTGATCGTCTAAGATTGACCGAGGATATCAAAATAGCCGATATTCCCGATCTCGAATTATATATGGAACAGTTGCTTTCCTTTTTGAATAATAAGCTTCAGTCCTTTAAACGTGAAGCCGAGGATAAGATACTGACCAAGACAATGATTAATAATTATACCAAAGATCAACTGCTGCTGCCGCCCAAAAATAAAAAATATACCAAAGACCATATCATGCTGCTGATATTGGTGTACCAGCTCAAGAATGTGCTATCCATCAATGATATCAAACAGCTTTTTGCTCCCATCCTGAAAGATATGTCTACACCTGATGACGATGTGATCCCACTGGCGGACATTTATTCCACCTTCCTGGATATCAAAAAGGATCAGTTTGCTGAATTTGGTGACCATTTTGCCGAAAAGTACGCGTTTATCAGGAGCAATACAGCGTCAGTTGCCTTGGAAGGAAATCGCGATAAGGCTGACTTGTTTCTGACTGTTCTCATGTTGGTGGCGCAGGCGAATGTTTCGAAGCGTTTGGCGGAAAATATCATTGATGTCTATTTCGCTGATCAGCCAGAGGAATAGGACCCGATCCGGTCTGGATGAAACTTAGTCAAGAGGTGCTTTTATGGCTGTTTTTTTAAGTATGGCGGATATTCCGGATAGTGTCTGTGTCCAGTTTCTCAAGGCTGGAATTCTGGCGCCGGACGAGATCTTTAGAATAGTACCCCTGAAGCGCTGGTGGCGGTTTTTTTACGATGTTCCCGACCCCGGCTTTGTGGTAACCGATAAAAGAGTCATCATTTATATCTCAGGCTTTGGCGGACTGACCAAACATAAGGAATTCCTGCTGCAGGATCTGACGCAGCATTCTATTGAGACTTCGGAACAAGGACGGCTTTTCCGGTTTATCCTGCAAGACGGCAGCGAATATAGCGTTTCTCTGGGACTATCCGAACAGGACTGTCAGATGATCGATAATGAAATAAACCGGCTGTTGGCGCAGATAAGCGCCAGGGAATGAGAAAAGCCACGGAGCGATCCGTGGCTTTCTTTTCGTTATTTTTTGTCGCGCCGGTAGGTATAATAGGCGTACGAGCACAAAATGACGCTCACAATTCCCAGTCTGGTGATAAACGAAAGATGCAAGTCAAAGGTATTGACAAGTACCATCAGCAGCGCGGCCGTCAGGGAAAAAACGGCGACTGCCATGATTTCTTTCCAGTTATGGTTTTTCCTGCTTTTGCGCCTCTTATGAGCCCAAAGAAAAAAGACAGCAGCCACGCCCAAAAGCAGATAAATGGTCGGCCACAAAATTACAGCCATATCCCAGTCCATAGCACTTTCACCCCGAGTTATATTGTCCCTTTTGACACATACAATCATAGCATCGCTTTTAGAGCGCGTCAATATTGCCGCCCCTTGGCCCCAAGGGGTGAAAATGTTTCTTTTCCATTGTTGAGCGGTTTACCATGTTGGTGTACAATAAGATGTAGTGTGGCAATGCAAGAGCATAACAGCCAAAAACCTTTATAAATGCTATGTTCTCACAGTGTATGAGCATAGCATTTTTTGTGTTTGAATCAGTTCTTGAATCAGTTGGCTTATTACTGAGCCACGGTGCAGTGTTTCACCGCTAATGCCGACCTTTTTGGCGGCGAGGTCTACGGCTTTGCCTGGTTATAACTTAGGCAACTGGGTGTCTAACTTATCTGCATCTTTGGGCGGTCGTCCTTGCGCTTGCCTTTCCGCCGCCATCCTCCGCTCATAATCAAGGAACTTTTCAGCGACTTCAATTCGCTGCATGTGTGACAAATGCCGCGGTCAGCTTAGGCGTACCGCTTTTAATTACCTTGGTGGCCCGTTCTATAGATGACCCTGGAGATACCGGCAAGATTTGCGTCCTGCTCGTTTGCCTCGCCCTTTGCTTTGCCTTCCTCCCCATGGGGAGTAGGGTTATACTGATTAATTCCCGCCGTCATTCTTTATAGATAAAATGTTTCCTGTCTCCTAAGTTGGTCTTGACAACTGGTGTTTATCCAGTTTATAATAAGTTGACACCAAAAGTTAATTTGGAGGCAGACATAAATGTCACCTGATCAAGCTATCAACGCATTACAAACCATAGGAGTATCAATTACACGTCAGACCTTACTAAACTATGAATCGCAACAATTAATTGATTCTCCTAAGCGCGGTGGTGGTGGTACTGGAGGTTTTTGGACCGATTACGAGATGCAACATATTGTTGATGCTTATGTGGCATATTGCCTCCTACATGGCGATCCTGTAGATAAGGGTTTGAAAACTTTACTACCCGGCAAGGGCCTTCGGATGAATAGCGGGACAGTTAAGATCATACGCGATTATTTTAAGCAGGCGACAATCAAGGAAGACAAGGTAGATATTTCTCTGCCTTTTGAAAAATCATTAGTAGAAAAATCCTTTATCCGGTTTGCTGTTTTTCTTTATTATCAGATTAGAGAATACGGCGTCGGCCTCTACGTTAACATGCTCGAAGAGGTAAAATTTAAATGACCTAATTTTTTTTGAGTCTGGATACAAAACAACTATATAGTCCAGAAGGGGGGTGATAACATGACACAGCTTCTAAGTATCCCGGAAATTATCGAAAAGTATGGAACTCGAATCCAGTGGAGTCGTCCATTCTGGTATGCACTTGCTCGTCGCGGTGAAATTCCGACCGTTCGGTATGGCAGAAAGGTATGTGTCCCGAGTTGGTTCTTAGACCAACTGCTGGCGGGACCTGAAAGCAAATAATAAATGCAAGATGGCTTTCGGGCTGGAGCTTGCTGAATAATGGAGAGTGAGAAATGGGAAAGTCAATCACTCGCAAGAAACGCCAAAAAACTGCACAAAAAGCGCGTGTGCAAGCAAGGGCAAAGGGCGAAGCTGTGTATGTCATAGACGATGAAGCCAATGTTAGGCTTGGGAGTTCCTTTAACTTAAATACGTCTATATTCATCACGGGTGATATCGTAAGACAGATCAAACGAAAAGATCAACAAGTTAACCAACCACTTCAGCCACGTAGTGGCAGATATTTCGAAATAGATTTACCGGCCCTCACGAAAGAGAAACTACCTGCCAAACATGGAACTAACGCATTTTAATAACTATCTCTGAGTATTAGCAACCGGAAAGCCGGTTGTTTTTATTTGCAGAAAACAAAAGGAGCGATATAAAACAATGAGCAGAAAAGTCTATTCCGTCGCTGACGTCCAGGAGGCGTTAGGGTTGGCTCGCAATAGTGTCATGGCATTACTTTTATCAGGCAAACTCCGGTCCATTCGTGCCGGCCGCCGGTGGCTGATCCCCTCGTCGGCGCTGACTGACTTTCTGGACAATGCCTAGAAAAGAAAAAACTGCCCTGGGCAGGGCAGCGGGATTGGGGGTGACAAAAGATTTTGCAAGAACATAGTAACATATCAAGCGATATTTTACAAGCAGTTGACATGTGTACCAGTAAAGGTTGGCACTTAGTACCGCTTTCCGGCAAGATCCCATGGATAGCGGATTGGCCAAATAAGGCAAGTGCTGATATTAACACGGTAGCAAGTTGGATAAAACAGCGGCCCAGCAGTAACCTTGGAATTGTTACCGGCGCAAAATCAAGATTGGTTGTTATAGATGTTGATCGGCACGGTGTCGATGGGTTTGAAAGCCTTAAGGAATTAGAAACCAAATTAGGACCGCTTCCCGAAACCGTCACGGTTTTAAGCGGTGGAGGTGGGGAGCATCAATACTTCGCCTATCCCTCTGACGGGTTACCTGTGCTAAGCGGCGACTTGGTTCCGGGGATACAAATTAAGGCCGACAATGGCCATCAGGTAGTCATTCCGCCAAGCATTCATCCCGACACCGGCGCAAGGTACGAATGGGAAGTGGCTCATCACCCGGAAGACACACCCCTGGCCGAACTTCCTGCCCTTTGGCTGGAGTACATACGCAAGTCAAAGGATATATCTCAGAGGGAGCAATCTGCCGATTCTGGCCCAATTATAGAGGGTAATCGTAATACAAGATTGTTTCAAATGGCCAGTGCAATGCGACGGCAAGGCTTTGCAGAGGAAACCATCTTCGCCGCGATCCAATTGGAAAACCAAGCCCGCTGCAAACCTCCTCTGCCGGATCGAGAACTGAGAACAATCGCACACAGTGCTAGTAAATATGAGCCGGTGCCGACCATGGCCGAGTCCCAGCCAACAAAATCTGTAAGTGAAACATCCGAAACCTTTACCGACCTAGGCAATTCCAACCGCTTTGCAAGGATGTTCCGCAATCAGTTGAGGTATTGTTACTCGTTTGGTAAGTGGCTAGCGTGGGATGGCCGCAGATGGGCGATAAATGAGACTGGACAAGCCATGGCACTGGCAGAAAAATGTGTCCGATCAATATACAAAGATGCTGCCGATAATGATGATCCGGATCTGCGTAAGGCACTAATCGAACATGCCCGGCGGTCAGAATCCTTATCCAGACGAAAAGCGCTCCTAGAAGGAGCACAGCATAAAATGGCCGTCCGAGTAGAGGAACTAGACAGTGATATTTGGCTGCTTAATGTCCTTAACGGAGTAGTTGACCTTCGGACCGGCAAACTGTTGGCGCATGATCCCTGTAGGCTAATTACCAAGATAGCACCAGTTGTATATGACCCAGCTGCTGACTGTCCAAGATTTAAAACCTTTTTAACCGAGGTATTCCCTAATGGTAAAAACATAATCTCCTTCGTCCAGCGCCTGATCGGATATTCCTTAACTGGAGACACCCGAGAGCAACAATTAACAGTCGCATGGGGTAATGGATCAAACGGCAAGGGAACAAGCCTCAATCTTATCCAGGAAATGTTAGGCGACTACGCACAATCCACTCCTGCAGACACTTTGATGGCAAAAAAGTATGACGGCGGCATCCCGAACGACATAGCCCGACTACGCGGAGCCCGGTTCGTGCTCGCCTCAGAGACACAAGAAGGCCGGAGGTTGAACGAACCTCTGATTAAACAGATGACCGGGCAGGATCGACTTGCCGCTCGCTTCCTAAGGTGCGAGTACTTTGAGTTTATGCCGGAATTTAAGCTTTTTCTTCTGACCAATGACAAGCCCGTAGCCCGTGGGGATGATGCCGCACTGTGGCGACGGATCATGTTGGTACCCTTTACAGTGAAATTCGAGGGTGAGCAATGCGACAAGACCTTGCCGGATAAATTACGCAAGGAACTACCTGGAATTTTAAAATGGGCGGTTGACGGTTGTCTATCTTGGCAAAAAAATGGATTGGCGCCGCCGGCTGAAGTTATTCAAGCCACTCAGGAATATCGTTCAGAAAATGATGTGCTAGAAAAATGGATAGAGGAACGCTGTTTTAAAAGCAACAGCGCTGCCCGACGAACAAGTATACTTTTCCGTGACTTCATGAAATGGGTCGAAGAGACAGGAGAAAAAGTGCTAACAACTCAAATGAAATTCTCGCAAAATCTAAAGAAAAAAGGGATTGAAATTTCTAAGGATGGCGTGGGGTTGTCATTAGCTCGCGGGATCGATATTAAGGCGGAATGTCGTCAACCCCAGCAAAATCAAGGTTTTGATTGATAATACAAAGTAGCACCCCGGACGGAGAGTACGGAAGCATTTGCAAAAATCACCCATAAACTGACTGTTATATATCCCTCGTGTGGTTATACCAAAAATGCTTCCGTAGTTTCTGTACCTTCCGTAAAAAGAGGAGAAATTGAGAAATGAAAATAGAGAAAATACACTACACCAAAGAAACCGGCTTTATTTCACGAGGCGAGAAACCGGCCAACTATAAATTCTCCCAAATTACCATGGCAATAGTTGAAGGGTTTAGCCGGTTGATCAAAGAGAAGATTAACCCTGCCGGCGGAATTGTGTCCGCTGAATTCGTGGACTATCGTCCTGACAGTGACGAACTTTTGCTAAGTGCCAGGTGGAGTTACTGTGGGTTAAGTCAGATGGATGAGGACAGGGCGAATAACCTATTTCAAGTATTGCTCGAAAGCATGATGGCCCGGGCTGATGATCTCAACTTTATGACGGTCACTCCCGGACAATGATTGTCTGACAGAAAACTTTCGCGGCTATGAAATGACGCCGCTTAGATAAAACATAAAAAAAGGATGATGAAAAATGCGATATTGGGAAACTGAAAATCCTGTGAGTGTTGAAGTCGCTAGTCGCGAATATTTATGGTTTAAAAATGCCGAAGTTTTTCAAGTTGTTTTGCCACCTTACAAAGATTCCAGTGGACGGGAATACGGGTTTTATCGCAAGGTAATTTCCATTGGAAATATGCGGCGTTATCCTGAAAAGCAGCGGCAAGAACTCAGCGCTATTTTTCAGCAAATCGCCGATATCCTTCGCCCGGCGCAGGAGGTGGAATAAGTGGCAGATTTTATCTATTCAGTCCTGTCAAACAAGCCGCCAATTCAGAGATTCATCGCCGCCGACATAACCGGGACGCCGGCTGACACGCTTATTTTCCCGGAAGCGATGACGAGATTTTGTTGCAAAAATACTGGCACATCACCGCTGACCTTTGCTATTGCCGGCAATGCTGACCTTACTTTAACCTTGGCGCCTGCGGAAAACATCGATGAAAGTTTTCTGAGTTTTTCAGAGGTGGAATTGACCGGTGTAACCGGATCAAGTTACCGGATAATGGTGGGCTAACCATGAGTAAAAATGACCTTGACGAAGCATCAACGCTTTTGATTGGCATGAAATTGTGCGACTTTCACGACCATATCATGGACTTGCTCACTAGGCGAGGGGTCAGAGTTGGCGCGCTTGCTCCTGAATTAGCAAAGCATATGAGCGGACTAAACGTCGTTAACGATATTCGCCTTGACGGTAATCTGCCTTTCCCGAGGAGAATTATTGTTTTGTTTCATGAGATTGGACACTACATGGTAAGTGTCCGAATAAATAAGCGTGAACATTATCTAGATGCAACTGTGGGGTATGGGTTGTCTGATGATGGGTCGTGCTTTCTATCTGGCCTAAACGATGGTATGCAATTCTCTTTGTTTGATGGTGATTACGATTTAAAAGACAACCAGAAACAAGAAGACCGCGCAGATAAATTTGCATATCGAGCGATCAGGCTCTTAAGAAAACAATTTTTAAGTAGGAAGGATGACAAACAATGTTAAAACGGAAATCAGCTCAGGAAAAATTGGAGGATTTCAATAAAAATCTCGTTGCAGATTATCGCCGTTATCAAGAATTACAAAAGACGTGTACAACCCTCGAAGAAAAAATAGTAACCTGTAACGTCTTGGGAAAATCGACGTCAGGGGTAATGATTGAATTGGCAGAACGGCAACATGAACTTGCGGCCTACAAAGCAAAAATAGAAACCCTGTCACGTTCTAAATCGACGATGATTCAAGTGGTCCAGGAAGAGGAAGTAGGCCGAATTAAACACCTACGGGATGAGCACAACAAAAAGTTAGCAACGATTGATAATGAAATCGTAGAACTTGATAAACAGATTCTTCGATTAAGGAATCATCGGATCGCGCTTGATCAGGAATCGCCAATTAATCCATCTAACGTAGGTGCCAGGTCTTACGTTGTTACTTCGGAAGAACTTGAAAGCACTTTGCTAGGGTCTGACATGGCGGTCAACCCTCTCGAGGTCGCCGGCTTAGCTGATACTGCTACTAAGGCAGCCGCCGAGGAACTTCATGGGATTAACGTCAACCGAATACGCCACGGTGCGCCATCGCAGTCACTTCAGGGCTATGTGATTAGATGTGATGCAAGAGGCAATTTGATCGGTATCGAGTCAAGCTTTGGAGGCTAGCAAGGCAAAACAGAGATCGGTGGTGGCTGTGAGATAATGCCACTGTTGTCACAGCAGAAAACAATCTCTATCGCTTCGGAAGTGTACTAGATTGGAATTACTATCCACAAGTAAAAGGTACTGACCCGGCGTAGGCCCTCCGTAGGGGTCCACACAGCCGCGCCCTCCCGCTCCGTTTTAATTGAAAAAATCAGGTCAAAGATGCGCAGACAAAACTAAATAAACCATTATGTTGTCTATGGTTGATTAATGAAAACTTTTACTTTGGAGGTATTTTATGGATCCCAATAAGGTCATTTTGACTGATTCCGGTGATGTTTTAGTAACCACGGCAATCCTGGCTAAGATTTTAAGAACTTCAGCAAAAAGTGTGGCCGCTTGGCACAAAAATGGTATGCCGAAAGCAAAGACCGGATGGTGGGATTTAGGGGAGGTTCTAGCCTGGCGCGGTATAGCCACAAGTGGGAGTGACTTGTCTGATGAAGCTCGCAAACTTAGAGCAGATGCCGATTATCGCCAACATAAAGCCCAAAAAGAGGAAATATCCCTAGCTGTTCTGCGTGAAGAATATGTTTTAAAAACAGAAGTAGACAAGCAATGGGCGACGGTTGGGAACCAACTAAAAAACAATCTTCTGTTGTGGGCCCGGACGTTGGCACCGGAACTTGCCCACCTAGAGATGAGATCAGCCGAGAAAGTGTTGACTGATGCAGTCTATGATTTGCTGGAACAGTTGAGCAGTAAATCAAGTTGGCGGAAATCCAAAAAGAAAGAGGCGCTGTATGGAGGAAAATAAAATATCATTAACCCCCGATGGTGATGTACTAATTACCACGGCAGTTTTAGCAAAGGTTTTAGAAACATCACCTAAGAGCATCGCTGCTTGGCACAAATCAGGCATGCCAAAGGTTCGGACTGGGTGGTGGAGTTTACATGATGTGCTGGTATGGAGGGGCATCAATTCAAAGATCGGCGATTTATCCGACCAGGCAAGGCGGTTACGCGCTGATGCGGACTACAGGGAAAGCAAAGCTGCTTCGGAGGCTCTAAAACTGGCGGTTGAAGAAGGCCGATTCCTGCCAGCCGAGGAAATAAGCGCAGACTTAAGGCATCTATTCATGGTGATTAAGCGTAGCTTGATGGCCATGGGCCATAATGTAGCGGTTAATTTAAGCGGCATAGATAGGGATGCGGCCAATGAGGCAAAGAGAATTGTGGATAGCACCGTTTATGATGTACTGACGAATTTTTATCAGGGGTTGGAGTATACGAAAAAAAAAGTAAAAGGGGCGAAATAATATGATAAAAGCGTTTTTTGTGACTCCCGGCGACAAGCGGCCTATCAATACGGATTTTGTTGACTACGGTGACCTGATTGGCGAATGTGAACTGCCAGAACTGCTTCAAATGGGGGACCGCGTTATTAAGGAATTGGAATTTTATGAAGTTACCCGGCGCACTTACGACGCGGATACTCATAATTTTTACTTGCGCCTTGAAAGGTTGCCATAAAGAAAGGCCGGGTTTTTCCCCCGGCTTATTTATCTAGAAAGGAGTTGGATTATGGAATATAACGCTTTTCGAGGCCTTCATTATGCGCTTTTGATATCTTTGAGCCGGAAATCTGGTCTGAACTTTTTCAGTATCATCGAAACGTGTACTATGAATGCAGATTATCGACGTGGATTAGAAGAGATCGAAGCAAAAATGAGGGTTGATTTTTGTCTTTCTCAGGCGGAAGTTATCGCCATGCTCAAAAGGCATGTAACTGAAATGAACGAGCATGTTTTGCAGGAACTAAAAAAGATTGCGCAGAGTAAGAAAGCACGCATAGTGACTCAAAAACGGCATCCAAAAGGTGATAAAAAAGCACCTTTACTGAACTAAAGGGGGCATAACCTTGGCAAACAATAACCAAACGCAACTAATCATACAAGCCGTAGACCAGGCGTCGGCAATATTCCAGGCAATCGGTCTGTCGTCTGACGGCATGAGCAAAGACATGCAAAAAGCCCTTGCGGACTCCACCAAGAGCCTGCAGATGGGTCAAACTGCTCTGGTCGGGTTCAAGGACTCTATGACCAGCACGATTGGCAGTATGAAAGGTCTTGTGGCGGACTTCGGTATGGTTGGCATCGGCGCCGGAATTATCAAACAGACAAAAGACTGGTCAGAGTCTGTCTATGATTTAAAGAGGGCTCTGGGTAGTTCGGCTGAGGACGCAAGCAAGTTATTAGTCGTAGGTCAAGCCACAGGGATCAGTGCCGATGAGGCTGGCGCTAGGTTCGCCAAATTCGGCAGGGCAATCAGTACGGCTAAAGACGAAATGGTCAAAGCCGATG
>Ga0316231_1004616_pt1 | contig 11311 bp, 10 predicted proteins | sample TBH18027metaG_FD_206002 | JGI IMG/M metagenome (GOLD analysis project Ga0316231, IMG submission 206002) | Freshwater microbial communities from Trout Bog Lake, Wisconsin, USA - TBH18027 | ecosystem: Environmental > Aquatic > Freshwater > Lake > Hypolimnion/Profundal zone | place: USA: Wisconsin...
ACCCCACGGCCGCCACGCTCTGCCAGCGCCTGGAGACCATTCTCCCCGAGTACGATGTGGTCATCGTCACCGACTACGGCCACGGCATGCTGGTGCCTGAGGCGGTGGAGATCCTGTGCCGCAAGGCGCGGTTTCTGGCCGTGAATACCCAGACCAACGCCGACAACCAGGGCTTCAACACCATCTCCAAGTACCCCAGGGCCGACTTCATCAGTCTCTCCGAAAAAGAACTCCGCCTGGAGGTTCGGAGCAAACAGCGGGACGTGTGTTCCATCATGCAGGAGGTGGCGGAGGGCCTGGACTGCCGGACCATGCTGATCACCCGGGGGATCCTGGGCAACATGGTGTATGACCGGGACACCGGCATCTCCAAATCCCCGGTCCTCTCCAACCAGATTCTGGACCGGGTGGGCGCGGGCGATGCCGTCCTGTCCGCAGCGGCCCTTTGCGTGGCCCAGGGCATCCCCGGCGAAGTGCTCGGCCTGCTGGGCAACGTGGTGGGCGCCCAGGCCGTGGCAACCGTCGGCCACCGCACCTACCTGGACATGGGTAAGCTGGCAGAGCATATCCAGGCGATCCTCACCTGAGGCCCAACCATGCCGACACCTTCTCTCCCAGCGATCTGGATGGACGATTTGACCCGCCTTCTGGCAACGACCGCAGCCACCGGCCCCCGGGGCGAACCCGTCGCACAGCCCGAAGCCTTCCGGGCGGCCGAGGCCCTCATCCTCGAGGTCAAGCGGGCAGGACGGAAAGTCATGGTGCTGGGCAATGGCGGCAGCGCGGCAATTGCCAGCCACATGCAGACCGACCTGGCCCATTCCCTCAAGATCCGAGCCCTGATCTTCACCGAGCCGTCCACTCTTACCGCCCAGGCCAACGACCACGGCTACGAAACCGCGTTCGCCAACCTTGTGGACCTGTGGGCGGAAACGGAAGACTTGGTGGTGGCCATCAGTTCTTCCGGGAAGTCGCCCAACATCCTCAACGGATGCGCAGCCGGAAAGGCGCACGGCGCCCGCCTTCTCACCTTTTCGGGATTCCGGCCCGACAATCCCCTGCGCGCCATGGGCGACCTGAACTTCTACGTGGCATCCACCGCCTACGGGCCGGTGGAATCGGCCCATGCGGTGCTGATCCACCATCTCACTGACCTTATCCTGGCGACAGTCTCCTCCGAGGTCCGCTCATGACGGCTCAACTCAAGTTCAAGCGCGTCCTCGTCACCGGCGGCGCGGGCTATGTGGGGTCCGTGCTGGTCCCCAAACTGCTCGCTGCGGGATACCGAGTTCGGGTTCTGGACCTATACCTATACGGCACCGATGTGCTGGACAGCGTCAAGGACCACCCCGGACTTGAGCAGGTGAAAGGCGATATCCGGGACCAGGCGCTGCTTGGGCGCACCCTCCCAGGCTGCGAGGCGGTCATTCACTTGGCCTGCATTTCCAACGACCCCAGCTTCGAACTGGACCCGGACCTGGGCCGGAGCATCAACTACGAGGCCTTCTTCGGTCTCGTGGACGCAAGCAAGGCTTGCGGGGTGAAGCGCTTCATCTTTGCCTCCTCCAGCAGCGTCTACGGGGTGAAGTCTGAGCCGGAGGTGACCGAGGAACTGCCCCTGGAGCCGCTCACCGACTACTCGAGGTACAAGGCCATGTGCGAGGACGTGCTCCAGGCCCGGCGGGAGCCCGGCTTCACCACGCTCATCCTGCGCCCGGCCACCGTTTGCGGCTACTCGCCCAGGCTGCGGTTAGACCTGACCGTTAACATCATGACCGCCCACGCCCAGTGCAACCGGGTGATCAAGGTATTCGGGGGCGGCCAGACCCGCCCCAACATCCACATCGAGGACATGACCGACCTCTACCTTCGCACCCTGGAATGGGAGGACGCCGCCATCGATGGAAAGATCTTCAACGCGGGCTTCCAGAACCACTCCGTGGCGGAGATCGCCGGCATTGTCCGAACCGTGATGGGCCCAGATGTGGAAGTGGTCACCACCCCCACCGACGACAACCGCTCTTACCGGGTCTCATCTGGAAAGATCCAGCGGGAGTTGGGCTGGGTGCCCCGCCACAGCATCGAGGAAGCCGTGGAGGATCTGCAGCGCGCGTTCAGGGCAGGAATGATTCCCGACCCCATGACCGACTCGCGCTACTCCAACATCAAACGCATGCAACAGGCGGGGCTGCGGTGAAGCCGCGGGGGCGTCCGTGGTGATCGGGGTGGATTTCGACAACACACTCATCTGCTACGACCTGACTTTCCATCAGGCCGCCTGTGCGGAGGGGCTCATCCAGCCCTGCACCCCGGCCACCAAGCGGGCGGTTCGGGACACGGTCCGCCGGGGCCCTGGCGGGGACTTGGCCTGGCAATGGCTCCAGTTTCAAGTCTACGGGCCGCGGATCCGGGAATCCCGGCCGGCCCCGGGGGCCCGGGATTTCCTGGCCCGGTGTTCCCGGGAGCGGGTTCAAGTCTTTCTCATCAGTCACAAGACTGAGTTCGCAAGCCTGGACCCGGGCGGCACCTCACTCCGCCGGGCGGCCATGGACTGGCTGGAGGCGGAGGGATTCTTCGAGGGCGCCGCTCTCGCCCCGGAATCGGTCCGGTTCGGCGCCAGCCGGGCGGAGAAGCTGAGCCACATCAAGGCGACGGGGTGCACGATTTTCATCGATGACCTGGAGGAAGTGTTCCGGGAACCCGGGTTCCCGGCCAAGGTTCAGGGAATCCTTTACGCCCCGGACCAGGAGGACCAGCCCGACCTGCCCGGGGTTACCCTGGCCCGGTCCTGGACCGCCGTGACCGACCAGGTCTTCCATGTCTGAACGGCCGGAAGCAACGCTACCGCCGGTCCGGCGGATCCAGGCCCTGCTGGGCTGGGAACCCACCGGCCTGGCGCCCCTGGGCGGGGGCCGGAACAGCCGAGTCTACCGGGCAACGGGAGCGGCGGGTGAGGCCGCCGCTCTCAAGATCTATTTCCGCCATCCGGGAGACTCGCGGGACCGGTTGGGGACAGAGTACGCCGCGCTGGCCTTCTGCTGGGAACAGGGACTTCGCGCGGTTCCTTGCCCCCTGGCCGTGGATCCGGACCTTGGCTTCGCCCTGTATGAATTCATTCATGGGGACAAAGTCACCGACCCCGGGGCGGAGGACGTGGCCGAGGCGGTGGACTTCCTGGTGAGGCTTCACGACCTGGCTTCCCGGCCCCAGGCCGATGCCCTGCCCGCTGCATCGGAAGCCTGCTTTTCCTTCCAGGCCCTCGAAGCTGGCATCCACGCCCGGATGGTGGCCCTGGATGCGGCGGCCGGGTCGTCAGGCCCCCTCCGGGATTTCCTGGCAGGCCAGTTGCATCCCGCCTGGGAAGCACTCCTGGCCCAATGCCGGGACCAGTGCCGGCGATTCGCCGTCCCATTCCAGTCCCAGTTGCCGCCCCGAAGCCGCATCCTGAGCCCCTCGGATTTCGGGTTCCACAACGCGCTCAGGCGCAACAGCCAGATGGTCTTCATTGACTTTGAATACTTCGGGTGGGACGACCCAGCCAAGACCATCTCGGACCTTCTTCTCCACCCGGGTATGGGCCTCACCCTGGAGCGCAGGCGCCAATTCGCCCAGGGGCTCCTGGAGGGTCTGGCGACGGTGCCTGGACTCGCCCTCCGGACCAGGCTGGCTTTCCCTCTCTATGGCATCAAGTGGTGCCAGATTCTCCTGAACGAGTTCCTGCCCGGTACCCTTGAGCGGCGGGCCTTCGCCGACCGGGGCAGCCTGTCCCCCGAGGAAAGACAGACGCGACAATTGTTGAAGGCCCAGGGCAAACTTACACAACTATTGGACGAACATGCAAACTTCCCCTACTTCCAGACCTGATTCCGGGCGCGGCACCCAGCCCCTGGACGAGCGCAGCCGGGGCCTCCGGAAGAAGATCGTCCAGACCTTCGCCGCCGGCGGGCGCGGCCACCTGGGTTCGGCCTTCTCCCTGGTCGAGATGCTGAGGGTCCTGTACGACCACGTGCTCACCTTCGACCCGGCCCAGCCGCGATCCCCCCAGCGGGACCGGATGATCCTTTCCAAGGGCCACGGCTGTCTGGCCTTGTATGCCATCCTGGCGGACAAGGGGTTTTTCCCTGAAACTGAGCTCTGGCGCTTCTGCAAGGCCGATGGAATCCTGGGTGGTCATCCGGAGTTCGGCAAGGTGCCTGGGGTGGAGGCATCCACCGGCAGCCTGGGCCACGGCTTGTCCATGGGCGTGGGCATGGCCATGGCCCTCAGGCTGGACCGCAACCCCGCCCGGGTCTTCGTCATCGATAGCGACGGGGAATGCGATGAGGGCAGCCTCTGGGAGGCCGCTCTGTCCGCGGCCAAGCACCGGCTGGACAACCTCACAATCCTCCTGGACTACAACCGCATGCAGTCCTATTCCAGCACTTCCGAGGTCCTGGAACTGGAACCCCTGGCGGACAAGTGGCGGGCCTTCGGGTTCCAGGTGCGGGAGGCCGATGGGCACGATGTGCCCGCCCTGCGCACCGCCCTGACCCCGCTGCCGTTCCATCCGGGCCGGCCGGGCATCCTCATCTGCCATACCGTCAAGGGAAAGGGGATCGCCTACCTGGAAGGCAACGCCAAATGGCACCATAAAAGCAACGCCACCCCCGAGGAAATCGCGGCGCTGTTCGCGGGATTGGAGCAAGGCTGATGCGCAAGACCTCGCTGGACATGGTGTTCGAACTGGCCAAACAGGATGAGCGGATCGTGTTCATCGGCTCGGACCTGGGGGCGGGGGTCCTGGACGGGTTCAAGCGGGAGCTGCCGGAGCGGTTCTTCATGGAGGGCATCAGCGAGGCCCACGTGGTGGGCATGGCCGCGGGTCTGGCCCTGGAAGGGAAAGTCGTCTACATCAACACCATCGCCACCTTCCTGACCAGGCGCTGCTTTGAGCAGATCGTCCTGGACCTCTGTCTGCACCAGGCCAAGGTCCGCCTCATCGGCAGCGGCGGCGGGGTCGTCTACGCGCCCCTGGGGCCCACCCACGAGGCCATCGAGGACATCGGGATCCTCCGGACCATCCCCGGCATGACGATCCTGGCGCCAGCGGACGCCACCGAGATGAGGCGGCTCATGCCCCAGACCGTGGACCATCCTGGTCCCATCTACATCCGGCTGGGGAAAGGCGGGGATCCGGTCATCACCAATCCGGCCGAACCGTTCCGTATCGGCAAGCTGTTTCTCCTGAAGGAGGCCGTGGACATCCTGATCATCACCACAGGCACCACCGGGAGGGTTGCCCTGGACGCCGCGGCCCTGCTGGACAACCAGGGACTGCGGACGGGCGTGATGCACGTACCCACCCTCAAGCCGCTGGATTCGGAAGGCCTCCTGGCCGCCATGGCGCCCTGCCCGGTGGTGGTCACCCTGGAGGAGCACGTCACCACCGGCGGCCTGGGCAGCGCCGTGGCCGAAGTCCTGGCAGAAGCCTGGCTGCCTGCGCCCAAGAGGTTCAAGCGGCTCGGAATTCCCGATGCCTTCCCTTGCCGTTATGGTTCCCAGGCCAGCCTCCTGGATCAATGGGACCTCACGCCCCAGGGGGTGGCGAGCCAATGCCTCACCCTTTCCCAACGCGCAAACGTTTGATTCCTAGGAGATCCCCCATGTCCTTGACGCAGCAATCCTGGGATCAGGTTCGGGCCATGAACCAGAGCGAGGGCTTCTCCCTGGGGGCCATCAATGGGCAGTCCCTTGTCAGGGACCCGAAGCATGTAGCGTTCGTTCTGGCCCGCTACAAATTTGCCGCCAAGATGCTGCGGCGCTGCTCCTCCGTTGTGGAAGTGGGCTGCGGCGAGGGCCTGGGCGCCCTCATGTTCCTGGCCGAAACCCAGGCCAAATTCACTGCGCTGGATTTCGACGAGGCCCAGATCGCCTACACCCGGGAACATGTCCTGCCCCACGGGCGGGGGCGCCTGGAGGTGGACCGGGTGGACTTGGTGGCCCAGGGCCTGCCGGCAGGAAAATACGATGGGCTGGTCTGCATCGATGTCATAGAGCACATCCACTCCGAGGATGAGGAGGCCTTCCTGACCCATGTCGCCCAGGGCCTCGGGCCGGGCGCCTTGGCCATATGGGGCACACCCAACCTCCACGCCAGCGCCTACGCGTCGGAGCGGAGCCAAGTGGGCCACATCAACCTGTTCGACCCCGACCGGTTCACCGCCACGCTGGAACACCATTTCCGGCACGTGCTGCTTTTCTCCATGAACGATGAGATGGTGCATACCGGCTTCTCAAAGATGGCCCACTACCTCATGACAGTCTGCGTGAAATGATGATTTATCTTTTCGACTACTCAAGCTTCGTGGGACTGAGTTCGATCACGCTGTTCGGGCCCGAGGAGGATTGCCTCCGCCTCCGGGACCGCATGAATTCGATGGCCTCCATCCCGATGCCGGCCTGTGCCACGGCCGGCGCGCCGCGTTCGGAGGAGGTGCTTGGGTTTGCTGCATTCCAAGCACGAATGGACAAGGCAAGCCTCATCGTCGTGGTGGGTGACCGCCCGCATGAAACCGAGGACCTCCTCCTGTCCCACGGCTACACCAACCTCGTCTGCGCTGCCCTCCTGGAAGACACCGCCCATCCAACTTTCGTGGTGGAAGTCACGACCGTCTGCAACCTCAAGTGCATGGGTTGCGTCCGTACCATCCGCATGAATGAGCGCGGCTGGGAGAACGGGCACATGTCCCTGGAAACCTTCGCCCGGGTGGTTGCCCACTTGCCCCCGGCGTGCAATGTGGTGCTGCAGGGGGTCGGCGAACCCACCCTCACCCCACGGTTTTCGGAATTTGTTCGCTGCGCGAGGAAGTCGGGTTCAATCCTGGGCATCCACACCACCACCAATGGCCTCGCCACCGCTCCCGAATACTTCGCAGAACTGGTGGATTGCGGCCTCACCAGCCTGTCCATCTCCATCGACTCCATGGATCCCGTGACCGCCTCCAAGGTCCGCTCCGGAACGGAGGTGGACCGGCTTGACCGTTTGCTCCGGTACATAACGAAACTGGCCTTGCCCCTGAACATCGCCGTGGTGGTGAGCAGGTTCAACGTCCATGAGATCCCGGAACTGTTGACCACCCTGGACGCATATGGACCGTTCGGGGTGACCATCCAGCCATATCAGGATCTTGGGGACCCTTCGGGATGCCTGGATGCGGCAGACCGGGACCGGGTCCGGAGCTACGAGCAAACCATCATTCCGAGGCTTCGAAATATCCATGTCTCCTTCAACAACTCACTGAACACAACGCCAGCGGCCCTCTGCAAGGCGCCCTGGCAGTGCCCGGGCATCAACAGGGATGGTTTCCTCACGCCTTGCTGCTGCCATTGGGCGAGCAATCTGGTCGGCCAGGTCGACCTGAAGGAGGTCGATCTGGCGACGGCCTGGAAGACCCTGGAATTCCAGGCCTTCCTCAATGCCTATGTGCGCCGGGCGCCTGCATATTGCGAAGGGTGCGAGGGCAATCCTCGCGCTTCGGAACGCTCGAACGCCGGGGGGCGCCTGGAACGGATCGGCTGAACGGGTCAGAGCGGTGTCAGTTCCCGCGCATCCGGGATGCGCAGATCCGCCGGAGGCAGGTGCCGGCAGGCGCGCACCCACACCGATCTGAGCGCCCACGCCAAGCTTCGGCCGTAGCCTTCCACGTCGCAGAGGGTGGAGTTGGCCAGATGGTCCCGGAGCGTGTCCCGGCAACGCCGCACCTGCGCCGTGTCCTCGGCCAGGGCCACCGCGATGTCCACATACTCCTTGCGGTCGTGGGCCACCCAGGATTGCAACCCGATACTGCCCAGCAGTGAACTGCCGTTTCGGGTCAGCACCCTTTCGTCATAGTCCCAGGTGACGAGGGGCACGCCCATCCAAAGGGATTCCAGGGTGTTCACCCCTCCCTGTTCGGGGACCGTATCCAGGGCCACATCGATCTCCTGGTAAGTGGCCAGATGCTCTTCCCTGGACGTGTAGCCGCGGAATTCGATTCTCTGCGAGGCGACACCGCCCCGGGCAAGGCCATCAAGAACTCGTTCCCGGGCGGAGTCCAAAGTGTAGGCTCCGTCCTTCAGGAGCAGCACAGAATCGGGGACCCGCCGGAGCACTTCCGCCCACGTTTTCAAGGTGAGTAATGTGGTCTTGCACTCCCGGTTGAGGCAACCGAAGGTGAAGGGCCGCCAGGAGGGACGCGGGAGCGGGACGGGCGAGGGAACCGGCGGCTTCCAGATGAAGTAGGAATGGGGCATGTACATGATTGATTCGACATGCTTCTTGGCATTGGCTTCGGAGATCACGAATGCGTCCGACAGGTAATAGTCCACGGCGGCCAGACCGGTGGCGATGGGCCCGAAACAAATCTGGATGGGGGCCGGTCTGCGGGCCAGCACCAACAGGCGGTTCTCGGGCATCCGTCCCAGCAGGTCCACCAGAATGTCCACCCGGTCGGCCCGGATCCTTTCCGCCAAGGCATCATCGGACAGGTCCTGAACCTCCCGTACCACCTCGAAGTGGACGGGGAGTTGGAATCCCGGCGCCAAGGTCCGCTCTTCCACATAGGCGTATCGCTGGAAGCCAAAGCCTTCAAGCCCCTGGAACCATCCCGGCCAGATCTCCGTCATGGTATTGGAGCGGCTGAAATTCAGGCCAAGGAAGCCCACCCGGAGCGGACGCTCTTCGTCCCCCGGGCCCAGCTCGACCGGGGGGAACCGCCCGGCCAGGGCTTCATGCTTTCGCCCCCATGCCCGCAGTTCATCGTAGGCGTCGCCGGTTTCTTCGGGCCGAAGAAACAGGCCGCAAATGAGAAGGTGATGGGCCAGGTCCACCCATGCCTCCTCTCCAGGGACATAGCGGCCATGGGCCACGTGCCTAAGGGTCGCGAGCCCCTCCCCGGGACTCCCCCAAATGAACAGGGTACGGGCGACTTTGTACATTTCGGCCGCTGGCAGGCCTTTCTCTTTGGCCCAGGTCCGGCAAAGGGCCGTCGCATCGCTCCAGCGGCCCTCGGCGAGGATGCGGTCCAGACGGACCATGTCGGCCAAGAAGGAATCCATGGTCAAGGCTGCTCCTCGTTGCGGCGGGTTCCATCACCTGCAGTCAAATGAAATTCAAGTGGTCCGGTTGGTGCGCCAGCTTGTCCAGGAACATATTGATGTAGTGCTGCCGGCAGTTTGATTCGCATTCGTGGTTCACATCCACCTTTTGGATCTTCTGCTGGACCTCCCAGTACCGTTCGCTGGCCACGATTTCCCGGAAGGGGGTGTCGATGACATTGCCCATGATGAATTCTTCACTGCGATCATTGAACCAATGCCCGCACGGATACACGCCGCCGTTGGCGCTGATGGCCATGAGGAACTGGGTGCCGTAGCACACCGGGTAATCCTTCCACTGATCATTCATCAATTTTCCATCTTCGGGATGACCGAATAGGTGTCGGTGCTGTACCGTTCGGCTTCCTTGAAGATTTCCGCCCGTTCCTTGTATTCCCCTTCGGGGGAGTCCAGTTTGTGATCGGCAGTATCCGAGCAGGGTTTGATGACGAAGTAGTCCACACCCAGGTCCCGGCCGATGGCTGCGAGGGGGATCACCTCGTCGAAATTCTCCTTGGTCATGACCATCTGCAGTCCCAGGGTGCAGCAGGCCGCAGTCGCCCGCCGACGCTGGACCAGCCTGCCCATGTTGTCAATAACCTTGTCGAAGGCGTCCACCTGGTGGATTTTCTTGAAGGCGGCCCGCCCGCCGGCGCTGATGTTGAGCCGCAGCCAAGTGAGCCCGTTCAGGAGACTGTCCGCTCGGCCGTGATCGATCTTGATGCCATTGGTGGCCAGTCCCAGGTCCAGCTTGATGGACCGGGCGAAGTCCACTGCATCGTAGATGGCCGGGTTCAGGGTATTCTCCCCTTCGCCGATGAGAGCGATGGAGCGCACGCCAATGTCCTTGGCATCCTGGAAGGTACGGAAGATGGCTTCCCGGGGCATATGGAAGATGCCCTTTTCACCGGTGCCGTAGCCCGTCCGACCCTGGATGACGCCGTAGCAGAACGTGCAGGCCATGTTGCAGCCGCCGCTGATCCCCATGTCGATATGCAGAGGGGCGATGCGCTCGCCCTGCTGCCACTGGTGGACCCGGTCCAAATGCCACAGCAGCTTATGTCCATCCATATTGTATTTATCTGCAGCCATAACGAATGCCTCAATAGCGGATCAATAGACCGGGGCCGGCGTGAGAATGTAGCGCGGATTGAAGTCGCGCAGGCGGTTGGCGATAGGACGCACCGCATCCAGGGCGGTAATGATGACGGTGGCATCGGCCAAGTCGGGCACCGTATCGGGCCTGAAAATGCGCAGGGGGATGGTCGGGTAGGTGGCGCCGGTCCGTTTCGGGCAATCATCGAGGATGCCCTTGAGGAAGCTCAGGTCCGACTGCAGGTGGTAGGCCAGGGATGGCAGCATCTGGGCCGCACCGAAGGCCCATTTGTCGCCGGGCAGTTGCTCGGCCATGAGTCGGAAATCTACCATGCGCCGCCGGAACAGGGCGTACTGATCATGGATGAATCTGGCATCCAGCCTCTTGCGGTCCTCGGGCAGCGGCCTAGCTTGAGCCGGGTTGCGGGTGAAGGCCATGACCAGCGACCCCCCCCAGTTGCGCCAGCTCATGGCATGGTCCAGGTAGTGCAGGCCAAGACGCTCCAGCATGGCGCAGAACGAGGACAGGCCAAAGTAGTGGACGTGCTGGTGGAAGACCTGGTCGAAACGCAGGTTGTGGACCATGGCGTTGAGGTCCGGCACTTCAATGACGAACACCGCATCCTCGGCGGCGCACTTGGCCAGCCTGCCCAGTTGGACGGCGGGATCCACCAGATGTTCCAGGTTATGGGTAGAGATCACCAGGTCGGGGGCGCCGGCCCGGGCGGAGAGGTCCACATGCTCCAGGTAGTCTCCGATGACCGTCATGTTATCGGCCACTGGAGCCGTCCGACCGATCCAGATGGGGTCGATCCCGGTGACCCGGTCGCAGCGCGGAGCCAGCTTATTGAGCAGGACCAGATCGTTGCAGCCGATCTCCAGGGCCTGGCGGAACCTCCGGTCCGGAAATATTCGATCCAGGTAGCCGAGGATGAAGGCCGTGGAGGAAGGCGTGAGGTGGCTGGCGCTGGAACGGTGCGCGTACTGCTCGCCGTACAGCTGGTTGGGCGGAATCACATGCTGCAATTGGGCATGGCCGCAGCCTGGACAGAAGCGCAGGGCCTGGTCGAAGCCGTGGCGGCCCTGCTCGGGTTCATGGATG
>Ga0316231_1004619_pt1 | contig 11308 bp, 11 predicted proteins | sample TBH18027metaG_FD_206002 | JGI IMG/M metagenome (GOLD analysis project Ga0316231, IMG submission 206002) | Freshwater microbial communities from Trout Bog Lake, Wisconsin, USA - TBH18027 | ecosystem: Environmental > Aquatic > Freshwater > Lake > Hypolimnion/Profundal zone | place: USA: Wisconsin...
AATTGCAGGAAATCATCAATGATCCGCAACGGGTGCGGACTTGGCCGGAGCGCCTGGTGACGGTGGGCGACGCGGTCTGGTTTTATCTGGGCAAGCTCGTTTGGCCGCATCCGTTGATCACCATTTATCCGCGCTGGCAGATCGATGCCGGACAGTGGGAATCGTATTTGCCGCTGCTGGGCGTTATTATCGGCTTGTTTATTTTGTGGCTCAAACGCGAGTCGTGGTCTCGATCCTGGTTTTTAGTCTTCGCCTATTTTCTGGCAGCGCTGCTTCCGGTGCTGGGATTGGTTGACCATTCTATTCTGCGGTATTCCCTGGTCTTTGATCATTTCCAGTATCTAGCCAGCATGGGACCGTTCGCGCTTGCGGGAGCGGGAATGGCCTGGTTGGGGAATTTCGCAGTTCCAAGGGGTTCGTGGTTGCAATCGACCCTTGTCGCGGGAGTGCTGCTGCTTCTCGGGATATTGAGTTGGCGGCGAACTTGGGTTTACGAGAGTCAGGAGACGCTCTGGACCGATACGCTGGCCAGGAATCCAAACTGCTGGATGGGCCACGATAGCCTCGGCAGCGCGGTCTTACAAAGGGGGCAGGTGGACGAGGCTATTGCCCAGTTCCAAAAGGCCTTGGAAATCAACCCCAATGATGCCGAAGCCCAGAACAACCTCGGCTGGGTTCTCTTCCAAAAGGGGCAGGTGGACGAGGCGATGGCCCAATACCAAAAGGCCTTGACCAGCAACCCCAATTATACCTTAGCCAATGATAATCTTGGTTTGGCTCTTCTACGAAAAGGCCAGGTGGATGAGGCGATGGTTCAGTTCCAGAGGGCCTCGGTAATCAACCCCAACGATCTCGATGCCCATAATAACCTCGGCATGGTTCTTGCGCAAAAGGGCCAAGTGGATCAAGCCATTATCCAGTATCGAAAGGCTTTGGAAATCAACCCGAACTCCGACACTGTCCACTATAATTTAGGCCTCGTTCTTTTCCAGGAGAACCTCGTGGACGAGGCTATTGCCCAGTTTCAGGAGGCCTTACGATTGAATCCTAATAATAACGACGCGCAAAACAGTCTGGCTAAAGTGCAGGCGATGGTGCGGCAAGGGCGTAAATAGTCTTAAGCCTCAGTTATGGCGAAACGATCCACGAGCAAGGAGACGCTGAGTAGCAAGATTCCCGCGAAGGTTGCAGGTACGGGAGCCGTCGCTCAAGGGCAGCCTCTCTGGTACAGGCGCGATTGGCTTTGGGGACTGATCCTCGTGCTGGCCGTAATTCTGGTCTATCAACCGGTCTGGTACGCCGGATTCATCTGGGATGACGAAGATCATATTACGGCCAACCCCGTCATTATCGGACCGCTCGGTTTGAAAGAAATCTGGACCACAAGCGCGGGGCAATTTTTCCCCTTGGTGCTCACCACGTTCTGGCTGGAACACGCCCTGTGGGGATTGGCGCCGCTGCCGTATCATCTCGTCAATGTCTTCATGCACGGGGCCTGTGCGGTCGTGCTCTGGCGGGTATTGCGCAGTATGCAAATACCGGGCGCGTGGCTGGGGGCGGCGCTCTGGGCTCTGCATCCGGTGCAGGTCGAATCGGTGGCATGGATTACCGAGATGAAGAACACGCAGTCGTGCTTATTCTATCTTTTGACGATTCTTTTTTTTGTAAGGTGGCTGGGAACTAGAGAAAACCCAAAGAGGGGCGATTGGAATTATGCCTTGACCTTGGTTTTCACCGTTTTGGCGATGGCCAGCAAGTCGTCCACGGTTGTGCTGCCGGTCGTACTGGCGTTGTGCGCCTGGTGGGTGGAGGGCCGGTGGCAGTGGCGTCATTTGATGCGATTGGCGCCCATCTTTCTGATGGCGGTCGTTGCCAGCGCCATAACCCTGTGGCCGCAGACATCGGACGCGGCGGCAACCGCTGATCCACAATTTGCACGGACCTGGCCGGAGCGTGTGGTGACGTCGGGCGATGCGGTTTGGTTCTATCTGGGCAAGCTGCTTTGGCCGCATCCGTTGATAGTGGTTTATCCACGCTGGCGGATCGATGCCGGGCAATGGGTTTCGTATCTGCCGCTGCTGGCCGTGATCGTCGTCATGTTTATTTTGTGGCGCAAACGCGAGTCGCGGTTTCGCCTCTGTTTCTTCGCATTGTCTTATTTCCTGGTGGTGCTGTCTCCGTTCCTGGGTTTGATTGACCAGAGTTTTTGGCGTTATTCCTTTGTCGAAGATCATTTACAGTATCTGGCTTGCATGGGGCCATTGGCGCTGGCGGGAGCAGGAATGGTTTGGTTGGCGGAATTCGTCATTCCAGGAAGGCCGTGGTTGCAATCGGGTCTTTATGCCGGACTGCTTTTGATTCTCGGAGGGCTGAGTTGGCAACGGACTTGGGTTTACGAGAGCGAGGAGACACTCTGGACCGATACGCTGGCTATGAATCCAAAATCCTGGGTGGGCTACAATAATCTTGGCAAAGTTCTTTTACAAAAGGGGCAGGTGGATGAGGCGATGGCGCAATTTCAAAAGAGCTTGGGAATCAACCCTAACGATACCGAAGCCCGCAATAACCTCGGCAATGCTCTTTCTCAAAAAGGAGAGATCGACGAGGCGGTTGAGCAGTACAAAAAGGTCTTGGAAATCGCCCCCACCCTTGCCGAAGCCCACAACAACCTCGGCTTGGCTCTCTTAAAAAAAGGGCAAGTGGACGAGGCGATAGCCCAGTACCAAAAGGCTCTGGAAATCAACCCCAGCTACGCCGGCGCCTACCTGAATCTGGGTAATGCTTTATTAGACAGGGGGCAGGCAGACGAGGCAATAGCCCAATTTCAAAAAGCCCTGGGAATAAATCCCAACTATGCTGAAGCCCACTATAACCTTGGCGTTGCCTTTTTAGCAAAAGGGCAGGTGGACGAGGCGATGGCCAAGTTCCAAAAGGCCCTGGAAATCGATCCCAACTATGCCGAAGCCCACTACAACTTGGGCACCGCTTTTTTACACAAAGGACAAGTGGACGAGGCGATTACTCAATTTCAAAAGGCTTTGGAAATCAACCCCAACTATGCGGAAGCCCACTGTAACTTTGGCTTTGCTCTCTTACAAAAGGGGCAGGTGGACGAGGCGATTGCCAAGTTCCGGGAAGCGTTGCGATTGAAACCAGACTTCACTACGGCGCAAATCAATCTGGCTAAAGCGCAGGCGATGGCGCGGCAAGCGCCCGGTTCTAAATGAATCATTTCAGCGATTAGGGACAGATTCCGTAACCAGTCGGCTCCGGACTTGCGACCGATGTTTGCCGTGGGTGCATCTGTCGTCAGCAGCACTTGGACGCGAAACCTTTTCGGTGCCCGGAACTGCGCGCTCACCCCTGTCTTGTCGCTCTTGTAACGTACACAGGCTTCGTCAATCTTGACCGAACAAGCTGTCACGCGACCCACGCCGACTTTCTGGGTAGCCGCTTATGCATTTTGATTGTCGGAACAGTGACCTCTATGAATTCTTCGCCTTCCGTGGCATAGCCCAGTTTTTCATAAAAAACTTGAGCCGATTTTCTTGCATGCATTTCGATTGTTTTGAAACCACGCGTCGCGGCCAATTCTTCCGCGTATCCAACTAACTTCGCTCCAATTCCCAGTCGCCGGTAGGAATCCGATACGGCCATTTGGCGCAACTTAATTGTATTGGAATCAATCGGCCTGAGTAATACGCAACCCACAGGCTGTTCATCTTCAAATGCGGCAATATGGATCTCGTTACTGTCGGATGCAGTGTCTTTTTCGCATAATTCAAGTCCAAGTGGTTTACGGAGTATTTCGTAACGAATTTCCAGGAGCGCTTTATATTTTTCGCTTCCAAACGCCACTTCCTCGATTTTGAGTGTCATATTTTCCTTGGAAAGATGTCGTCGATTCTCCCTAAATCCCCTCGATAAACTAAATAGTCTAAAAAATAGGCCCCCGAGGCCATTTAAGCCAAGCCTTGAAAACGGCTGGGCGCGCGACGATCACCGCGGAATGACTTGGACGGGCGCGGCGGCGCGAGGTAGTTTTGCCTCATGTTCGTATCGCGGGGAAAGTTTTTAAAGTCGCTGGGAAAGTCGATCCCCGGCATGATACTCGGTGGCGGAGTCGCCACAGCGGCGCGGACGCTTTTGGGCAAAATGGCGGCAGCTTCCGGCGTGATGGAAATCCCCGCCGTCGCCGCGAACCAGGAGATTGCGAAGGACGCGAAGATCGAGTTCATCATGAGCGGCCCCCCCGACGGCAACCGGGTCGCGTTGACGTTTGACGATGGCCCCACGCCGGGCGTAACCGAGATCATTCTCGACGAGCTCAGGCGGCGCAAGCTCCACGCGACGTTCTTTATGATCGGCCAGCGCGTTGCCGCCGCGCCCGATCTGGCCCGGCGCGTGTTGGCCGAGGGCCACGAGGTGGGCAACCACACGTATACGCACCCGAAGCTGACCACCTTGGCGGATTCGCAGGCCGCCGCGGAAATCCAAAAGACCCAGGACATCCTGGCTGAGGTGTTGAATTATCGCGCCGTGTGGTTTCGTCCACCCAATGGCGCTCTTCGCCAGAACCAGGTCGGCATGCTGGCAAGCAGAGGCTTGGGTATCGTGCTTTGGAGCGTCAATCCGCAAGATTGGTCGCAACCGGGCGAGCCTAAAATCGTCGGGACGGTTCTCGCTGAGACCAAGCCCGGTTCGATCATTGTCTGCCACGACCTGCATCAGCAGACGGCGAATAGCGTGGGTCCGATTTTGGACGGCCTGCTTGAACGCGGTTTCTCGTCCGCGACACTTTCCGTACTTCTTGGATCGCCACGTGGCGTCACCAACGGCTAAAGCATCTTCTATTTATATGGACACAGGCCAAGGGGGACCGTTAACAGTTACATCTAAAGGACAGCTTAACTAAAGTTTTTCAGGATTATTTATTGACTAAAGGGTTTACTTGATGAATAGTAACTCATATGGAAACTATTGACCAAAATACTCACTTGGCCGAAGAGCTGGCCGAGATCGCAACAGAACTGCAACGTTCTTTTCTCGTGGAACTTTCCACGGAAGTGAACCGTGGGAATATCTCTATTCCCCAATACACTTTGCTTGGCTTTCTCAATCAGACCTCCGGCTTGAACATGTCTCAACTGGCGGAACTCATGCGCCACACCACGCCAGCAACTACGGGCTTGGTCGAGCGTCTAGTCGAAGCTGGGTTGATCGAACGATTCAGCCATCCGAAGGATCGTCGCCAGGTTCTCGTGCGCATTACCGACAAGGGACGCGAACTCGTCGAAGGTCTCAAGCGCGGGATTGTTCGCAATCTGCAGGAGCTCTTCAAGGATTTGAGCCAGGACGACATCCAAGCCTGGTTGCGCATCTATCGGACGATTATTCGCCGAAGCACGCAGCAGCACGCCGCAAAGAGCTAAGCTTGCGCCGAAGCATTTCATGGTAGCCGCCGCTGGGACCAGCGGCGGTGCAGTAGTTAATGCCCATGGAGATCGAGACTTTTCCAGCCTTCCAACTGGCCGGACTGCGTCATGGTTTTTCCACGCGCAGCCGGGGAAGTCTTGACAATCTTGAAGCGGAACTCATAGCCACCTTCTCCGCTGCGGGATTTCCCATGGCGGACGCGGTACAGGCCGAGCAAACGCACGGCAATCGTGCCCAGGCGGTTTACACCCCCTTGGGCATCCGCGTGCCCGATGTGGACGCCCTCGCGACTTCGGTTCCGAGACTCCCACTGGTGGTCCGGGTGGCCGATTGTGGGCCGGTTTTTTTTTACGACCCGGTACAGCAGGTGATCGCCCTGGCCCACTCCGGGCGTCGGGGTACGGAAGGGAATATCGTCGGTGAAACGGTCTCGTGTCTGCGAGAGACATTTGATGCGCACCCCGAAAACTTGATCGTCCAATTGGGCCCCTGCATCCGCCCGCCCCATTACGAAATTGACTTCGCGGCGGAAATCGAACGGCAGGCCCGGGCGTGTGGCGTACGGCATTATCATGATTGTGGAATCTGCACGGCATCGCATCTGGACCGCTATTACTCCTATCGCGCGGAGCGGGGGACAACGGGCCGCATGTGGGCCGTGTTTATGATTGAGTAAGAACGATTTTTGGCCCTGAATTTCAAAACGCTCTTGCTTTAGTGACAATTGCATTAATTATAGGGTGATGAGACGTTACGGATTGAAATGGATCGCCTTGGGAGCAGTTCTTTTTCAGGGCGGTTTGGCCATGGCGCAGAATTCGCTCGACGCGTTGGATGAGGAATTGAAAGAGGCCCAGCAGCAGCACAAGGATATTACCTCCCAGACGTTGTCGAATTTTTTCAGCCAGATCGATGCGGCAATGAGCAGTCCCGATGCCGCGCTTGCCCTTTATCAAGAAGCCGGTGGCGCCTTGCCCGACCCCACTCCTGTCGTGACCCAATACGAAAGTGAATCTGCATCGGAAAAGGAGGCCCGCCTGGCTCTGGATCAGGCCAACCTCTCTAAGTTACGCCTGGTCCTGCAGTTGCATTGCGGATTGATGCACTACGCGGCGCTCTTTGTCATCAAGCCGGACCAGAAGGGCTTGCAGAGTGAGTGGGTTGCGTGGCTTAAATCGGCGGCGCAAATTTATCCGCAGTTGGGCGTGCCGGCGGGGAACGGCGCTCAGCCGCCGCCGCCACCTAAAAAGAAAAAAAACAAGGAAGATGCCGCTGCGCCTGTGGTACCGCGGCTGCGACCCTTCAATCCGGCGAATATGAAGGACAAAACCATGCGCGACTCGATCATCGGCAAGTTCCTCGGGTTCAAGGCTTGGGCGGACAAGGAGCAAGGCGGATGGTCTGTCCAGGATTTGCCCCGGCTCTACCGTGCCAATGTCCTGGAGCCGTTACGGGTTTCCCCCACCACCGCCACGCTGGCTGCCTGGGATGTCTATATCGCCATGCTGAATGCCGACGAAAAGGACAACGATAAATGGAATCAGGTTGTCTATCCGCCCTTGGAATTTGACCGTGCCTGCGATGACTATGCGATCTCGCCCGGCATCGAAAAGCTCGAAGGCTTGGTGAACTTGATCAAAGCGAACCCGACCTATTCCCAGGTGGACGATTGGATCACACGGGTTCATCAGATGATGGACGATTACCGCGCACACCATGGGGGCAGGGCGACGACCGCGCAAAGTCCCGCAACGGCGCCTACTCCTTCGGCTCCGACCACCAATCCGAATGTGACCGTTACAACGGAGCAGCAAGGTGACGCGACGATCATCACCACGCACACCAACTCGGCGCCAACTGCGCCTGCGCCGCCCGCGCAATAGGTCGACGGCTACCCGTTGGATTTCTGTTGCGCCTCTTGTGCAAGCCATTCGGCGTAGGTCAGGCGCTTCATGTGAAAGGAATCCCGCGTGCGCGAGTAGCCGCCAGCTTCGCCGCCCTGGAGCCGTCCGATCATGTGCATCTTTTCGGTGTGGACGCGCAAGCTCTCCGCCTCGATGAACTCGTCGCGGATATGGACGACCAGCAGTTCGCCCATAAGCACCTGGTTGCCGCCGATTAGCAGCGTCTGCAATTCGCGCCCTTCGAGCTGGGCCGGCGCGACGGACAAGCGCGGCGGTTTCACAACGACGGAAGCCTCCGTCGCCAATCCCAGAGCCCTGATCTCGCTTACACCGGGAGGGAAGTCGGTTGCGCAGAGGTTCATCAACTTCGCATTTTCCTCGGTAACGAGGTTGATGACGAATTCGCGCGTGCGGCGGATATTGCGGAAGCTGTCCTTGGCGCTGCCGTCGTGGCGCTTCCCGATCCCGAGCACGACGAGCGGTGGATTTTCGCCCATCAATTGGAAATAGCTGAATGGCGCGGCGTTCACCTGACCGTCCTCGTTGAGCGTCGTCACCCACGCGATCGGCCTCGGTACGATGAGGCTGGAAAGGACGTGGTAGCGCTTGCCGGGACTGAGTTCGGAGAGGTTGAGTTGCATATAGGTTTATAGATACTTTTCGCCCCAAAGATTTTCCCAAGTCGTTTCTTCGGTGTACCTCTTATCAATACCGTGGATGCATCCCCAAATTCGGTTGGTTGTGGTGCCTTCCCAGACATGGAAGATATGATTGGGAGATTTGAGAAACGTCCAGACACGACAGAGTTCATCAGGAGTGCTTTCCAATTCACGGCATAGAAATTCACAGTTTTCTGTCATTGAAACTGCATGGGGAGAACGATAAGTCCTCAAATGTTTCGTGTGGCGTCGATAAATACCAAGGTAATGTCGGCATGTTAGAAAATTACCGGATAGACCCGACGTGCTTAAAACACATTCACCTTTTGTTATTAAAGCGAACAGCTCTTCAGAATGACTAAATTTCTTTGATCCATGCAATTGAACGAAATCGTTTGGAGTCATGAGTAGTCTCTTGGTAAAGAGCATAACCCAAACACCCAAGCTTGTCTGCGAGGTTTGTTTTGTCCCTCGGACAATTTCGTGTAAGTTGAGCATATGATTCTGACCGCAGTCCTTACCCTCGATCCCGATGGCGGATATGTTGCCCTCAACCCCGAAACGGGAACAACCACGCAGGGAGACACGGTGCCGGAAGCATTATCCAACCTCAAGGAAGCGACAGAGCTCTATTTGGAGGAGTTTCCTCTGATCTGAAGCGTCATTCCCATAAGCTTGTCTCCGCCCGCGTTACGCGGCATAATGTGGAATGGCCTTGGTACTCACCCGCCGACTCCAGCCCCTGCGCGGCCTGATCGATCTCGCGCCGCTTGTCAACGTCGTCCTGTTGCTGCTCTGCTTTTTTCTGCTGAGTTCCTCCTTCGTGCTTCAGCCGGGCATCAAGGTCGATCCGCCGCGCAGCGCCATCGGCGTCGGCACGCCGTCGAGCCGCCTTATCGTCGCTGTCACGCTGGCCCCGCAGCAATACGATGACAAGGGCGCGCCGCTCAAGCGCGAGCCAGTCCTCTATTTCAACGACCAGATCGTGACCCTCGACGGCCTCCGCATCGCGCTCGATCAACTTCCGTCCAGCCGCGTCACGCCCTCGCTCGTCGTCAAGGCTGACAAGGACGTGCCGCTCGATCTTATCACCCGAATCATCGACGTCGCGCATCGCTTCCCGGTGGTCATTGCGACGCAACCCGCATCGGGCGCCACCTCGCCGTAGAGGGAAACCGGTTCCCATCATGGCGAATTCATCTCCGGTGCACCCCACTTCTTCCGCCTCCGATCCGGTGGCCCAGACGCTGGCCCTCCTGCAACCGTGGATCGATTACGTGCCGAAGCAACAGCGGCGGCTTGGACTTTTCATCTTCCTTGCCTTCTTGGTTCAACTGGCCGCTTTCTTCTTCATCCGCATCGATACGACCCGCGCTGAATTGCGGCACCAGACGCGCACCCACGTCACGGTGGAATATCCGCAGGCGGTTTCCGTCAATGGCGAGCCGGGTGACAAATTCTGGGATCACCTGACCGATCCGCGACTCTTCCTGCTGCCATTGAACCCGCTGGCTAACCTTGCCTCCGACGAGCCTCCGTTCGAGCTCAATTCGAACCTCGGTTCCAAGGAGCTGCCGCCTGCCGCTCCGCCCGAGGACTACCGGGTCACCCGTCCCGTTGTCACACCTCTCGAACAACGGGTGGAGGAAGCGATGCAGCCTCCGCGTCAACCCTTCTTCTACGATGAAACACCTCCGGTCATCGCGGCCAGGACGACCTGGCGATGGGATGTCGCGTTGGCCGAACGCCAGCCGACGGGCCTGCCCGATTTACCCTCGCCCATCTCGGACACCGACCTGAGTCCGACCGAATTGCGTGTTGCGGTCGGTCCCCGTGGCGCCGTCGAACACGTCTTGGTCGAGCAAAGTTGCGGCGACTTGGGCGCGTCCATCGCGAAGGATCTCGACCAACAGGCGGTTTTGGCCGCACGTAAAATCCGTTTCAAGCCGAGCGATCAACCGGGCCTTTTGTGGGGACGCATTACTGTTTTCTGGCACTATTCGGCCAAACCCCGCGAAGAAGTAGTGCCCACGCCGCTGTCCGGGCAGTGAAATGCAATGGGACCCTATAGGTCATATTAAGTCCCAATTATCCTAGGGTTTCTCTTCCGGTGGCCTATCGCCGATCATGCCCTTCTTGCGAAGTTGTTCCTCCATGGCGAGGTCCATGACAAGATCGGCCAGCGCCACAGTGCCCTTATCGAGCGCGGCGTTGGCGGCCTTGAGTTCGTTGAGGTTTTCGCTTTCGAGCGCCTTCTCGACCGCGAGCATGAGCGCCTCGATCTCCTTCACTTCCTCCGGCACGATGAGAGAGCCGACTTGGGCGAGCGCCTTGCGGGTCGCGCCGAGCATGTCCCCGCTTTTACGCTTGGTCTCGATCCACTGGCGCTGTGCGAGATCATCGAAGGCATACTCGACCGATTCGGCAACCATCTTCTCCACGTCCTCATCGCGGACATCGACCGCGCTTTTGAGCTGCACGATTTTCTGGTGGCCGGTTTTCACATCGCGCGCCAGGACGCTCAGGATGCCGTTCGCGTCGATCTCAAACTGAACGCCGACGCGCGGCACGCCCTTGGGCGCGGGCGCAAATTCCAGCTCGAACGTGCCGAGCGACCAGTTGTCGCGGGCCAGTTCGCGCTCGCCTTGGAGCACCTGGATTTTCATCGATTTCTGGTTGTCGATGGCGGTGGTGAAAAGCTCGCCTGCCTTGGTCGGGATGGTGGTGTTGCGCGGGATGATGATATTCATCAGGCCGCCGAAGGTCTCGATACCCAGCGAGAGCGGCGTCACGTCAAGCAGCACCATGTTTTGGACGCCGCCTTCGAGGATGCCTGCCTGGATTGTCGCACCGAGGGCGACGGCTTCGTCGGGGTTGGCTCTCGTGTTCGGCTCGCGCGCGAAAATTTCCTGCACCAGCGTGCGGACCATAGGCATTCGGGTCTGGCCGCCGACGAGAATCACGTCGTCGAGATCGGCTGGTTTGAGCTTGGCGTCGCTGAGCGAGCGGAGGCAGTTCGCGCGCGTTTTTTGCACGACGGGCTTGGCGAGGATTTCAAGCTGCTCGCGCGTGATGATGGTTGAGAAGCTTTGCTCGCCGAGGGCGAACGGAATCTCGACTTTCGTTTCGGTCTCGGTCGAGAGCCGGATTTTCGCCGCCTCGGCCTCTTCATGAAGACGCGCCACGAGCGCGGCATCGACATGGGTTTGCAGCTTCGCCGCAAGACGCCGGGCAAGTTCGTCGGTGAGCGCAGCGTCGATGTCGTCGCCGCCAAGCCGCGTGTTGCCGTTGGTCGAGAGGACCTGGAAA
>Ga0316231_1004622_pt1 | contig 11306 bp, 10 predicted proteins | sample TBH18027metaG_FD_206002 | JGI IMG/M metagenome (GOLD analysis project Ga0316231, IMG submission 206002) | Freshwater microbial communities from Trout Bog Lake, Wisconsin, USA - TBH18027 | ecosystem: Environmental > Aquatic > Freshwater > Lake > Hypolimnion/Profundal zone | place: USA: Wisconsin...
CGCTTCGCGAGCGCCCAACGGAGTCTGCTTACTTGCACAACCAGGTAAAAGTTGAAAGAAAGAAATACATAAAAGGGTGAAAGAATGAAAGTTTAAGTAGTAAGAGTCCTGGCGACACGGAAGCCGTTGCAGAGGTTGCGGAAGTCCGGGGGGAAGTAGTGGTAGCGGTAAGCACACCGGAAGGAGTCGTGGTTGACGAGGTACCACGAACCGCCACGCACCACACGCGACGTTCCACTGCTCGGCGGGGTTAGGTTTCCTTGCTTGTAACGCGCGTAGGCCTCCTTGTCGTACCAATCCGCACACCACTCCCATACATTCCCTGCCATCTGATAGTGGCCCCAAGGACCACTGGCACTCACATAGCCCCATACCGATGCCGTTGTCTCATTACCCTTGTTACTGCTGTTGCGGCACTTCTTCTCGTCCCATTCAGCGCCCCACGGATACTCCCGACCATCCAAGCCTCGTGATGCCTTCTCACGCTCCAACTCACTCGGCAACCTCAGCCCAGCCCACTGGCAATATGCCGAAGCGTCTTCCCAACTCACATCCGTCACCGGGTGGTCAGGCTTTGTGTCGTAATAGCTGTTGTTAGGCTTCCTGTGACCTGTCGCCTTCATGAAACCCATGTACTGAACGTTCGTCACCGACGTTATACCAAGGTAATAACCCGGTAACTCCACCTCAAACTTACCACCGCCTTCATCACTTCCACTACCTCCGGCAAGGAACTTGCCCCCAGGAACAAGCCGGAGCAGGCTGCCATCAACAGCGTTCTCGATGAGCCCAGGGGCGTTCCCCTTGTCGTGAAGCAGGTACGCCAATCGTTGGGCGGTCGCCGCCCCCGCCCACCATTCCGGAAACGAGAATTCCTTTTCCGCCAGAATCGGCAGCGAGTCATCCACAAATTGTGCCAGCGGATCAACTTCCGTCATAACCAACTCCGAAGGAGAAGACCAACCGCCAAGGAGCAAAGACGCAAAGAAAACCGAACGCAAAAACACAAAAAGAATTCTTTGCTCCTTTGCTTCTTGGCGGTTGGTATTTCTTCCTCCTCAGCTTGCCATCCGCGCGTGACGGCTCGCCCAGGCGGTTAGCGTGCCGATTTCCCTCGCCCGCGATCGTGACAAGGGATAGATTCCCGGCGCCGCCGTCGCCAGGTCGGCCGATTCCAGTTCGCGTCTGGCATCGAAGGCCGTAAACAGGCCCGCTACCACAAGTTGTTCCAGTTCCGCGCCGCTGAAGCCCTCGGTAGCTTCCACCACGGGCTTGAGGTCGTATTTCCCAGGATCGCGTTGGCGTTTGTTCAGGTGGATTGCCAGGATCGTCTCCCTTTCCGCCGCCGCCGGCAAACCGACGAAGAAGATATCGTCAAAGCGTCCTTGACGCAGGAACTCCGGCGGAATGCCGGTCAGGTCATTGGCGGTGGCGACCACGAAGACCGGGCTGCGCTTATCCTGGAGCCAGTTGAGGAATGTCCCGAAGACACGGGCGGCGACACCACCGGCGCCCTGGCCGCGGACGCCGGCGAAGCCTTTCTCTACCTCATCGATCCAGAGAATACATGGGCTGACCGCCTCGGCGGTCTGGATGGCCATGCGCAGATTGGCCTCTGATTGCCCTACCAGCGAACCGAAGATCCGCCCCACGTCCAGCCGCACCAGCGGCACGCCCCAGGTTCCGGCCAGGGCCCTGGCCGACAGGCTCTTGCCGCAGCCGGGCACGCCCACCAAGAGCACGCCGCGGGGCATGGGCAGGCCGGCGTAACGCTGGGTGCTGGCGAAGGCCCCGGCCCGGGATTGGAACCATTCCAGCAGCTTGCGCAGCCCGCCGACATCGCGGAAGGACTCGGATTGATGGTAATACTCTAAGATCCCCGATTTACGGATCACTTGGGTCTTGGCATCGGCCACGGCCCGTGTGCAGTCGGCGGTGAGGCCGCCACAACGGACCACGGCGCCGCGAAGGGCCAGCACGGCCTCGTTGGCGGTCAGGCCCGAGGCCGCCCGCACCAGTCGGGCACGGTCTTCCTCGCCCAGCGTCACCGACAAACCGCTGCGCTGGGTTTCCTCGGCCACCTGGGAAACCAACGGGTCAAGCTGCTGGCGGTCGGGAAGCTGGAATACCGACAGGTTGACCTCCTTCTGCAATTCATCGGGAACCGAATAGGCTGGCGATATCATCAGCACCGATTTGTGCGTCGAGCGCACCGCCCTGGCGACATCGCGGATCAGCCGCGTCGTCACCGGGGAGAAGTGCCGATGCAGGTCCAGGAAGACATAAACCGCATCCTCGGGGTTCTGGATCGAATGGATCAGGGCGTTGGTGGGATCGCCGATGGTTTCCGGCTGGGCCAGCTTGTCCACGTCATCGCGCAGGCCGCGCGAGGCGGACCAGATGTAAAGCTTGCGCGGCCGACGGCGGTCTTCGGCGAGGCGTTTGACGATGGACCGCACCGACTGCAACACCCGTTCCTCCTCGAAAGAGAGGATATAGACCAGCGGCACATGGGCGGCGACAAGGACTTCGAGACGACCTTCGTCATCATCGGTGAGCCGTGTCCGCCGAGCCACGGATTCCAGGTCGCGCACAAGCTCATCGGCAGTCTGGTAGCGGCCTTCGGGGTCTTTATTGAGCATCTTGCGCAGGATGCGGATCAAGGTGCGATCCACGCCTTTCTCAAAGAGCGGCCGCTCATCGTAGCGGGCCGAGAGAATGCGATGCACCACCTGCCCCATCTCCCCGGCGAAAGGGCGCGTACCCACCAGCATTTCATAAAGAACCACGCCCAGCGCCCAAAGGTCGGCATTGACCCCCGCGGCGCCCTGCATCTGCTCCGGGGCCATGTAATCAACGGTGCCGATCTGCGTGGACGCCTTGGACATGGTATGGGCCAGCAGCCGGCCAACGCCAAAGTCCAGCAGCTTGGGTGTGCCCGCGGCGTCAAGGAGCACATTCTCCGGCTTGACGTCCCGGTGCAGAATATGGGCCCCGTGGGCATAGGCCAGGGCTTCGCAGAGCAAACCGCTGAGACGAATGGCCTGATCCTGGGGCAGGCATTTATCGCGGCGCAGGCGTGCCCGCAGGCTTTGGCCCTCGATGAATTCCATGACCAGGAAGGAGACATTCTCGACGGTCCGCAGGCCATAGACGCGCAGGATGTTGGGATGCTGGAGGCGCTGAACCAGAATAAATTCCTTCTGCAATTCCATCACCCCTTCGGCATCCTGCTGATGCGGGAAGCCCAGGGCGACAATTTCCGGAATTCCCTCCTGGCCGGCGCAGCGGGCCCGGTAGACGCTCTTGAAGGCCCCGCTGCCCAGATAGGCCTCAAGGGTGAAGGGGCCGAATTGCTGGCCAGATTTATAGGGACCGCCGGGGATTGTCATAGGGCCTCGCTTCCTGACGGAAGAAAATTGAACCGCAAAGGAGCAAAGCAGCAAAGGAAACCCAAAGAGGAGGCATAGCCAAAAGAGGACTTGGCGAGGCCCTTTGCTCCTTTGCTCCTTGGCGGTTAGTCTGTCTTTGTCTTACACATCGAAGATCCTCTTGCGTTTCTGGGGCACGGGCGGGGGCTCGTTCATGGGCGCCTCGGCCGGCTTCTTGTCGGTGACGTCGCTGGAAGCACGCCGCCATTTCTCGCCGGCCTCGGCACGCAGAATGTCAATGCGCTGAGCCATGGAGCGCGACAGGGGCACGGTCGAGGCGATGGCCTGGGCCACATGCCGGTCGGCAAGTGACGTCTGCTCGCCCTCGGCAAATGCCAGGTACAAAGCCGAGACAATCACCTGCTCGACCTCGGCACCGGAGAAACCATCCGTGGCCGCGATGTGGGCCGCCAAATCAAAATCGCGGTAGTCGCGGTGGTGCTTGGTAAGGTGGATAGCCAGGATATTGGCCCGCTCCTGGGGATTGGGCAGGTCGATGAAGAAGATCTCGTCGAAGCGGCCCTTGCGCAGCAATTCCGGCGGCAGGCCTTCGATATCGTTGGCGGTGGCGATGGTGAAGACCTGCTTCTGGTTTTCCTCCATCCAGGTCAGCAGAGTGCCGAAGACGCGCGTCGCCGTGCCCGAATCGCCGGAGGAGCCGCGCGAGCCCGATAAGCCCTTTTCGATCTCATCGATCCAGAGCACGCAGGGAGCAACGGCCTCGGCCATCTTCAAGGCCCGCCGCATATTTTCTTCGGATTGACCCACCAGCGAGCCGAATACCTTGCCCAGGTCGAATTTGAGCAGCGGCATCTTCCACTCGGCGGCGACAGCCTTGGCGGACAGGCTCTTGCCGCAGCCGGGGACGCCCACCAGCAACAGGCCGCGCGGGTTGGGCAGGCCAAAGGCCCGGGCCGCTTCATTGAACGCCTTGCCGCGCTGGCGCAGCCAGGCCTTGAGGTTGTCCAGACCGCCGATGCTCCCGAAGCGCTCGGGGGTGGAATAGAACTCCAACATTCCCGATTTACGGATGATCTGCTCCTTCTCCGACAGCAGCACATCCACATCCTCAGGGTCCAGGCGGCTGCGGGTGACGATGACCTTGGCCAGGGCGTTCTCGGCCTCGGAGCGGGTCAGGCCAGTGAGAGCCTTGATGATCCGTTCCCGGCCGTCGCCCTCCAGACGCACCTCGATGCGGGGGTTGTCTTTCACCTGCTCGATGGTCTCGTTGAGCAATGCCAGCAACTCCGGCTCGCCCGGCATGTCCAGGTCCAGCACGGTGAGGTCCTTCTCCAGTTCCAGGGGAATCTTGAGGACCGAGGAGAGCAGCACCACGCTCTTGCGGGCGGCCTTGAAGGGGCCGACGAGGTCGCGTAACTGGCGTATCACCAGGGCAGCGGTCGGCGAGCGGTCGTCCAGAAAAAAATGGAAATCTTCCAGGATGAAGACCGCCGGCTCGGTGAACTCAAGGAGATAGGGCAAAACACGCTTGGGGTCGGCGGTCTTGGCGTCGATGGGCTTGAAGTCCAGAGTGCACAGCCCGCGCGAGCACGACCAGACCAGCACCTTGCGCTTGGCCAGGTCGCCCTCGGCGACGGCCTGGGAAACCAGTTCGATGGCCCGGTCCTCTTCGGCGGTGACCACGTACAGCAGCGGATACCCGGCCTTGAGGCAGGTGCGAAGCTGCTGCTGGAAGCCGCTGGGGCTGGTGGTGGGGGCCGGAGCGGGAGCGGGAGCTTGGTTGCTCATTGTTCCACCTCGTGATCGCGCTCAGTTTCGTGTGGCTCCTGGTCAAACTCCGGCTTGAGGGTGCGCTGGCCGATCGGGGTTCCCAGGCGTTTCTCGAAGCCTTCAGTCAGTTTGATGCAGCCTTCACCCTGGGTTTCGAGAGCCTCGACTTTTTGGGTGCCGTCCTTGCCGATAGTTATGCGAATCTTGCTCATTGTTCACGCCCTTTCCGAAAGTGTGATGACCAGGTCACCGTTTTCCAGGGTGCGTTCGTCCTCGACGATCATGTTCTGTTCCCGGGCCTGCTCCTGAACCACCAGGTAGGCATACTGCCGGCTGACCTGTTGGACAAACGTATCCTGTTTGATGGGACTGCCACGCTGCACCCCCCACCAGTCGGCGACGATCTCGTATTCCTGGGCCTGGCGTTGGAAGCCGATGTCGTAATTGCAGCCGGTATTGACCACGATATCGGCATTGGTCTTGGCCCCGACATATCCGCGAACCGACAGATTCTGTCCTTCCTGGAACTGAAAGTGCAGATCACGCAGGGCCTGCACCAGCGGTTCGCGCTCGCGTATCTGGGTCTTGATGCGAAGGAAATGTGACATAAGAGTCTCCTGGTAAGAATTCAATTGAACCGCAAAGGAGCAAAGGAGCAAAGCATTCGCAAAGAAAGGCACAACAGAGCCATGCGAAGGCATCACTTTACTGCTTGGCGGTTAGTTTTCTTTCCCGATGGTGGGACCGGCAGACGGATCCCAAACGGGGTTGAGGCGGCGCATGATACCATCCTTCATAAGGGGCGCGTGGAAATTGAGCAACAGGCCAAGATGGAAGTTGCCCAGACGCAGGTACGAGAGCAGTTGGGCCTCGTGGACCGGGAGTATGATCTCGACGGCCTTGACTTCCACGACCACCAGACATTCGACCAGGATATCTAGCCTGTAAGGCGTGCCCAGGTTCACGCCATCGAAGATGACGGGCATGGGAAGCTGTACCTCAACAGCCAGCCCGCGTTTACGGAGCACATGGGCCAGGCACAATTCATAAGCGCTCTCAAGCAGCCCGTTACCCAAGGCACGATGCACATGGATCGCCGCGTCCACGATGATCCGGGCCAGGTCATTCGTTCTCGCATCCGGTTCCGCAGGCATGGCATTCACGTCCTTCCGCAAAAAGGGAAAGGCCATCGAACCGCCAGGGAGCCAAGAAGCAAAGGGCGTCGCCAAGTTCTCCTTTTGGCCATGCCTTCCTCTTTGCGTTGCCTTTGTTCCTTTGCTCCTTTGCGGTTGCATTTCCTCTTCTTCATGTCTCCAACACCCGTCCTCTAGCCACCGGCATTGTCGCCTCGTCCTTGGATGCCGGGAAGGCCCGGCCTTCGGTTTTCCACTTTCTCAGGTGCTCGATGATCTCCTGATGGCTCTTACTCAGGGGCACGGTTTCGCTGATCGCCGCCAGAAGGTCCTGTTGCTCGATCTCGCGGTTGCGCTCGGCGAAGGCGCTGAACTGGGCTTCACGGACAATCCGCTCGATCTCTCGACCCACAAACCCGCGCGTTTTCTGGACCAACTCGTCAACCCTCAACTGGCGGTCGGGATAGGTCATGCCCGTCCCCTTGAGGTGGATCAAAAAGATGGCCTTGCGTTCGGTATCGCTGGGCAGGTCCAGGAAGAAGGTGCGGTCGAAGCGGCCCATAAGCTCCGGAGGAAGCTGGCCGATGTCGTTGGCGGTGGCGATGACGAAGACGGGGGTGCGGTGCTCCTGCATCCAGGTGAGGAAGGTTCCGAAGACGCGGGTGGGGGCCCCGGCGTTGATCGAGCCGCCGCCGGCCCCGGCGAAGGCCTTCTCCATCTCGTCGATCCACAAAATGCACGGGCTGACGGTCTCGGCGAGCATGATCGCCCGCCGCATGTTCTGCTCGCTTTCGCCCAGCAGCGAACCGAAAAGCGTGCCCACGTCCAGCCGCAGCAGCGGCAGTTTCCACATCCCCGAGACCATCTTGGCCGACAGGCTCTTGCCGGTGCCGGGGATGCCGATGAGGGCCACGCCGCGCGGGAAGGGCAAGCCGGCCTCGCGGGCATCGGTGGTGAAGCCCACCTCGCGTTTGGTCAGCCAGTCCTTGAGCAGTTCCAAGCCGCCGACATCGGTGGCCCCCTCGTGGGCCGGCCAGAACTCCAGGGCCCCGCTCTCGCGGATTACCGCCTTCTTGGCCCAGGTAATCAGGTCGATGCCGCGCACGTCGAAGCACTGGTTGGCGGCCCACACCCGGTACAGGGCCTGGCGGGTCTGGTTGGTGGTCAAGCCCAGGCAGCTTTGTATTAGCTTGTCCTTAACCTCCGGCCGGGGATGCTGGGCGCGGTCTTTGCCTTTAGTCACATCATCAAAGACCCGCTCCAGTTCCTTCTGGTCCGGAAGTGGCACGGTCACGACCACCACGTCATCCTTCAATTCCCGCGGCAAATCCTGTTCCGGCGGTAACGGAGGGGTGACAAAGACCAGGTACTGGCTCTTCTCCCTCAGCTTGGGAGCGAGGTTGCGCAATTTGCGGGTGATATAGGCCCGCTTGGCGGTCCAGGAGGAATGAAAATCGCGGAGGATAAGGATATGGGCCGCCGGCATCTTCTCGGCCACGTATGGCAAAAGCGTGTCGGAGGTGCAATCCTTGGCGGGAAACGCCTCGCGCCCGGGGCGGTGGGTCTGGAAGCCATCGGCCATGTCCCAGGAGGTGATCCCCAGGTTCCTGGCGGTTTCGATCTCGGTGAGCGCCCGCAGGACGCGTTCCTCTTCGTAGGTCACCAGATGGATCAACGGGATCTGAGCTTCCATCAGGGCTTTGAGTTCAGCAAGCAAGGTCATAGACCGCTCCTTTAAAATACGGTTTCACGCAAAGGCGCAAAGCCGCGGAGAAGATAATTGAACCGCAAAGGAGCCAAGGAGCAAAGAAGGCCATCTCTAGTTTTGAATCCAGCCCTGCTTGCGTTCTTCGTTGGCATTTGCTTCTCTCCAGCATCTCTTTGCGCCTTCGCGGCTTTGCGTGAGATAGTCTTTGTCTTACGCTTCCCATAAAATTTCCGCCGCGCGCTCGCTTCGCGAGCGCCCAAGGGGGCCTGTACACTTGCACAACCAGGTAAAAGTTGAAAGGAATAAATACATAAAAGGGTGAAAGAGTGAAAGTTTAAGCTGTAAGAGTCCTGGCGACACGGAAGCCGCGGAAGCTGCTGCGGTAGTCCGGGGTGCCGTTGATGCGGAAAGCACACCGGAAGGAGTCGTGGGAGTCGAAGCTCCACGAACCGCCACGCACCACACGCGACGTTCCACTGCTCGGCGGGGTTAGGTTCCCTTGCTTGTAACGCGCGTACGCCTCCTTGTCGTACCAGTCACAACACCACTCCCATACATTCCCTGCCATCTGATAGTGGCCCCACGGACCACTGGCACTCACATACTTCCATACCCCGGCCGTTGTCTCATTGCCCTTGGTCTTGTCATTCCGGCATTTCTTCTCGTCCCATTCATTGCCCCACGGATATTCCCGGCCATCCACGCCCCTCGATGCCTTCTCTCGCTCCAACTCACTCGGCAACCTCAACCCAGCCCACTTGCAGTACGCCGAAGCGTCATCCCAACTCACATCCGTCACCGGGTGGTCAGCCTTCTTGTCGTAATAGCTGTTGTCAGGCTTTCTGTGCCCTGTCGCCTTCATGAAAGCCATGTATTGCTCGTTCGTCACCGATGTTATACCAAGGTAATAGCCGGGTAACTCCACCTCGAACTTACCTCCGTCTTCATCACTTCCACTGCCGCCAGCTATGAACTTGCCCCCAGGAACCAAAAGCAGAATGCTCCCGTCCCTCTCATTCAGGAGAACCTGCTCGCCCCTGGCCTCCGTTGGCACAAACTCGCGCCAGTCCAAAACTGGAACCTCATCGGCGTCGCCGGGCGTAATGGCGACGAGATCCGGATCGGCCAGATGGACGGCAGGCGGCTTGGACTTTTGAAGGATCGCCTTCATTGCGCCTCCGCTTCCCGCTTAATCTTCCGCGCCGCTTCAAGCATGGCCTGCCAATTGGCCCGGCGAGAGCCCTTGGGGAATTCGTTGCCGGGTTTCGCAGGTGCCGTTCTTCCCGGCGGCGTAAACACCGTGGCGTCCAGCAGCTTGCGCTGCAGGCCCCAGGTGTCGCCGTGCTTGAGGTGCCCGGCGTAGCTGGCCAGCGAGGAGTGAATGACGTCCAAGCCGATGGCGCCGTCGGCGTAACTCTCCGCCAGGGCCTTGAGTTTCCGCTGGAAGCGCAGCCCGGTCTGGCGTTTAAGACGGCGGTGATCGGGGTACAGCCGCCAACCCAGGAATGGCACCCCCGCCTTCACGGGCAGCACCACGCACTTGCGGGCGTGGAGTTCCAGGCGATATCCCGCCAGAAACCGGCGTATGTCGGCCAAACGCTCATGCAGGGCCTGTTTTTGCGTCCCGAAGATCAGGAAATCGTCGGCGAAACGAACGTAACCGTCCACGCCAACGGTTTCCTTAAGGTAATGGTCCAAGGGGTTAAGCATGACGTTGGCCAGGAACTGGCTGGTGAGATTCCCGATAGGCAGGCCCCGGCGCCGTTGCAGCGGCGTAAACAGGTCGTCGCCGGGAAAATACGGCGAGACCGGCTCCTGGGGGTTGCTGGCGTAGACAATCAGTCGCAGCAGTTCCAGCGTCGCGGGACACTTGATCTTCCTGGCAAGCAATTTCAGAAGCACTTGATGATCGACCGAAGGGAAGAACTTGGCCACGTCGCACTTGAGGACGTACGGAAACCGGCGGCATAGCGCCGTAGCGTGGTCCAGTGCCCGGTGCGTGCCTTTGCCCAGTCGGTTGGCGTAGCTCTCATGCACGAACGTGCGGTCGAAGATCGGCTCAACGACGCGGCAGACGGCGTGATGGACCACGCGGTCGCGATAGGGGGCGGCGGAAATGAGCCGTTGCTTGGGGTCGCGTATCCAGAAGGCCCGGTATTCACCGGGACGGTAGACGCCGGCGCGCAACTGCTCCCCCAGCCGCAGCAGATTCGTCTCAAGATGGTAATGGAACATCGCCGGTTCCGGCCGGAAGCGTTTGCCGGCAAAAGCGCCCTTGGCCGCGCCAAGGAGGTTCTCAAAGGACGCAATATGATCGAATAATTGCCCGTGCCGTTTCATAGCTTCCAACGCGGCCCAGCCGCTGGCAAGAAAGGCGGAAGACAACCGCCAAGCAGCAAAGGAGCAAAGGCCACGCAAAGGGGAAGGCATTGCCGAACGAACACTTTGCGAATGCCTTTGCTCCTTTGCTCCTTGGCGGTTCACTTGCATTTTGACGCGGGACGGCGTTCGCCTGGCGGCTACCAGCCGCCCCGCGTCACTTGGGTATTCGGCCTTGCGGCCAGGAACAGGCCTGGACTCTCCACGCACGCTCCGGCGATAGTTACATCGGCGGACTCCGGCGTTGGACAGTGCTGGCGACACGGAAGCCGTTGTTGTTGTTGCGGTTGTCCGGGGTGTTGTTGTTGCGGTAAGCACACCGGAAGTTGTCGTGGTTGTCGTTGTTCCACGAACCGCCACGCACCACACGCGACGCTGGTTCGGCCTGGCCCTATCAAACATTCGTACCTCCCTCCCGGTCGCCGGCCGACTGCCGCCAGCCGCCGGCCATGCGGCCTACCTCATCTATCTGTCTGGCTACATACTCGTACTGCCGGGTTGACAGCAAGCCCTGATCGTGGGAAAGGCGCATCTGAAAGCGCATTTGTTCCAGCTTCAGGTTGGCCCGTTTCAACAGCGGCGTCTTGTCCCTGGAGTATTTGGCCTCGACCAGCAGTTCAAGCACATCGTAAACGTTGTTCAGCACCCGATCGCCGAGAATGAAACGCTCCCCGCGCGGAAACTTACTCACGCGCGCGGTCAATTCCTTAACCAGGTCATAGGCCTTGGTAATCACACTCAGTTCCGCGGAGGCGCCTTTGGGGATACTTGGTTCCATGTTTCAACCGCCAAACGCCATTTTTGAAGCCGCGCGCTCGCTTCGCGAGCGCCCAACGGAGTCTGCTTACTTGCACAACCAGGTAAAAGTTGAAAGAAAGAAATACATAAAAGGGTGAAAGAATGAAAGTTTAAGTAGTAAGAGTC
>Ga0316231_1004623_pt1 | contig 11306 bp, 8 predicted proteins | sample TBH18027metaG_FD_206002 | JGI IMG/M metagenome (GOLD analysis project Ga0316231, IMG submission 206002) | Freshwater microbial communities from Trout Bog Lake, Wisconsin, USA - TBH18027 | ecosystem: Environmental > Aquatic > Freshwater > Lake > Hypolimnion/Profundal zone | place: USA: Wisconsin...
AACCATTTTTGAGATTTCGCTTCTAAGCGCACATCAGACAAACACAATTCGGGACACATCCACGGTCTAGATTGCGATAGGAATCCAAGCTAAAGTGATGAATAAATAGCCACGTAGCGTGGATTAGTTGGGATGCCTTAGAAGATTGCTGCTATACTTCAACTACTGGTTTCCCCTGACTCCAGGACCTGCTGCAATCGATAGCGAAGGGTGAAAGCGCTTACTCACATTTGGGCGTTAACAACTCTTTGGATGCGGTAATTCTAGCCCCAAATCGGGGCTGTGGAAAACGACTCATCCAAGTGAGGATAGCGAAGCTTTGCGCAAAATGGGCCACATACTCCTTCGCGAAGAAAGTTTGACACCTGCGGTTCAACTGCCGCAAGCACTCAAGTGGTTTGCGCTCCATACGAGTTCACGCCACGAAAAGAGCGTTGCAAGGCATCTGACTCAACGGGAGATCGACTTCTATCTTCCTCTCAGCCGATCGGAACGCAAATGGCGCGATGGGTCCAGGGTCACAGTCGACCTTCCGTTGTTTCCAGGCTATATATTTGTGCACATTCCACGGGGAGAGCGTGTTCGGGTACTGGAAATACCGGGCGCTCTGGCTATTGTTAGCGGAACCGGGGGCGATCCCGCCCCGTTACCTGAAGATGCAATTGAGATTCTTCGGTCCGGACTTGAGTTGCGGTCTGCCGAGCGTCATCCCTATCTGGTTGTTGGGCAGCGCGCACGCATTCGATCAGGGCCCTTTGCCGGAATGGACGGCATCGTGTTGAGGAAGAAGAGTAGCTTCCGTATTGTCCTGACGCTGGCGCAGATCATGCAGAGCATCGCCGTAGAAGTAGACGAAAAGGATCTTGAGCCTTTTGAATTGTCAAGCTTGGATATTTCCGCAGTCTATCGAGCTTCAGCTTAGTTTTCGAGATAGTTAGAGATTAAATGTCAAAACTCCCCAAACTCGTAAAAGGCGAAGCCGAGGCGCAGATTCTGTCTAGCGCTGCCGGGCTATTTGCCAATTTTGGATACAACGGTGTCAGCACGCGCGATATTGCTTCCGGTGCAGGTGTCAACGAGGTCACGATTTATCGTCATTATCCGCGCAAGCGTGACCTCTATGTAGCCGTGCTCGAAGCTGAGCTGCAGCATGTCAGGCTGCGAGGCGATTTGCTGAGTCAGCTAGCGGAAGCCCGCGATGGAAAGACCGCACTAACGCGCGCATTTGAACTGCTCGCTTCAACCTTAACGAACCGACCAGATCTGCTCCGGCTTATGCAGTATTGCGCCCTTGAATTGGGGGAGGATGTTGATCCACTGCTGCGCAAGCACCTGGGAGAGTTGGTTGAGGTAGTTGCCCGCTATCTGGCACCCTGGGTACCCGACGGCGAGTTAGCCTCAGGCAGGGCGAAGGCATTGGTTCTGGCACTAATTGCCATCATCTTGAGCCACAGTTCGCTCCATAGGCTATTTATGCGCGACGGCTCCGGACCAGAAGCGATGTTCAAGGCGTATGCGGATTCTTGCTATCTTGGCGCCCTACCGCCTGGATAGGAGTTCAGGGATTTAATTCCCTGCATGTTGAGGCTGGAGGAATAACAAGCTTCCTCTCTCCCTTTCGCCAAGTTCGATCAACAAGGACTTTTGACCAATGCCGCTAAATTGTCCAGCGGCCGAAAGTGACTCTCGTTGAATAGCCTCCCCTTGTCAGTGCGCACCAGCTCACTCCCAGCGTCAGGCTCAAACCCTGATTCCATGCTAATACTTCATATAATCACGACTCTCTCCCCTGTCGATGGGGGCCCACCAGAAGCTGTTCGCCAACTTCTTCGAGCTTATCTGAAGGTTGGCGCAGAGGTTGAGATAGCCTGCCTGGACAATCCGGACGCGAGCTTTCTGAAGGATATTCCATGTCCTGTACACGCTATGGGCCAGTCTCTGCTTGGAAGATATGCATTTTCGCCAGCTCTCTGGCGCTGGCTTCATAAGAACGCAAGTCGATTCGAAGGCATCGTCATGAATGGTATATGGACATTTCCTGGAGTGGCCCTGCGTTTTGCAGCGCGCCGCGCCGGGAAACCGTACGGTATATTTGCTCACGGCGCACTTGATCCCTGGTTCAACCGCAAGTACCCACTCAAGCATCTCAAGAAGCTAATTTACTGGCCTTTTCAGTATGCCGTGCTTCGCGATGCGCTCGCAGTCTTTTTTACGACAACGACAGAGCGCGATCTGGCAATCACCAGTTTCCGTCCGAATAAATGGCGAAGCGTCGTCGTTCCGTATGGGATTAGCGATCCGAATGACCTGCAACAAGACGCAGCCAAAGAGATCGAAGCGTTCAACATGCGATTGCCGAAGCTTGGCAATCGCCGTTTCCTACTTTTCCTGGGACGCATCCACGAGAAGAAAGGCTGCGACCTGTTAATCAAGGCATTTGCAAAAGCTGCTGCTTCAGAGCCGGACGTAGACCTTGTTATGGCCGGTCCAGACCAAACAGGAATGAAAGCAACGCTGCAACAACTTGCCGAACAACTTGGAGTTGCTGAAAGAATCCACTGGCCAGGCTTAATCAGCGGCGAACTCAAATGGGGAGCACTCCGGGCATGCGAAGCGTTCGTGTTGCCCTCTCACCAGGAGAACTTCGGCATTGCAGTGGTTGAAGCCTTGGCAGTAGGCCGACCAGTACTCATCAGCAACCAGGTGAACATCTGGCCTGAGATTGAACAGGACCGCGCAGGCCTCGTCGAAGAAGACACGCAGGATGGTACAGACCGCTTGCTTCAACGGTGGTTCGATCTGCCTCCAGCGGAACGAGATGCCATGGCTTCCCGGACTAGAGCCTGCTTTACCAGCAGGTTCGCCATGGACCGAACTGCGCTGCTTATCAACAGCATCTTTGCCTCGTTTAACCAAAAGCGCAAGGCATGCTAGACACGTTCCAGTCATTTAGTTGCAATCGACTATTAACATGTAAGACATTTCATCTCAATTCATATAGCTAAGTGAATTGATGTTGGCATGACACCCCTCCAATATCAGATGTTTCTAAGCTGCCCTCATTTCGAATAGGGTAGCTTTTGTCCCCTGCATTACAGCGGCACATTCTCAATCGTTGCCCATGCTGGTATGGCCAAAAGAACTGGCTTGAACCAAACTCAGGAGTGCTAATGTCCATTGAACCTCAGCCTGATACTCAAACTGATCACGCAGTTCCCAGCCGGGCACCCCTCGTTACTTCTGACGATCGCATGTCCCCGATGGATGTTTGGCGCGTTCTAACCAAGCAGCGCTTTCTCATTCTGGCGGTAACTGTTATCTCCCTTGCCGCAGCGGGAATCTACTCATTCCGAACCAAGCCGGTATATGAGAGCGTCTCGCGTATCGAGATCAAGCCGAAAAGCGGGGCCAATGTTGGGTTGCAGAGTTTGCTCGCAGAGCAGCACAATGAGGAAGGTTCGGCCGCATTACAAACCGAGATCCTTGTGCTTCAAAGTGACACGGTAATGCTTGAGACTGCGCAAAGCCTGAATATTCTAGGCAAATTGCACGCCGCCTCTCGAACGGGCGGCAATGCGCCCGCAGCACAACCCTCTGGTGAGCTCACTTCAATAGACCGCCTTAGCTTGATTCGATACATCAAGGGGGGAATGCATGTTCGCATCCTGCCTAATACCGACATGATCGAGATCCGATACCAGAATAACGATCCCAAGCTGGCCACTGAAGTTGTGAACAAACTGGTCGACACATACATAGATGATGATCTCCGGTCGAAGTTCAACCGTACACTGCATGTGTCTAGCTGGTTGCAGAAGCAACTGGAAGACCTAAAGCAGGACGCCTCTGATTCGCAAATACGACTGGCGGGTTTTCAAAAGCAGCACAATATCGTTGGTACAGACGAAACATCGAATCTCACAATGCAGAGCCTGGGCCAGATCAGCGCCAATCTGGAGACAGTCGAAGCCGATCGCATCATGAAAGAAGCTCGAATGCGCTCATTCGAGTCGAAGGATACTGACCTCGTAGCATTGATGGGAGACAATCCAAATCTGGCTACGCTTCGCAGCCAGCTGAATGAACTGCAATATCAGCGAGCTCAGTCGTCCGTCAAATACGGCGAACACAACCCCAAAATGCAAGACCTCAATTTGCAGATAAACAAGCTTCAGGCGAGGATCAACACTGAAGTCGACCTGGCCAGAAGCCAGGTTCGTAAAGAGTACGAAGGTGCGCTTGGCGCGGAGGATATGCTGCGCAAACGGCTCGATGCGCAGAAGGAAGAAGCATACCGCCTCAATGAAGATGTAGGCCAATACGCAATCCTTCGCCATGACGCCGAACTGAATCGCGATCTTTACGACACTCTGCAAATGAGGCTAAAGGAAGCAAGCGTTACAGCAGGATTATCCGCAACTGACATCACAGTCGTCGACCGAGCTGAAGTTCCATTTATGCCTATTGCGCCCAGAAAGTCCGCCGCCCTGATGTTGGGACTCATTGGCGGCCTGCTCGGCGGAATTGTTGTGGCATTCATTGTTGAATCAATTGACGACAGGCTGCAAACATCAGAAGGAGTTGAGATCGTGTCATTGCTGCCATCACTCGCTACTATTCCACATATTGGTGGTGAGGCGGATAAACGCAAGCAAAAACAAGACAAGAATGCAGAGACATCGAATTATCACATCCAGCAGCTAATCGCATTGAACAATCCAAAATCCGTTGCTGCGGAAGCGTATCGAGGATTACGGAGTTCGCTGCTACTCTCCTCCATAGACAATCCGCCCCGTGTGATTGTTGTAACAAGCGCCTTCCCCGGTGAAGGAAAGACTACTACCGCAATCAATACAGCAATTGTTCTTGCGCAACGAGGCGAGCGCGTCCTGCTTGTAGATGCGGATCTTCGCCGAGGCAGCCTGGATCGAGTGTTCGGTATTGCAGACGGTAGTTTCGGCCTGTCTACTGTCCTGAGCCAGCCAATAAATCACCAGGAGTTGCCAGTCCCACTGCCAGACCTGCCTACGCTCCATGTTCTACCCACAGGCCCTCGCCCACCGAATCCGGCCGAGATGCTCTCTTCGCACCGAATGGTAGAGCAGTTGCGCCAGTGGATGAAGGAGTTTGACAGGATTGTTCTTGACACAGCGCCAGTGCTTGCCGTGTCAGACACACAAGCCATGTCGGTGCTTGCTGACGCGATCATTCTTGTTGTTCGCGCAGGCATGACTCGTAAGCGTGCATTGCTGCGAGCACGCAATCTTCTATGGCGCATCAATGCGCCACTCACTGGTGTCGTCGTGAATGATGTTGACATGCGCCTGGAGAACTTCTACACCTACCGCTACGGTCTGTACGGCTACACCTATGGGTATGGATACAAGACTGCACCGAAGGGTGAAGACATCTCGTACTATGCACAAGACGAAGAAGAAAAGGAAAAGGGAGAATAACATGGCTAAGACACTTATGATTACGGTCATATTTTCTGCATTTCTCCTGACGCAACCAACTGCGGGAATTGCGCAAACACCCGCAATCCCTGCGGTACCAAAGGCGCCCACACTTAGAATTGGACCAGGGGACCTATTGGAAGTTGCCATGTTCGACAACCCTGAGTTGTCTGGGCGTTTCCGCGTCAACGAGAATGGCGAAATCACTTTCCCACTGCTTGGCCCTGTGCATGTCGAGGGAGATACCGCTGAAGAGGCGGCGACATTCATTGAGAAACGTTACGTCGAGGCTGACATACTTAAGCCTACAAACTCGCATGCCACCGTCTATATCTCTGAGTATGCGACGCAAGGGATAACAATCAATGGCGAGGTAAAGACTCCAGGCCTTTACCCAGCACTTGGCATCCGCATGATTAATGACGTAATTACTTCAGCAGGCGGAGTACTTCCCACGGCATCGTCAAAACTCATCATCACCCACGTAAGCGCTCCAGACAGTCCGGTAACGATCGAGTACAACCCTGAAGCGCTCTCTCCTGTTGTACCCAGAGTGCAGATATTTCCTGGGGACACGATCATGGTTCCTCGGGCAGGGATCGTATATATACTTGGCAATGTGCAGCGCCCTGGAGGATTTACGCTCGATGGTCGCCACTCGTTGACCATCGAGGAATCGATGGCGCTCGCTGGCGGTGGAGGGCATGGTGCCGCAATGAACCGAGTACATCTGATGCGTAACGTTGAGAACAACCGCAAAGAGGATATACTCATTTCGATCAATCAGATATACAAGGGGAAGGCCCCTGACATGGCGCTGAAGGATGGCGATATTCTCTATATCCCGACAAGCAATGTGAAGTTGGCAACCCAGCAGGCTATAACTTCGGCGCTTGGGATAGGCACGCAGATCACCATCTACAAAACTGCATATTAATATGCGAACAGGTTATCAACACGAAAAGCACGCCGATCTCTAGCGCGTTCCACTCTCAAGTGGATTCGCCAACGTCGATAACCTACCTTCTTCTATCTTCAACTGCAACTTCATTCCCCATATACTATGATGCCTCGAATGAATCGCCAATTGATCCAGGTTGTTGCTCAGCTAAAGCCATCCAGGTGTGGTGTATCAGACCATGCTTTATCTCTCGCGCAAGAACTGAAAACAACCTTTGGAATCGATACCACCTTCGTCGTTCTGAACTCCGACGAAAAGTCTGAAGTTCCGTACCCCAGCATTCACTGTGCTCCTAATCAATTGCTGGGGACCTGCCTATCCATAAACAACAATGAGCCAGGTGCGATCCTTGTTCATCTGAGCGGATATGGTTATTCGCGAGACGGTGCCCCAACACAACTCGCCAATGCACTCTCAACCATAAAGCAGGATGGCAGATTTCGCGTTGCGGTATATTTCCATGAGCTATGCGCTAAGAGCATGCCCTGGAGATCTGCGTTCTGGCACTCGTTCAGGCAGAAAAGAGCAATCGGCACAATAGCCTCGGAATGCGACCTGCGTCTCACCAACACCCAACTTCACGCGAATTGGCTGGAGCGAAACACTACCAACCAATCGAGCGCTCCAGTCCAGCTTCTACATGTATTCTCAACCATCGATGCAAGCATAACTCCCGGTCCGACCCGGCCAAGATTGCCTGCAATGGCTGTCTTCGGTCTTATCAGTTCCAGAAGAATGGCATATAAATATCTTTCTTCGCAGGGTGCCTACCTAAATGCACTCGGCATCAATGAAATCATTGATATAGGTCCTGACTTTGATGCGCCTCATCTGTTGCACGGAATCCCTGTGCGGAGCATGGGGCAATTGCCCGCCACAGAGTTAGCATCTCTTCTCTCTACCCTAAGGTTTGGCTTTGTTCCTCATCCATTCGCCAACCTTGCTAAATCTTCAATCTTCGCTAGTTATTGTGCTCTGGGTGTAGTATCCGTTGTTTCCAAGCCCTCTTCGGTAGAAATTGATGGACTACAAGACGGAGTACATCTTGTAAGTCCGAAGACCGTAGACGCTGCCAACAGTACTGGTGTAGAGCGCTGTTCTGCTTCTGCGTTGGACTGGTACTTCACGCACCGGAAACACATTCATGCTGCAACATATGCAAGCTGGCTACTTGAGCCGTACTCTAAGCAACCAAACCAATGACCTTCTCATTTGGAGTTCGGCTACGGTGACAATGATCTCTAGCACAATACAGCCAGCCGTTTTGATGTCTCATCCTACAGGCAACCAGAATGTTCGCAACGCGCTGCGAAGCCTCGTCGAGCACGATATGCTCTCGGAATTCTGGACCACTATCGCTTGGAATCCGAAGTCGGTTTTGAATAGGCTTCTGCCCGCGACCCTGCAAACCCAAATGATGAGGCGGACATTTCTGGACGCTCCGCGCACTCACATCAGAACCGTGCCCTGGAGAGAAGTGGTCCGGCTAGCTTCCAGATCTCTGCCACTGGGAAATGCCATCACCTTTGGAGAGCGCACATATTCATTCAACGGGGTATGCCAACACTTTGACCGCACGGTGGCAAATCATATTGGTAAGAAGCATGCTGACATTGTGTACGCATATGAGGACAGCGCGCGCAATACATTTCATAAAGCGAAGCAAGAGGGGATCACCACAGTATATGAACTCCCGAGCAGCCATTGGGGCTGGAAGGCCCAGATGTTATCGGAGGAGAGAGAACTAAATCCGGACTTTGCTGGTTTGCTTCCGGATCACGAAGATTCGGCATCGAAGCTAGCATCCAAGGATGAAGAGCTTTCCCTCTCCGACTATGTCTTTGTTCCGAGCCAACATGTTCGCAATACCCTCGACGGGTTTGTGGCGCAAGAGAAGATTAGAGTCATCAATTATGGCGCACCTCCCATTCAGAATTTGAAAGTGCCATCGGCACAGAAGAGCAAGGCACTCAAAGTCATCTTTGTCGGTTCATTAACACAGCGAAAAGGCATTAGCTATCTACTTGATGCGGTAGATCAACTCAAATCAGATGTTGAGCTAACCCTAATTGGAATGCGTTATAGAGCGAACTCGATAGTAGATGCGGCATGCAGTCGCGGACGATGGTTTGAAACCTTGCCGCATTCTGAAGTGATTAAGGTAATGCGCGAAGCAGATGTGCTCGTCCTTCCTTCGCTCGCCGAAGGTTGTGCGTTAGTAGTTCTGGAGGCATTGGCATGCGGACTCCCCGTGATCATTACTCCAAATACCGGATCGCTCGAATTTGTGCGAGACGGTCGCGAAGGGTATGTGGTACCTATACGTAATGCAGATGCGATAGCTGACCGCCTGAGCGCTCTCAACCAGGATCGCGAGTTACTCGTCAACATGTCCCGGAATGCACAGATAATGGCTGAAAGCAAATCCTGGAAAAACTACCGTGCAACTTGGGCGGTGACCGTAAAGGCACTATCGTGGCGCTAACAGCATTCAGTCGGAGACCAAACCAATCACCCAGGATGCCTCTCTTGAAGCGTCTCTTCTGGGTATATTTTCTGTTGCTGATTTTTGAGGGCGCCCTTCGAAAGTGGGTCGTACCACAGCTTGCCGCTCCACTACTGCTCGTCCGAGATCCGATTTCGCTCCTGATCATTTGGGAAGCATATCGCACCTCAAAATGGCCGAAGCAATGGACAACTGCGACTGGGCTTTTGACACTATTTCTATTCACACTGTGCCTAGTGCAAACTGTTATAGGGAACAACCCCTGGTTCATTGCGTTGTATGGACTACGTTCCTATCTCTTACCATTTCCGGTCGCATTCATCATGGGAGAGAATCTTGATGCTGATGATCTGCGCAAGTTCGGCAACAGCATCTTATGGCTGATCTTACCCTTAACTGCCCTTGAAGTCGCGCAGTATCTGGCCCCTGCTACCTCCTTCCTGAATACAGGCGCGGGTGCCGGTGCAGGACAGATTGGCTCCGCAGCTGGTCATGTCAGGGCATCGGCAACCTTCAGTTATGTAACTGGCACCATTTGCTTCGCACCTTTGGCCGCGGCATTCATTCTTTACGGGCTTGTCAATGACAAATTCGCCAAGAAGTGGTTGTTATTAGCTGCCACCTCGTGTCTGATCTTATCAATTCCGATCTCGGGAAGCCGGTCAGTTGTATTTGAACTTCTCGCGGTGCTGGCCCTTGTAGCAATCGCAGCGCTCTTTGGGGTGTCCCAGTTTGCAGGAACTCTGAAGATACTTCTACCGCTATTGGCTGTATCCTTCTTGGTATCTCTCCTGCCTGTATTCTCCGATGCTACAACCACTCTCATGCAGCGATTCGCTGCTGTCTCCTCTGCCAGAGGAGATGACAACGAAGGACAGTCAGCATGGTTGCGGGTCGCGGACCCAATCATTCACGCAGCTGAAGACAGCCTGTCAACAGATACATGGACTGGCACAGGAATGGGATACGGATCAATCTTTGCTTCAACTGTGTTAACGGGCTCGCAAGAATTTCTTTCGGGCGAAGGAGAGGTCGACCGTGTTACCAGTGAGTTCGGCCCTATATTCGGTTTTGCTTTTCTTCTGTTTCGCTGGCTAATTGAATTAACCCTAATTGCCAAGGCACTTGCAAAGGTTCGGGACAACCAACCCCTAGCATGGCTGCTAATCCCTCTCACTTTGAGCACATTGTCATTGGGGATTCTAGAACAACCGACAGAGCAGGGATTTATGGTAATCGGCGTCGCATTTTCCTTGGCTGCATTGAAGCTGCATCATTCTCCCACAGAGTTGCCCCAAATTCCAAACCATCGTGCACGTGTATCACGCATTCATGCACCTGTTTAGAGTAGGAACCAGACCTACACGGTGATAGGAATTAGTTTACGGCGGTCAACGGAGGGATAATGAGATATCGAAGGGAAATTGACGGTCTTAGGGCGCTTGCCGTAATCCCAGTCATTGCATTTCATGCCGGATTCAGGGCCTTTGTCGGCGGCTTTGTCGGCGTTGACGTCTTCTTCGTGATTAGTGGTTATCTCATCACTTCGATCATCTACTACGATCAGCAGCGCGATAGATTTAGCCTTCTTCGTTTCTACGAAAGAAGAGCAAGAAGAATCCTCCCGGCGCTGTTTCTTGTAATGGCCGCGACGTCTATTTTTGCCTATGCCTGGATGCTCCCGGACGAGCTAAAGAACTTCGGGCAGTCCGTCCTCGCCACAACACTGTTCTCTAATAACATACTACTGGCGATTACAAGCAATTATTGGTCGCTAGCATCCGAGTTCAAACCATTGCTTCATACTTGGAGTCTGGGTGTAGAAGAGCAGTATTATGTACTGTTCCCACTCATAATGATCCTGGGATGGAAATTCTACAAAAGACATCTGGCGCCCGCGCTTGGTGTGGCAGCCGTGATCAGTTTCGCAGCAGCCAATTGGGGACTATTCAATAAACCAGAATTCAATTTCTACCTCTTGCCGACACGTGCGTGGGAGATACTCATAGGCGCCCTTGTAGCGCTCTACATGATCAGAAATGAGGGTATCGACTGCAATCGACTATGGAGAGAACTGCTTGGTGGGCTAGGTTTCTGTCTGATTCTTGCGTCGGTATTCCTAATTGGGTCCGGTCATACATCTTATGGCCCGCTATATCTGATTGCACCCACACTAGGAGCAGCACTCATAATCCTCTATTCCAGTGAGAGTACCGTGGTAGGAAGAATACTGGGATGGAAGCCCATGGTTGGGGTTGGACTTATAAGCTACAGTTCCTACCTGTGGCATCAACCGCTTTTCTCACTGGCCCGAGTCTATTCGAAGGAGCCTCCGGGAACAACAATCTATTCTGTTCTCTTGATCATGACCTTCATTCTGGCA
>Ga0316231_1004624_pt1 | contig 11302 bp, 10 predicted proteins | sample TBH18027metaG_FD_206002 | JGI IMG/M metagenome (GOLD analysis project Ga0316231, IMG submission 206002) | Freshwater microbial communities from Trout Bog Lake, Wisconsin, USA - TBH18027 | ecosystem: Environmental > Aquatic > Freshwater > Lake > Hypolimnion/Profundal zone | place: USA: Wisconsin...
CTGAATATGATGAAATTGATTGTTCAACAATTTAAAAAGCTAATTATGATAGATAAAATAAGAAATAAAACACAATACGATCAGGTGCAGAAAATGATAGAAAATTTTATCAAGAAAGCGACTGATGGCGGTGGCTTCCACTCTCTGAATAAAAAAGAGGATACAGAATTGCATCAACTTTCTTTGTTAGCCGCAGATTACGAAAAGAATGTTTTGCAAATATGGCCTTTGCCAGTTTCAATTAATGCAGTTGTGCAACAGAAGATCGCTGAAATGAATATTACTCAGGGTAAATTGGCTGAAATGTTTGATATGGCAGATTCTAAGCTGTCTAAAATACTTACTGGTAAAAGAGATCCGGACATTCATTTTCTAAAAGCGATCCATGAGAAACTTGGTATCGATGGAAATCTGATCTTGGAAAGAGTTTAATTGCTTCCCTGCGGAAACTCTGCTGAAAAAAAGAGGGTTCATACAAAGGAACGAAGAATACAAAAGGCACTAAGGTAGAGGGAAGAAGGTAGAAGAAAATGGAGAGTCCCCCCTTCGCTGAAGCTATGGAGGAATAATAAAGCTACTGAGGATAAAGAGTCGGGAGAAGTCGGAAAGTCAGGAAGACCGAAAGTCGGAAGTTGTTAGTCTAGAGTCTAGAGTCGTTAGTCTGGAGTCAGAAGAAGACGGAAAGACGGCAAGTCAGGAAGACCGAAAGTCGGGGAATTATTTTTGAGTATTGTACAAAATGTTGTACGTTTACTTGTACGTTAAATTACTTGAAAATGAAGGCAATTACTATTTCACAGTTACGAGGTAATATCAAAAAGCATTTTGATGATGTTGTAGATTCTCCGGAAGTTATCATAGTGCCTCGCTCTAATGAAGATGATTCAGTTGTAATTATGTCTATTAATGAATATAATTCTTTAACAGAAACCGGACATTTATTATCAACTTCTGCCAATAGAAAAAGATTACAAGAGTCAATCAGCCAGCTTCAAAAAGGCAAAACGGTATCTTATCAATTGGACGAGAAAGAAACTGCTTAAAGAATTACATGAACATAGAATTTACGAGTCATGCCTGGGAAGAGTTTCAATATTGGATGGAAAATAATGTAGAAATTGTTGAAAGAATAAATTCCCTTATAAAGTCAATAAGACAAACACCGTTTCAAGGTGTAGGTAAACCGGAACCCCTAAAATATGATTTAAAAGGATTTTGGTCAAGGAGAATTACAGATGAACATAGACTTGTTTATCAAATTACCGGGCAAAAAGGGAAAGATCAAAAATGCTCAATAGTACAATGCAAATTTCACTATGGTGATAAATAATATAAAAGGATCAAGAGACAAGAATCAAGGATCAAGAGACAAGGATCAAGAGACAAGAATCAAGAAACAAGAGGAAGAAAGTCGGGAGAAGTCGGAAAGACGGAAAGTCAGGAAGTCCGAAAGTTGTGAGTCGCCCCTCCTACGCTAAAGCTACGGATGACAAGAGCAAGAAGAAATTAGTGGATGATGGGAGATGTATTTTTTTAATTAGAATTTACACAGAAGGCTTCACACAAAGAAACGAAGGGTACGAAGTTCACAAAGAATCGCTTTGTATTCTTTGTATCCATTGAGAGCTTTGTGTGAAATATTGAAATAAATTTCGAGATACGGCGGCTTAAAAAATCAGACAGGTTATTAGCTATTATGCCCTTAATTTTAAGTTTATAAATTGAAAATTTGTGATCAGATCTAGTATACATAAATATCTTCTTTTTTGTTTTTCATTTCTATCCATTCATTCATTTTCACAATCCGTTTCAGTTAATAATGAAGCGTTGAATGATTATCTGAAAAGGGAACAATTAAACAGAAGCTCAAATCTGGGTCATTCTTTTTGTGTAAGACCTGTTCAATCAGAGAATAATGACAGTATTGCCTGGTTATTTTATACAGACAAAAGCAAATTATTCAACGGTAAATCTAATATTTTAAACAGTATTGAACTGCTCCCAATCAGTTTAACACAGCAGTCCAATTCGCACCATCCCTATGGCTGGAATGACGCGGCCATGATACCCGCTGCAGGGTATCAATTATATTTGAGTGCCGGCATATTTGCGAAACTGGGGCATTTCAGTATTCAACTGGCACCGGAGATCGTTTATGCACAGAACGCAGCATTTCAAACCTTTCCTGAAGAATATGCGGATGTGCACTGGTCTGATTATTATCAATGGTTGAATCGATCGGATATACCGGAAAAATTTGGCGACAATAGTTATAAAAAGATCTTTCCCGGACAATCCAGTATCCGCTATAATGCAGGAAATATTTCGATAGGTGTTTCTACCGAAAATCTTTGGTGGGGGCCTGGTAGAAGAAATGCATTGGTGATGAGCAATAATGCGCCTGGATTCTTGCATGCTACGATCAATACTATCAAACCCATTCAAACCGGGATCGGGTCTTTTGAAGGACAGATCATTGCCGGAAAATTAGAGAACAGCGGGATCTTTCCGCCCGATTCTTTTCGGGTATATAATGGATCACGTGTGTATCAACCAAAAATAGATGAAGGAAGATATATCAGCGGGATGGTCCTAACCTGGCAGCCTAAATGGGTAAAGGGATTATTCTTGGGCTTTGCAAAATCATCTTATCTGTATCAGTCTGACATCTCCGGCATTGCCGATATACTTCCTTTGGAAGGGTTGATTGAATCAAACAGCGAAAAGCTGGGTAAAAAAGCATCCTTAGGTTCTGTATTCTTCCGATATGTATTATTTGAGGAACAAGCGGAGATCTATGCTGAATATGGTAGAAGTGACCGTTCTGCCAGTATCATCAATTTAATAACCGATAATGGTTACCCCAGGGGCTATGTGGTAGGTCTTCGCAAACTAACCGACAAGCGAGCCAATGGATCTCAGTTTGAATTTGCGGCTGAAATTACCCAACTGGAATTACCCACCGCAACCTTGATCAATCAGGCCCAAAGCTGGTACACGCATGATTATGTGCGACAGGGATACACGAATCATGGGCAAGTGTTGGGAGCGGGTATTGGTCCGGGTGGCAGCAGTCAGATGATGGATATCAGTTGGGTAAAAGGAATTACTAAAATAGGGGTACTATTTGAAAGAGCCGTACACAATAATGATTTCTATTATTATACTTTCGCAAATCCTCCTGATGCCAGCAGACATTGGATCGATCTTTCCACCAGCTTTCATGCGGACTGGCAATACAAACGCTTTTTATTTTCTTCAGAAATGGGATTGATCCGTTCTTTAAACTATCAATGGTGGTTGATTCCTTATGCCGGATTTAATGAGAACAAATATGATTTTTTGAATTTTCATGGGAAGATTTCTTTCTCGTATCGACTATAATTTAGTCGGGAGTCATTAGTCTTGAGTCGGGAGTGAAGAAAGACGAGAATCGTGAGTCGGGAATCGTTAGTGAGGAAGAAAGTCGGAAAGACGGGAAGTCAGGAAGACCGAAAGGAGGGAGAAGAAATAAGTCGGGAGTCGTTAGTCGGGAGTCGGGAGTGAAGAAAGACGAGAATCGTGAGTCGGGAATCGCTAGTGAGGAAGAAAGTTGGAAAGTCATGAATTCAAAGTGTGATAAGAAAAACTTTAGCCTTTTAAAATGATTGTTATTTCAAGTTTTTGATGATCGTAGAAATATCTTGAAGCAATTGAGGTAGGCGGAATTGTATCGTATCCCAAACGATAGAGCTATTAATTCCAAAGTATTCGTGAATGATAAAATTTCTGAAATCTTTTAATATTCTCCATTCAATTTCAGGAAACTGCATTTTAAACTCTTCTGATAAACGTGATGCAGCTTCTCCAATAATCTCAAAATTCCTTTCTACAGCATCTTTGGTTTTCGAGTCATGATCATAGAATTCAAAACTCATATTCTTGGTATATTCCAAAATTCTTGAAATAGAAATCTGAATATCTTCAATTAATAGATTAGAATGCCTGTCAGACATGAATCAAATTTTTTTCTATAAATGGCAGGTATTTGGGCTTTATTCCATCTCGGGAAACAAGATCGATTTTAGTTTTGAAACTATCTTCTAGGTGATGGGCTAATTTAATAAAATCAAAGCCATCAATTTTTCCTGAGAAGTCTACCAAAATATCAATATCACTATTCATCGTATTATCACCTCTTGCAAAAGAACCAAAAAGTGCCAGTTCAGAAATAGGATATTTTTCCTGAAGATTGACTTTTTCTCTTGTCAGTATTTGTAATATTTGATCTTTTGTATACATTTTTCTTATGGCAAATATAAATTAATACTTGCAGAATAAAAGACTAGGGAAGGAAGTCAGGAAGTCGGGAAGTCAGGAAGTCGGGAAGACGGAAAGACCGAAAGGTGGGAGTGAGGAAGAAAGTCGGAAAGACGGGAAGTCAGGAAGACCGAAAGGAGGAAGAAGAAATTAGTTGGGAGTCGATAGTCGGGAGTGGTGAAGAAAGTCGGAAAGACGGGGAGTCGGGAAGACCGAAAGGAGGGAGTTGAAACTTGAATCATGCTTCGAGTGCCTCTCCAAAGGAGTCCAATGGACAGCATGACAGAACGCCTTATTAATAATGCTTCAACGACTTGCGATTTACGTCTAATGATCTACGATTAAGAAACTTTCTTCTTATTGTTAATCAGTAACAAACCGGTAACAATTGAGAATAACATTCCTCCAAATGCAATGGCCAATAGTTTTGACATTTTATTTTTCTTCAAAGGCATTTCGGGAGAATCAACTATTTGAACGGTGGGAGTTTCCTGTATTAATGCGGTCTTGCTGACTTCCAAATTCTTTACGATCTCTGAATAAATGATGCCCTGCATCGTTTTATCGCGGGAAGAAATTTCTGCGGAAACAGAGGGCGAAGCATAAGCGGGATTGCCATCCAGGAGCATGAGATTGGCATCGGCGGCGGAATATGTTTTTCTGTTCAGCAACATCGCCAGACTATCTGCTCTTCTTTCCAGCCTGTTTACATTGCCTCTCAGTCTTCTAGTTTTTGTCTCGACATAAAAATCAGTCGTGAAGCTTAGTATTCGTTCACTGAATAACTGACTGAATCTTTCATCTCTGGTACTGATCAGGATTTCAAACAGGCCAAGTTTTTTATCGGGCTTTGAAATGGACAATTCCTCTTCACCGATCTGTTTGGTGATGAGTTGTAAAAGACTGTCTTCTAATCTTGAAAATTGTTGCCGATTGGAGGGGAAGTTTATTTGCCGTCCAACTTTCGAACTGTTCAGCCACTTTTCTTTCCATCCGTATATCTCGGCATATTGATCAGCTAATGAATAATTGCCGGTATCGTTATAAGGACTCAATAATGTTTTTTTGATCAACGAACGGCTCTTCAATAATTCCAATACATTATCGCCAGCTAATATTCCATTGCTTCCGGTAATGCTTCCCAGATCCAATCCTATTTGTCCGGATAATGCGGAAGCCAATGAACCACCTGCACTTGATTTTGATTCTTCCACTACAAAGGAAAGTCTTGCAGTATAAGTAACAGGGCGCAGCCAGGCAACCAATAAGCCGATCAGTCCGCCAATGAATCCAATTAATAAAAGCTTGGGCCAGAATTGTAAAACGTATACAATATCATCCTGCCATTTTTGAAAAAGCGTTTTGAAATAAAACTGCTCATCTTCAGAATGATCATTATTGGCGGTATGTATATTTTCCTGCATGAATGAATTAATTAATAAAGTTATTTAAACTTTTGAATCAATCTGGTTACTAAAAACCATGGTTTGTCAATTTTTTGAGAGTCCTTTTTTCAGATAACAGTCTCTAAAAGATTTTGACATCCATTCGTAAATAATTGATTTTGCATTTGCCACCAAGTCACTAAGAAACAAAGAAAAAGCGAAGCTTTTTAAAACTTTGAGCCTTTGAGTCTTTGTGGCTAACCTTTCATTTTTAATGCGCATTTCTGCATAGCAGAAATATTTTATTCAGCATAACAAATGCATCTAGTGTAAAAGTGTAAACAACTTTAATTTAAGAACTACTTTTTTTTACAATTTTAATATACTTGCCAAACTTACCAATGCCGTTAAGATAGCGGTAAATGCCGAAATCTCTACAATAGAAATGCCCTTCCGTTCAGTACCGTTCTTTTCGGGTACGATGATCTTACTTCCCGGCAATACTTTTGGATAATTGCTGAAAAATAAAAAGTGACGGATCTTTTTATTGATACCATTGCTGTACTGTATATAAGATTTTTTCAAATTGCCTTTATCCGTTACGCCTCCCGATTTACTGATATAGGAACGGAATGTTCCGGGCTCATAACTTAATATCTGCGGATTGAACACTGCCCCCTTTACTTCCACAAATGGTTCGTTTCTCGGAATATAAATACTGTCTTCGGGCTGCAGTAAAAACTTCTCGTTTTGTTTGTGTTCTTCCGATAAAAGATTGGTGCCTACTCTCAATCCTCTTCTGTACAACTGTACATCTTCCATGGAAGCATAAGGCGTGATGCCGCCTGCTCTTTTGATCACTTCCTGCACGGTCTCATCTCTTTTTTCTAGAGTATAATCACCTGCATATAATACTTCGCCTCTTATTCTGATATTACCCAGGGTATGATAGTTCAATAATCTGGGAACGAAAATATAATCCAGGGGTTGCAGCAAAGTATTTGTTTTTTGCTGATGAAGGTCTGCCGCAATATCAACCGTGATAATGTCGATCATTTTATTGGCCAATGTATCTGCTCTGTTTTTTTCTAAACGGGAGATCTCGATCTTGTGATTGGCAGCATCATTGGTGAAACCGCCTGCCATAATGATGACATCCTCCAGTGCCATTCCTTGGCGGTATTGGAATGAACCCGGTGTTCTTACCGATCCTGCAATGGTGATGATGGGTACATCCTGTAAACTGTCTTTTGCTAAAATGAAAACAGAATCTTCTCTCAGCAAACTGATATCGGGCTGGATGCCACTTAAAATTTCTTTTGTATTGAAAGAGATCAGTTCTCTGTCTGCATCTGTTTTCATTCTTTTGATATATCCTCTGTTCACAAATGCATCTTCTCTAAGGCCATCTGCTTTTTTAATTAATTGAGCCAATGATAAATGCTCGCTGAGTTCATAATTGCCGGGGCGATATACTGCACCTGTTAAAATAACTCTGTTCGTGTATCTGGGTAATATCTTTTCAAAGAAAACAGAATCGGCATTATGGGGTAAATAGTAACTGAAATCAGAAGCGACAATATCTCTGATCTTTTTTTCCTTGTCACCAATGGTTACCACTTTGGCAATATCCTTTGTGGCACTGTCGCCAAAGCCGCCGCCATATTGGATCAGTTCAGTTAATGTTTCTTTGGGTAATAATTCATAGATCGCAGGGCGTTTTATTTCACCACTCAAATACACTCTTTTTTCATACACGGGAAAACGGATCACATCCTGATCTTCCAGTCTTATCTCTTTGCTTAAAACGCCTTTTTGCAGAAAAGAATAAAAATCCACTGTCTCCACCACTTTATTGTTGCGGATCAATTCTATTTTTCGCAGAGAACCGTTTTGTGCAGGTCCACCTGAGAGATACAGCACATTAAAAAGACTGGCAGCAGATGATACCAAGTAATTACCCGGCCTTTCGGCTTCACCTATCACGGCAATGCGGATCGACTTTACATTACTTAAACTCAGAAAGAGCGTTGTTTTACCTGAACTCAATGCAGGATATACATCCTTCATTTTATTCTTAATGCGCTGTGTTGCCTGCTCAATTGTTAAGCCATTTACATTCACCATTCCTGCATAAGGGATCTGAATATTTCCTTCGGGAGAAACTTTGGCATTTAGAGTGGTTTCATTCAATCCCGTTAAAGAGATATCCAGTTCATCATCGGCACCCAATACATAATTCTTTGGAGTGGTGATCCTGATATTGGGTTCAAAACTATTACCCGGATTGCTGAAGAAATCGAAACCATAATTTAGAGACTGTTTTTTTAGGGAAGGAACTTCGATCACCCAACTGCTGTCGCGAAGAAAGCCACTCGTATCCTTAATTAAATTCTGAGAAGTGAATTTGCTTTTTGAAGAACTCTGTACCTGTATCAATCGTTTTTTGAAGCCGTTTACTTCCGAAGGATTCAATCCTTTTCTCACAAGCATATTCATGGCATCTGTTTCCGACATGCCTGCTTTTTGAGCCTGTTGCCAGATCTGCATGATCTGCTGATCAGACATTTGTCCCACTTTCATGCCTGAAAAACCGCCTGTTTGCTGTGCGAAGGAATATTGCACTGAAAGTAGCAGGCTTGCACAAATTAGAAGGGCTATATTTTTTTTGAATAAGTTGAATTTCATTATCAGTGGATGATTATAACAAATATCGATTTTTTTTCCAGTATACTCCTAAGCTAAAGTTGCTAAGTTAATGATTGTCACCCTGAGTAAGCAATTTTTGTCCTGTAAAAGAGGTTAAAAATGATTCCCAATTCCTTTTGGTTTGGCATCATTGCTTTATAGCTGAAGTCACAGTAACAAAACAGCTTAATCAGGGAACTAACCCGAAAACGAGCTAAACAGACAGCATCCATTTCCCTTTTCCTTTAGGAGAAGGTGCCGAAGGCGGATGAGGCCGTTTTCGGTTGTCTTTTTTTGTTTCTTTTTTGTTTCTTTTTTGTCCGAAGGACTCCTTTGGAGGGCAAATAAAAAGAATGCAACATCAATTATCTTGCATTGATGTTGGAGTAACACCAACATCGGCTTAAAACTTTTCCCTCATGGCCGGGGGGCCGTCACCATAAAATTCACGCTGCATTTCTTCCTTTTAAAAAATTAGCTACGCATTTTTTCAATTCCGACAGCGTCGGAACCGGAACAAATGAGGCGATGAATTTTATGGTGGTTGTCAGCGTAACAGTTTGCAACAGCCTGCTATTTTATAACTCATTTAATTGTCGTTATCAAGGCCCTATCGCTGAAGTCACAGTAGCACAATAGCTAAATCAGGGAACCCCACCGAAAACGGGCTGTTATCGTTTTCGGTTGCCCTTTTTTGTTACTTTTTTGGGCAAGCAAAAAAGTAAATTGCTCTTTTTTCTTTAAAAATAATTCAGAGGTTTCAAAAATTAAAATGAATTGTTCTTATAAATTCACCCTTCGAGAGCCTCAGGGAGACATTACGAACATAGAGTGACATTTAACTAAGCGAAAGTTGTTCGTTGCGAAAACAAAAAAAAATATTAACAGGTAAAAGGTTGTTGCTGTGATTTTACGGCATTAAAAATCTGCTCATCAATCGAAACGTAGCCTCACAGGTCTGTGCCTACCAGTGGGGAGTGCATATTTTCAATTCCGACTTTGTCGGAACTGTATAAAAAAAGAGGTAGCTTCCCAATTTACTGGGACAAGAACTGGTGAAACTTGCGAAAGTTGTAGGTTAATATTAATCGAACTGAAAATTCAATTATTTCTCAATGGTTAAATACCTAATGAGTACATAAATAATATAGTTGTAAATTAATGAACAAAAACTACAGTCCATAACTAATGGAAACTCCTAGAGAGGGGCTTGTTGTTGTAAGACCACTCACTTTATTATTTTGGCTGATGCTGCTGACATAAGCAGACATATATAAATTATGCAGCCACTGGTAAGAAAAATGAAGATAGATCTCCTGTTGTGAGAACTGATAATCGAATAAGAATGGCGTTAAGTAAGAAGGGGTAATATAGCCCTGATTATATTGCTGGTCGATGGTGCCCGGACCACCTTTTCGGATATATTGATAGCGCAATAAACATTTTAGTTTAGCAACAGGCGTATAATTGGCTGAAAGGATGATACGGTCAAAATTATTGCCCATCCAGTCGCCGATATAATAGTTATGGTTTGTATAATTCTGGACTGGATTTAAATTGCGGTATACGAAGGGATTTACCCTGGTGTATTCGGCATTCAAACTTAGGTATGGGATGAATACATCGGCTACAGAAGCGCCGATAGTATAACCAAGCTGATTGCGGTTGGTGGATTTGTTGAACACTTCAGACACCCTTATTTCATCAATAAATAATGTGCCGTAGAGATGTGTGTTTTTGATCATATTCCGGGAACTGGCCTGAAAGAAGAACTGTCCGTTGCTTCCTGCATTGATATTATTATTGCTCGTTAGATTATCATAGATCTTAAAAAACATAACGGGTATCAGATAACCTACATTCAGTTGATCCGAATAAACGATCGATTCTCCCAGACTAAGGTCCAATGTTTTTATTGGTTTAAAAGTGATCGTATGGGCAGCCATAAATTTGGGAACATAGATCACCCGCTTACCACCATAGATCGTATTGCCATATCCGTAAGTACGACTCGAATCAACAATATCCGAACTTAACCAGGCATGTGTGTATTGAAATTTAAGCCATTTGAAAGGCTGATAATCTAATCTCAAATAAGGATAGGTTGGCGATTTATCAGACATGACGATCCTTCCGTTTAGTCCATAGCCCCATAATAAATAATCCTGTCCAAAGCCGATCGATCCGTTCTTCCACGAATACGTGATGCTGGCCCTGATCTCGCTATAATTTAAATGCCCGTGACTACCTGTATCAGACACAAAACCTGTTTGCGGTCCTTTGTAGGCAAAACTGTCTTTACCATGGCCATCTCTGTTTTCACTGATATCATTCCCCGAAAACTGAAATCCGATATGTTTGCCGATATAGCCCCATATATCGATACCGATACTTTGGTGCGTATAATTCTTAATGTTGTTGTAATTGCGTCCGCCCTGTAAAATAGGATCACCATTCAATAAAAAATCTTTGCTCCTGATATTAAATGCCCGCCATCTTTTGCCTTCGTCCTTTTTAAAGAATGAAGTTGTGGATGAGGATATGAAAGAAGTATCTAACTCATTAAAAAATTCCTGCAGATAGAACTGCAGTTCTTTTTTTTCAGTGGAAGACAGTTGATCGGGATGCAATGAAAGTTCCTGTAAACTTTTAGCGATGTATGATCTGCTAAGCGGTTTGATCACATCATCAAAATTGATCAACCCTTTTTGCGCCATGCGGGCTAAATAATCGTATACTTCATTACGGTAATTTTCCCAAACAACCTGACCTTCTGTCTTTGCGGAACTGCATAGAAAAAAGACAGATAGCAAACATGCCATTCTGATAATATGGATCTTTGCTTTAATAGGCATTTTGATCTCCTCTTATGATATTGATCACAGTTTGCAGGATGATCTGGTTGTCGAGCCAGAAGGTCCAACGATGAA
>Ga0316231_1004625_pt1 | contig 11302 bp, 4 predicted proteins | sample TBH18027metaG_FD_206002 | JGI IMG/M metagenome (GOLD analysis project Ga0316231, IMG submission 206002) | Freshwater microbial communities from Trout Bog Lake, Wisconsin, USA - TBH18027 | ecosystem: Environmental > Aquatic > Freshwater > Lake > Hypolimnion/Profundal zone | place: USA: Wisconsin...
GGATCCGCGATGGTTTTGGTGTTGTTGATCATCCATTCGTTGATGCGAATCGAGCCGGCTTGTTGCGGAATATTGTACACCTGAAACTCGTAGATCGCTGGCGAACTGAGCATATTGGTGACCAGCAAACGCTCCTTGGTGGAACCCACCATGGAGAAAGTATTGGTGGTGGGACTATTGGTCACCAAACCGCTGATCATGCCGCCGAGCGCATCGTCGCTCCAGGCACTACCGGTCCAGTGCTGCAAATGATACCCCAGGATGCGGGTGCTGAACTCGGAAAGCGTGGCGGTGTTGTAGTTGAGAGTTTGCGGGAAGTCGAGTTCGAGCCACTCATTGGCCAGCGGCGGATAACCCGCACTCCAATACGTGGAGAAGTTGCCGTCGTTGGCGAAACTTGGGACCGCCGCTGAATTAAAGTAACTGGAAGCGCTGGCCGTGGCGGTTGAGGCCAGATTCGGCTCGCCGCGATGCAATTGGCGGACGGTGAAGTTATCAAATTGCGGAAAGCACTGCCAACCGCACCCCACGCCGGCCAGTCCGCTGGAACAACTGGTGTCCGAGAGGTTCGCCACCCGCATGCCATCCACCCAGGCTTGAATCCAGCTTCCCTGCATCGTCAGCCGCAGCTTGTGCCAGACGCCGGCGGCAAAGGGCACCGAACCGGACACGATTACGCCATTGGCATTGAGCAGTTTCCAGACCCCGGGATTATTGTTCACTGTCAGCCAGTAGCCGGTGGGCGTCGCGCTCGACCAGGCGGGAACAGAACTGACGCGGCCCCAAAGATAGACCCATTCATTGGTGTTCAACTCCACGTCGGTGCTGACATCGTAATCACTCCAAGTGCTGTCACCGACCAGCGTGTAGGGGTAAAACTCGGAAGTCCATTCGATGCCCTGTTCGGGCAGCACCTGCGCCAGGCATTGGCCCTGGCCATCATTGCGATTCGTGACTTCGAAAGTGCCGGCTTGCGCTGAAAAGTAATGCGGGACGGCGCCCAGCGCATAACTCTCAAAATCCTCCTTGTATGGCAGCGGGAACGCGGCCGTCGCCGGTGGCGTGGTTGACCCTTTGGTCTGTCCAGTTGTCGTAGTCAAGGTGTAGATGGTGCTCGGTTGAAAGACGAATGTGAAGGCTCCATTCACCGGCGTCAAGGTGGCGACTTTAGTGAATTGCTCGTTCGAGGTTGTGCTCCAGACATACACTGGGCCGGTGGAGAGACCATTGGTAAGACGAATTGTCGCGGTTTGTGAAACGGTCGCATCGGATGTTTCCGCCACGATGGTCCAATCATAATTATTGGTGGACTTGAGGGATACCACGCTGCCCCCTTGGGGCAGCATGGCGGAAGCGCCGCCTTCAAGGTAGGTCCAGCCTGGCTGGGCAAATTGCGTGGTGTGCGCCGTCACCCAGATGCCGGGCAGAACCGTATAATTGCCAGACCAAGGCGTGTTGGCGCGCATCAGCCCCGTGCCAGCCGCGCCCAAGACATCGTAAAAGGAAGTCACCGGACACCAAATTTCCGTCTTGGTCAGACGGCGTTGGATATAATTGCGATTGTATCGAGCGGCCAGATTTGGTGCGTTCCACCAATCCCCAAATCCCGGGCCATCCTCGCTGGCCCACAAAGATTGACCGAGCGGCTGACCCGGTGCCTGACCCGCGGCCGGACTGTTGGTTGGGTAATGTCCGCCAACGGCATAGACGGCATTGGAAAGAGTGGCATCGGACAGGATATTATTGACGATGTTCCAAGTGCCATTCCACTCGTCCCCGGCAACAATCTTGACACTCTGCAACCCGTTCGTGTTGAGCGTGGCGCGCAGCAGCTTGATCCAAGTCGTGTTGTTGGCCGTTTCGTTGCGCACGCCAGTATAGTTAATGTTCAAGCCATAGACATTTTTTGCTCCGTTGAGGAAATTCGCGATGTAATTGGCCATGTCCTGCGAGTAATATGTGCCGCCCCCAATCCAAGCGGGCGCGCCCCAAGCGAGCGAATCCAGCAGGATGGATGGGTTCCGCTGCCGGGCCTGTTGCATCAGCCACCACTCGTAACCGCGCGAATAGTTGGTGTCCGTGACGGTGCGCTGATGCGTCGCCTCGCAACCGTCCGTGGAGTTCACCTCGCCGCCGATTTCGACCTTGAGATGCTGCAACGCCGCGCCGTAGTTGGGTTTGAAAAGGAAGTCGAGAATCTGGCTGCGTTGCGGCTCGGGATAGTCAATCAGCAGGCGGGAGGTTGCGCTGGCGCTGACCGCGCCGAGGCCCTCAAAAACACGACCCACATTGGTGGAATTCAAGGTGAGGGTCAACTGCGTGACGGAGAGGGCGGCATTGCTGCTCGTGGTTGAACCATAGGGACCGGTGGCCACCACGTAATAATTGCCTGCATTGGTGCTGGCCAGGTTGGTCAACGTGAGGCTCGCATTGGTGGCGCCGGACAGCAACGTGGACGGCGCTTTATACCATTGATAAAGCAGAGCCGACCCCGGTCCGGTGGTATTGGTCACCGCCCCTATCGCGCTGGCGGTGAAAGTGGCCGTTGAGTAATAGAAACCAGTGGTGTTTTGGGGTTGGAGCGTGAACTGTGGAATCGTGGGCGCCAATTGCACCCAGTCCAGGTGCAGCCAGCCATAAACCGAACTGGGCGATGCTTCATAAAGGGCAACCCCAATGCCGATGATATCCCCGACGTTGCCAGCAAACATGTTGGTGTTCAAGTTCAGACAGAATATGCGCCACGGCCCAGGCGTCATTGCTTGGTCCGCTGTGGGAAGGGTGAAATTCTGATTCGTTACGTTGGCCCATCCCAAAGTCGGATCCTGAAAAGACAGGTTAACCCCGGTCAAATCGGTTTGCCCGACGCGCAGCCGCGCGGTTAGGCTGTAAGCAATATTTGGCTGGTACACTGCCGTGGCGGCTTGCCAAACAGACACCCCATTCCACCAACCGATGGAGGCAATGGTGTTGGTTTCATTGTCCGGATTGGTGGTATTGAAGGTGTAGAAATAGCCACCATTTCCACTATCGTTGTTCCAACTAGTGCTCCCGCTGTCAAAGCCGCCGTTGGCAAGCAGGTTGTTTTGTTCAATGTTCGTTTGGCTGCGAATTTGCGGTGGAGCACATACCGCCAAAAGCAAGGCTAAAACCTGAATCACGCCACTCTGCCGAAAATGCCTTCGTTTCTCGAGCATTTTGAGCAGGTGCAGAATTTCTGGAGGCATGGATTCGAGTTTGCGTTGTCAACATTGTGCCACTGAATTTACCACGCCCTGCGGAGTGCCGCAAGTTTCTGGCAAAATTACGGAGGCCGGCTTCACGGCCGGCCTCCGTTGGTGCAGCTATTTATCTCATCAGTTTAATACTGGATCCGGTAGAACTGTCCCGGCCCGGTCATCGGCAGGTTGAACGGACTGGTGGCTCCCGGAACTGGCGCGTACGGTCCGGCGACATTGGTGGACGAAACCAGGGTGCCAATTGTCCAATTGATCTGATTGGCAGACCCGGACATGCTCATCGTGAACGGGAACGCGCCCAAGTTGAAGATGCCATACGTCAGGTCGAGGCCCCAAGTGGTAATGGGGGTGTCTGGCTCGTGAGGCCAGGCCACCAGTGACGAGTCATACATGGGATAGCGCGTGCTGCCATCGGTCACGCCCACATACACTGGATTCCATTCCGGAAAAAAGGCGTCCGGCCATAAATCCCAGTTGTTGTCCGAAGCGGCCAGCACGTAATTGGTGTTGGCCAGCAGTGTCAAGGGCGTGCTTAAGGCCACCCAGCGGAAACCATTGAAGAAGGGCGCATTCGTCAGCACCTGCACCTGCGTCAAGAGTGCGCCGGATCCGGGCGGACCTTGGTAAATGCCCACCCAGTGATTGGTCTCCAGTCCGGTGCCGGTGGAATCGAAATATCCCAAATGCGTCACCACTCGGTTCTTGTTGCCAGTCTGGAACCAAACCCCTTGAATTGGCTGATAGTTGTTCCGCAGGGTCCAGGTGCCGGTGGTATTGGTCGAAAAGAGCATCTGCGCCGATTGCGACGGATCCAGCACCGTTAATTCAACACTCGGGCTGTTGGTCTGGCCATCAGGGTTACTGGCCCGCAAAACATAATTCCCGGCATTCCCGGCTTCTGGGTCCGCGAAGTAAAGGCTGGCATTGGTCTGGCCGGCGAGCAGGACGTTGTTCTGATACCACTGATAAGTCAGCGGCAGACTCCCGTTGGCCGCACCCGTCAGGCTGGAGGGAACGCCGGCCCAGAAGGTGGCCGGTTGCGGCAGGGCGGTGAAGAACGGAGCAGCCGTCAGAATGGAAACCGTGGCGACCGCGCTGTTGGTATTGCCAGCGGTGTTTTGCACGTACACGTAATAATTTCCGCTGTTGGTGACCGAGGCGGACGCGACCGAATACGTCACGTTGGTGGCTCCCGGAATCGGAACGTTGTTTTTATACCATTGGAACGCCAGCGGTGGAGCGCCGGACGCCACCACCGTCAATTGGAACGGCTGACCAGTGTAATTGGTCAGGCCCGCCGGTGAAGTGACAATGCCCGCCGGGTCTCCCGTCGCCGCCGAATAAAGGGTGTTCACGTCCGTAGGCGACAGCACACGATTGAAAATAGTCGCCTCGTCAATGATGCCATTGAATCGGCGCGTGGAACTCCCAGTTCCACCGTCAGAATCCCAGCCAACCCAAGTGTTGCCCGTGAACGCGTTGATGCCTTCTGCCACGGTATCCACCGCGGTCTGCATGGACGTGCCGTCCTGCAAATACAGCGTGGCATTGGTTGGCGTGACGACCAAGGCTGTGAAACACCACTGATACTGCGGAACGACCAAGCCACTGTGGAATTGCCAGCGCCCGCCGGTGGCCCAGTCATAGGACAGAATGTTGTTTCCGTTTGCGTCGTTCTGCATCTGAAGGCCGGAGGCATTGCCGCCGCCGTTGCGCTCAAACACAATCCCGCTATAATTTGCCTGGGAGCCATAGCAATAAATCCAAGCCGTCATGGTGATCGTGTTGCCGGTGTTCGTGGCCAGGTTGAGCGGAGGAATGACCACATCGGTGTCAGCACCATCGAATTGCACCGCCGGGTTGGTGGCTTCAAAGTTGGGATAACTGGGCGGCAGGGGGCCGGTCGTGGCCACATAACCGCCTTCGGCAGTGCCGTCGGCCACCGCGCCCATGGTGCCTTCATTGAAGATCCAATTGGTGCTGTTAATGTCGTCGAAGCGCAGATAAACCTGCGGCTGCAGGTTGATCACGGCGGCTTCGTAGGTACCGGCAACCGGTGTCAGGACGGTTAACGTGGCGTTGATGGTCACATTTCCAAATTGGTTGGTGATGGTCACAAAATAGGTGCCGGCGCTCGTTGACGAAATGCCATTCAGTGTCAAAGTAGTATTCGTTGCCCCGGTAATGGGAGTGGAATTGGAAATCCATTGATAATGGAAGGGCGGGGTGCCGGAAACCGCGACGGAGAATTGCACGGTTTGGTGGGGGTATGCGTTTTCGGACTGCGGCGGGGCCACCACAATCGGCGGATTGGCCGGCAACACGTTCAGCGTGGCATTGCTGCTCTGGTTCGAGCCAAATGGGCCGGTTGCCACCACGTAGTAATTGCCCCCGTTGGTGGCGTTCAACGTCGCGAAAGTCAGGATGGCGTTCGTGGCATTGGCCAGCAACGTGGCGGGTGACTTGTACCACTGATACGTAATCACCGAGCCGGGACCGCTGGAATTGGTAACCGCGCCAAAGGCGGCGTTGGTGAAGGCGGCTGAGGCCCCGGCGTAGTTGGTGGCATTTTGAGGTTGAGTCGTGAACTGTGGAAGAGCAGGCGCAAGCTGCAGCCAATCCACCCACAGCCAGCCATATTGGGAGGTGGGTGTTTCGTCGAGTCTTCCACCAACGGCGAAGACATCACCCACCTGTCCGCTCAGCGTGTTGGAAGAAATATACTCGCTGAAAACCCGCCAGGTGGTTGTCTGATCCGGAAACGTAAAACTGAGGTTCGAGAGCGTGGTCCAGCCGGTGGTCACATCTTGCAGTTGCAGTTGGACGCCCGTCAGCGGACTGGAACCAACCGCCGCGCGAATGGTCAGCACATAATCCAGACCAGGTTGAATGGTTGCCCCCGTATTTTGCCAAAAACTGCAACCATCCCACCATCCCAAGGACATAATATTCTCTGAGCCATCACTGTAAAAGTAAGCGCCGCCACCCTGGGTTGACCAATCCGCGCTCCCGCTATCAAAGCCGCTGTTCTGGATGAGGTTGTTCTGCGTGATTGTGGTTTGCGCCTGAACTGGGCGGGCAAAACAAAGGCCCGCCAAGAGGATGAGGCAGCCAGCCTTGAGCCAGGCCGGCGAGGTTCTGTCCGCCACAGACGACGGTCTGGACTGACACTGGATGCTGGCTCGGCTGGCAAGCCGGTTGCGTTCCGTGATAGATATGGATGTTCTCATAGTTTGTTTTCTTGTTTATGTTTTCTTGGTTACGTCCGTCAAGTTCAGCAATGCCGGATTCATGGGAGCCCCGGTCGTTTGCCAGGCGCGGCCCAATTCTGGCACCAAGTCAAGGTCCAGAGTTGTTCCAGCGGCACGGTGGCCGCATGGCCGTCGGCAAAAACCATTTGCGTGGCCCCCGGCAAGCGGCTGGAAATCGCGAAGGCCGCCGGCACATTGTTGGGCCGGGAGCCGTGGCGCGGAATGGTCATGCGTTGCATGCCATACAGGGTGTAAATCGCGCTGCCGCCGCCGTCGTAGAGATCCGTGGCCGGTGGATCATTTTCGGTTGGCCAGGTGTCCTCCCAGAAGGAATCGCCAAACACCGGGGTGGTGGCCGGATATTGGATGCTGCTCTCTCTGCCGAATGACCGGGCGAGGGTACTGGCGGAAGGCCAGCCAGCAGACCCCGCCGGCACATCGCCCGAATACAGGAAACCGTTGTAAGCGTAACCGCCATTGTAGCATTGGACGGGCGTGCCGGCGATATTGAAGTTGCGCCAGTCGTACCAGTTCTGATCCACGTTGCCCGTAGCGCAGGAACCGGAGACCGGATTGTTGAAGTTCAGCGAGGAGGGACAAGGCAGAATGTTCAGGTTTTTCAGCGAATAGTTCACCAGTTGAAAAAGCCAGGGGGTGCTGTAGTCAAAACATTTTCCGCCAGAATCCGTGAGATACAGGATGTTGGCCAGTCCCAATTGCTTGATGTTATTGATACAGGAAATGTCCTTGGCCTTGCGCTTGGCGCGGGCCAGGGCCGGCAACAGCAGGGCGGCCAGAATCGCGATGATGGCAATGACCACCAACAGTTCAATGAGCGTAAAAGCTCCGGCCGGGCGGCAGGTTCTCGTGTGCTTGTTCATTGATATGCGGATACGAGGACACTATCATGCATCCAGAAAGAAACCATACGCAGAAACATGTGTATCCACGCCGCGAAGATTTGAAGATCCAGCTTTGAAAACCCCCGCTGGTGCGGTAGGTTTTCCGCCTATGGCCCTGAAGATTCCACGGCGCGCCGCACGGGTGGTCCGCGACGGTTTGCGCCTTATCCTTCGCACTGCCATGGTTGCGGGCCTGCTCCAGGTCCAGTTTGACGCCCTTTCGGCCGGGGCCGCTACGAGCGGGGATCAGCCGTTGACACCCCCGGCGGCCGGCACCGTCAACCGACTGGCGCAAGTGCGACAATTGGTCCTCATGCCCACCGCCACCAACGAGATGGTGGACCTGGAAGCCACCGTGGCAGGCATATTCCCGGAATTCTCGCTGGTGGTTTTGCACGACGACACTGGCAACGCCGGCATCACGCTGGATTTGGATCGTTTTTCGCGGTTAAAAACGCGGCAGCGCATCCGCCTCCAAGGACTGGCGCATGTTAGAAACGGCGAGGCCTCATTGCTGCCGCTGAAGTTGATTGACAACGACGGCCTGCACGGCGCGCAAGAAACCAGCGGCCGGCTGTATTTGTCCGAGGGGATGCACCCATTTTGGTTGGGCTACTTTCAATTCGTCAGGGAGCAAGTATTGAAAGTCGAATATGAAGGCCCCGATATCCGCCGGTGCATCCTGCCACGCGAGGCGCTTTTTCATGCCGCCAATTCCGCGACCGAGGAAACGCGGTGCGAACCCGGGTTGAATTTCGATTGCTATGAAGGCTTTTGGGATGGGGTGCCGGATTTTCGACAATTGGAACCCATCAAATCGGGCATCACCGGGGATATCAGTCTGGAGGCACGCCGCAGAGACGACTATTTCGCGCTTCGTTTTGCCGGACTGCTCGAAATCAAAAAGCCGGGGGATTACATCTTTCATCTTACTTCCGACGACGGCAGCCAATTGTTTCTGCAGGAAATCCCAACTTCCGTGAAAATTTTATCTGACCATGACTCGGGACAAACAAACGTGGCACAACCCTTGGATATGGGCCAACTGCTAACCAAAGACAAAGATTACTTGTGGTCGGCGGTCGAGGGAACGGTGACTTTTATCGGTCGCACGGCCAAAGGCTGGAATTTGGAAATCAGTTCCGGCGGCGGCCTAATGAATGTGTACTGCAACCAGGCCGCCAGCCTGCCGGCTGGGCTGGTCAATGATTGCCGGATTCGCGCGACGGGTTATTGTCAGGGGGTGGTCAACGAACAAGGTCAACTGGTTCCGGGAAGATTGTTGGTTCCAACCACCAATGATATTTCGTTGCTGGCTCCTGAATCAGACCAGAAGGCAACGAACCAAGGCGCCGCCGAACCGCTCCCCGTTCTGACCACCGCCGAACAAATCCGGCATTTGAAACCAGAAGAGGCGGCGCGCGCCTTCCCGGTGCGGCTGCGCGGAATCATCACCGCCCGCAAAGTCATCCCTGAAGGCATTATCCAAGATCGCGCCGCGGCCGTTTATGTGCGCTTTCAATTGCCGGAGAACCGTCAACCCGCGGTCGGGAATTACTGCGAACTGGGCGGCGTGACGGCGCCGGGCGGTTTTGCCGCGCTGGTGATTGCCAGCCAGGCAACCGATCTCGGGCCCGGAAAATATCCCTCGCCACTGCATCCCGACTACGCTCAGTTGCTCGACGGCAGCATGGATTGTCAATGGGTGGAGGTGCAGGGCCTGGTCCGCCAAGTGGAGCCGCAGGAACATAAAGTACATTTGGTCGTCAAAGGGGGTGAGCTGCAGGCCCTGATCCAAGTCAACGCGAACCTGAATTGTATTGAGAGCCTGTCGAATGCCTTTGTGCGGATTCGCGGCTGCGTCATTCCTGGAAGAAACGAGTCCGGCCACAAGACCAAGGAGGTTTACCTTTTCGTGCCTGCGCTTTCCTGCCTGGCCGTGGATCAAGCGGCGGCCGCCGATCCGTTCCAAGCGCCCTTGAAACAAGTTTCCGAATTGTCCCTGTTCGACCCCAACCCAAACTATTACCAAATGACCCGGGTGCGTGGCCAGGCTCTGCTGGTGGCAGACAAGCTGGTGTATTTCACCGATGGCGCCAGTAACCTGCGCATCATCCCCAAAGATCCAGCCCAAGTTGCCGCCGGTGATCTGGTGGAAGCCGTTGGTTTGCCCGAAGCGGGCGCTTTTTCGCCGTTGCTCATAGAAGCGATGATTCGCAAGACTGGTCATGCCAATCTGCCGGCGCCGCCGCTGGCAAGTTTTGAGCAGATCTCCCAGCCCGATTACGACGCCCACTGGGTGCGGATAGAAGGGCGGCTGATTGAAATCCGAACCGAAATGAACCGGGTCGTGCTGCAGTTGCAGTCTGGTTTGCGCAACCTGCGGGCTGTTGGCCCGGCCAACCGCTTGAGCGCGGTGATCCCAACGCCGGGCAGCCGATTGTCACTGTGTGGGGTCGTGGTGCAAACGCAGGAAGGCCAGGTTGGAAACGCCGGAGTCGCCGAACTTCAGTTGAATTCGCCAGCCGACATCATCTGCCTGCAACTTCCCCCCTTCTGGACGCCCCAGCGTACTTTGTTGATGATCGCGGTATTGATTACAGTGGTCCTGTTGGCGGGTTTGTGGATTTACCTGTTGCGAAGGACGGTGGCCAAACGCACCCAGGCATTGCGTCTGGAAATGGATGAGCGGGAGGCTGCCGAGGAAAAAGTGAGGGCATTGCAAACCGAAAACGCCTTGGAAGCGCAGCGAGCGCGCATTGCCCGCAACATTCACGACGACCTGGGGGCGCGCGCCACCAAACTCAGCCTGCTGGCCAGCCAGCATCCGGGTTCAGAAATTGATCTGCAAGCGCAGCTGAACGAGATTTCCCTCACCTCCAGACAGATGATCGAGGCGCTGGACGAGACCGTCTGGACCATCAATCCAGTCAATGACACATTGCCCCGGCTGGCCAATTACATCACCCACTTCGCCGAAGATTTTTTTCGCGGCACGGGCATCTTCTGCCAGATGGAAATTCCGGTTGGGCTGCCGGATTTACCGCTGACCGCTGAATTCCGCTTCAACCTGTTTCTGGTTGTCAAAGAGGCACTGAACAATGCATTGAAGCATTCCGGCGGCCGGACTGTGCTCCTGAAGATTTTGCTCAAGCCCGGCCAGTTGGAGCTGACTGTCCGGGATGACGGACGGGGATTTGCGTCCAATGCCGCGGAGCCGGGCAACGGACTAAAAAACCTGCGGAATCGGGTCCAGAGCCTGGGCGGACAGATTACCATTGAATCAGCCCCCGGGGCGGGCACGGAAATTCACACCTGCCTGCCGCTGCGAGCCCCGGAAAACCAGTCAGACCTCTAAAACCACACAGATTCAACATGTCCAACACAAACACCCACAGCAACCAGCCGGTCAAGAGCGACAGCATCACCGTCAGTATTGTTGAGGATGACGACTGGCTGCGCAAAGACTTGGTGAAAAAGATTTCCGGCGCCGATGGATTTCGCTGTCTGAGCAGTTATGGCAACGCGGAAGAGGCACTAAAAAGACTGCCGAAAGAATCTCCGGATGTCGTGATCATGGACATCAATCTGCCCGGACTGAATGGCATTGAGTGTGTGCGCCGACTGAGGGAATCCGTTCCGGAAATGCGCATTCTGATGCTGACGGTTTATGAAGAGAGCGATCTGATATTTGGGGCTCTCCGAGCCGGTGCCAGCGGCTATTTGCTGAAACGGAGTATCCCCACTGAACTGATGGAGGCAATTATCTACGCCCACTGTGGCGGAACCCCGATGACTTCATCCATCGCCCGCCAAGTGGTGGACTTCTTTGCCCAACCATCAGCTGGCAAACCAGAGATGGAAGGTTCTGTGGCGTAGTTCGTTATGTGGCGTAAGCGATTGATGGTGC
>Ga0316231_1004629_pt1 | contig 11296 bp, 8 predicted proteins | sample TBH18027metaG_FD_206002 | JGI IMG/M metagenome (GOLD analysis project Ga0316231, IMG submission 206002) | Freshwater microbial communities from Trout Bog Lake, Wisconsin, USA - TBH18027 | ecosystem: Environmental > Aquatic > Freshwater > Lake > Hypolimnion/Profundal zone | place: USA: Wisconsin...
CAGGTCCCGGGCCGCGCGCAGCATGCATGCCGCCAGGCGCGCGGTGGGCCCGCGCAGGGCCGGCGGCAGGTAGCTCTTGGAGGCCACCTGCAGCGGCAGGTCCTCGTGGATGTCGTAGAGGGTGTAGGTCCCCGGCCGGAGGATGCCCAGCCACGCCATGGCCGGCACCAGTTCCGGATCGTGGAAGTGGACCACCCGGAACGGGCCGTGCCGGAGCACCTCCCGCCAGACCCCCAGGGCCAGGCGGATCCGCCCCGCCCGCCCCGCCGGCGGCGGCAGCGGGTGGACCACCAGGGCGGGATCGGCGCTCCATCCGGACCGGGCCGGCGGCCCGGCCAGGGGCACGAAGACGTGCGTCTCCAGCCCCCATTCCAGGCAGGCCGCGAGCTCCCGCTCGAACACGCGGGGATCGCCCCAGGCGTGGGCGGTGGTGACCACCGCCATCCGGGCCGGGCCGCTCACGGCGCCGCCGCCAGGGCCGAGCCCAGGAACATGAACAGCGGCCGGTTGTCGTTCAGGTCGCCGCTGACCATGGCGTTGATCAGATAGAAGACCATGCCCGCGAACACCAGCCGGCCCCCGGGCAGCCAGGTCCGGGACCACCCGGCCGCCAGCGCCGCCAGCAGCACCAGGAGCGTCACGGCGCCGCAGGCCCAGCCCGACTCCAGGGTGACCTCGGCCAGGAGGTTGTGCGGATACTGCCGCCCCACCCCCCGCTCCGGGTCCACCCAGGTGGCGAAGCCGCCCCAGCCGACGCCCCAGGGGGCGTCCGGCATCAGGTTCCAGGCGTCGCGCAGGGCGTTCGCCCGGTAGTCCTCCGAGGCCCCGTACTGGCCGCTGAAGAAGGCCTCCACCCGGGCCAGGGAGCCCCTGGGCGCCAGCGAGAGGCTGGGCCCCAGCACCGCGAGGAACAGGCCTCCGGCCACCGCCAGCCGGGCCAGGCCGCGGCCCGGCCGGGCCCGCCCGGCCCCGAACAGGAGCGCCAGCGCGGCCAGGGCGGCCAGGATGGGGCCCCGGGAGCCCGAGAAGGCCGCCGCGATCCCGGCCAGCGCCATGATTCCGAAGCTGAGCCCCGGCAGGGGGGCCTCGCCCGCCAGGACGATGGCGGCGTAGGTGAACAGCAGCCCGGCGGCCCGGCCCAGGGCGATGGTGCCGGACCCGAAGGCCTGCATCCGCTGGGCCTCCTGGCCGCCCCCCAGCAGGCCGCCCAGGGTGATGGCCAGGCAGAAGCAGGCCAGGGCGTTCATGGCCCTGACCCGGTCGCCGTCGTCGTCGAACAGCAACAGCGGGGCCAGGGCGGAGAGCAGGGTGAAGGTGAAGATGGTGGCGACCTTCTGGAAGGCATACGCGGAGGGCGCGGTCCGCCACAGCCCTGGCACGAAGCTGAGGAACCAGACGCCAAGCAGGGCCGGGCCGCCAGGGGAGGCCAGCCTCGCCCCGCGCAGGAAGCGCACGGCCAGGACCCCGGTCAGCAGCGCGCCGGTGAGCAGGGTCAGGTCCACCGGGAGCCAGGCCAGCCGGGGATCGGCCTTCAGATCGCCGGCGAACAGGAAGGCCGCCAGGGCCAGGAAGCGCGGCCGGGTGGCGAAGGTGCGCAGCCAGGCCGCGAGCCTGGCCCGGAAGCGGCGGAGCAGGCTCATGGCGCGGCCCTCCGCGCCGGGCGGTGCCGGCGGATGGCGTACCAGGTGATCAGGCCGTAGATGACGTAGGCCAGGGTGCCGGTGGCGCCGAACAGGAACAGGGCCGGCCGGGGCTGCCAGCGCAGCAGGTAGGCGATCAGGATGCCGCTCAGCAGCAGGCCGGTGCGGACCATCTCCCGGTACAGCGCCAGGTCCTGGCGCTCCAGCACCACCAGGGTGCTGTCGGCGCAGGAGGCGGTGAACTGGGCCAGCGCCATGGGCGCGAGGGCCACCACGAAGATGCCCGCCTCCCGCCAGTTCCGCCCGAAGATCAGCGGGAACAGGAACCGCCCCGCGGCCATGGCGGCCAGCATGATCGGCAGGCCCAGGAGGAACATGCGCCGGATGGTGCCGCGGAACAGCGCCATCAGGCCGCCGGCGTCCCGGTTCATGGTGGCCGCCACCTCGCCGAAATAGACCTGGGCCACCGATTCGCCGATGACCGAGCTGGGCAGGGCGAACACCCGCTGGGCCAGGGCGAAGCAGCCCGCCACGGCCGGCCCGAAGTAGACCGCCAGCAGCAGGGCGGGCACGCGCAGGTTGAAGGTGTTCATCAGCGCGGTGCCGCTGGCGAGGACCGGGAACCGGCGGAAGCGCGCCATGGCCCGCCACATGCCGGCCCAGCGCACCCGCCTCAGCCGGGCCCAGTCGCTGCGCCAGTCCAGCGTGGCCAGGGCGAGGCTGCCGTTGGAGCGGCCCACCGCGTGCCCCAGGAGCAGGCCGAAGGGCCCCTTGACCGCCGCCCCCACCCCCACCTGCAGCACCAGCTGGGTCACGCTCTGGGTCACCCGGGTGCGGGCGATGCGGGCGTAGGCGCCCTTGCGGATGGCCCAGCAGTTGAACACCTGGTAGGAGCCCACGCCGAGGATGGCCAGCGGCACCAGCCACAGGTACGGCCCCAGCGCGGGCACCCCCAGCCAGGCCAGGACCCGGCTGCGCAGGGCGAACAGCAGCAGCGAGCTGAGGCCGGTGGTGGCCCCCACCAGGAGCAGGCAGGCCGCCAGCAGGTCCGCCGCCTCGCCGTCGTCCACCGGGATGGGCAGGGCGTACTCGTAGCGCAGGGAGGCCAGGATGACCATCATGGCCAGCAGGGAGACGTACACCACCATGACGCCGAAATCGGACGGCGTGTAGAGCCGGGTCAGCACCGGCGAGGCCAGCACCAGGAGGCCCTGGGCCACGGCCGTGCCGCCGGCCACCTGCAGCACCTTCAGGCGGAAGCCCTGGACCCGGAACGGCGGCCTCATCCGCGCTCCGCCTCGGCCAGCAGGGCCCGGACCACGGCCGCCTGGTCCGCTTCCTCCAGTTCCGGCCAGATGGGCAGGCTGACCACCTCCCGGCTGAGCCGCTCCGCCACCGGGCAGCTCACGTGGGCGTGGCTGTGCTGGTAGACCTTGAGCCGGTGGCAGGGGACCGGGTAGTAGACCATGGTCTCCACCCCCCCCCGGTCCAGCCGCTCGCGCAGCCGGTCCCGGTCGCAGCCGCGCACCCGCACGGTGTACTGGTGGAAGACGTGGCCCTCGGCGACCGCGGGCGGCGTGATCCGGGCGTGGCCCGCCAGCAGCCGGCCGTAGCCTTCCGCCACCCGCCTGCGGCCGGCGTTCCAGGCCTCCAGGTGGGGCAGCTTGACCCGCAGGAGCGCGGCCTGGAGCTCGTCCAGGCGCGAGTTGCAGCCCACCATGTCGTTGTGGTACTTCTTCCGGCTGCCGTGCACCCGCAGGGCCCGGGCCAGCTCGGCCACTCCGTCGTCGTCGGTGACCAGCAGCCCGCCGTCGCCGCAGGCGCCCAGGTTCTTGGACGGGAAGAAGCTGAAGCAGCCGGCCTGGCCCAGGGTGCCGGTCTGCCGCCCCCGGTGGCGCGCCCCGAAGCTCTGGGCGCAGTCCTCGATCACCTTGAGCCCGCGGCTCCGGGCCAGGTCCAGCAGCTCGTCCATGGCGCAGGGCCGGCCGAACAGGTGCACCGGGAGGAGGGCCCGGGTGCGCGGCGTGACGGCCCGCGCGGCCTGGGCCGGGTCGAGGTTCATGCTGGCCTCCTCCACGTCCGCGAACACCGGGACGGCGCCCACCTGGCTGATGGCCTCGGCGGTGGCGAAGAAGGTGAACGGGGAGGTGACGACCTCGTCCCCCGGCCCGATGCCCAGGGCCCGGAGCGCCAGGACCAGGGCGTCGGTGCCGGAGTTGCAGCCCACCGCGTGGCGGGCGCCCAGGTAGCGGGCGGCCTCCTGCTCGAAGGCCAGCACCTCGGGGCCGAGGATGTAGCGGGTGGAGCGCAGGGTCCGCTGGACGGCCTGGTCGAGGTCCGGCCACAGGGCCTCCAGCTGCGGGGCGAGGTCGAGCACGGGAATGCGGGTGCGGGCTTCCATTCAGCCCTCCTTGACCACGAGGCCGTCCGCCGCGCGGAGGTAGACCTGGCCGTAGCTGGTGACGGCCCGGCCGCCCGGGCCGAACCTCAGCCGCTCGCCCCGCTCGCACATGTGGCCGATGATCCGCGCGGGCACCCCGGCCACCATGGCGTAGGCCGGCACGTCCCGGATCACCACCGAGCCGGCCGCCACGAAGGCGCACTCGTGCAGGGTGACGCCGCAGACGATGGTGGCGTTGGCGCCGATGCTGGCGCCGCGCTTGACCCGGGTCTCGAGGTAGTCGTCGGAGCGGTTGCGCGGGAACAGGCAGCGGGGGGTCTGCACGTTGGTGAACACCATGCTCGGGCCGCAGAACACGTAGTCCTCCAGCACCACCCCTTCGTACAGGGACACGTTGTTCTGGATCTTGCAGAAGTCGCCGACGCTGACCCCGTCGGCCACCATGACGTTCTGGCCGAGGATGCAGCCGCGGCCGACGACGGCCCGGGGATAGACGTGGGAGAAGTGCCAGATCTTCGTGTTCTCGCCGATCCTGGCGCCTTCGTCCACCACCGCGGTGGGGTGGGCGAAGTGGGTCCCGGGGGTTGCCGTGAGCGTGGTCATGCCGTCTCCTTTGCGGTTTGAGTCAAGAACTGCCTGAGCTGGGCGTCCGCCTCCTCAAGCACCCGGACCACCTCGACCCCGCTGCGGCCGTCGCACAGCGGCGCGGCGTCCGAGGCCAGGCAGTCCAGGAAATGCTGGTCCTCCAGGCGCAGGGGTTCGCCCTGGCCCTCGAAGATCCGTTCCGAGCCTTCGTCCACCGGCGCAAGCCCGGCGGGCGGGTCGCCCCCCTTCAGGCGCTTGCGGTGCAGGGTGAGGCTCTGGTCGTATTCGTTGTAGGCGATCATGCCCTCGTCGCCCAGCACCCGGAGCCCCCTGCGCTTGCCGGGCCAGTACCAGGCGGAGTGGATGTGGGCGGAGCGCCCGCCGGAAAAGCCCAGCTCCAGGTGGATGTCGTCGTGGATCCCCGGCTGCAGGAAGGCCGCCCCGCAGGCGCGCACCGCCCGGGGCCCGCCGCCCATGAGCCGGCACAGCACCGCCACGTCGTGGGGGGCCAGGCTCCAGAGCACGTTCTCGGTGTTGCGCACCCGCCCGTGGTTGAGCCGCTCCTGGTGGATCCGCAGCACCCGGCCGACGGCGCCGGCCTCCAGCAGGCGCCCGAGCTCCTGGACCGCCGGCTGGAACAGCAGCAGATGCCCCACCATGAGCGGCCGGCCCGCGGCGTCGGCCGCCGCCACCAGGTCCCGGGCCTCCCGCACGCCCAGGGTCATCGGCTTCTCCACCAGCACCCCCTTCCCCGCCGCCAGGGCCCTGGCGGCCAGGGCGGCGTGGGAGGGCGCCGGGGTCGCCACCACGATCCCGTCGGCGTGGGCGAAGGCCTGCTCCATGGAGCTCCACACCCGCACCCCGGGATAGTCCGCCAGGACCCGCTCGCGCAGGGCCGGCATCACCTCCACCACCCCGGCCAGGGCGCCCAGCTCGTGGAAGGTGCGCACGTGGTTGCGCCCCCAGGCCCCGCAGCCCACCACCGCCACCCGCGGGCTCACAGGAGCACCACCTTGGCGCGGTCGCAGGGCACCCCCCGGGTGGCGAACCGGGTGTCCAGCGCCAGCCGCGCGTGCCGGGCCACGAAGGCGTAGTCCACCGCCGAGTGGTCGGTGAGGATCAGCACCAGGTCGGTGTCCCTCAGGCGCCCGGCGGTGAGCGGCACGCTCTCCAGGTCGTGCCCGTACTCGGCGAAGCGCGGCACCAGGGGGTCGTGGTAGGCCACCGCCGCGCCCCGCAGCGCCAGCAGGTGCAGCACCTCGGCCGCCGGGCTCTCCCGGGCGTCGGCCACATCCTTCTTGTAGGCGACCCCCAGCACCAGCACCCTGGCGCAGCGCAGCCCCAGCCCGTGGTCGCTGAGCAGGCGCATGGCCTTCTCCATGACGAATTCCGGCATGCGCCGGTTGATCTCGCCGGCCAGGGCGATGAACCGGGTGTTGAAGTTGAACTCCCGGGCCTTCCACTCCAGGTAGTGCGGGTCCAGGGGGATGCAGTGGCCGCCCACCCCCGGGCCCGGGTAGAAGGAGAGGATCCCGAACGGCTTGGTGCCGGCCGCGTCCAGCACCTCCCAGACGTCCAGCCCCATGCGGTCGCAGAGCATGGCCAGTTCGTTCACCAGGGCGATGTTCACGGCGCGGAAGGTGTTCTCGAACACCTTGACCATCTCCGCCGCCTGGGAGGAGCTCACCGGGACCACGTGCAGGATGGTCTGCCGGTAGAAGGCGAGCGCCACCTCCCGGCTCACGCCGTTCCCGGCCCCCACCACCTTGTTGGTGTTGCGGGTGCTGTAGCGCTTGTTGCCCGGGTCCACCCGCTCGGGGCTGAAGGCCAGCCAGAAGTCGCGGCCCTCCACGAGCCCCGAGGCCTCGAGCGCGGGCTTCATCACCTCCTCGGTGGTGCCGGGGTAGGTGGTGCTCTCCAGGCTGATGAGCTGGCCGGGGCGCAGGCGCCGGGCCAGTTCCGCGGTGACCGCCTCGATGAACCGCAGGTCTGGGGTCAGGTTGCGGGTGAGCGGGGTGGGCACGCACACCACCACCACGTCCATGTCGGCGATCCGGTCCCAGTCCCCGGTGGCGGCCAGCAGGCCCTTGCCCAGCACCAGCTCGCGCAGCTCCTGGTCGCGCACGTCGCCGATGTAGTTCTCGCCGGCGTTCACCCGGTCGACCCGGTCCCGGCTCCGGTCGAAGCCCAGCACCCGGAAGCCGACCTTGGCCTTCTCCACGGCGAACGGCAGGCCCACGTAGCCCAGGCCCACCACGCCCACCCGGGCGGTGCGGTCCTTGAATTTCTCGATCAGTCCGGCGGCGGGCGAGGCCACCGCGCCGGTGTCAGTCTGGATGCTCATGCGTCATGCTCCTTGGCTAGGATTCGTTGAGTGATGGCGGCGCGGTTCCGGCGGACCCAGCTGCCGGCGCCGGCCGCCGCGGCGGCGGCGAAGACGATCAGGGCCCGTGCGGGCCGGCTCTTCTCCAGCGGGAGGCTGCCCGGGTCCATGAGCAGCAGGGTCTGGGTGTCGTTCTGGGCCTCCAGCAGGGCCTGCTCGTGGTTGAGGGTCAGGTTCATCACCACCTGTCTCCAGAGGTTCAGCTCCTCCCTCAGCTGGGATCCGCGGAAGCGCACGTTGGGCGCCGGGCTGGCCTCCCAGTTGCGGTTGGCGTCCTGGAACTGCTCGAACCGCCGCCCCAGTTCCCGGTACCGGGCCTGCACCTCCTCCAGCCGGCTCTGGGTGAAGCGCGCCTTGCTCTGGCCGGCGGTCTGTCCCAGCTCCACCAGGAAGTCCCTCAGGCTCCCGGCGGCCCCGCGCACCACCTGCAGGGACAGCTCGGGCGAGGCGGTCTCGGCGCTGAGGGTCAGCAGCCCGGACTTGGGGTCCCGCTGGACGGTCAGGAGCCTGCGCAGCGGCCCCAGGGCGCGGTCCACGTCGGGCGCGCCCAGGTAGTCCAGCAGGGTGCCCCGGGCCCGGCGGCGCCGGGCGAAGCGCCAGGGGCGGTAGCCGTAGTCGTAGCTGGCCAGCAGCAGCTGCTCGGCCATGCGCCGGCTCCTGAGGATGTCGGCGTAGATGACCGTGGGCCCGTCCTCCCTGGGGGAGGGGGTCTCGGGCGGGGCGGTGGGGGCCCAGACCCCGGTGCGCTGGGCCCCGCCGCCGGGGTGGCCCGTGTCCGAGAGGATCCTGGCCTCCGAGCGGTACTGGTCGGGCAGCAGCACGGTCACCGCCGCCGCGGCCAGGCCGGCCAGGCAGGCGTGGCGCAGCGGGCGGCGCAGGCCCTCCCTGGGGGCCACGCGGGCGATCATGGACTGGATGGACATGCGGGCGACCTCCTCAGCCGGTGACGCTCAGCGGCCCTTCCTGGGCGGCGCGGGGGCGGGGGACCGGCTCCTCCTGGAGGTAGCGGCCCAGGCCGGAGGGCGAAGGGCGGTAGACCGGCACCAGCTTCATGAACCAGCGGAGGATCTCCCGCTGGCGCAGGCCCTCGGGCAGCCCCGGCGCCGCCCGCAGAGCGGCGAGGCCCTGCTCCAGCAGCGCGGGGTCCCGGGGATCCTGGGCCGCCTCGAAGATCTTGGGGTGGACGTGGGCCTCGCGGTCCTCCAGTTCGGAGAACAGCTCCTCGAAGAACTTCTCCCCGGGCCGGGCGCCGGTGAACTGGATGTCGATGTCCACCCCCGGCGAGAGCCCGGAGAGCCGGGCCATGTCCCTGGCCAGGTCGACGATGTGGACGGGCTCGCCCATGTCCAGCGCGAACACCCGGCCGGTGCCGCCCAGGATGCCGGCCTGGAGCACCAGCTGCCCGGCCTCGGGGATGGTCATGAAGTAGCGCACCATGTCCGGGTGGGTGACGGTGATGGGGCCGCCCCGGCGGATCTGGTCGCGGAACAGGGGGATCACGCTGCCCCTGCTGCCCAGCACGTTGCCGAAGCGCACGCTCACGTAGCGGGACCCCCTGGGGGCCCGGCCCGCGGCCTGGATCACCAGGTGCTCGCCGATGCGCTTGGTCACGCCCAGGACGTTCACCGGGTTCACCGCCTTGTCGGTGGAGACGTTCACCAGGATCCGGGTGGCCGCCGCCAGGGCCGCCTTGAGCACGTTGCGGGTGCCGAAGATGTTGTTCTCGATGCCCTCCTCGGGGTTCTGCTCCAGGTAGGGGACGTGCTTGTGCGCGGCGGCGTGGAACACCACCTGCGGCCGCCAGGCGTCGAACACCTGTTGCAGCCGGCCCCGGTTGCGGATGTCGCAGAGCGCCACCGCCAAGGCCTGCTTGGGGAAGAGCCGGCGCAGGTCCCGCTCGATCTCCCACAGGCTGTTCTCGCCCCGCCCCAGCAGCACCAGGCAGTCCGGGCGGAAGGCCGCCACCCGCCGGCACAGCTCGCTGCCGATGGAGCCGCCCGCGCCGGTGACGAGCGCCACCGAACCCTCCAGGGCGTGGCGGATCGCGCCGGTGTCCAGGTCCACCGGCTCGCGCCGGAGCAGGTCCTCGATGGCGATGTCGCGCACCTCCGGCTTCCACGGGTGGTCCCCCACCAGTTCGAGGATCCCCGGGACGGTCTTGACCCGGATGCCTTCGGCCTGGAGCTGCAGGCTCAGCTCCCGGATGCGGGCGCCGGGGGCGCCGGCCATGCCCAGGATCACCAGGGAGGCCTTCTGCTCGCGGACGAAGGCCAGCAGCAGCCGGGTGGGGCCCAGCACGGGGATCCCCTCGATCCGCACGCCCTGCTTCTCCAGGGCGTCGTCCACGAAGCCCAGCACGCGGTAGTTCAGCCGGGGATGCTCCCGCAGCTCCTGGCAGAGCCGCATCCCGGCCCGCCCGGCGCCGACGATGAGGGTGCGCTCGGGCCCGGCCGCGCCGGCCCCGGGCTGCCCGGAGAACCGCCGGCGGTGCAGCTTCATGGCCAGCACCCTGCCGCCGAACCACAGGCCTCCGGTCAGCAGGCCGGCCGGGAAGAAGATGCCGGCCCCCTCCACCCCGAGCCGGGCGTCGCCGCGCAGGGCGCAGAACACCAGCCCGGCCGCGGCGATGACCAGGGAGCCGCGCAGCAGGGCCCAGGCCTCGGTCAGGCCCACCATGCGGTAGTGCTGGCCGGTGAAGCCGAAGGCCGCGTTGACCGCCAGCGCCAGCGCCGTGAACAGGACCGCGCCCAGCGCGGTGGCCGGCGACGGACGCAGCAGGGCGCAGGTCAGGCCCCAGGCCAGGGCCGCCAGCGCCCCGTCCAGCAGCAGCTTGCCGCCCCGGCGCACCAGGGGCAGGCGATCGAGCTTCCAGCCGGGCTCCCCGGCCGCGTTCTTCTGATCTATTTCCAATGATTTCATGATTTTCAAAGCCTCTCGTTGAGACAGACCGCCTGCCGCCCGGGTGCTCCAGGGCCCTCGATCCAGGGATGGTTCAGGTCAGTGCAGGCGAAGACCGCGCGTTCAGCGGCGGATGGCGTTATAGAGAATGGCGATGGGGGTCATGGCCAGCAGGGTGTCCTGCCAGGGGATGTCCTTGCGGATCCGCTGGGGCACCAGGAGCGCGTCCCCGGGCTCGATGCCGGCCCCTTCCACCCGGGAATCGATCACCCGGCCGTCGGCCTTGAGCAGGCGGACCTGGGTGTGGTCGGCGTTGCGGGTATAGCCCCCGGCCAGCCGCAGCACGTCCCGGACCCGGTCCCCGGGGCGCACGTGGAAGGTGGAGAAGGAGCTGGCCACCTCCCCCACCACGCAGACCGAGTCGGTGCGCCGCCACGTCCTGCCTGGGGTCCCCCTTCAGGACCGCCGGGAAATCCACGATCATCCGGTTCAGCCCGCCCTCCAGGAGGCCGTGGAGCAGGGGGCTGGATTCCAGGGCGCCGGAATCCCGGGCGCGCCTGGTCTCGTTCAGCCGCTGGAGGATGCCGTTGACGGCCGCGGCGTCCGGTTCCGGCCGGCCGGGCGGCTCCAGGGCCGGCCGCAGGAAGATCGCGCCGTTGGGCATGGCGTCCCGGGTGAGCCCCCCGGCCCGGGCCACCAGCTGGCCCAGGGTGAAGCGCTCCTCCTGGATCACGTAGGGCCCCGGCCGCCGGACCTGGCCCAGGATGGTCACGGTGCGGTGCATGCGGAAGTCCGGGTTCTCGTAGACGGTGATCTGGTCGTAGGGCCGGAGCAGGGGGTTGACCCGGTCGTCGGCCGGGGCCGCCGGCGCCCGCTCCTCGGTGCTGAGCAGCCGGGCCAGGTCCAGCCGCTCCACCGAGCTGGTCTTGCCGTCGCCCATGCGGGCCAGCTCGGCATAGTGGCGCTCGGCGGAAAGCTTGGGGATCCCCGCCCGGTAGATCAGGTCGGCCGCGCGCATGCCTTCGTGCCAGTCGAACACCCCCGGGCGGGCGAAGGGGCCCAGGATGGTGACCCGCCTGGCCGGGCGCAGGTCCGCCACGTCGCCCAGCTCCACCCGGTCCCTGGGCCGCAGCGGCAGGTTGTGGTCCGGGTCGCCCTGGCGCGCCCGGTCCACGTCGAAGCTGAGCAGCCGGGTCGAGCCGTCCGGGCCGGTCCTGAGGATCTCGCCGCGCAGCCGGTAGGTGCCCGGCAGCAGCTGGCCGCCCTCCCCGCCCAGGGCCAGCAGGTCGGCCACCCGCATGCCCTCCCGCCAGGAGAACCGCCCGGGCACCGCCACGTGGCCCGCGGCCTCCACGTACTCCTCCCGGCGTTCCACCCGCGCCAGGGCGC
>Ga0316231_1004632_pt1 | contig 11295 bp, 10 predicted proteins | sample TBH18027metaG_FD_206002 | JGI IMG/M metagenome (GOLD analysis project Ga0316231, IMG submission 206002) | Freshwater microbial communities from Trout Bog Lake, Wisconsin, USA - TBH18027 | ecosystem: Environmental > Aquatic > Freshwater > Lake > Hypolimnion/Profundal zone | place: USA: Wisconsin...
CGATCGCGCGGGTCCACCCCGAAAATTAAATCGCCCAGCAAGCCCAGCGCTTTCTCGGCTTCGCCATCGAGCGTCTTGAGTCCGAATCGGAATCGCCGCAGCGTCTGCGCCGGGTCCACCCCATGCTGCCAGTTCGAGGCGTAGGACCAAACCCCGCCCGTGCAAGCCGTCCGCCGCTCGGCAATCGTCGCGAAATTTTGACCGGCGGCACCCAGTTTGTTGGTCACCTCCGTGAACCGCGGGAGCCACCCGTAAAGTTCCACCGGTAACCCGGCTAGATCGATATCCAGCTCCAGGTAATTGACGCCGTTGGCGAAAACATCGTTGCGCAACACCGTGATCCCGGCCACCGGATCAACCTGGGTGGGAATGTGGCGTGGCTGGGCCGGTAAGTCGCGCGCCTTGAGCTGCGGCAATTTCGCGAGCGCGGCCGGCGTGTTCGGCACGCCCTGGGCCGCTGCCAGCGCCGCTGCGGTCTGCGCAATGTTGGCAATCTGTTGCGGGTCCAACTGCGCGCGCTGCGCGGCCATCTTCTGGGCGAATGCGGCATCGGCTCGCGGTTGCATCTCCCGGTCGGGACGCAAGACGACGCGGAGCCGGTGGGAATTATCCAGCAAGCCGGTCCGGATCAACCGGCTGAATAACAACGGGTCAGCGCTGGCACGTTGCCGGCAAGCAGCCAGATGTTCCCGCGTCCGCAGGAATGGCAACGGATCAGCGCCAAAGGGCCAGGCGGCGTTGACCGTGTGCAGCAGATGCATCGGAAATAGTGTTTTGACTTCAAGCGTGTCGTAGGCCAGCTGCTGGAAGGCGGCCGCGACGCGGGCGCTCGGGAACGGCGCGGCCGCGAGGCGCGTGAGCGTATCGAGGACCAATCGTTCAAAGGCGTCAGCCCGGTCCGGCTCGCTTCCTTTGAGGCCGACATGAAATTCCTGTTCGTAGGCCGCGGCACAGGTCCCGGCAAAAAAGACGTCGGCTCCGAGCTGTGAATCGACCAGCGCTTTTTTCAACGGCGCCGCGTCGTTGCCGACCAGCAGTCGCGCCAAAACCTCCCACTCGGTGACCACCGCCGGGTCGAGCACGTCGCCGACGAGCCAATTGAGCGTAAAGAACGTCCGCGTCGCCGGGTCCTCGGTCGTGCCGATTGGATACTCCCTGGCGACACAGCGCGGGGCGGACCAGCGCGGTTGCCGTGGCACACGAAGTTGGACGGGCCGGCGATCAAATCCATTCAACACCGGCGCGAGAAACTGCAATTGTTCCTCGGTCGGGATATCGCCGTAAATGTAGATCAGCGCGTTGCTGGGATGATACAATTCCCGGTGAAATTGTTGGAACCGCTCGTAGGTCAGCTCGGGGATTCGGTCCGGGTCACCGCCCGAATCGCGGCCCAACGGCGTATCCGGGCAGAGACCCCGGCCGGCCAGCTCGTACATCAGCGATTCCGGCGTGGAATACGCGCCCTTCATCTCGTTGTAAACAATCCCGGAGACCTGGAGCGGCGAATTCAGGTCCGCATTATTGGCGAGCGTCAGGTGATGACCTTCGCGCCGGAATGTGTCGGCCTTCAATTCCGGATGGAAGACCGCGTCGAGATAGACCTCCACGAGATTGAAGAAATCCTTCCGCACGTTGCTGGCCACCGGATAAACGGTGTACGCTTGGGCGGTCATGGCGTTGATGAAGGTGGCCATGCTCATCTTGACCATCTCAAAGAATGGCTCGCGCACCGAATATTTCTTCGAGCCCCCCAGGACCGCATGCTCCATGATGTGCGGTAACCCGGTATCATCCGGTGGTGGTGTCGGAAAGGTAATGGCCAGGCAGTTCTCGGTATCCGCCGGGGTCAACACGTGCAACACTTGGGCGCCGGAGCGCTGATGTTCCGCGCGGATCGCCACCGCCCGCAGATCCGGGACCGGCTCAATCTGCGTAATGATAAACCCGGCCACCACATCACCGACGCGTAATTCAGTCTGTAAGTTCATAAAAAAAATCGAGCGCAACATTAGGAATACAAACCGCGCGCCCGTCAGATTGCAATCTGTAACATAAGTCGGCGGCCAGAGCAAAAAAATAAAGGACGGGGGGTTTTCTGCCGACTGGTGATTCTACTGAAAAACCCTGTGGACCCGCTAAAGCGTGGACACCGAACGCTCGGTTTCTTCGAGATTCCGCGCGTTTGGTGTCCAGCCTTCAGGCTGTGTCGATGGGTGGTCAAGGTTATTCAGCAGAATCGACTGGTCAGCCGACTTCATCACCGCTTTTGCTCCCTTGCCGAAAGCAATTCTTACGCTACTATGCTCACCATGTCGTCGCTCCAGGATATTCAATGCCAGGCCTTAATCCGGCAGGTCTTAACCGGCTGCTGGGTGGACGTCGCGGAGATTCACATCCGCGTGACGAATGGGAAGGTTTACCTGACGGGGACATTACAACGGATGACAAAGAACTTGCGGGAGATGCAGCCAGGACAGCTCAAATTCCTTGACCTCAGCCTCCGCAATTTGCGCGGCGTCCGGGCTGTCAAATACAGCTTCAGTAACTGGGAGCATAACGTCAATGGCACCTGGCAATCGAAAAGTAAAAAACGCTCGAAATAGTTATGAAAATCGACTATTCACTCACCCCACTCGTTAAGAAAACTGCGAAATTTCTCCAGGGCCAGGACGTGGTTTTGGAAATTACCCCGGGAATCGGCGTGGAAGGGTTTCGCATCGACGAGACCGGCACCGGCACGCCGCGAATTACCGGTAATGATGAGTGCGGGCTGCTTTATGGCGTCGGTAAATTCCGCCGCGATCCGGTCTGGCGCGGAACATCGGTACCGGAAAAACCGATTCGCGCGATCTATTTCGCAACACATTTCCACAACTTTTACCACAGCGCGCCGATTGCGAAAGTCAACCGGTACATCGACGAGTTGGCGCTCTGGGGCTGCAACACGCTGATGGTTTGGTTCGACATGCATCACTACCGTGGCATCGCCGACCCGGCCGCTCAGGCGATGATCCGCCGGTTGCACGCAATCCTGCAAACCGCGCAGACAATGGGGATGCGCATCTGTCTCGGCGGACCGGTCAATGAAGCGTTCGCCACCAGCCCGCCCGCGTTGCGCGCCGATTGGACCGCCGGCCACGACGGATATTTCGCCGAGCCGCAAGGTCATTATCATGTCGAAATTTGCCCCAACCAACCGGGTGGCCTCGAACTGATTCTGAAGTACCGCCAGCAGATGCTCGCTGCATTTCGCGATCTGGAGATTGGCTATTTCACCCTCTGGCCTTATGACCAGGGCGGTTGCACCTGTGCCCGGTGCGCGCCATGGGGAACCAACGGATTCCTCAAAACCGCGGCCGCGGTCACACGGTTGGTGCGCAAAACCTGGCCGAAAACCAAAACCATTCTCTCCACATGGTACTTCGACCATTTCACCACGGGCGAATGGGCGGGATTGACGCGGCAATTCGCAGAACAAAAGCCGGATTGGGTGGATTACCTGTTGACGGACGATTGCGGCCGGTTCCCAGAGTATCCGTTGCAACACGGTGTTCCGGGCGGATTTCCCGCGGTTAGTTTTCCGGAAATCAGCATGGACGCCATGATGCCGTGGGGCGGGTTTGGTGCGAACCCGCGACCGGCTTTCTGGCAAAGGTACTGGGACACCGCCGGCAGCAAACTTGCCGGCAGTGTTCCGTATTCAGAAGGTATTTTTGAGGACCTCAACAAAGTGTTACACCTGCAGCTCAACTGGGACAGCCGGCGCACCACGCGCGAAATCGCTCGCGAATATGCCGCGTCCGAGTTCGCTCCGGCCGTCGCCGATGAAGTCGTCACCGCTCTGCTGGCGATGGAGGAAACCTTGAACCATCACGTTGATTTCGGCACAGTTTCCAATGTGCTGGCAGCGGGCAGTTGGGCCAGGCTCAAGGGCAAACCACCGCGCATCTACTGTCAGCCAAAAGTTGTCGCCCCGGAACGCTACGCCAGCGCCTTGCGCCGAATCGCGGCTCAACTGCCGGCGGCAACACGCCAGCGCTGGCGCTGGCGGATCATTTTTCTCCGCGCTCTGCTCGATGAAGAATTGAATTGTTCCAGCGGTCGCCCCACAAAAATCAGTGACCGCTATTTTGATGAGCTGACCCGGATTTATCACGGAGACGAAGCCCAGCTCGACGTTTCACCGGTCAGTCGTCGGCAATTGACGCGCTTACGGCAGCAATTACCCATCCCCGTGTCGCCCACGGCGGCACCCCAGCCGACAACCAAGGTGTGAAGGACGTTGAATCACACTTCCGCGCCAAGGTGGAATAGCTGCCGGCCATTTGTTTCGCGGAAGGCCTGACCGACTGGCGCGCGAAACGGAAGTGATTTGAATGCAACGTTGTGCGCCGGTCTCCAGACCGCGCACTCCGGCCGACCGCAGGTCTCACGTTCAGTGCAGTCAGACGATAAACTATTCGACAGTCTTGCGGTAGTCGAGAATGCCGTCGGCGATTCCTTTGGCCAGCCGATCCCGGTACTCGACCGACAACAGTCGCTGCTCTTCAATGGGATTACTCAGAAAACCGGACTCGACCAGGATGGCCGGACAGGCAGCGTCCCGGATCACGACATACCGGGCCCGGCGGATTCCGCGATCGTTCGCACCGGTCGTGTTGAGCAACTGACGCTGGACACAATGCGCCAGCCAGACATTTTTCTCGTCGAACTGGTTCCCTTTGCATTTGTCGTCGCCGCCGCCAAAAAACCGGCGGAACGGATTCGCCGTGGAAACCGCGCCCGCCGGCGGGACGCAATAAGTTTCAATGCCATGGGCGCTGCCGCCAGAATTGAAATGGAGGCTGACAAACAGATCCGCATGCCGCCGCTCGGTGATGGCGACGCGGTCGTCCAGACTCACAGTGTCATCCGCAGTCCGGGTGGAGATCACCTTGAGGCCGGCGGCAACGAGCAGCTTTTGGACGCGCCGGGCCAGATCGAGGGTCAATTCTTTTTCGCGGCCCACTTCCCCGCGCGTTCCGCGGTCGCCCCCGCCATGGCCGGGATCAAGAACGATGGTGTGCACGGGGGTCTTGCCGGGCTGCCGGCCTTGGCGGAACACGGGATCAATGACCTTGAGGACGTCGAGGGAGGCAATCCAAAGCTGCCCACGAATTTCGAGGACGGGCGCGCTGAGCCAATGGGTGACGCCGTTGAGGGTGACATCCCGGCAGTCATGCTCAGCGATGAGCTGGGCACTGGCACCCCGGTAACTCGCACGATCGGGGCCACCCGCCTGGTTGGCGCCAAGCTCGTAGTACGCGGCAATGTCGCGAAGGGACACGTAGAGAATGTCGTTAAAGCGGGACGCCTTGAGGGAATGCGGATCCGCCATGGCCACGCTGATCCACAGCAAGCCACATAAAGCCGCAATCGTCAGACGAAAGTTCTGCATCGACACCAGTGTTCCCCCTTGTTTGGCGCGAAAAATCGCATGAACTAGCGCCGATTGCAAGCTCGCGGGTGCATGCTAGCGCTGTCCCAGAGAACTTGAGCCACATCAACCACGACACCCAAGCCAAGAGCCCTCAGTGTAGGGCGCCGCCTGACACGAATCTTAGGCAAGGCCTGATTGCCAGCCCCTCGAAATGTGGTATAAGCAAGACCAATTCGGACCATCAACTCGAAAGGTATTACCAAATGAAGCGCAGTCAACACCGGAGTCAGGCAGGATTCACCTTGGTGGAAATTATGATCGTGGTGGCAATTATTGGATTGTTAGCCGCGTTGGCCGTGCCGGGATTCATTCGGTCACGGAATCGGTCAATCGCAGAACGGTGTATGAACGATTGTCGGGTCATCGACCACGCGATTGACCAGTGGGCGATTGAGACGGGCGCAAAGCAAGGCGATGGGCTCAGCATGAATATTACGGCGTATGTGAAGGGCAACAACTTCCCCTGGGTTGACCCGTTAGGGAATCCATACATCTTCTGGAGCGTCGGTGCGACGCAGGTCTCGATTAATCCGTGGACCACCGCCCAATTGCGTGACCTGAATATTGATTGGGGTAATTACAACAACTTCGGCAGCCTGGTCAACTAATTGAAGCCGGCGCTGGAGGATGGCCGGTTAATCTGATTGCCAGCAAGGTTCAGCGGCGGACTCGCAATCGCGCCGGTTGTTCCATTAATCGCCTTCGAACATTTCAGGCCAATCTTCTTTCACGCCGATATTAGCCAACATTTCCCACATGACTTATGCTCGCGACCAGCGCGAGGCTTTGAGTTTCATTTGCCATAATTTTATCCTCGCTGATGTTGTCCACAAGTTAATTTTAACCATTCCCAGACCAGATTGTTACCGTCGGGAACATCGGTCTGACCCGCGAACAGTTGATCGAGCGGATTTTCTGTTGACGGTGCGCGCCGGTATCTTTATACAAAGTTTGGGCGTGGCGCAGACGCTCGGTGGCTAAATCAATCATTCAGCGCGGAACAGGACTCTTTGAGCATGGGCAAGCAGGCAAATCTCGAACTCGACGGTAAGGTGTATCCGTTGCCGGTTGTCGTCGGCAGCGAAGGCGAACACGGCATCGACATCTCCACACTCCGGCAGACGACCGGTCATATTACCCTCGACGACGGTTACGGCAATACCGGCTCCTGCGTCAGCAAAATCACCTTCATCGACGGCGACAAGGGCATTCTCCGGTACCGTGGTTATCCGATCGAAGAGCTGGCGGAAAAGTCCACCTTTGTCGAAGCCGCCTACCTGGTCATCTATGGCGAGCTGCCAACCAGCGCGGAATTGCAGCGATTCTCCGATTTGCTCACCGCCAACGAAATGCTCCATGAGAGCATGAAAAATCATTTTGAAACTTTCCCGGCCACCGCCCATCCGATGGCGATCTTATCCTCGATGATCAATGCGGTGAGCTGTTACCATCCCCGGCTGATTGAAGGCTACAAGCCGGACACGTTTGATCTGCAAGCCGCCCGTCTGCTGTCCAAGGTTCGGACCATTGCGGCGTTTGCGTACCGGGTCTCGCGCGGGTTGCCAGCGATCTATCCGAAGCCCGCCTTCAAATATACCGCCAACTTCCTGCACATGATGTTCTCGGAGCCGTACCAGGAATACAATTTGAAACCGGAAGTCGTGCGCGCGCTCGATCTGATTTTCCTCCTGCACGCCGATCACGAGCAAAACTGTTCAACCTCGACCGTCCGCATGATCGCCTCCAGCCAGGCGAATTTGTTTGCGAGCGCGGCCGGGGGCGTGTGCGCGTTGTGGGGGCCGCTGCACGGCGGAGCCAACCAGGCCGTGATCGAAATGCTGGAAGACATTCACCGCGCCGGTGATGATGGCTCACGGTTCATTGCCGCCGCGAAGGACAAGAACTCCGGCAAGCGCCTGATGGGCTTCGGCCACCGGGTGTACAAGAACTACGACCCGCGCGCCAAGATCATTAAAGCCCAATGCGACAAGCTCCTGAGCGTGCTCCAGATCCGCGATCCGCTGCTCGATATCGCCAAACACCTCGAAGAAGCGGCATTGAAAGATTCGTATTTCGTCGAACGCAAGCTGTACCCGAACGTGGATTTCTATTCCGGGATCATCATGCGGGCGATCGGCATCCCGAAAGAAATGTTTACCGTCATCTTCGCCATCGGCCGGATGCCGGGCTGGATCGCCAATTATAAAGAAATCGTTGACCACCAGGGCACCCGGATTTACCGGCCGCGCCAGATCTACACGGGTTCAACCGAGCGCCACTTCGTGCCGCTGAACCAACGCCAACCGAAAGCCTGAACTCACCGTGAACGTCCACGAATACCAAGCCAAAGAAATTCTCCGCCGCTACAACGTGCCCATCCCGGCCGGCTCCGTCGCCGCCACCCCGGAGGAAGCCGAGCAGGCCGCCCGCGACCTCCAGGCCAGCAAGCTCGTTGTCAAAATCCAGATCCATGCCGGCGGCCGCGGCAAAGCCGGCGGCGTGAAGCTGTGCAACACCCCCGCTGAAGCCGGCCAACTCGCCCGCACAATGCTCGGCAAAAACTTTGTCACCCACCAAACCGGTCCGCAGGGCAAGGTCGCCCGCAAAGTCCTCGTCGCCGCGGCACCGGTCATCAAACGCGAACTTTACCTGAGTGTCCTCGTCGACCGATCCGTGGGTCGCCCCGCTTTCCTGGCCAGCACCGAAGGCGGTGTGGATATCGAAACGGTCGCGGCGAAAACGCCGGAAAAGATCATCAAGGAAGTCATCGACCCGGCCATCGGAATGCAGGCCTATCAAGCCCGCAAAATCGCCTATGCGCTCGATCTGGGCGGCGATCAATTACCCGGTACCGTGGCGCTCCTGCTGAATCTCTACCGGGCGTTCATGGAGACAGATGCGGCACTCATCGAAATCAATCCGCTGATTGTCGACGACGCCAATCAGGTCATCGCACTCGATGCAAAATTCAGCTTTGATGATAACGCGCTGTACCGGCACAAAGACATTGCCGCCATGCGCGATCTCAACGAGGAAGACCCGCGCGAAATCGCGGCTTCCAAGCACAACCTCAATTACATCGGCCTCGACGGCGACATTGCCTGCATGGTGAACGGCGCCGGCCTCGCGATGGCCACGATGGATATCATTAAGCATTACGGCGGCAACCCCGCCAACTTCCTCGACGTCGGCGGCGGCGCGACGCAGGAAACCGTGACCGAGGCGTTCAAGATTCTCTGTGCCGACAAAAATGTTGCCGGGATTCTGGTCAATATTTTCGGTGGGATCATGAAGTGCGACGTCATCGCGACCGGCATTGTCGGTGCCGTGCGCGAAGTCAAACTGACGGTCCCGCTCGTGGTGCGCCTTGAAGGCACCAATGTTGACTTGGGAAAAAAGATCCTCAAAGACAGCGGCCTGCCGATTATTACTGCCGATGGCCTCGCCGATGCCGCCCAGAAAGTCGTGGCCGCTTCCGAGAAGAAGGCATGAAGCTTTACCTGTACTACGAAAATGTCCAACAGCCTCTGGCAATCGAGATTCCCGACAGCGAAGTCGAAGGGTTCATGCGCGAGTATGAAGAAGCCCTGCACGATACCGCCGTCGAAACGTTCCAGTGGCGCAACTCCAGTTTCCGCATTGGCGGTTTAATGGCAATCATCACCCACCAGCACGCGAGTCTATCGTGAAGACCCCGTGGAACAAACGAGTGGGACAGGCGTCGCGCCGGTCTCGCTCATCCATCACCACTGGACAGGCCAGCGGCCTATCCCACTAATCTCATGAGCATCCTCGTTGATAAAAATACCCGTCTGATCGTTCAAGGCCTGACCGGCTCCGCCGGCAAATTCCACGCCGAACAATGCGCCAAGTACGGCACCCACGTCGTCGGCGGCGTCACGCCCGGCCGCGGCGGTGAAACCGTGGCGCTCAACAGCCAGTCAGTCCCGGTGTTCAACACCGTGACCGCCGCAGTCACCGCCACCGGTGCCAACGTCTCCTGTATCTTTGTCCCGGCGGCCTTCGCCGCCGATGCGATTCTTGAAGCGGCCGATGCCGGCATTGAATTGATCATTGCCATTACCGAAGGCATCCCAGTCCTTGACATGGTGCGCGTGAAACGCGCCCTGGCCGGCACCAACGTGAAACTCATCGGGCCCAACTGCCCCGGGGTCATCACACCCGGTGCCTGCAAAATTGGGATCATGCCGGGCTACATCCACAAACCCGGTCCAGTCGGCGTGATCAGCCGCTCCGGTACCCTGACCTATGAAGCCGTCTGGCAATTGACCAGCCGCGGCATGGGGCAAAGCACCTGCATCGGAATCGGCGGCGACCCGGTCAAGGGCCTCGATTTCATTGAACTGTTGGAAATGTTTGAGACCGATCCGCAGACCGAGTCCGTCATTATCATCGGCGAAATCGGCGGCACAGCCGAAGAGCAGGCGGCCAGCTGGATCAAAGATCACTTCACCAAACCGGTCGCCGCATTCATTGGTGGCGTCACCGCCCCGCCCGGGCGGCGCATGGGGCATGCCGGAGCAATCATTAGCGGCGGCTCCGGCAAAGCCAGCGATAAAATCGCGGCCCTTCAAGCAGCCGGGATTGCTGTGGCCCCCACTCCCGCCGATATCGGCACAACGTTGATCGGTTTGATGAAGTGACGACCGCTCAACCGTGCCGGCTCGCGCACGAAGATTTAATGCAGTTGCCGATTCTCCGCTACGACGGACCGCTGCACGTCTGTGCCACGGCGGCCGACCTGGTCACTGCCGCCGACGCCATCCGGCTGGAACGGGTGATCGGCTTCGACACCGAATCCCGCCCGACATTCCGCAAAGGTCCGGCCCATCCCCCGTGCCTCGTGCAGGTCGCCACCGCGACCGCCGTGTACCTTTTTCAATTGAATCGTCTCAATTGCACAACAGTCTTAACCGAGATTTTTGAAAACCCGCAGATCCGCAAAGTGGGAATCGCGATCGGACGGGATCTCTCCGAACTGCAAAAACTTTTCCCATTCCAATCGACCGGCGTTCTCGACCTTGGCGACGTCGCCAAGAAAAACGGACTGGAACAAACCGGCATCCGCAACCTCGCCGGCCTCTTCCTCCATCGCCGCATCACCAAAGGCGCCCAAACCTCCAACTGGGCGGCTCCGGAACTTTCCCCAAAACAACTCACCTATGCCGCGACCGATGCCTGGATCTGCCGGGAACTCTACCTCAAATTTGAAGGTCTCGGCTGGTTGACACAACCGACTGGAGAACCACCCCATGCCCATATTCCTGCACACCCGCCTGCGCGTCAGTGATCTCAACCGCTCGGTCGCGTGGTACGAACAACTGGGATTTCGCTGCACCAGCCGCTCGGCCAAATCACCGGCTGGCAACCAGCTTGCCTTCCTCGAAATCGCCGGCAGCAACCATTTTCTAGAGCTCTGCTATTCACCCGAATACCAATTAAAAGTGCCGGAAGATCTGCTGCACACTGCCGTTGGCTACCCTGACCTCATTGCCAAGTGCGACGAACTGGAAAAGAAGGGCGTCGCCATTTGGCCAGACGGCTGGCGCGAAAAATTCAAAGCGGGCGGTAAAATGGCATTCGTCACCGACCCGGACGGCTACGAAGTCGAATTACTCGAAGTCGCAGCCGTGTGACGCTGAAAATGTTGCCCACTTCGCCCAAGGCTTTTAAGTCCACACAAAATAGTGGAACGGGCGTCTCGCCCGTTTATTAGTCGGACAGGCGTCCCGCCTGTCGGCGATCTCTGCGGATCAATCAAACGGACGAGACGCCAGTTCTACTTTTTGTCCGCA
>Ga0316231_1004634_pt1 | contig 11292 bp, 13 predicted proteins | sample TBH18027metaG_FD_206002 | JGI IMG/M metagenome (GOLD analysis project Ga0316231, IMG submission 206002) | Freshwater microbial communities from Trout Bog Lake, Wisconsin, USA - TBH18027 | ecosystem: Environmental > Aquatic > Freshwater > Lake > Hypolimnion/Profundal zone | place: USA: Wisconsin...
TTTATCTGTTCCAGCGCTAGCACTCCCTCCGGACGCAAGGAACGATCCCACTGCGCGCAACCATCTGCTTGGCTGTCGCCGAGGCCGATTTCCACTCGGCGGAGTCGCTTGCCTGCGAGGACGCCAAACACAACGTGGCCAGCTTCATGATAGGCTTGCCCCTTGAGACTAGAATCGGAACTATAGTCGGACATGCACATGAATGCAATCAACCGTGGTTCCGCGAAAAAGTCGAGGCGAAGCACACGCCGGAACCTTTGGGTGTTATTTCTTTGTCGATCGGGTTAGGGAAACGAAGATGAAATTGGGAATTCGACTGACCCTCGATTACAGGATGAACCCGTTTCAGAACGCCGCAAGCCGCTGTTGCCCCACCGCTTGCGGGCGGCGACCGTTTCTTGCGCAGGGATTTCATCTTTCACGGGCGAGTTTTCCTAGCTCAGCATTTCATCGCATAAGGAGACCGCATCACACCAACGGAAGGGACATGGAAATCGACCCAAGAGCAAGTCGGCACCCAAAGTATGGCAGTCCGTGGGCCTCGCTGGTAGCTCGCCTCCTCCTGAACAGGCCACTCTGACCTCTATGGTGGCCACGCTGGATGGATTTTCGATTTTTGTAGAAATTTGAGGAGGTGACGCCATATTTGACTCGCCCCCCGGCAGTTTTCTTTCTTGTCCAACTAATGAATCATTGTTGAATGTCCGCTGACCTGCCCATCGCCCCCCACGGAAGCCGAGTCCTTGTTCGTGACGAGGAGCGGCCGGTGCGTCGCTGAAACACTGGATATCTCCATGCCCCTGCCCATCAATATTCACGATTTACTCGCAGGAAAGCCGGTCGAATGGGAGCGCCTTGAATTCAAGGAGGGGTGGAATCCGGAGAGCGTGTTGCACACGGTCTGCGCGTTCGCCAACGACTTTCACAACCTGGGCGGCGGCTACGTGATCATCGGCGTGGCGGAGAAGGATGGCCATCCGGTGTTTCCTCCCACTGGAATCACTGCGGGCGAGGCCAACGCCATCCAAAAGGAGATGCTGAACCTTGGCCACAGCGCGATCCTGCCCGCTTTCCATCCGGTGATGGTGCCCGAGGTGGTGGACGGGAAGCATATCCTTGTCCTCTGGGCGCCTGGGGGGCAGACTCGCCCCTACAAGGCGAAAGTGTCGCTCAGCAAAGGCGCGACGGATTGGGGCTGGTTCATCCGAAAAGGATCGAGCACCGTTCGCGCGAAGGGCGCGGACGAGCACGAGTTGCTCTCCCTCGCCGCCACGGTCCCGTTTGACGACCGGATCAATCAGCGGGCGGGACTGGACGATCTTTCCTGCGACCTGATCGTGGATTTTCTGGGGGAGGTCGAAAGCGATCTGGCGAAACCGGCGAAAACGATGCCGTTCGAGAAGCTCGGCAGGCAGATGAACATCATCGGCGGCCCCGACGAATCGCCTTTCCCGCTGAACGTGGGGTTGCTGTTCTTCAATCCAGAACCGCGCCGTTTCTTTCCCGTAACGCAAATTGACGTTATCTGGTTTCCTGACGGGCCGGGCGGTGACCGGTTTGAAGAAAAGACGTTCCACGGGCCGCTCGGACGCATGGTCCGGGAGGCGCTGGATTACATCCGGCGCAATTACCTCAGAGAAACGGTGATGAAGCATCCCGACCGGGCCGAAGCGACGCGCGTGGAGAACTTTCCTTATGCCGCCGTGGAGGAGGCCGTGGTCAATGCCATCTACCAACGCAGCTACGAGGAGCGCGAACCGGTTGAAGTGCGCATCAGCCCCGAAGAACTGGCTGTGTTGAGTTTCCCAGGGCCGGACCGCTCGATTCGGATGGACAACTTGAGGCGTGGGAAGGCGGTCTCCCGCCGATATCGCAACCGGCGAATCGGCGAATTCCTCAAGGAACTCGACCTAACCGAGGGGCGGGCAACGGGGATTCCAAAGATCCTGCGTGCCATGCAGGCAAACGGCTCGCCCACCCCGGAGTTCGAGACGGATGACGACCGCACCTCCTTCCTAATCCGCCTGCCCGTGCATCCCCAAGTCGAGCGCACTCAAGCAGTCGCCGGGGAAGTCGCCGGGGAAGTCGCCGGGGAAGTCGCCGGGGAAGTCGCCGGGGAAGTCGGAAGACTTTTGGCGGCTTTAGTCGGCGACATGAAACGCACCGAGCTTCAGAAGGCACTGGGACTCAAGCACGAGGACCATTTTCGGAGCGCCTATTTAACTCCGGCCCTTCGATCGGGCCTGATCGGAATGACGGTCCCAGACAAACCGAAGAGCCGCCTGCAAAAATACCGCCTCACCGACAAAGGCCGGGCGTGGCTTTTAACCCATCAATGAGATTGGGCGTAAGATGTTGAGCCGAGATGGCTTTGAGGAAGGCTTTTTCGTATCAACTCAATCCGGCAAAGCAGAAGGTTCATCCCTTTGCCTGCGTGGAGTTGACCAGAATCCCGCACCGGACCAGTTCTTCAAAGTGCTCAACGACGTCGAGCACCGTGCTCCGTTCGCGGACGATCACGCCCAATTCCATGTTTCGGTTGAAGGCGTCGTCTGTCAGGTTTGCACTGCCGATTACCGCCGCATCGTCAATAATCGCACACTTTGCGTGCAACTTGCTCGGTCTGCCTGCCGCCTGAGACGTTGGTTGCGAATCGAAATCGGCCTCACTGATTACAGAACATGAAGCGAAATTCATAATCACCACGGAGCATACAGCAATTTTCGTGTTTCGCTTTTTTGGGCCGGTGGATCGGTGAAGCCGAATACCGATTTCCCAAGAGGAATCGCTTTTAGCCGGCTGGTTTTACTTCTTTTCTGGTTTTTTCATGGTGAAGGGAACGCCCAAGAGGAAATCTCCCCTGAGATCACGTCCAGCAGAAAACCGCCAAAAAAGCATTCGTCCTTCAGCCGTCTCTGCGCCCGCAAATGTGACTGAGCCTCTGAATGGCTGCGCTTTTTACTTGATTGGATAGTTCTTGCTACTGGAACGGCAAGAATTACCCTCGCCTGCGATGCCGAACGAGGCCGATACATGCCGGAAATTGGTGGTTCCCAAGCTGGCAGGCGGTGGGATGGGACGCGGATCCCCATTCCATCGCCGAACAGCGGTCGATCACGGACGGTCGGATTGTGCCCGTCGGCAAAGGGTTCGTCCGGAAGCCGTCCAAACGCGTCGATTACCTGCTCCGCTTCCGTCGCGATTTTTCGCTCGCCGTTCTGGAGGCCAAGGCCGCTTACAAATCCGCTGCGGATGGAATGCAATAGGCTAAGCAGTATGCCGAAATGCTCGGCCTGAAGTTCGCTTACGCCACGAATGGCCACGAGATCCTGGAATTCAACTATTTCACTGGGAAAGAATCAGTTCTCACCGACTTTCCTGGCCCGGACGAACTTTGGCGACGCTATCGCGCCGGGGCCTGCCTCACCGACGACACCGCCGCGGACCGTTTGCTCACGCCCATGAACTTTTCAGTGGGCAAAGGAGAGCGCTACTACCAGCAGATCGCCATTAACCGCGCGGTCGAGGGCATTCTCAAGGGGCAGCGCTGGCAGTTGATCACCATGGCCACGGGGACGGGCAAGACCCCGGTCGCGTTTCAGATTTGTTGGAAGCTTTGGAACTCGCGTTGGAATCGCACCGGGGAACATCGACGCCCGAAGATCCTCTATCTCGCGGATCGGAACATTCTCGTCGACGACCCCAAGGACAAGATGTTCGCCACGTTCGGGGACGCCCGGCACAAGGTCGAAGGTGGTAAGGTGGTCAAGAGCAGGGAAATCTATTTCGCCATTTACCAGTCGCTGGCCGAAGACGGACGCCGGCCCGGCCTCTACAAGGAGTTTGCCCCCGATTTCTTCGACCTCATCATCGTGGACGAGTGCCATCGAGGGAGCGCGCGCGAGGATTCCACCTGGCGGGACATTCTCACATGGTTCAAACCGGCGTTTCAGCTTGGGTTGACCGCCACGCCGCTGCGCGAGGACAACCGCGACACCTACCTCTATTTCGGGAATCCCATTTACACTTACAGCCTGCGCGACGGGATTGACGACGGCTTCCTCGCCCCCTACCGCGTCCACCGCGTCATTTCCGAATGGGACGCCGCCGGCTGGCGACCGTCAAAGGGAGAACTGGACCGGTACGGCCGTTCCATTCCCGATGAGGAATACCAGACAAAGGACTTCGAGCGAGTCGTCGCCCTCCGCGCCCGGACCGAAGCCATCGCCAAGCATCTCACGGCATTTCTCAAGAAGACCGACCGCTACGCCAAGACCATCGTCTTCTGCGTGGATCAGGAGCACGCCAGCGAGATGCGCGCGGCGCTCAACAACCTGAACCGCGACCTCGCCCAGCAGCTTCCCAACTACGTTTGCCGCGTCACCGCCGACGAGGGGGACATCGGGCGCGGCCACCTTGGGCGGTTTCAAGACGTCGAGAGCATGGCCCCGGTCATCCTCACCACCTCGCAGCTTCTCACCAAGGGCGTCGATGCGCCCACCTGCAAAAACGTCGTTCTGGCGCGGGTCGTCGGTTCCATGACGGAATTCAAGCAGATTATCGGACGCGGCACCCGCGTGCGCGACGATTACGGCAAGCTCTGGTTCAACATCATCGATTACACTGGATCCGCCACCCGCATGTTCGCCGATCCCGCTTTCGACGGCGATCCGGTGCTCGTCACCGAGGAGGAGATCAACGCAGCCGGCGAACCGGTGAATCCGCTGGAACCGGATGAACCGCCACCCGATGAGTCGGACGACTCTGCTGAGTCACCCGATTCAGCCCGCGAGGAGCCGCATAACGTCGATCCCCCCCGGAGGCGAGCCGCGCAAGCTTTACGCGGACGGGGGCAACGTGAAAATCGCCACCCACCTCGTCTACGAAATCGATCCGGACGGGAAACAGCTTCGGGTGGTTCGTTTCACCGACGCCACGGCCAAGGAGGTGCGCACCATTTGCCACGACGCCCCCGAACTGCGGAAACGCTGGGCCGACCCGGCGCAACGCTCGGAGATCATCGCAGCCCTTGCGGAGCGTGGCATCGGGTTCGAAGAACTGGCTGCGGAGGCAAAGCAGCCCGACGCCGCCCCGTTCGACCTCCTCTGCCACCTCGCCTTCAACGCCCCGCTCCGCACCCGCCGGGAACGCGCCCAGCGTCTCCGCGAGGACCGCAAAGACTTCTTCGACCACTACGGCCCCGAAGCCCGAGCCATCCTGGACCAACTCCTGGAAAAATACACCGAACACGGCACCGCCCAGTTTGTCATCCCCGACGTGCTGAAGGTTCCGCCGATTTCGCAGCACGAGAACATTAGTGAAATTATTGAGACCTTCGGAGGATCTGAGAAGCTCCGCGAGGCCGTAACGAGATTGCAGGCTCTCCTTTACGCTGCTTGACGCTTATGAATGAAAAACCAAAACAAAAGGAACCCATCGCTGAACAAATCAACGTTGAACAGCAACGTCTCGAAGATATGTTCAAAAAGCACTTCTGGGGAGCAACGCGGCTGACATTACTCGGTGTATTTCTCTTTATTATTGCCGATGGAGTAGTTGTGTTTGCATTTCGGGAACCAACCAACACCGCGCTTATCAAGCAGCTTGAAATATCAAACACAACTCTTTGGCAACTTACTCAGGCAGCAATCAACGCTCGTTCCGCCAATACCCCTGCCTTAGCAGAGTTATTGAAAGTGACAGCGACTCAAGCAGAGGTTCATCAAAGGGCTGTTTTGGAACTCCAGACAAAGGAAAAAGAAATCCCAAAGGAGGCAGCGTCTTTTCTACAAATCCTTGGTGGTTCAGTTATCCTTGCCCTTATCGGTTTTTTGGGAATTCAACGACTTCAATCCATTGACACCGAAATGCAAGGATTGCGTGAGTTTATGTTCAAACAGATTGGGGAGAGAGTCGCAGAACAGAAGGCACTTTTAGAATCCCTCGTCCGTGGAGAGGTAGCCAAGGCGTTTGGCGAAACAAAGGCAGAGCTAGAGGAAATCAGGAAAGAATCCGAGAAATTGGGCCTAGACGCACAAACGAGTTTTGCCAAACAAGTCGAAGAGGCTACGAGTCGCATCGCGGACGTTCAGGCAAAGGTCAGCGAGTTGATTGCCAAATACTCTTGGTTGCAGGATACGGAACTCAAGAGCGCAGCTGACGATTTGTCTCGAATAGTTTCAGTTGAGCAGGCTCATAACAGAGCGGTTCAATTCAGGAGCAGCAATGACGTGAATATGGCGCGTCTTGCACTTCGTCAGATTCTTGAGCGCCGTCTTACAGGCGATGCGGACGAGTTTCACAATGCCCATACGGAGGCGTTTCGTCTTGATGATCCGGAGTTAGCATTGAAACTTTCGGAACTTGGACTGGAGAGCTTCTCAGATCAATTCGATCTAATGGCCGATAAGGCACGTGCTTTGGTGTCCACAGGACGACGCGATGATGCAAGAGCATTGCTCGAAGATTGGATGGATCGCAAGCCCAGCGAATTCTCGCGCAGTTGGAGGCCGTTTACATTTTACACGGACATCGTTGGATCATGTGAGTTGACTGAGGCTTCGCTAAAGCGACTCGAAGGGGCATTCGTAAGTGTGACCACTCATCTCCCTTATATAGACCACCCTTGGGGTAGATATGCCCAATTCCTCACAATTATAGGAAATATCGCCAAGGCAGAGAAAATCGCAAGGGGAGGTCTTGAGAAAAATCCATTTAGCCAGCATTTATCGTTCGTCCTCGCAGACATTCTCATGAAGCAAGGATGTGCCAAAGAAAGCGCCGAATGCCTTGAACGCGCATTGCGTTCAGATTATCAAGATCAATTCCAGCATTCAGTAAGTCAGGATGCTGTTACATGTTTGTTAGCACAAGCCTATGAAGCATCCGGTCAAACGGGCAAAGCCGAAGAACTCTACCAAGTGACGATGCAGATCGGCAAACGAGAGCAAGTGAAGGAATATTCAAAGAATCGGATTATTGCCATCCGTGTAGCAAAGGAGTTGGCTCCATCGAATGAGGAACAGGGATCAGCGAATTCCACCCCGAAAGAATTTAAAACTACACCACTCTAAATCCTCGTCGGCGTCTTAATGTACTTGTTTTTTGGGAGCATTGAATGACTTACAAGAAGCCCACCACCGCCCAATCCCTCGGCTCCCTCGTCAAATCCGCGCGGGATATTATGCGCAAGGACAAGGGGCGGGAGAGGAAAGGGCTAAATGCTAAATGCTAAAGGAGACGCGCTGAATGAGCGACAGACCGCTGGATTTAAAACCACGAACCAAGGCGTTTGCGCTACGGGTGATTCGGATGTATTCCGAACTGCCGAAGGGCGACACGGTCGCGCGAGTCATGGGGAGACAGGTGCTGCGGTCGAGCACCTCGGTCGGAGCGAACTATCGCGAGGCGTCGCGGGGACGCTCGAAGGCGGAATTCGTTGCAAAGATCGGCGACTGCCTCAAAGAAATCGAAGAAACCGAGTATTGGCTCGAATTGCTGGTTGAAAGCGGGTGCGTCGCGATGGCCAAAATGGGCGATCTGATTGACGAAACCCGGCAGTTGATCGCGATCTTCACCTCCATCGATAAGAAGGCGAAAGAAAAGGCAGAAGAGAAGAAAATGCTAAAGGATGAAGGCTAAATGCTAAAGTTTCCGCCCATTCGCGCAGTCTTTTCCTTTAGCCTTTAGCCTTTTGCCTTTAGCATTCTCCGATGCCTTCCCCCACCACCGCCCAATCCCTCGGTTCCCACGTGAATCCGCGCGGGACATCATGCGCAAGGACAAGGGCCTGAATGGCGACCTGGACCGACTGCCGATGCTCACTTGGGTGATGTTCCTGAAGTTCCTGGACGACTCGGAGCGGATGCGCGAGCAGGAGTCAGTGCTGGCGGGAGAACGCTTTGTGCCCGCCATCGTCGCGCCTTACCGGTGGCGGGACTGGGCGGCGAAGGCGGACGGGATCACTGGGGACGAACTGATCGCGTTCATCAACCAGCAGGAGTGTATCCGCCCCGATGGCAAGCGGGGGGCGGGGTTGTTCACTTATTTGCGTGGACTGGAGGGGGAGAACGGCGGCACGGACCGGCGCGATGTGATCGCCACGGTGTTCAAGGGGACGATCAACCGCATGATCAATGGCTATTTGCTGCGGGACGTAATCGCCAAGGTAAACGAAATCCATTTCGATTCCACTGAGGAACTCCACACCCTGGGCCATCTCTACGAGTCGCTCCTGCGCGAGATGCGCGATGCCGCAGGCGATTCCGGCGAGTTCTACACCCCGCGCGCCGTGGTCCGGTTCATGGTCGCCGTCGCAAATCCAAAGCTCGGCGAGTCCGTGCTGGACCCCGCATGCGGCACTGGCGGATTTCTGGTGGAGGCGTACCAGCACCTTGCCGCTCAGTGCAAAACTGTTGCGCACCGGCGAACGCTCCAGCAATCGAGCATCTTCGGCGGGGAAGCCAAGCCGCTCCCGTATTTGCTCGCGCAGATGAACCTGCTCCTGCACGGGTTGGAAGCGCCACGGATTCGTCCCGGCAACTCGCTCGACGTGAAGCTGACGGAACTTGGCGAGCGCGACCGGGTGGACGTGATCCTCACCAACCCGCCTTTCGGCGGCGAGGAGGAGCGCGGCATTCTTTCCAACTTCCCCGAGGACAAGCGCACCGCCGAAACCACGATGCTCTTCCTTCAACTCATCATGCGCAAACTCCGGCGTGCGCCGAAGCCCGGTAGGGCGGCGGTGGTCGTCCCCAATGGCACGTTGTTCGGCGATGGAGTCTGCGCTCGCATCAAAGGGGATCTGCTCAAGGACTTCCGCCTGCACACCATCGTGCGCCTGCCCAACGGCGTTTTCGCGCCCTACACCGGCATCCCCACGAATCTGCTCTTTTTTTCGACCGTTCCGGCCCGACCAGGGAAGTGTGGTATTACGAGCAGCCGCTGCCCGAAGGCAGGAAGAACTACACCAAGACCCAGCCGATCCAGTTCGAGGAGTTCGCGCCGTGCGTGGCCTGGTGGAATGACCGAAAGGAAACCGACCGCGCCTGGCGCGTACCCGCCTCCGATCTGCTCGCCGCCGGCTGCAACCTCGACCGCAAGAACCCAAGCGCCAAGGAAGACATCGCCCATCTCCCGCCGGAACAACTCGTCGCCAGCATCCTGGAAAAAGAAAAGCGGATCGCGGAGATTGTCGGGCGGATTCAGAAGCTTCTGGGGAAGAAGCGAGCATGAAAAAGCCGAGTTTCCGCGTTTACATTGACGAGTCGGGCGAGGAAGGGTTCGTCTTCAAGCCCGACAACGCAGGCAGTTCCCGCTGGTTAATCCTGTCGGCCGTCATCACCCGGATGGAATCCGACCGGGTTGTTGTCGATTTGATGAAACGGGTGAGAGTGATGCTAGGGCGATCTCCGAAGCAGGCGCTGCACTTCTGCAAAATGGATCACCAGCAGCGCGTGCCTTACGTCCGCCAGATCGCCGAGACCAAGCTGCACACCGTTTCCGTGCTCATCCACAAGCCGTCCATTGCCGAACCGGAAAAGTTCCAGGCCGAGAAACACCTGCTTTACCGGTACGCGTGCCGGATGCTTCTGGAACGGGTTTCCTGGCTCTGCCGGGAGCATCGCGTCCACGGAAAGGGGGATGGTACTGCGGAAATCATCTTCTCAAATCGCGCCCAGATGTCCTACGACGATCTCCGCGATTACATCCAGAGCCTGAAAGACGAATCCGACCCGCTCGAAGTGACCATCGACTGGACGGTCATCAAGCCTCGCGAACTGCGCGCCGTAGAGCACTCCCAACTCGCGGGGCTTCAGGTGGCCGACGCCGTCGCATCCAGCCTGTTCGCCGCGGTGAACGTCAACCGCTATGGCGAGACTGAGGACCGTTACATCCGCATTCTGGCACCGGTGGCGTACCGGCACAAAGGAGCCCTTCTCGGGTACGGCTTGAAGTTCTGGCCCGAGACATTTGAGGGTCTCAAAATGCAAAACCCGCACTTGGCGGGTCTCGCAGAACTACTTTTAAAATGAAAATGCAGGCCCCAGGTTCGAGGATCCCACCCTTACGGGCTGCCGCTGTCGCCAGCGACCTCTACAAACCCTGCGCTTGCCTGCGGGCTTAATAAACCGCACGAATGAGCAGATGTCAACCGCTTCCCGCCCCAAATCCTTTCTTTTCCGTGCTTATTCCTACCGCATTCTTATTGCTTCCGCCCCTCCGCCCCGGCATCAGGAATTACCCGGTGGAAACTCCGGGGCCTTTCCCTCATGAGTAAAGCGTGGCCAAGAGTGAGGCTGGGGGAGGTTCTGAGGCGAAGCGAACTAAACGTGTCCGTCGAGGCGGCAAGATCGTATCAATTCGCCGGTGTTTATTGCTTCGGTCGCGGTGTATTTCGCGGGCAGGAGCGAATAGGGAGCCAGTTTGCCTACCGAAGCCTGACCCGGCTTGAGGTGGGCGACTTTGTCTATCCGAAGCTTATGGCTTGGGAAGGGGCCTTCGGCATTGTGCCTTCCAACTGCGACGGATGCTTCGTATCGCCGGAGTTTCCAGTTTTTAAGCTTCGCCGGGACCAGATTATTCCACAATTCCTCAGCCTGTTCTTTCAGCTTCCGCGCGTTTGGGAGGAAATTTCAGGAAAAAGCACAGGAACCAACATTCGTCGCCGGAGATTGAATCCAGACGATTTTTTGCATGCCGAGATTTTCCTCCCTCCGGTAGTCGAGCAGCGACGCATCGTCGCGCGAATCGAGGAAGTCGCGGCTCAGATCAATGAAGCTCAAACATTGCGAAAGCAATCCGCAGGAGAGGCAGACGCGATAAGCGGGGCGACTGCTAGCGAACTGTTTCACATCTGCTCGCAGCGAGAAGCGGTTGAGGCTCTCTCCCGTCGAAGGACCGCCGCTCGGCAGTCGCGAAGGAATATCTCTTGCTCGCGTCGGCGGCGGTGCTCCGGCGGGAAGGTAGAGTGGAGAGATCTTCCAAAAAAGTGGCGGACACGGGCGCGGACAATTTCCCTGCGTTGCACCACACAGAAAGTTCCCTTTCCCCAGGTTAAATCCGCAAAAGAGAGCAAAATTACATCAGGTTCATGATCGTGATCCGCACCTTAGGAACTCCGCCGCACCCCCAACTCGGAGGACGAGAAAGAAGGGGGGAATACCGGGATTTTCGCGAGCGCAAGGGATGTCCCCCGGGCCATTTTGACTTGCCAAATACTTGCCAAAAAAATGGTCGAAAATGGCTGAATTTGGCCATTTCTGGCGACCGCCCGACTTTGGAAAAAATGAG
>Ga0316231_1004639_pt1 | contig 11282 bp, 12 predicted proteins | sample TBH18027metaG_FD_206002 | JGI IMG/M metagenome (GOLD analysis project Ga0316231, IMG submission 206002) | Freshwater microbial communities from Trout Bog Lake, Wisconsin, USA - TBH18027 | ecosystem: Environmental > Aquatic > Freshwater > Lake > Hypolimnion/Profundal zone | place: USA: Wisconsin...
ATAGAATTTTAAATATTCCAGAATCTCTGGGATTGGGCAGCTCTTCAATAATGAAATACAAAACCCCATCCTGATATACGGGGTCTGAGAATGAATCTATGAAAAATTGCTTGAGCTCAGAAAGAAATGTCTTAACTGACATGATCCACCGCCATTTCAGAAAAGCATCAAGATCATGGCGCAAGAATCCATCTTAAATAGGGTGCTCATGGTTTAGGAAATCCCCCCCCATTCCAATCTACTACATCCCCGTTAGGCTGGTAGCCAGGAACTAATTTTTTAAGCATACTTCTAATCAACTTACCATCGCATGCATCCAAGGCAACATTAAGCTTTTCAAGTTCTTCCTGCAAATCACCCCAAGATAAAAACTCTTCATGTGCCTTCATGATTTTGGGGTGAGCCGTTGGCTGTGGATTATCCCCAATCAGGAGCTCTTCGTAGAGCTTTTCCCCTGGGCGCAAACCAGTTACGGCAATCTCAATATCGCCATGCGGGTGAGCTTCATCTTTGACCAATAGGCCCGATAAATACACCATCTTGACAGCCAAATCATGAATACGCACGGGCTCGCCCATGTCTAATACAAAGACATCACCCCCAACAGCCATAGCACTCGCCTGAATCACCAACTGCGCCGCTTCAGGAATGGTCATGAAATAACGAGTCACTTCAGAATGTGTCAGGGTAATGGGTCCGCCTGCCGCAATTTGAGCGCTAAAAAGAGGCGCCACAGACCCTGATGAGCCCAGTACATTACCAAATCGCACCATCGAAAAATTCGTTGAATGATCGTCTTTAATATCTGCCATTGCCTGCAAAACGAGCTCAGCAATGCGCTTGCTGGCACCCATGATATTCGTTGGTCTAACAGCCTTATCAGTACTCACTAAAATAAAATTGCTTACACCACACTCTAAGCTCGCTTGGGCGCAGGTGAATGTTCCAAAAACATTATTCCGAATGCCTTCAGCAGGATTTTGCTCCACCAACGGAACATGCTTATAAGCTGCCGCATGAAAGACGGTAGATGGTTGATGAGCTCTAAAGATCTTTCGCAACAAATCGATATCTCGAACTGAAGCTAAGCAAGCCACCAACTTGATTGGCAAAGCAGGGTGAGGCAGCAAAGCTTGGTCATTACCGCCATTCGCCAAATGATTCCCATTAAGCCCGGTAATAGCCTTCTTTAATTCTTCATAGATCACATATAGGGAGTGTTCACTACTATCAATCAGGATTAATGATTTAGGAGAAAACTTAATAATTTGACGACAGAGCTCACTACCAATGGAGCCACCCGCTCCAGTTACTAAAACAACTTGGTCGCGAATATTTTTTTCTAATAGACCTACTTCAGGCGGAACTACTGCTCTGCCGAGCAAGTCATTCATATCCAAATCATGTAAGTCTGAAATCCTGACCCGACCAGAGGCCAAATCAACGAGTCCTGGCAAGGTGCGAACACGTACGCCACATCCGTTTAATGAGGCGATAATTTCGCTTCTTCTACCCTGATGAGCCGAAGGAATAGCCAGAAGCACATCTGTAATGTCTAGTCGACGGATCAGGTCGTGCAAGCCCGTATTGGGGTGCACAGAAATTCCATTAATCGTACTTCCCTGCAAATGAGGATCATCATCAATAAAACCTTTGACCAACATTTCTTTATTGCTAGATATGCCCAATGCCAATTGACGACCTGCTGAGCCGGCACCATAAATCAGCGCAACAGGCTGAGCTCGGTGAAATGACTTTTGAACATTGTTGATGCTACCTAACCAATAACGCACAAAATATCGACTGGTACCAATTCCGATAAATAAGAGGATGGGCTGAATGACGCCAATTGACCGAGGCACATCATCCACTCCAAAGAGTGTAAATGTGCAGAAGAATAAGCCCGTGTAAATGAGAAAAACGCGCGCCATTGAAGCGAGTGCAGCCGAGCCAACATATCTAAAAATAGCTCGGTATAAGCCAAAAGAAATAAAGAGAGGAAATGAAAATACAATGGCAACAATGAGAACTATCCACTGCTGGCCTTGAAAATGGCCCCACTGGTCTAAGCGAAGCCCAAAAGCTAACCAAACACTGAATGCGCAAATAAGGACATCGCAGTACATTACTACGCCCCTCTTCACTGAGCGGGGTAGATTTAATAATGACTGTTTAGTTGCGTTAATTGGCACGATATTAATTATAAATTACATAGTCAAATTAAGGGAATTTAGTATTTAATGAGGCAGATGAGCCATTCTGCTCTAAAAAATACTCGGCATAAACAATGCTAAGTTGGTAACTATCTTGTTATCTGAAGTTAGTCAGAAAAAAACAGAAAACTCACTCAAAAAAGCCCAAACTAATGAGAAACTCCGGCTCGGCGAATCACCTTTAGGAAGGTTAAGCCCAATATCTTCATATCAAACCAAAAAGACTGTTTCTGGAGATACTCCACCTCATATTGCACTTTATTTGGGATTGATAATTCATCACGGCCGTTTACTTGAGCCCAACCAGTTAAACCCGGCACCAATTGATCTAGCCCATATTGGGCTCGCAAAGTGATTAAGTCGTCTTGATTAAACAATGCGGGTCTTGGACCCACAAAACTCATATCACCAACCAAAATACTCCATAGTTGGGGCAATTCATCAAGGCTCGACTTGCGCAAAAAAGAACCTGCTGGTGTTAGGTATTGACTAGAGTCAGAAAGCAAATGAGTAGCTACAGCGGGAGTATCTACTTGCATGGTGCGAAATTTAGGCATCTTAAATATGATGTTGCGCCTACCTACACGGTCAGACCAATAAAGGGGCGAGCCTTTAGAGGTTAGCTTAACAAGTAGCATAACTAGAATAATAAACGGAGAAAATATTATCAGCGCTAAAAAGCTTATTACAACATCGAAAATTCGCTTCATCGTGTTTATGGCAAAGAATTAAATATTAGGGGATGGTAGCGCCTAAAACTATTCAATTAATTACAATAATTTACCCTCCACCCATCTTTTTTAATGAATTCATATATAAATTTATTTCTCAGTTCCTCGCTAAACCTTCTGCAAATTTAATAGCGGGCTTCCAGCCGGCGACCTCATGAAACTTTTTGGAAGAATACCAGGCTGAATCTATTAAACGACTTAATACCTCGCTATTAAACGGAAGCTTTTTTTGAAGTAGGAACTGAAGACAATCGCAGATACATCCCGCAAAACGAAGAATTAAAACCGGTATGGCCAACTTGGATGGAGGAAAACCATAAAATCGACACAATACTTCATATATCTCCCTGCCAGATGGCGAGTCTGGTCCGGAAATAATATACGCCTCCCCCGACGGCATAGATTTATGAAGAGTGATGGCAATAGCCATTAATACATCATCAATGTGAACCATTGACCTATGATTATTTGTTTCTGGAAGTGGAGGGAAAATTCCAGCCCTTATTAAACGACCCATACGCTCAAGATTGCCCCTACTTCCACGACCATAAACCATAGCAAGCCTTAGACTAATAACATTTAAGCCATAGTCTCGGCTAAAGTCATTGGAAACTTTTTCTGCCGCCAATTTAGATTTACCATATTCAGTATTTGGATTGCAAGGCCAACTTTCATTAACTAAGTGGGGGCCTGGGTCACTCATTGCCTTTACAGTAGATAAAAAAATAAATTTTTTAACGCCAGCTTTTACAGCAGCGTCCAATAAATTTCTGGTTCCATCAAAATTTACAGACCAAGTCCTTTTAAGAATCTCTTCGGAAGACGAGCTAAATGCATGTGCATACCCTGCGCAATGTATAACACAATCCACCCCACCCATTAACTTATAAAGCAATTCCTTATTAGAAAGATCACATCTATATAAAAAATTCTCAGATTCCGATGAACTCGATAACCCAATACAATTGAAACCTTCTTTAATTAATTTATGTATTAAGTTTCCACCAATGAATCCACTTGCACCTGTAATTAATACTTTATTCATTTGTGACATATAAATTTTTAATGGATGGAAGTCGACCAAAATGCTTTACAAGAAAAAAAAGCATGCTGGTCAGGTGCCATTTCATAAATTTAAAACTTTTTCTACTATGTCGTTGGGCATTATGAATCACACTGACTTTGGGACACAGTATTATTTTAAGCTTATTTATCCACATTCTCGCGCAGATATCAACATCCTCATAGTATAAAAAGAAATGTTCATCAAAACCCTTGATGAAACTGTAATCTGTAGCACGAAATAACATGAACATGCCAGCAATCCACTCAGGATGAGTAATCTCATCCTGAGGACCATATATATGGCGGCCATCTTGCTTAAAGAGTAATTTTGAAACCAAAGAACCTACACGAGGAAAAAACCTTGCACTATCTTCAATTTCACCAAAAGAGTTTAAAACTAAAGGAGCGGAAAGAGCTGCTTCACTATCTCGCATCATATTTATAAGGGCTGGAAAAGGATTCGTGTTAAGAATAATATCCGGATTAAGAACGCAAAAAAAATCACTGTCTTCAGATATTATTGAAAATGCCTGATTATGATTAGCACCAAAACCAATTGGAATATCATTATCAATTATTAAAATCTTTTCGGAAAATAATAAGTCAAGATCTTCAGGAATATTTTTAGTAATGATAATTTGAGATACTTCAGCAAATGAGGCTATTGACCTGACAAGATGACTAACCATATCTCCATGGCCATGGCTAACTATAGATATTGAAATTTTCAAAGTCATACCCTAAAACCCCCAAGCAAGAAATTCATATTTTTAATGCAATTTTATTGAAATTAAATCGAATTTTAAAAATAAATAACAATAATATACATAACAAAATAAAAGCTAAATATGCAGGACCTAGAATTTGATCTCCAAACCTTGGGGAAAATAAAACAATTAAGGTCATTAGCTCGAGAATATTAATATTTTGAGTGCTAAATAATGAATTCCTATTCGAAACTAATTTCATAAAATAAAAGTAGGTTAATGTATTGAAATCAAAAAATGAGTATAAGAATATACCAATAAATCCGAAATCAGCAAAATCCTTAACACCGCCGCCAAAAGCCGGAGTATTTCCAGTTTCAGCAGCGCCGGGATAGTAAATTTCATTAATATTTAAAATTCCATAAACATAAGGTTTATCAGAGAAAAAGGTTCTTGGTAACCAAGACCAATAGGAAGAACTGATAATATCTCCGTTAAATAGATTAATACTTCCGTTTAAATAATCATTATAGTAATTAGCAGCATTAACATATATATCAAAATATCCAAGTATGGATTTGTAATCAAGATCACCATAAGAAAAAGATAAATTTATCAAAGCGTAGCCAACAGTAATAAGAAAAAGTAACGCAATGGTCCAAAGAATGTACCTATAATGATTTTTCCACAGAATCAAACCTACACACATAAACATATTAACATATTAAAAAAAATACCTTTAGAACCATATAAAAAGGCAAATGCAGCATATAAGATAACTTTAATATAAAAAATCCAATTTAATTTATCGTTGATTATCGCCAAGAAAAAAGAGATTAGAAAAAAGGCTACTGAAAAACTGTATAAAACACCATTGCCACTTCGTTTATTAATATAGGAATTTCTAGGGTCTAAGATCCAATCTACAATACCTCCAGATATATATGCAATCCATAAGAATAATACCAAGGCAAGACAGAAAAAATATATAGAAGATAAGGATATGTCTTTTGATCTATATTTAGAATTTGTTATATTATTAAAAAAACTATTATCTACTCTCAAAAATTTTGCAACAAAATATATTATTATTATGTTAATCAATGACTGTATGTTACTTATAAAAACTGCAAGTTGATATCCTACGTTATATACATCATCCAATAAAAATATTGGCCCTATTAATATTATAAATAATTGAACAGGGATTATAAAAAAAAATGAAATTGAGATAGGATTAACACGTTGCCTGAAGAAAAGTTTACTCCATATTAGGCTAGAAAACTGAATAAAAAATGCAAATGTCAAGTTTAAAATATAAAGTAATTCCATATTTATAATTACTATTCCTTACAAAGAATATATTCAAAATGGTTCATTACATCATCAACTGATATATTATTCAAACACGAAGAATGGCCATCTTTAGATATATTATTGCACCTATGAGTACAATCTTTGCAGAATTTCCTATTAGAAACTATGGTGGGTAATTTTTTACAATTCTGAATTTTCGATGGGTATGGTAGGAATCTTCCAAAACTACCTCCCCACATAATGCAAATAGATTCCACACCAAAGTAAGCGGCTAAATGCACTGCAGAAGAGTCATTGGAAATAACTAGTAATGAATGCTGTATTAACGACGCTAATTCAGGTAACTTAGTTTTGCCAACAAAGTTGTAAACATTTAAGGTATTATTGAAAATCACTGATTGTGGATAATCAGCGTCGATACCAGTAACAATTAATGAATAACCCTTTTTTGAAATTCTATTAATAAGCTCACTAAATTTTTCAGTTGGCCATGTTTTAAAATTCGAAGAGGCAAAGGTAACCTTGGCGGAGCAGCTTGATTCATTAATTTTAGGAAAAAATAAATGCACATGAAGGAATTCAGCCCAAATTAAATGAGAAATATGGCGTAGGAATTAGCCTGCTAACACCGCATATCGAGCGTAGTTAGGTTGCTAGACAAAGGTCTGCTGATCTGACAAACCAACTTTAAAGAAGCGGCCATCAAATGTCCCGTTACAAAGAGGGGTCTGGCTGGTCCATGCATTCGTTAGATCGCACTCAGTAGTGCTCGAAAGGGCAGGGGATGCAGAATCGTCTGTCTACAAGCCTCTAGTTGCTGGACGCTTAACTTAAATTACTCTAAATGAAGCAGGGTCAACTATTGAATCCTATGGATGCTCCAAGCTTCGAAACCCCTATTAATATTTAAGGTCCATGTAGGAGCGTTCTCATAAGTAGAAACTAGCTGAGTAATACCATAGCAATATTCACCCGCATCAGCCCTCTGCAAGCCAGCCATCCACACATCTTCAAAATACAACGGCTGTGGCAGATTTTTTGCGACTTCATTTGGTCGCCACTCTCCTCGACAATCATCCAAAAAAACAATGAGCTGCTTACCTGATGCGTATGCTAATCCGCCTTTGTCTCGTTTTGAATTCACAGCCTCTACAACCCTAGTCACAATATCTTTATTCCTTTCCCTGCTATTACGTGACTGGGGAACCATGACATGCTCAGTTAACCACGTTGCGCTCGCCTCCGAATTAACAACAATACCGTCAGCTCCAGTGGGATCGCTAGTGAAAAAATATTTTTCTGCTTTATATTCAAAATTGAGTACTGCACATATCAACCAGTTTGCAAGGATTTCTCTAGAGCGCATACCCCCAAATTGTGTAAATGGTCTTCCTGATTGCAAATGAGTCCCGTCCTTAATAAACGGCTCCAATTCTTTGAGCGCAACCTTGAGGCTTGTGAACTTAGTTACGGAATGCTTCATATAACTGTCGGTGCCATTTTAAAAATTCATTCTCTTATAATGCCCTCCTTAAAGACTAGCTTATCTTTGCTTTGGGCTGCTCTGGTTCAAGCAACTCCTGGATCGAGCACCCAAAATACTGGCACAGGATATCCAATACCTCTAGGTCCACACGCTCGGCATCCTCGTAATACATCCTGGTTAGCGTCCCTCGATTAATGCCTGTGTCCCTAGTGACATCAGAGATTTTCTTCTTATGCTCTCCGAGCAATCTAGATAGGTAAACCCTCAAAATAACCTCCTAAAGATTAAATTAGATATTTAACAGCATAAAAGACTTGCAAAAGATTGAAATATATTTATAATGATCTATAGAAGACTAAATTTATCTTTAATATGACAAAATATTAGTTAATTGTATCAATAACAAAGGAGCCATTTACTCAATGACCTAGAACAGTTAAAACATGTAATAAAGCCCAAAATCTGAGTTACCTCATACCTCAAAAGCCAATCCCGACCACAGAAAGCCATATATGACGAACCTACCAAATAATGCACCAACCCTAGCCCATGGAAATCTGAACGACTTAAAAATCAGAATTGATCCTAGGGAGCTATTGGCTAACACCCTTGAGAAAATTGAAGGTGCCTACGCATACGCATCCATTCGCGCCTATAGGGCCGATTTCAATACCTTCATCCAATTTTGCGAGGATCACAATGAGGAATCATTACCAGCCCTACCCTTATCTATCGCCAACTTCATCATTAAACTCTCTAACGATAAGCGGAGCTCGGCTGGTATTCGGCGCGCCATCTGTGGAATATCCACGATTCATAAACTCAACCGCATGGATGACCCCACGAAGGATCCTGATGTCACCCTTGAGATGCGAAGGATGCATCGCAAACTGGGGCGCTCCGCAAAACAAGCGGGTAGCATTAATCTAGATATCCTAGACCAGATGCTCTTGGCTACCGATGGTTCAATTAGAGGTCTGCGAGATAAAGCTTTATTACTTGTGGCTTACGACACCCTATGTAGGCGCAGTGAGTTAGTGTCATTGCAAGTTAAAGACGTCAAAATAACCATTAAAAATGGTGTTGAGACCACTTCGATTCTGCTCAGAAAAAGTAAAACCGATCAAGATTCCATGGGCAAATGGCTGCGTCTAAGTGAAAGAGCGCATCTTGCATTATTAGCTTGGATGAAAGAGCTTCCCGAGGGACAAGGCATGCTCATCACAGGAATATCACGCTCAGGCGATATATCACCATATCTTGGGGGCGGTCAGGTAAATCGCATCTACAAGAGAATAGCCAAAGCAGCCGGATTAGATGAATCAGTCATTAAGGGAATTAGTGGTCACTCCATGCGAGTAGGTGCGGCACAGGATTTGCTGAGTTCCGGGGCAAGTATGCCAATCATGATGCAACGAGGGAGATGGTCTAAGTCCGATACTGTGATGAGGTATGTAGAGCACATTTAAATTTTTCGGCAAGGAGTCACGATCCTAATGCCCCCTATCCCCAATGCGGGTGTACTCATAAAGTGCAAGTTGGGGCCCCATAAGCTGCAAGTTGATATACCATAAAGTGCAAGTCAACTGAATGAGATAAGAAACGGGTAAAAATTTGAAATGCATACATTGGGAGAATAAGGGGGTAGGTTAATTTTCAGCGAATAAATCAACAGATAACTGGCTTATTTTCATTAATTTGAACTTTAAAGAAAAATTAGATGTGGTGAGGAAGAAAAAATCTTTTTATAGTCATCAACCGAGCAGGAAAAATTACTGAAAAATTAGGCGCGGGACAAAGGCTTGCAGCTTATAGACACACGCACATTGCGAGTGAACCTATATTAAATTTTGTTAATTGCAAGGGTATAGAAATTTATATCTGTTTCAGTTTGCTGAATAATCTCAAACCCGCAGTATTCAAGCATAAATGCCATAAGTTTTAAATCAAAAACATGATGATGTAGCGTACGATTTTTATAATTATCTAGGCTGCGTCTCTCAAAATTTTCTTTATTGCCAGCAGGAGGATCCATAGATAAATCATGAAGCTTCAAAATTTCCTCTAAATGTGTTAAATCATGTTCTGAGATATTGCTATTGAAATCTTCTAGTAAATGGTTGAAGGATGTTGTGGGGCGCCTGTGGTCAAAGTTGCTTGCCTTATTCGGAAGAACCAGAATCAAGGAGCCCCCGCTCTTTATTACCCGCCTCCATTCCATTAGAGCCTTAATTGGATTTGCTATGTGTTCTAAGCAGTTCGATGACAAAAGGAAGTCGTAAACGCCGCCTTTAATTTGCGCTAAGTCAGTGGCATCTGAAATATACTGAATGCCTTTCCTGTTTCTCATGAAGGCATAATTTAGTCCCTGTTGTATTTCCCCCTCCCATAACGTTGCATTAGAAAAGTTAACACCATCCAAACTTAGTACTCTTTGATATAGTGGAAGGGCTGTTTTAAATAAATTGCTTGGGCCACCTATTTCAACACCTTTTTTGTCACATACATGGCTTATATAAATATGATGATGGAGAATTTTTTTAACACATAAATGTTTCAAATAAACAAGAATCTCAATAAGAGATTTGGGTAGGGTATTTTTAATTTTTAGTTTAATACCAGCATTCAGCATGTTATTCATCCTGTTTATGAGTGAGAAATATAAGAGGTATTAATCCCGGCAAAATTACAGTCTATTGACAATAAACAGTCAACACAAAAAAATATGTGCGTCCATACAACCAACGTTACGCACTAAATTTTGATTATCCCTTAATGATTTATCTGCAACTAATCAGCCTTTAGTAATTATTCTAACTTAAACTTTTTATTTAATAATAAAAACTAGAGCTATAAACCTTTGATTAGATAATGAATAATTTTTGAAATTAATAGTCACTCGAAGCGCGTATGCGCGAATCACGCTTTAATCAGTTCGAGTGTAAACATGCCAATAATTACCATTTTATGGAAAATTGCCAAAAACCAATTCATAGGAAAGAATAAATTTTTGATGAATATGGGCCTTTCAAAATTGTTCTCTAATAAGAGTTTAATGGGCTTCAAATATTGTCAGATAACATTAGATGAACTGAGTCTTTAGGAACATTTCCAACATCAAATAGTAAGAATGAAAGTAACAATTGAAATCCCATAATCAAAGGTAATGTAGCTAGCATTACGGTTCCGCTTGAGGCCTTAATACCTTGAGATGCACTAATAACCCATTGAAATACGCCATACCACCCCCCCAAGATTAATAGCGGAATGGCTGCCAGCAAGAAAATGCTACCCACATTAACATCCCTCAAAAAATGTGGGTTCATGCATAAAGTGCAAGTTAGCCCCCCATAAGCTGCAAGTTGAGAGACCATAAAGTGCAAGCGCCGCAGACCCTTATAAACACTGCATCTCTAATATTAACTTGACAATAAATACTTTAGCGAGCTAGACTACAAACCTAATTAATTACCTTAAACCACTATATATATGTCCAAGCAAGAGATTACCAAAGCAATTGCAAGTTCAATTAAAAGCCTCAACGCTGATGATGCGCGCGCCTGGACAAAAATTGCTCTTATAGTTTTACAAGTTGAAGAAAATAACTTTTGGGAAACCAGTCATCGCTCTTTTACTGACTGGCTAGTTTCATTTGGGCAAAGCATTGGCCTTAAGGAAGGTAGCATTTGGCGCTACTATCGGGCAGGCAAATACTATCAAGAGCTTCAGCCCCTGTTAAGTAAAAATCAGATCACCAATCCCC
>Ga0316231_1004643_pt1 | contig 11269 bp, 9 predicted proteins | sample TBH18027metaG_FD_206002 | JGI IMG/M metagenome (GOLD analysis project Ga0316231, IMG submission 206002) | Freshwater microbial communities from Trout Bog Lake, Wisconsin, USA - TBH18027 | ecosystem: Environmental > Aquatic > Freshwater > Lake > Hypolimnion/Profundal zone | place: USA: Wisconsin...
TGAGAAAAAGTGACAAAGGTTTGAGAACTTTTTAGGAATCGGCTGGAAAACGGTAGCCGGATTGCAACATTCCCGCACCGGCCTTGCAAGGGGCTTTTTTACCCCTCGTATGCGCCCGTCGTTTCGTTCCAAAGCGCGCCCCGCGTGAACCACTTCGTCAGCTTGATATTGATGGCTGGGGCGGTTTGAAATCCGATGCCCGTGAAGGCAGAGCCGGTATGGGGTGAATCAGGTCGCTCGGAGTAGATCACATCCCACTGGCACCAAAATCCGAAGGCCGTGCCAGATACGATCAGCTCCATGACAACAAAGGCGCGGACTACGCGCCGAGCGTGGCCGTGCCGCTGGCAAGGGCAGAGAAAAGGACCTTGCAGTCCATTTCCACCATGATGAGTTTGTTCGCCATCTTCGCGGGCTTCACCTTGGCGGAGACGTAGATGTCGAACACGTTGCGCAGGGTGTCGCCCTGGTCATATTGCTGGGCTTTGATCCAGCCGCGAATCGTGCCGGGGCCGCTCAGGACCACGTATTCCCCCGTAGAGGGATCGGGCTTGCCGAGCATGAGGCTTTCGATGGCAAGTTCGCTCACATTGAAGAGCGCAAAGCTCACGTCGAGCGTCTTGCTCACCGTGAGAGAATCCGTGCGCTGATATCGTGCCAGCCCTGGCCGAAGCGCACGCGATTCTTGCTGCTGCAAAAGGGGGCCGCCCCGGTCGAAAGAAACAGTCATCTGCACCCGCCTTGCAACCCGATTTATTTGGCAATGCAAAGGGTTTGCAAAAGCGGCGCGTGATTCAATCTGGAGCTTCAAAAAGTTCTCAAACCTTTGTGAATAATGGGGTTTTACCCCAAAAAGTTCTCAAATCGGGCGCGGGCGATTCAATCTTGCGTAAGTCCTTGAGTTAAGGGCTATTTCAGGCAATTTCGGCCTGATTCAATGTTTCTCAAACCATCTGTCGGGAATCAGTTTTCCACTGATCGTATTCCGTTTTCTCCTCCCTCTTTTTCCTGATTTCCTGAGTTCCTGATTTGTTTCACTCAGCTGAACGGAGCCGCTGGATCTGGATTTGCACGCTCACCCTGCCCCGCCACTCGTTGCGTTCGATGCGGAAGGCGACGTCCCATGGCGGACGGGGTAGGGGATCTGCCGCGCCGTTGAAAAAAACGGCCTCGTGGCGTGTCCCGTTCTGCCCGAGCGTAAAACGCAGATGCTTCTCCTTCATCACCACCGGCTCCGCCAAAGGTCGGATGCCGCGCGCCAGGAATAACGGTTGCGCATTGCCCATCCCGAACGGTTGCAACTGCTCGTGAACGGCCAGAAAATCGAGGCTGATCTCGCCCAGGGCGACTTCGCTGTCCAAGACCACCCGCGGAAGGATTTCCTCCTCGGTAAGCGTCGCGCGGGCGAACGCGCGGAAGGCGTCGCGGAACGCCTCAAAGCGGTCCTGCCGGATTTCCAAGCCTGCCGCCATCTCGTGGCCGCCGAATTTTTCCAGCAAATGGCCGCACTTTCCCAGCGCCTCCACCAGCGAGAACCCCGCGATGCTCCGCCCGCTGCCACGGCCCAGGCCGTTCTCGTCGAAGCCGATCACCAGCGCGGGCCGGTGGAGCTTGCGGCAGATGCGCGAGGCGACAATCCCGAGCACTCCGGGATGCCAACCAGACGCGCCGACGACGATGCCTGCCTCGTTTGTGGGATTGCCATCGAGCTGCGCCTCCGCCTCGGTCACAGTCGTTTTTTCCACGCGTTGGCGATCGCGGTTCTGGGCGTCGAGTTCCTGCGCCAAAGCGCGCGCCCGGCCCGGATCGTCCGTGAGGAGCAACTCCAGCGAAGCTTCCGCCGCGCCGAGCCGACCCGAGGCGTTGAGCCGGGGCCCGAGCTTGAACCCGACATCGCCGGGCGTAAGCGGGGTGCCGACCCCGGCTACCTCCATCAAAGCCTGCAAGCCAGGCCAGCGCGTGCAGGCCATCGTTTCGAGCCCCTTGGAAACCAGAATCCGGTTTTCGCCCACGAGCGGCACGATGTCCGCCACGGTTCCCAGCGCCACGATGTCGAGATGCTCGCGCAGATCGAAGTCCGGTAACGCCCGCGTCTTGAGCAGCGCATGGCAGAATTTGAAGATCAGCCCGGCACTGCACAGGTATTGGAAATCGGCCTCCGCATCCGCGCGCTTCGGATTCACCAACGCCGTGCAACGGGGCAATACCTCAGGGCATTCGTGATGGTCAATCACGATCACGTCGATGCCCGCGCCCGTCAGCCCGGCGATCTCCACGGCAGAGGACGTGCCGCAATCCACAGCAATGAGCAACTGCGGCGCGAACGCCTCCACGCAACGCGCCACGCCGTCCGGGCTCAACCCGTAGCCTTCCTCCAGGCGCGAGGGCAGGAACGGCTCCGGCGCGGCCCCGTAGGCCCGCAACAAGCGGGTCAGCAGCGTCAGCGAAGTCACGCCGTCCACATCGTAATCGCCATAAATGACGATCCGCTCGCCCCGGTCCACAGCGGCCAGCGTTCGATCCACGGCGGCGCACATCTCCGGGAGCAGAAAGGGGTCGCCCAGTCGCTTGAGCTTGGGCACGAGGAACTCGGCGGCCTCCCCTGCGAGAGCGATTCCGCGCCGGACAAGCAACCCGGCCACCGAAGGGCGGCATCCGAGTTCACGGGCCATTGCAGCAGCACGGAGTTCTGCCTCGGCGTCGAGAGGGGGCGGGAGAATCCAGCGAGCGTTCATGGAATAGTGAAAAAAACAGAAACTTCCGGGAAAGGAAGGTGTTTTTTCATTTGCCCCAAAGAACGCCACGCCTACGATCCCCCCGCTTTCCTCTCCCCCTATGAAACTCGCCCCGCTTTTTACTGACAACATGGTTCTCCAACAAGGCCAGCCTGTGCCCGTCTGGGGCACGGCGGAAAAGGGTGAAACCGTCACCGTCCGGTTTGCCGATCAGGAAGCGAATACGCAGGCGGACGCGGAAGGCCGCTGGGAGGTCCGCCTCCAGCTGATGAGCGCCTCCAGCGAACCCCGCACATTGACCGTTGAATCTCAAAATGTCGCCGTGGCGTTTTCCAACGTCCTGGTCGGCGAAGTCTGGGTTTGTTCCGGCCAGTCGAACCGGAGATCGCCACCGCCCAATTCCCTGATGTGCGGCTCTTTACCGTACCCAAACGGACCATGATGCAGCCGGAAACCGACATCCCGGACGGCACATGGAAGGTCTGCACGCCGGAAACTGCCCCACCATTCTCCGGCGTCGCTTATTTTTTTGGCCGGGAACTGCACCGCCGCTTGGGTGTGCCGATTGGGCTAATTGATACTTCTTTGGGTGGCACAACGGCGGAGGCATGGACGAGCAGGGATGGACTATTGGGCGACCCGAAAGTCCGTGAAATCGTCGAGGAGATGGATCGTAACATACCCCTTTGGGAGCAACAGCGCGCCGAGTGGCAGGCCAAAATCTGCGCACTCGAAGAACGCACCAAGGACATAGAGAATCTCGGATTCCCTCAAGGCTGGGCCGATTTCCCCTGCCCGAGCGGCGAATGGCGAGAAATGGAAATCCCTGGCCTGTGGCAAAACCGGGGGCACAACGTCAGCGGTATCTTCTGGTTCCGAAAAGAAGTGGAACTTCCCGCCTCATGGGTCGGGAAAAATTTGGTTTTATCCCTCGGCGCCGCAGACAAAAGCGACATCAGCTATTTTAACAATGAAAAAGTGGGCACCGTCTCGATGAAGGAAGAGCCCGGCGCTTGGTCGCTTCCACGCGTCTACCCCGTACCCGGACGGCTTGCAAAGGCGGGACGTAACGTAATCGCTGTGCGGGTTCACAGCGACCGTTACAACGGCGGCCTCAATGGTCCCGCGTCAGTAATGCAACTCAGCTGCCCCGCCCTTCCCGACGCCAAACCGCTCCCATTGGCAGGGACGTGGCATTACGCCATTGAGACGAATTACGGTTTGGTGGAATTGCCGCCGGAGCCCCTCAGTCCAGGCAATATCAACATGCCGTGCGGACTCTACAACGGCATGATCGCCCCGTTGACACCCTTCGCTGTCCGCGGGGCCATCTGGTATCAAGGCGAATCCAACGCCGGACGCGCCTGCCAATACCGGGCGCTTTTCCCAGCGCTCATCCGCGACTGGCGCAAAGCTTGGGGACAACCCGACTTCGCCTTTTATTTCGTCCAACTCGCCAACCACATGGCCGTGAAATCGATTCCGGACGAAAGCCAGTGGGCAGAGCTGCGCGAAGCGCAAACCCTCACGCTCGCGCTGCCGCACACCGGCATGGCGGTGGCCATTGATATCGGCGAGGCCGAGGACATCCACCCCCGCAACAAGCAGGATGTGGGGCTGCGGCTGACGCTCAATGCCTTGCACCAGACCTATGGCCAGGACTCCGTGATTCCCTGCGGCCCACTCTTCCAAGAATTCCAGCGTGAAGGCCGCTCCATTCGCCTTGCGTTCCACTATGTCGGCGAAGGACTCTGCGCCAAGGGCGAGCCCCTCCAGGGCTTTGCCATCGCGGGCGCAGATCGGAAATTTGTCTGGGCTGATGCGCGCATTGAGGGCGAAACCGTTGTCGTTTCCAGCCCGGAAGTCCCCGATCCCGTCACCGTGCGCTACGCTTGGGCGGACAATCCGGTGTGCAATCTGTATAATGCCGCCGGTCTCCCCGCCTCCCCCTTCCGCGCAGACGACTGGAATACCCCTCCAACCCCAGCTATTTAATACCATGCAATATAAACCCTTCGGCAACACAGGAATCCAGGTTTCCCGGCTCGGCTTTGGCTCCATGCGCCTTCCCATGACCACCGTGGGCGACAAAAAAGTCGTCGATGACGATCTAGCCATCCCCATGATCCGCCGCGCGTTTGAGCTGGGCGTGAACTACATCGACTCCGCCGTCTTCTATTGCGAAGGTTTGAGCGAAGTCACCGTCGGCAAAGCCCTCAAAGGCTGGCGCGACAAGGTCATTGTCTCCACGAAATACCCCTTTCAGGAAGGGTTCCGCGAGACCCTGGAAAAGCAGCTCAAGAAGCTCGACACCGATTACATCGACTTCTACCACTTCCACGGCATCGGCAGCAGCTTCTTCACCCATGAACGCCAAGAAGAAGCGCTCAAAGGCGCGCAGAAAGCCAAGGACGAGGGGTTGATCCGCCATCTTTCCTTTTCCTTCCACGACAAGCCCGAAGTCATGGCCCAACTCATCGACCTGGGCATTTTCTCCTCCGTGCTCTGCCAATACAACCTGCTCGACCGCGCCAATGAAAACGCGCTGGCAAACGCCAAATCCAAAGGACTCGGCACGGTCGTCATGGGACCAGTCGGCGGCGGACGCATCTCCGGCATGCCGCCGCAAGTCGCCGAGCGCTTTGGGGTCCAGGTGAAAAGCGGGGCGGAGCTGGCATTGCGATTTGTGATGACCAACCCGAACGTGGACATCACCCTCTCCGGCATGTCCACCCTAGCACAAGTGGAGGAAAACGCCGCCATCGCCTCCAACGCCTCACCCCTGAGCGAAGCGGAACTGCGCGGGATCGCTGCTGCGATGGAGGAGAACAAGCGCCTGTCCGATCTCTACTGCACCGGTTGCAACTATTGCGTCCCCCATTGCCCGCAAGGTGTTGTGATCCCGAAAATCTTTCAGTTGATGAACTACCACCGCGTCTATGGCATCACCACCTTCGCGCGTGAGCAATACGGCAACATCGGCAACACGCCGTGGGACAAGGGGAATCAGGCAGACCAATGCATCGAGTGCGGCGTATGCGAGGACCACTGCCCGCAAAAGATCGAAATTCGCAAGCAGCTCAAGGATTGCCACCAAACTCTGGCAGCCGGAGCAAGAGCGTAGTCCTACTTTCCAGACGTAACGATCTCTTGGTGGCTCGTGCCGATCCACCCTTCGGGCGTCTCCTCCACCACGCTGCATGTTGCTTTGACTGGCACGCAGCCATAAACAAATTGGAGGAATTTTTTAGCGGTCGGATCGGGGACTTTGTTCCCCTCAAGCTGCGCCTGATTGATGGCGGTCACGGTTTTCTGGAAGAGCGGCGAGACATAGCCAAAGCTGCAGCCCGTGGTGGGCAGCCCGGTCATGAGCTTCTTGAATTCCGCGTTCGTTGCGGCAAAGCCCGGCTTTTTCCCGGCTTTGACGTCGAGCATGTCGCGAAGCAACTGGTCGTTGGTGGAAATCATGAGAAGCCCTTTTTTCCAAGCCACCGTGGGACGCAGAAACGCCACCGGAAGCGGCAAGGCGAGCGTGCGGATTTTCAGATCCGTCCCATCCGTTTTAGTCACCATCGGGTTCTTGGAAAGCTCCGTATCAATCCGATTGATGAACACGTCGTCCTGCACCTGAATAAAGATCGCCAGCCCCGGTTCGGGAAGGGTGACAGGCGGAGCGCTCGGGTTGATCGGCAGGGGAGTCGGGCGGCTTTCATCCAGCGTGACGACGAACGAATAGTTCGGCCCGAGCGAGGCGAGCAGCGCGGGGAGGTCGAGCCCCGTGGCTTGCTGGAATTTCTGCGCGGCCTGATCGAGCCCCTGGCGCAGATCGGCGTTCGTGGCCGCTTCCTGATTCAAGGCATCCCATATTGGCGTAAGCTTGAGGTTGCCGCTGCTGGCCGCTGCGGTGCGCTCCGGGAGATAGGCGGTGAAATCGAGCGCGTTGGGCGTCGAGCCGCGGAGTTTCCAGATCAGCCCATTGGCTTTGTCCGGGTAATGGTGCGTCACCCACTTGATCTGGTAATAGCTCGGCGCGAGCGCGATGGAGCTGGCCCCGAACCCGGAGATTTCCTTGAGGCCGCTGTTGGCCACGATTTTGGAGAAGGAATCCCAAGCGGCTGCGGCTTTGGCTTTGTTGGCGTCATCGAATTTGCCCGAGGCGATGAGGTCCGGCCCCAGCGTCGCGAGTTTACCGGAGACGGTTTTGTTGATCGTATCCGTGGAGAGATAGAGATACGCGTTGCCCCCGGCATCGAGATGCTTGGTGACGGCGTCAAAGCTGGTCGGTTCCACCGAGGCAGTTTTCACCTCCGGTTTTTTCTGACACGCGGGAAGCGAGAGGAGCAGCACAGCAGCCGTGAGCCATTGCAATGCAGGGGGGATTTTCATAGAGGGTGAGGGTATTTGAACGTTGGGAAAATTTGGTCAAAAATTACATATCCAGCAATAATCTGGCCGGATCTTCGATGGCTTCCTTTACCTTGATGAGGAACGTGACGGCCTCTTTGCCGTCCACAACACGGTGATCGTAGCTCAGCGCGAGATTCATCATCGGGCGGATGGCGACCTGCCCTTTTACGGCAATGGGCCGCTCCAAAATTTTGTGCAAGCCGAGGATGCCGCTCTGGGGCGGGTTGAGGATGGGCGTGCTCAGGAGCGAACCATACACGCCCCCGTTGGAGATGGTGAACACCCCCCCCTGCAGGTCTTCCACGCGGAGCTTCCCTTCGCGGGCGCTCTGGGCATAAGCGAGGATGTCCTTTTCCAACTGCGCGAATCCTTTTTGGTCGGCGTCACGGATCACCGGAACCACCAGTCCGCGTTCGGTGCCGACGGCGACGCCGATGTCGAAGTAGTGATTGAGAATGTGGTCTTCACCATCGAGGCGGCTGTTGATGGCAGGCACGGCCTTGAGCGCGGCAATGGTGGCCTTGAGGAAGAACGACATAAAGCCGAGCTTTACGCCATGCTCCTTCACAAAAGCGTCCTGATGGCGCGCGCGCAGTTCCATGACGGCGCTCATGTCGCACTCGTTGAACGTGGTCAAAATAGCCGCGGTCTGCTGCGCCATCACGAGCTGGGCTGCGATCTTGCGGCGCAGCGGAGACATCTTCTTGCGGGTGAAACGCTCTTCCTTCGGCGTCGGTGGAGCGACAGGAGCCGCCGCCGGTTTCGCTTCCGGTTGCGGGGCAGCAGTGGCGCTCCCCTGTTCGTCAATGCTGCCGACAACCGCGCCGATTTTTACTTCCTTACCCTGGGGCACGAGGATGTGAAGCACGCCTGATTTTTCAGCGGTGATCTCCGTGGAGACCTTGTCGGTTTCCAGCGTGAAAAGGACATCACCCGCCGCGACGGCTTCGCCCTCCTGTTTGTGCCAGACGGAGAGGAGACCGCTCACAATGGATTCGCCGACCGAGGGAATTTTGACTTCGAGGCTCATAAGAGATAGGTGGAAAAGGGTTAATCGAGAAGAAACGCGTCTTCGATAAGTTGGCGTTGTTCGCGTTTGTGGAGCGCCAAGGCTCCGACGGCGGTGCTGGCGGCTTCGCCCCGACCCGCGTAAACGAGGTGAGTTTTGAGGAGTGGTCCCAGCCGGGACCAGATGAAAGTCCATGCTCCCATGTTTCGCGGCTCCTCTTGGCACCAGACAAATTTTTTGACGTTGGCGAACGGAGCGATCGCCTCTTTAAGCGCCGCCTCGTGCAACGGGTAGAGCTGTTCCACGCGGATCAACGCCGTGTCCTTCCGATTTTGCTCCCGCTGATAGGCAAGGAGATCGTAATAGACTTTACCTGTGCAGAAAACCACGCGCTGGACTTCTTTGGGCTTCCCGAGCAGCGGGCCAGGCAGGATTTCGTGGAAGCGGTCCCCAGTGAAATCGGCGACAGAGGAAACGCACGCTTCGGCGCGCAGGAGGCTCTTGGGGGTAAACACGATGAGCGGCTTACGGAAGGGACGCTTCATCTGACGCCGCAGGAGATGAAAATACTGAGCCGGCGTGGTCGGATCGGCGACTTGCATGTTCTCCTCTGCGCAAAGCTGCAAATACCGCTCCATGCGTCCGCTGGAGTGCTCTGGCCCCTGCCCCTCGTAACCGTGGGGGAGCAGCAAAACAATTCCACTGGGCCGTTGCCATTTGGATTCCGCTGCCGCGATGAACTGGTCGATGATGACCTGTGCCCCGTTGGCAAAATCACCGAACTGCGCCTCCCAGATACAAAGCATCGTGGGGTAGTTAAGCGAATAGCCGTAGTCGAACCCCAGCACGGCGGCTTCGGAAAGGAGCGAGTTGTAGTTGCAAAACTGGGCTTGTTTTTCGCTGAGGTGTTTAAGCGGAACATACTGCTTGCGGGTCTCGGAATCGTAGAGGGAGGCATGGCGCTGGCTGAACGTGCCGCGCTGGCTGTCCTGACCGGAGAGTCGCACGGGGATTTCCTCCATGAGCAGCGATCCAAAGGCGAGGGATTCAGCGAATGCCCAGTCGTAGGGTCCGCCAGCAGCGTGTGCCTTGGCGCGGCGGTCCAGCAACAGCCGTTGCAGCTTGGGCAGAACGTGGAAGCCCTCGGGCACATGCGTGAGCGCGTGGACGATCTTGTCGAGTGTCTCCTTCGGCACGGCGGTTTCCACCGGATCGTGCGAATAAGCGGGCTGGAAGACCGCCGTCGATTCGCTCAAGGCGGGAACCGGCTCCGCAGCGGCCTTGCGAACTTCCTCCAGCGTGGTTTCCAGCTTCTTCTGGTATTCGTCGTCGAGCGCGGCGGCTTGTTCCGCCGTCAGGACGCCGGAATCAATCATTTGCTTGGCGAAAATTTTCCCCACCGAGGGATGTTTGTCGATGACGGCGTAGAGATCGGGCTGCGTGAAATTCGGCTCGTCCCCCTCGTTGTGCCCGTAGCGGCGATAGCAGAGCATGTCGATCACGGCGTCCCGGTGGAACTGCTGGCGGAACGTGAACGCCAGCCCGGCAACGAACCAGACGGCCAGCGGATCGTCGCCGTTCACGTGGAAAATGGGCGCTTCGATCATCTTCGCCACATCCGTAGCGTAGGCCGAGGAGCGGGCGTCCACGGGTAGCGTGGTGAAGCCGATCTGGTTGTTGACGATCACATGCACCGTCCCGCCCACGCGATAGCCGGGGAGTTGCGAGAAATTGAGCACTTCGGCCACGATCCCCTGCCCGGCGAAAGCCGCGTCACCGTGGATCAGCAGCGGGAGTACCTTGGTCCGCTCCGCCATATCGCCCCGGACACGCTGGCGCGCCCGCGCCATCCCCTCGACCACCGGGTCCGCCGCTTCCAGATGGCTGGGATTGGAGGAGAGCCGGATTTCGATTTCCTGGCCGCTGCTTGTCTTCCGTTTGGAGAGGTAGCCCAGGTGGTATTTCACGTCGCCATCGCCGCCGACCATCTCCGGGATGTAGTTCTCGGAAAACTCGCTGAAGAGCACCCGGAGCGATTTACGCAGGAAATTGGCGAGCACCGTCAAACGGCCCCGGTGGGCCATCCCCATCACGATCTCCTCCACGCCATGCGTGGGGGCGCTTTCAAAGAGCGTTTGCAGGATGACCATCAGCGATTCGCCACCCTGGAGCGAAAACCGTTTCTGGCCAACATACCGGGTGTGCAGGAACTGCTCGAAACTCTCCGCTTCCAGCAACTCGCGCAAAATGGCCTTCTGGATTCCCGAGGGAACCGTGTTTTCCAAGGGCCGCGTTTCCAGGCGGTCACGGATCCAATTGCGCACCCTCGGGTTTTGGATGTGCATGAATTCCACGCCAATCGCGCCGCAATAAATGTTGCGCAACGTCGCAATCATCTCGCGCAAGCTCATTTGTTCGCCGCCCCGGAAGAACTTCGAGGCGACCACGAGATCGAGGTCTTTCTCGCTGAAGCCGAGTTCCCGCAAATTCAAAAGTGGCTGCTCGGGGCGGGTGTCCCCCAGCGGGTCAAGTTGGGCAATCGTATGCCCCAGCGTCCGGTAGGCATAGACCAAGCCGTCCACACGCGTCTGGAGCGGCAACTCGGGGCGCATCCCGGCGGGAATGGCCGGGATGGGAACCTCGGTTTCCTGTCCGGGCTGGGCCTGCGCTGCGGCAGGCGCTGGCTTGAGCGTGGGCGACGCCCCCAGTTCAAACCCCTCGAAAAAAGCGGACCACGTGGCGTCCACGGAAGCCGGATCGCGCTTCCATAATTCGTAAGTTTCGTCTAAAAGCCCGGCGTTGAAAGCGTTAACGAGCGATGTCCTCATGGGTAATAAAACCGAACTAACTAGGCCGCCATTATACCCATCGTCAGCGCGGAACGAAGCGAAATGATTGAGGGACGGATTTTTAGCTCCTCGCATATTCGGTCGAAAATTTTTGAATTGAAAGTTTCGCTTTTCCTCGCCTATCTCGATACAAACCCAAATAGGCGAAAGGGTTTTCGTCTATTTCTTGTTTTCTTTCACAGGACCACAACGACATGAGCTGCATTTTACGAATCTCTGGCGAAACTCTGGATGTCGACACCCTGCTTTCTCAAAACGTCCTTCATCCA
>Ga0316231_1004645_pt1 | contig 11267 bp, 9 predicted proteins | sample TBH18027metaG_FD_206002 | JGI IMG/M metagenome (GOLD analysis project Ga0316231, IMG submission 206002) | Freshwater microbial communities from Trout Bog Lake, Wisconsin, USA - TBH18027 | ecosystem: Environmental > Aquatic > Freshwater > Lake > Hypolimnion/Profundal zone | place: USA: Wisconsin...
GCGTTACTACATGCTGCCCATGCTGGACATGTGGTCGGATGTCTTCGCCGTCCCCGGCAAGCGCACCAGCGGCACCGGCGAGGGGCACTTCGCCGTGGTCCCGAAGGGCTGGACCGGCCAGCTTCCCGCCGGGGTCCAGCGGGTGGACTCGCCCACGGCCTTCGTCTGGGTCATCGGCCGCACCCAGACCAACGGCCCGGCGGACTATGCCGCCGTCGCCCAGGTCCAGGACGGCTTCAAGGCCACCCCGCTCTCCCGCTGGGGCGGCCAGGCCCCGGAGCCCGTCTACGCCCCGGATCCCAGCGTGGACATGAAGACGCCACCGATGGTCCAGGCGGACACCATGCCGGCGGCAAAGTACTTTGCCTACGGCGCCGAACTGATGAAGGTGAATCCGCCGCACATCACCGACTGGTCCCTCATCGCCCGGCTGAAGCGGATCGGCATCGAGCCCGGGCGGAGCTTCGATTTCGAGGGCGCCCCGGCCGTCGTGCGGGCGGCCATGGAACAGGCCATGGTGGACGGCCTGGCGCTGATGAAGGCCAAGGTGCCTACCATCGCCCGGTCATTCAACGGCTGGCAGATGATGACCGACTCCATCGGCGTCTTCGGCAACTTCTACCTGAAGCGCGCCATCGTCGCGATGATCGGCCTGGGCGCCAACCAGCCCGAGGATGCCATCTACCCGCTGAACGTGGGGGACGCCGAAGGCCAACCGATGCTGGGCAGCAACCGCTACGTCATGCATTTCGGCAAGGAGGAGCTCCCCCCGGTGGAAGCCTTCTGGTCGCTCACCATGTATGACCACCAGGGTTTCCATGTCGACAACCGGCTCCACCGGTTCGCCATCGGCGACCGGGACCCCCTGCGCTTCAACCCGGACGGATCGCTCGACATCTACATCCAGGCCGATTCCCCGGGCGCCGAGAAGGAGGCCAACTGGCTGCCGTCCCCCGCCGAAGGCCAGCTGGGGGTCACCATGCGCCTGTATGCGCCCAAGGCCGAGATCCTGGACGGCCGCTGGATCCCGCCGGCGATCAAGCGGGTCGCCAAGTAGGCGCGCCAGCCGCCGGATGCGGGACGAGGATTGCTCCGGGCCATCGCCGCCGCGGCGCCCCGACGAATGGGAATGAGTCAACCCGTGGGATGAGGAGGTGAACATGTTTGCGGGCCCCATGCAATTCATCGAGGAAATGATCGGGCGCATCGACGGCCCCATGAAGTTCCGGCTCGTGCTGCAGCCGGCCATGGCGATCTTCTTCGCCATCCGCGACGGCCGCCGGGACGTGCGCGAAGGCGCCAAGCCTTTCGGCTGGGCCCTGTTCACCGCCACCGGGGAACGGCGCGCCCTGATCAAGGACGGCTGGAAGGGCGTCGGCAAAGTCTTCCTCATCGCCGTTGTGCTCGACCTCATCTATCAGTTTCTCGCCATCCAAGGTTTCAGGCCGCTCCAGGCGGCCTGCACCGCCGCCCTGGTGGCCCTGGTCCCCTATCTGCTGGTGCGGGGCGCGGCCAACCGGGTCCTGCGCGGCCATCAAGGAGGCAATGTCAGGCCATGAGCAACGAAACCACCCACGATCCAGTCGACGGCAGCCCGGCCACCGCAAGCGCGGTCCCGAAACCGGAAAGATTCTGGAGCACCATCCGGATTCTGTTGTGGTTCGGCGGGCCCCGGCCGGACTACTCACAGCTGGACACCAACACCCGCCTGGCCCACGAGCGCACCGACCTCGCCCTGGACCGCAGCTACCTCGCCTGCGAGCGCACGCTCCAGGCCTGGATCCGCACCGCCCTGTCCATGATCAGCTTCGGCTTCACCCTCGGCAAGCTCGGCGACGCGGCGAAGTCCATCGAAATCAAGGGCCTGTTCCAACATCGCCAGCTGGGCATCGAAGGCATCGCCTACTTCCTGGTGGTGCTGGGCACCCTCGGCCTGCTGGCGGCGACGGTACAGCATATCTTCGCGGTGGTCGGCCTCCGGCGCATCGGCCTGCGCAGCCGCCCGAGCATCGCCTTTGTCATCGCCATCCTGCTGACCATCCTGGGCGGCTTCGCCTTCACCGCCCTGGTGCTGAACCTCTAGGGTCGCAGCAGGCAGCAAGGAAAAGCAAACAGGTCCGCGAGTGGAGAACAACTGATGATGGCCGCGCACCAGATTCGGAAAGGACCAGGACGGCCCCCCCATGCCGCCGATGAGCTCCTCCACCAGAGGGCGGTCGAGGCCGTGCTCTGGTCGATGCCGGTCCTGAGCGACATCTTCTTCCGGGAATCCCTGGCCCGGGATTTCGGCATGCAGCCGGGCGACGTGGTCGTGATGAGCAAGCCGCTGGTGGCCAGGCATGAGGTCCTGACGGCCAGCAGCCGGGTGAATTATGCATGCACATCCTATGACCTCACCGGGAACCCGCTGGTGATCGAGATCCCCGCCAGCAGCGGCGATTACGCGATCATCGGGGAGATCTGCGACAACTGGCAGGCGCCGGTGACCATGGTCGGCATCGAGGGGCCGGACGCCGGCCAGGGAGGCCGCTACCTGCTGCTCCCGCCGGAGTTTGAGGGGGAAGTCCCGGCCGGCCATTTCGAAATCCGCATGCAGGGCTACCGGGGCATGATGGTCTTCCGCCCGGTGGTGGTCGGATCGGAAGGGACCCTGGAAGGGGCCATCGCCCTGGCCCGCCGGACCCGGACCTACCCGCTCTCCGAGGCCGCCCAGCCGCGGCCCACACGCATCATCGACGGCTGGGACAGAGCCTGGCACTCCCTGCCGGTGTATGAATTCAGCTGGTTCGAGAAGCTCGCCCGCTTCGTGAACGATGAGCCGCTCAGGCCGCGCGACCGGGTGATGATCGGCATGCTGGCGACCCTGGGCATCGAGAAGGGCAGGCCTTTCAAGCCTGACGCCCAGACCCGGAAGACGCTCGAGGCGGCCATCCAGGACGCCTTCCAGATCATGCAGCAGGGTTTCCTCACCCCGGGCCAGGCTCTGGTGAGTTGGTGGCCGGACAGCCAGTGGATGAACATGAACCCCGAGTTCTTCAAGAAGACGGGACAGGACTGGTCGTTCGAAGCCGCCGGAGGCGTATGGACCTACGAACGTGCCGTCGCCCCTTTCTTCTGGGCGAACTACCTGCCCAGGCATTTCGGCGGCAACCAGCTCAACCTGATGGGGCTGCGCGACCATTTCGGCCAACTGCTCTCGGGCCAGCGGACCTACCGCCTCCAGGTGCCGGCCGAGGTGCCGGCGGAGAAATCCTGGTCGCTGATCATGTACAGCCTGGAGACCAAGAGTTTCATCCCCAACCCCCTGGACCGCGTCGGGATCGACTCCCGCGCTCTGTCCAAGCTCAAGCGCAACGCTGATGGGTCCGTCGACCTCTACATGGGGGACAGGGCGCCGCGCGGGTATGAGAGCAATTGGCTGCCGTCGGCCGGAATCGATTTCTTCCTTATCTTCCGTTTCTACGGCCCGGGCCGTGCGATCTATGAGAAGACCTGGAAACTGCCTGAGATCGAGATTCTGGAATACAGCCTGGGCTAGCCTGCAGGCGTGGCGGAGGCCGATGCCCGCCGCAATCCCCTTTCCCGCCGGATGCCCAGTTTGCGCATGCGCGCTCGGAGGGTGCTGGGGTTCAGGCCGAGCGCCTCGGCCGCGCCGCCCGGCCCTTCCACGCGCCACCACAGGGCCTGGAGGGTGGCGAGGATGTGCTCCCGTTCGATCTCCTCGAGGGTCTTGCCCGGTTCCCGGGCCGGCGCGGTTCCCGGGCGCGCCGCCTGGACGGCCTCGGGCATGGGCGCCGGCGGCGCGCCCTGGGCGCCGTTCAGTCCGGCCAGCTTGAGTTCCGGGCCGTTGGAAAGGACGACCGAGCGCTCGACGAGGTTCTCCAGTTCCCGCACGTTGCCGGGCCAGGCACGGTCCTGGAGGAGCCTGAGGGTGGCCGGGGCGAAGCTCCCGACGGGCCGGCCGAACCTCTGGGCGAACTTCCCCAGGAGAGCCTGCACCAGCAGGGGGATGTCCTCCCGCCGCTGGGCCAGGGGCGGCATGGTGATGGGGAATACATGGAGGCGGTAGAGCAGGTCCGCCCGGAACCGGCCTTCGAGCACTTCCTTCTCCAGGTCCCGGCAGGTGGAGGCGATGATCCGGACATCGGCCCGCAGGGTCCTGGACGAGCCCAGGCGCTCGAACTCGCCGGTCTGGAGGACCCGGAGCAGCTTGGCCTGGACGCCCAGCGGCAGCTCCTCGACCTCATCCAGGAACAGGGTCGAGCCGCTGGCGATCTCGAAGCGCCCCAGGCGCGCCTGGTCGCCGCCGCCGACGGCGTCCAGTTCCCGCCCGAACAGTTCGGACTCGATCAGGTTGAACGGAAGCGCGCCGCAGTGCACCGTGACCATGGGATGGCCGCGGCGCCGGCTCCGGTCATGGATGACCACCGCCGCGAGGCTCTTTCCGGTGCCGGTCTCCCCCTGGATCAGGACGGTGGTCTCCAGGGGCGCCACCTGCCCGATGGCGAGCTTGACCTGGTTGATGGCGGCGCTGATGCCGAGCAGTTCTTCCGGCGGCCGGGAGGCCCCGACCTCCTCGCGCAGGATCAGCGTCCTCTCATGGTAGTGGTCCCGGAGCCGGCGGATCTCCTCCATCTGTTCAAAGAGTTTCTGGTCCAACGCCTTGCGCTCGGTGATGTCGAGCGTGACGCCCATCAGAAAGTCCGGCTGTCCGGCGGCGTCGAAATGCTGCCGCCCCTGGGACGCGCACCAGTGGACCTGGCCGTCGGCGCCGGCATGCCGGTACTCGACCCTGACGTCTTCGCCGCTGGCCGAGGCCAGGTAGGCGGCTTCAACCTTGGGGCGGTCCTCGGGCTGGATGAGGCCGATGAACCGCTCCCAGGTCAACTCCTCGGTCTTGTCCAGCCCGAAGATCTCGTAGCAGATGTCGTTGGTCCAGAACCTCCGGGTCCGGTTCTCGATGCTCCACAGCCCGGCCCGGGCGGCCGCGGCCGCCAGGTCCAGGCGGGCCCTGCTCCGGCGCAGTTCCAGGTCGGCGCGCTTCCGGTTGATGGCGTTGCCCAGGATCTGGGAGATCAGGGCGAGATCCTCGATCAGGAGCCGGGTCCAGGCCCGTTCCTGGCTGATCATGTTGAAGCTGACCACGCCGATGACGTTGCCCCCGTCCTGCAGGGGAAGCGCAAGAATGGACTTGTCCCCCGTCTGCAGATACGACTGGCGGTCCTTCTTGGCCGCCTTGGGCAGGTCGTCCAGCGAATCCACCACGCACATTTCCCCGGCCCCGATCCTGCGGCTGCAACAGGGAAAGAGTTCCCTGCTCTCCACCACCATTTTGTAAGCGAAGAAATCTGGATACTGGGTGGGATCCCAGCCATTTCTCGGCACGATCTCGCCGTCTTCCTTCTCCAGGAGGGTGGCGCAGTCCGGGTGCTGGTACAGGTGGGTCAGCCGCCACTGGCCCAGGGCGTCGGGGAACACCTGCCAGACGGTGGAGCGCTCCAGACCCAGGAAGGTGCACACGGATTGGAGCAGTGCTTCGATCTCCGAATCCACCTGTTCCGGCGGGAGGTGGACGAACTTGGCCGAAGCCTCCAGCAGGATCAGCTTGAACGACTTGGGCGGCCGGTCCGCGGTCCCGGCGGGAGCCTCCTCCCGCTGCGGGCGCAGGGTCTCACGACCGTGTTCCTTGGCATCGGTCAACATGGAAATGCCCCGCAGAAGAGACTGAATCCTCGAGATTGTAAGGGAACATCTCCGGTGGATGGCAATTCGTTTTTCATTCTTTCAAAAAAGATGGAACCCGTCGTATTTCGCGGGCAACCGAGAAATTCCATTGAAATCCCTGAATGGCGCCACTCCCGGAGCATGTGCCCATCTTCCTGAAATCCGAGGCGTTACCTTGGTTCATTCATGCACGGAGGGCGCCGACGGCCACGAGGCAGGAGAATGGCCGGTCCAGGGTGGGCCATGCCGCGGACGAGGCGGGCCGGGTGGCCCCCACAAGCTTTCGACCATCTTGATTTTTCATTGACCCGGGCCCGGGAAAATCATAATCTTATTTTGCCTGTAAGAAATGTCATTTTCTATCCACGCCCCCATCGTCCCAGCGAGCCGTCTATGCTGAGACACCGCCCCGCCCCCGAGGAGACGCCCATGGCCAGTTCCCACCGCCCCGAGACCATCGCGCTGCACGGCGGCCAGACCCCGGACCCCACCACCCACAGCCTGGGCGTCCCCATCCACCGCACCAGCTCCTACGTCTTCAAGAACACCGAGCACGCCGCCAACCTGTTCGCCCTGCGGGAGCTCGGCAACATCTACACCCGCATCGGCAATCCCACCCAGGACGTGCTGGAGCAGCGGGTCTCGCTGCTGGAAGGCGGCGCCACCTCCCTGGCCCTGGCCTCGGGCACCTCGGCGATCTTCTACGCCTTCATCACCCTGGCCCAGGCCGGCGACCAGATCGTGGCCGCCAACAACCTGTACGGCGGCACCTACACCATGCTGGACGCCATCCTGCCGCAGCTGGGCATCACCGGCGCGTTCGTGGACGCCAGGGACCCGGAGAACTTCCAGCGGGCCATCACCGACCGGACCCGCGCCCTGTTCATCGAGACCATCGGCAACCCGCTGCTGGACGTGGCGGACATCGAGGCCATCGCCCAGGTGGCGCACCGCAACGGCCTGCCCCTGATCGTCGACGCCACCTTCTCCACCCCCTGCCTGCTGCGGACCATCCAGCACGGCGCCGACATCGTGGTGAACTCGCTCACCAAGTGGATGGGCGGGCACGGCACCGGCATCGGCGGCATCATCACCGACGCCGGGCGGTTCGACTGGAAGGGCGGCCGGCACCCGCTGTTCACCGCCCCCGACCCCAACTACCACGGCCTGCGCTGGGCGCTGGACCTGCCCGAGGCGCTGGCGCCCATCGCCTTCATCCTGCGCGCCCGCACCGTGCCGCTGCGCAACCTGGGCGCGGCCATCTCGCCGGACAACGCCTGGATGTTCCTCCAGGGCCTGGAGACCCTGCCCCTGCGCATCGCCAGGCACAGCGAGAACGCCCTGGCGGTGGCGCGGCACCTGGAGCGCCACCCGAAGGTGGCCTGGGTCCGCTACCCGGGGCTCCCGGACGACCCCTCCCACGCCCTGGCGAAGAAGTATCTCAAGGGCGGCTTCGGCGGCATGGTGGTGTTCGGCATCAAGGGCGGCGCCGCGGCCGGGGTCAAGCTCATCGACAACATCCCGCTGTTCTCCCACCTGGCCAACGTGGGCGACGCCAAGAGCCTGATCATCCACCCCGCCAGCACCACCCACTCCCAGCTCACCGAGCAGCAGCAGCTGGACGCGGGCCTGACTCCGGACCTGGTGCGCCTGTCCATCGGCATCGAGCACATCGACGACATCCTCGAGGCCCTGGACGCGGGCCTGGCCTTCGCCTGAAACGGGTGGCTGGGAAAAACCCAACAACCTTCCGGGCGGCCTAATAAATGTTCGCTTTCATGTTCCAGGCAGTGGAGACTATGGCTTAATGAATGCCTAGATTCCCCAGGAGCCCCCACGAGCAAGGAAGACAAAGACGCCCAGGTGCAGGCCATCGATCTGCTGGACGAGCTGACCAAGGCCAGGGCGGAGCTCGCCCAGCTCAAGGCCCAGCTGGAAGTGCTGCGGGACCAGGATCCCCTCACCGGGCTGCCCAACCGCCTGCGCCTTACCGACCGAACCGGCCAGGCCATCCTGCGCGGCCGCCGGGCGGGCCACATGGTCTCGGTGCTGTTCATCGAACTGGACCGCTTCAAGGCCATCAACCAGACCCTGGATTTCGCCGAGTCCGATGAACTGTGCCTGCAGCTCACCCGGCGGATGCTGGTGCTGCTGGCCTCCTGCGACACCCTGGCCCGGGTGGGCACCGACCAGTTCGCCGTGCTGCTGCCGGAAGTGGTGGATGCCCAGGAGCCCCTCAGGATGGCGCAGGCCATCCTGGACGCCCTGCGCATCCCCTACCGCATCGGCCAGCGCGAGGTGCGGCTCACCGCCAGCATCGGCATCAGCCTTTCGCCCCAGGACGGGGACGACGCCCCCTCCCTGCAGAAGGAGGCCGAGAACGCCACCAACCGGGCCAAGGCGGCCGGGGGCAACAGCATCCAGTGCACCACCCTGACCCTCAGCGAAGCCTCGTTCGAACGCCACCAGATGGAGGCCTGCCTGGGCCAGGCCATCCTCAAGCATGAGATGCAGGTCTATTACCAGCCCCAGTCCACCGCGGACGGCATGATCTTCGGCATGGAGGCCCTGCTGCGCTGGGAGCACCCGGTCCTGGGCTCGGTGCCTCCGTCCAAGTTCGTGCCCCTGGCCGAGGAGAACCAGTTCATCCACGCCATGGGCGAGTGGGCCCTCACCGTCGCCTGCCGCCAGGCCGCCATCTGGCAGGCCATGAGTCCCCGCCCGCTGAAGCTGGCGGTGAACGTCTCGCCGATCCAGCTCACCCAGCCGCGCTGGGTGGATTTCGTCGCCCGCACCCTGCGGGAGAGCCGGCTGTCGCCGGCCTGCCTGGAACTGGAGATCACCGAGAGCACCCTGCTCAAGAACGCCAAGACCAGCCAGACCATCCTCCACGACCTGAAAGCCCTGGGCGTGCACTTCGGCATCGACGATTTCGGCACCGGCTACTCCTCGCTCAGCTACCTGCACCACCTCCCCATCGACACCCTGAAGATCGACCAGACCTTCGTGCGCGGCATGTTCCCCAGCCAGCCCGGGGTCATCTCGTCCCTGCCCATCGTCCAGACCATCATCAACCTGGGCCGGGACATGGGCATGCGGGTGGTGGCCGAAGGGGTGGAGACGGCCGACCAGAAGGAGACCCTGGCGGACATGGGCTGCCACGGCTTCCAGGGCTACCTCATGGGCCGGCCCATGGAGGCCGCCGAACTGACCCAGCGCCTGGAGGCCCAGATCAGCGTCGCCTTCAACGCCCTGCTGCCGTCCGCCCGGCTGGATCCTGCGAATTAATAGAACAGGAAGAACCCGTCCAGGAAATAGAAGATCCCCGCGGCGCCCACCGCCAGCCCCAGGTACCAGACCGGCTTCTTCTTGAGCAGGGCGGCGATGGACGAAAGCAGGATGGAGATCTGCAGGAAGATCACGGCGATGCCGAACATGCCGCCGTGCTTCTGGGCCTCGTCCCGGACCTCCTCCAGGGCCCTGGCGTCGGCCTGGATCTTGGCCTTGTCCTGTTCGTAGTGGGCCACCCGGGCGGCGTAGTCCGAGGTGCGCTTGGCGAAGACCTCCGCCACCGCCCGGGAGGTGGCGGCGGGCAGCGCCTTCTGCTCCAGTTCCGCCTGTTCCCTGGCCAGTTGGTAGAGGTCGGACTTGACGCTCTTGGCCTGGTAGTAGGCCCACTGGTCCGAGGCCTTGGCCTGGGACAGCACCTGCCGGGTGGAGTAGCCGCCGCCCTTGAAGGTGGCCAGGGTCGCGCAGACCGCCACGATCACCGTGGTCAGGGCCAGGTAGTTGAGCCAGGGGGCCTTGTTCTCGTCGCTCATGTCAGGTCCTCAGGTAGGAAGCTCCGTTCACGTCGAGGATGCTGCCGGTCATGGCCGGCGGCGCGTCCAGGGCGCAGAATACGGCGGCGGCGGCCACCTCTTCGGGGCGGGCCACCCGGCCCAGGGGGTGCTGGGCGAGGATGCCGGCGCCTTCCGGCCCCTCCAGGTGCGAGTTGGCCATGTCGGTGGCCACCCAGCCCGGGGCCACCACGTAGAAGTAGACCTGCTGCGCGGCCAGGGCCCGGGCCAGCGACTGGCTGAGCGCGTTCAGCCCGGCCTTGCTGGCGGCGTAGGCGGGGGCTTCGGGCTCGCCCCGGAAGGCGCCGCGGGAGGAGATGCTCACCACCCGGCCGCCGCCTGCCGCCACCATGGCGCACCCGGCGCGGTGGCAGAGGTTGGCCGGACCCAGCAGGTTGGCGTCGAGGGTATGGTGCCAGACCTGCTGCCAGGCGGCGTAGTCCGTGGCCGGCAGGGGGTGGAACTCATACACGCCGGCGTTGTTCACCAGCACGGCCACCGGACCCATGGCCGCGGTCACCTCGTCCCACAGCCGCGCCACCGCCTCGGGCGAGGCCAGGTCGGCCTGGAACGCCCGGTGCCCGCCGCCCTGGAGCGAAGCCACCACCGCCTCGGCCGCCTCCCGGTTGCTCCGGTAGTGCACCGCCACCCGGCAGCCGCGCCGGGCCAGCTGCTCGGCGATGGCGCGGCCGATGCCGCGGGAGGCGCCGGTGACGAGGACCGCGGGACGGGAGGACGATTCAATGGGAGTCATGAACCTACTTTACTCAATCGGGCCGGTCCGGTCACGGCCCCGGGCGCATTTTGCGGAACCCGGCCCGGTCCCGGCGGCATCACCAGGGCATGAAGAAGCTCCGCGCCGCCGCCCTCCGCCTCGTGCTTTGCGCGCTGTGCGCCATCTGCGCAGCCGCCGGACCGCCCCGGGGCGGCCTGTTCGTCCTCTCGGCGCCTTCGGGCACCGGCAAATCCACCCTGGCCAAGCGGCTGGTCCGGGAGGTGCCCGGGCTCACGTTCGCCGTCTCCCACACCACCCGGGCGCCCCGGCCCGGAGAACGGGAGGGAGTGGACTACTTCTTCGTGGACGACGCCCGCTTCGACGCCATGCTGATTCGCGGCGAGTTCATGGAATGGGTCAGGATCTACGGGCACCGCTACGGCCTCAGCCGGGAGTGGATGGAGCGGCGGCTGGCGGCCGGGCAGGACCTGCTGCTGGACCTGGACACCTCCGGCGCCCGCATACTGCGCCGGGCCGGGCCGGTGGTCACGGTGTTCCTGCTGCCCCCTTCGGCCGGGGAACTGGCCCGGCGCCTGCGCGGGCGCGGCAGCGAAACCGCGGAGCAGCTGGAACTGCGCCTGGGCCAGGCCAGACGGGAACTGGCGCGCTACCCCGAATACGACTACCTGGTGGTCAACGACAGCCAGGACCGGGCGTTCCAGGAACTGCGGGCCATCGTCCTGGCCGCCCGGGCCCGGCGGAACCGCAGGGACGCCGCCGCCCGGGAGATCCTGGCCGGTTTCTAATGGAAGTCCTGGAACGGGGCCGGGCCGATGGCCTCCGGCCCCTTGAACGGGTGGTTGTAGGTCAGCAGCAGGAAGAACACCACCCCCAGGCTGGCGCCCAGGGCGAGCATGAGGATCAGGTGCTGCCTGCGGTCCGGGACGCGCCACACGCTGCCGAACCCCAGCAGGGTGGCCGAGCCGATG
>Ga0316231_1004648_pt1 | contig 11262 bp, 3 predicted proteins | sample TBH18027metaG_FD_206002 | JGI IMG/M metagenome (GOLD analysis project Ga0316231, IMG submission 206002) | Freshwater microbial communities from Trout Bog Lake, Wisconsin, USA - TBH18027 | ecosystem: Environmental > Aquatic > Freshwater > Lake > Hypolimnion/Profundal zone | place: USA: Wisconsin...
ACGCTGGTGGAGGTGCTGGCGCTCGCGGACGAACCGGCCGTTCAGAAGAATATTTCCGGAAAGGCCTGGCACATTGAGGCCATCAATCATTCCCTGTTTGTTCCGGGCGACCCGAACCTGCTGACGTTTCATCAGGGCGGCATCGGTGATTGCTACCTGCTGGCCGTGATCGGCGCCTTCGTTTATCAACATCCCCAAACGGTGCGGTTCATGATTGCGCCCCAGGCCGACGGAACCTTTCAAGTTCAGTTCGGTAACGGAAGAACGTTGAGGGTCGCACCGTTAACGGACGCGGAATTGATCATGGGCGCCAGCGAGGGCCGGGATCACGGCGTATGGCTTTCGGTGTTTGAAAAAGCCTGCGCGCAGATTGATCTGGAAGCCAAAGAACGAAAGACCGGCGGGGAAATCGAGGCGGATGAAGCGATCACGACGGATTTCATCGGCCATGGCGGCTACTACGGGCCGGTGATCGTGCTGATGACCGGCCACCGAACCGCCGGTGCGCCATTGGGGCGCTGGGTGAAGCACGACTCGCAGTCGGGATTGGAAAAGGCACACCAACTTCTCACCAAGCTTTCCAGCGAACACAAGGTGATGGCGGTGGCGGGCACCGGTGACAAATCCAAACCTCTACCACGAGGTGTTGTCCACGGCCATATTTACGGCGTGCTCGGCTACGATCCGGCACTTCGGCAGGTCACCGTGTTCAATCCGTGGGGCAATCACGTGAAACCCGCCGGTCCCGCCGGGCTGGTCAACGGTTATCCGACCCAGCACGGCATCTTTCAAGTTCCGCTAGCCGAATTTGTCCAGTTTTTCGCGGGGTTCACCTACGAAACCGACCAACCGGCGGCCGCGGTTGGCCACTGAGCCGATTCAGGCCAGGGTGAAAAGGGGAGCTAGCATACAATCCGAAGCTCCGCCGTGCGCCCTCGATTCCGCCCGCAAATCCGCCCGCAAATCCATTGATTTTGGCCGGTTTCCTGTTAAGGTGCGAGGCGGTTGATTTTTCGACTGCTGAATAATCACCAGAAAAAATTGCATTCCGATGCCTAGCGTTTTCATAAAGACTTACGGCTGCCAGATGAACGAGCGCGACAGCGAAGCCGTCGCCGCGCAGCTCGTCGCCAAGGGCTATGTCCTGGCCAAGTCCGAGGCCGCCGCGGACGTGGTGCTGCTGAATACGTGCAGTGTGCGCGATTTCGCCGAGCAGAAGGCCATCAACAAGATGGGGAACATCCTCGGCACGGCGCGCAGCGAGAAACGCACCCAAATCACGGGCTTCATGGGGTGCATGGCCCAGAGCCGGGGTCGGGAACTGATTGACCGCCTGCCGGACGTGGATTTGGTGCTGGGCACGCAAAAATTTCACCGGGCAGCGGAATATCTGGATGAACTGCTCGCCGGCAAGCGGGACAAGATCGTGGACGTGGACGCCGAGGCCAAAAGCGAGGCGACGATCCGCGAACATCTGCTCAACGGCAGCGCCAAGACTTCCGTCTCCGCCTTCGTGAGTATCATGCAGGGCTGCAACCAGCATTGCACCTTTTGCATCGTGCCGGCCACGCGCGGCGAGGAACGCAGCCGGACGATTCCCGACATTGTCGCCGAATGCCGCGAACTGGCGGCGCGCGGGGTGAGGGAGATAACCCTGCTCGGACAGATTGTGACCAGCTATGGCAGGCGCGCGATCAATAGCACAACACCGTCTGCCCCGAAGCCGGGGAACATTCAACATTCAACATTCAACACCCAACATCCAACAGCCGAAGCTCAGCCTGCCATCAACATCCAACATCCAATGAATGCCGCGGGGGAAGGCATTTCGGTATTGGATGCTTCCCAGCAAGTTACGGGTTCAAGGTGCGAGGTGGTTCAGGAAAGTACCGCCTCGTTGGACGGGGAAAAGGAGAAGAAATCCCCTTTTGTTCAACTCTTGGAGGCCGTCCATGAAATTGGCGGACTGGAACGAATCCGTTTCACTTCGCCTCACCCTAAAGGTTACGGCGATGATCTGGTGGCAGCCTACGCGCGGCTGCCCAAGTTGTGCGAAAGCGCGCATCTCCCCCTGCAAAGCGGCAGCGACCGCCTGTTGAAGCTCATGCACCGCGGCTATACCCGGGAGAAATTCCTCGGCCTGACCCGGAAATTGCGCTGTGCCCGGCCCGGCATCGGCATCACCACCGACATCATTGTGGGCTTCCCGGGCGAAACCGAGGATGATTTTGAACAAACGTTGTCGCTCTGCCGGGAGGTGGAATTCGACAATGCCTATATTTTCAAGTACTCGCCACGCCGGGACACCCCCGCCGCCGCCATGCCGGACCAAGTGCCGGTCACCGTCCGCGAGGAACGCAATCATCGCCTGCTCGAACTGGTGAACGAAATTGCCGCGCGCAAATATGATGCTTTCATTGGACGCCAAGTGCAGATTCTGGTGGAGGGGCCGAGCCGGAAAAACGCGGCGCGCTACACGGGCCGCACCCGCTGCAACAAAATCGTCCTGTTCGACGGCGGCGAGCGCCATCGCGGCCAGCTCATGGATGTAAAAATCGAGCGCACCGGTTCGTTCACCTTATACGGCGATCCGGCGGTGGTGAATTTATAGCTGGGAAGCCATGTACCCACAACTGGTGACATGCGGGGGACAGGGAATGGTGTACGCTATTCACAGTTGTACGGGGCGGGATGAAGAATTTAAAAGTGTTGTTGTCAAGCGGCCGGAGTAGTGTCCGGCCGCTTTTCTTTTGCCACCGTGGCATTGGGCATCCTTGCCTGCAGTGGAGCCGTGCTTCCTAGCCTGGCGGAAAGAATGCCGTGCCCACCGCAGCGCGTTGGGATTTTGCCAGAGCCCCCATCGGCCCCATGCCCTTTCTGGGCGGCCAGGATGCCCGCCCTTCCTGTGGGAGAGGGCAGGGGTGAGGGCGGGTTTGATTCATGTCGGCCGGGCCAACCATTGAATTGCTTTTGCCGGACGCTGTAACAAATTCCGCCAACGGGTTCACATGGAATATCACCAAGGCACGGTTTTTCCTTCTGCCAGATAAATACTTCAAATCATAATAAATAATCAAAAAATGGTTGTCAGGCCGGCTGGAAGCACGTACATTGCCATTAAGCCAGCCTAAAGAGTCCCGATCGGACGCTTGACGGAGCGCCCCTGCGAGATTCGCGCTGTCACAGAAAACCAAGTTGAAAACTGCCAAATTCATGAAAATGCAATTCGACTCTCCCCGCAAAACCGTGGTCCTCATGGCCGGCCTGATCTCGCTCCTGTTCGCGAGCTTGGCGGATGCGCAACTCACCACCAACAATTGGATTTACGGTGGCAACCAAACCGGGAGTCCCGGGCAAACTTGGACCACGAACGGCGCCGCCAGTGCGACCAAGTATTGGCTGCTCAACAACACTGGCACCGCCAGTGTGCCGGTTGCGGGCACCTCCACCGCCACGACCACCAACTATAATATTTACAATTTAACCAACAACGGGACTGCGTTGGGTGCTGGCAATACGACCGCTTTGATCCGCAATCCTTACTCTGCGGGAGTCTCCAACGTTGTCACTTTTCCTGGTGATTCGCTGATTTTGAACACCAACACTCAATTTCGGTTCAAGCACAGTGGCGGAGGAGGCACGCTGGTGTCTGGCGTCACTTATGGTGCCCCTACCAATAATTTCCCCGGCAATTTTGGCTTGCCCGGACTCGTGCTCAATGGCGGCTGCCTGAATGTTGGCGATTCTGGCACGGCTTTCGTCATTCAGGGAACTATGTACTCGGTTCCCGGCACGGTATCCTATCTCGACCCGGCTGACACATTTGCGAGCGATGGGGGAGGAAATGGGGGCGGGGAACTGCGGGCGCTGGTTATCAATTCCCAACTCAGTGGCAGCGGCACATTGGCCCTGCTCAACGGCACCACCAACAACCTCACTACCGTGCCAACCCCCATCCAAGGCACGAACAATTCCTTCACCGGCACCTGGGTGGTGCGCGCTGGTTGGTTGCAAGGCGCGGGCGACGGCACTGGTGACGGTTATGATTCGCTCGGCACGAACGTCGCTTGCAAGTTTAGAATCGATCCGCTCTGGCCGGTTCCCAATACTTTCGCCAGCGGTGCCGTTTTCATCAACGGCCCCGCGGTTCTGGACATGGGTTCCGCGCTGGCCAATTGTGGCGGCGCGCTGGTTTTGACTAATGGCGGTAAGTTATATCTCCACGGCAACGTCATTTTCCAGAGCGTGAACATCGAAAATTACTCTTTGCCGAATGGCACCTACACCTACGCCGGCTTGACCAATACTTTCAGCACCGCGAATGGATATTCCAACAATTTTGTGCCCGCCGGTTTTGCGGCCGGCTCCGGCACTTTGACCGTGCAACCTTTCGGCCCGCCCATCATAGCCCCCTTGATCACGGTCCAGCCCGTTCCCGATATTCTGTATGCGAGCCATACCGCAAAGTTCACTTCCAGCGGCGTGGGAACGCTTCCGTTCTTCTATCAATGGCTGAAGAATGGTGTCGTCCTGACCAATGGCGCCACCGGCTCGGGGTCGGTGGTCTCCGGGGCCACGACCACCAATTTAGTCATCAGCAACGTGTCCACGGCGGATGATGCCGGCTACAGCCTGGTCATCTCAAATGTGCTCAATATTGCCACCAGCACCGCGGCGGCGCTGACCGTGGTGACGCCCGTGGAACCGTATGAAACCGCCGTTTCCAACCTCAATCCCGTGGCATTTTATCAGCTTAATGAGTCCGCCAATCCAGCCTCGGGCGCGGCCGAGGCGTTCGATTTTGTCGGCTGTTTTAACGGTATTTATGGTGTCAACGTCCAGAATGGCTACAACGGGATCGTCGGGCCAACCGCAACCATCGGGTTTCCTGGCTTTGTCAGCACCAATCTCGCGGCGAATTTCATTACCGGCGCAGCCGGCGGTTGGGTCAACGTTCCCTCATGGAATCTCAATACCAACACCGTCACCTTGTGCGGCTGGATCAACCCCAGCGAATTGCAACCGACCTCCGTCGGGTTGATTTATTGCCGCGGCGCGGATACCGTGGCCGGGCTTTGCTACGATGGAGTGACCAGTCCCACCACCGGGGCTTACGACTTGGGATACAATTGGAACAACGACCCCAATGCTTACGGTTGGGATTCTGGATTGCTGCCGCCCGTAGGGCAGTGGTCGTTTGTGGCCTTGGTGGTCACCCCCAACGCCGCCACCATTTACTTGATGAACACCAACGGACTGACTTCCTCCACCCACGTCTATCCGCATGTGGTCCAGCCTTTCAGCAGTGCGGACACGACCTTGATTGGCGGTGACAGTTTGGATGGTGGCAATGGAGCGCGCACGTTTGCCGGGATGATGGACGACGTGGCCGTGTTCAACACTGCGCTCACCGGGGATCAGGTGGCAAATCTGTTTTACGCGGCCTCGGGGGTGGCGAATTACGCGCCGGTCATCGGGGTGCAACCGAAGTCCACGAATGCCTATGCCGGACAAACCATTTCTTTGAGCGTGGGGGCCGACGGTTCCGAACCGCTCGGTTACCAGTGGGTGGCCGCCGTGACCAATAGTGGCGGTCCTTATACCCCGCTAAGCAACGGCGTGGGTGCCAATGGTGAAGTCATTTTCGGAGCTCAATCCGCCACCTTGACCATACAAAATGTCGCCTTGGCTGACACCTTTGATTATCAGGTGATTGTGACCAACAACGCGCCCGGCGGCAATGTGGCCAGCAGCAATGCCACGGTCGTTGTCTCAACTGCGGGTGCGACCCAAAACATCACCATGTCCGGGCAGGAGGCTGCGGGCTCCGATTGGAACACGGGCAGTGCGTGGAGCGACGGCAATCCCGCTTCCGTTTCCGCCGTCAGCGAGCCGGGCAGTACCTACGAATTACAGGGGGGCAGCCGCATGCGCACCCCTCTGAATGCGCTCCAAGCTGCCTTTCCGGGCAATCAGTTGAGCGTGGACGGCATCGGAGTGTTTACCAACAATCCGGCCGCTGGCAGTCCCCAGGGGGAAATTCGCACCAAGCAGGGCGCACCTCCCAGCGGCGTTGCCTCGGTGTCATTTCCGTTGCTGATCATGAATGGCGGCCAGTTTGACAGCGGAAATCCGGGGCCTATTGACGTTCAAGGTGAAATCGAGGTTGTATCCAACGCTATTTTTTATGTGGATAGCACTGGCAGTGCCGGGCGGGCCTTTCAAATTGACGCCTACCTCACTGGCTCCAACAACATCGAATATCACGACTATGACGCGAGCATGACCGGTGGTTTGGATGTCACGTGTTCCACGAACACCTATTCCGGGACTTGGAACATTGTGCAAGGGCCGCTGTTGGGAGCCGGCACCAATTCCTTGGGCACCAATGCCATCACCATTGGGGCCAACGGCGCTTTGGAGACGCTCTACGACGTGCATAGTCCCATTGCCAATCTGGTGCTGGGTGGGGTCATGTATCTCCACCAAAACGACACTTTCCATAGCGTCATATTGGGTAACAGTGCTTTGGTTGCGGGCACTTATGTTGCCACCCAATTGTGTGCCGCCTACCCGAAATACTTTCCCAGTAACTGGGTGGGTCACTACGGCTCCAAGGTCCAGACCAACGCTACCGGAAGCATCACGGTCCTCGCCAGCTTGGGGGCAACCGTCCTGCAAAACCCGACGCCGGCCGCGGTGAACGTGTATCCAACAGAGACGATTTCATTCACCGCCCAAGGCGGAGGCAACCCGCCGCTATACTATCAATGGCAGCTTAACGGCACGAATTTGACGGACAACGGCAATTTCATCAATTCTTTGTCCAATGTACTGACCGTGGCCAATATTGTCACCGCGGATGCGGGCAATTATACTATTGTCATTTCCAATTCGCTGGGCACTGCCACCAGCGCGCCGGCGATTATGACAATATTGCCAACCTATGCGGCGGAACAAATTACTACATCAGCTTTCGAGTCCATCGGTCAGGATTGGAACACCGCCGGAGTTTGGAGCGACGGCAATCCTGCCTCCCTCTCCGCCTTGGAGTATCCGGGCAGCACGTACGAGGTTTTGGCCGGGGCGTTGCTCCGCACACCAGCGGAATCCGTCCCCTACACGAACTTTCCGGGCGTTAGCTTGCAGATTGATGGCAATGGTGTTTGGACTAACAACCCGGCCGCTGGATCCGCCCAAGGCGAACTCCGTCTCAAGGAGAATGTCAACCAACAGATAATCTACTTCCCGTTGCTCATCATGAATGGCGGTCAGATTGACAATGGCAACACTTTCGTGGCAATCCTCCAGGGAACTGTCGAAGTTCTCAGCAACACGCCTGTTTATGTGGACAGTGGCGGTGGTGCTGGACGAATCTATCAAATAGACGCCACCTTAACGGGCAATGGCAGTTTTGAGTATCACGACTTTGATGCTTCGATGGGCGGTTGTTTGGATATTACTTGCCCCACCAACACCTTCACTGGAAGGTGGGACGTCGTGCAAGGCCCCCTGTTGGGGGCCGGAACCAATTCGTTGGGCACCAACTCCATCACCATCGGTCCCAAAGGCGCGTTGGAAACGCTATATGACGTCCATAGTCCGGGTGCCACGTTAACGCTGAACGGTGTCATGTATTTGCACCAGAACGACACCTTCGGCAAGATGGCCGTACATGGCTTGGGAATTCCTGCGGGCGTTTATACCTACGCGCAACTGGCGGCGGCGTACCCCACGAACTTCCCTGCAACTTGGAACTCGGTCTATGGTTCCACCAGCAATCAGGCCTCCGGCAGTATCACCGTCTTAAATTCCCTGGTCACCGCTCCGATCATCCTTTCGCAACCGCCGGATCAAGCTGAGGAATTCGTAGACGCGCAGATGAACTATGCCGTGACGGCAGGCGGGAACCAAGCGGCTTATCAATGGTTTGTTAATGGCAACGCGGTGGGGGGCGCCACCAACGCCTCCTTTGCGTTCAGCAGCCTGGCCGGCACCAACATTTATTCCTGTGTTCTTAGCAACGCGGGTGGCGTGGTTTCCACCCTGCTGGAAACCAACATCGCCGTGAATCCTCCCACGGTGGTGACTTTTGATGACACCGCCAACTGGACCCTGCAAGGCACCGGCTTCACGCCGACCCTTTCCAGCGACGTGCTCTCGCTAACCGACAACACGGGCAACGAGACGGCGAGCGCTTTCTACGATATTGCGCAATATGTCGAGGGCTTCAACGCCTCATTCACTTACACGCCCAGCGGTTCGCTGGCGGCCGATGGCGTCACGTTCTGCATCCAGAATTCCACCGCCGGACCGTCGGCGCTGGGCGGCGGCGGCGGCAATCTGGGATATTATGGCATCCACAACAGCGAGGCGTTTGAACTCAATATCTATGCGCTCGCCACCGGCGGCGTGGGCTTCGGGTTTGGCACCAACGGGACGATCGCCAATCCCTATTTAAGTGTGGCCCCGATCAGCCTCGCCAGTGGCGACCCGATTATTGTGAACCTGTACTACATGCAGGGGAAGATGCAGATGTCCCTTACCGACACCGTCAGTTCCGTGACGTTCGTCACGAACTTTGCCGTTGCTGACTATGGCGCCGCCGTGGGCGAATCGGTCGGTTACGTTGGGTTTACGGGTGCGGATGGGGGCTCGGTCGCCGTGCAGCAAGTGAGCAATTTTGCCTTTGTGCCCGCCGCCCCGCCGGTGCTGTCGGTGGCCAATGCGGGTGGCGGCAACTTCACATTGTCGTGGTCGGGCGGGGTGCTGACCAACATGTTCTTGCAACAAAGCAGCTACGTGAACGGTCCTTGGACGAACGTCCTGGTTACGCCAGCCTTGGTTGGCGACAATTACCAAGTGGTGGTGACTTCAGCCAGCGGAACACTATATTTCCGGCTATCCGCACAGTAAAGTCAGTAACCTCCAGTTCGCTCGTGGAGCGACGCTGGAATCAGTCAGCGATCCGCCTTTCATTCCGCACGAGGGCTGAAGGACCGAAATCTGGCAACCCCGAGCGCAGCAACGCTCTGGGGTGTCCTGCCAATGGGTTATCCAACCCTCGAATGGAGCGCAATTTTGGCTTGTGATCAGCGCTGTTGTGCATCCACCCGGGCGGATACCTCCCGAACCGGCCTTCGCTTGAACCTGCGACCTCCAAACCACCAATGGCCCAGGAAAAAAATGGCATCAATACCTAATGATGCGTGTAAAGATTGTGACGCATACTATTTAAATGTTGACCTTGGAGAAACCCAAACACAAACTGAAAAAATGTCAATGCGCAGACATTTACTCGCTAATTTTGGCGGCTCCGCGCGTCGGGGCGAGCACGCCTTCACTTTCGTCGAACTGCTGGTGGCCATCGCCACCCTTGCCGTCTTGGCGATGGTGTTGATCCCGGCGCTGGCGCGTTCGGATGATAACGGCGCACGAATGGTGTGCCTGCACAACCTGCGGCAGATGGGCATGGCGTCGAACATGTACGCCGGCGATAACCAGGATCATCTGCCGTATCCCAATTGGGATGGCGGAAGCGATGCCACAGCTCCGCGCGGCTGGCTATACAGCATGAACCCAAACAATGGTTTGCCGCCTGCTTTTCCCGGCGGTACGATCCCGAGTCCGTACAGCTCAGTCGCTCCATACAGTCGCCTTGCCTATGCGCTCGGCGCCTGGCAGTCGGGACTTTGGTTCCAATACGTGCAGAACACAAAGTCGTATCTCTGTCCGGTGGACACCGAAAGCAAAGACTATTTGCCGTCATCTTCGCTTGGTGGCCGGGCAAACAAGCTTTCCTCCTACGTCATGAACGGTGCGGTGAATGGGTTCCCATCGGGTGGAAGTTATCCCCTTCCGTGCAAAATCACCGATATTTGGAGTCCGGCGTGTTATTTGCTTTGGGAGCCGGATGAAAATGCTGACGGCCAGGGAAGTCCAGGTGCCTTGGAGTACAACGACGGGGCAAATTTCCCCTCCACCAGTGAAGGCATCGGGCGGCTCCATTCCGCCAACAGCGGCAATATGCTGTGTGTGGGTGGCAATGTGCAATTCGTTACGGTCCTGACGTTTAAAGCCCAAAGCGTCACGGGGTCTGGCCTGGGACCGGGCGGCAAGACACTGGCTTGGTGGTATCCGGGTGCGGGCAATGGAAATTGACAAGCGGAAGGCCTATGAAACCAAGCTTTTCAATCTTCCGCTTCGCGTATTTGTTCACCTTTGCATTTGGCTTGGCGCATTTGTCTGTGGCGCTGCCACTCCAATTTGCCTCGGGGATTAATTCTGCCTCCACACCAACCGCTGGCGGCGGTGGGGATTCGTGGCATCCGATCATCACCCCGGACGGTCGCTATGTGCTGTTTGCCAGCCGGGCGAACAACTTGGTTTTGAGTGGCACCAACAATCCATTTTTGAATCAGATGCCGCCCAAAATTAATGTGTTCCTGCGCGACCGCGCCACCGGCACCACCACCCTGGTCAGCGTCAATTTCAGCGGTACCGGCCCGGGCAATGGTGACTCCATGCCCACGGCGTTGTCCACCAACGGCCAGTTCGCGCTGTTTGAAAGCGCCGCCAGTGACATCCTGCCGGGCGACACCAACAACACCACGGATGTTATTCTCCGCGACCTGGTAAACGGAACCAACCAGCTCATCAGTGTCAGCACCAACGGCGGTTTCGGCAACGGCGCTTCATGGGAGTCGGCCATGACGCCGGACGGACGCTATGTGGCGTTTGCCAGCGCGGCGAACAATTTGGTGCTGAATGACCGCAATTCAATTCAGGATATTTTCGTGCGTGATACGCAGTTGGGCGTTACCACGCTGGCCAGTCCCGGGGCAACCGCGGCCTCGTCCTATCTCGCGAGCTCGGATTCGCCACAGATCACCCCGAATGGCCGTTATGTGGCGTTTCGCAGCACGGCGACAGGGCTCGTTTACCCGAGCACATCCCTCGTCAACGAAATCTACGTCCGCGATTTGGTTGCGGCGACCACGACGCTGATCAGCACCAACGCACACCGGTTGTTCACGGGCACGCCGAACAGTTACAACCAGGTCATCAGCGACGACGGCCAATGTGTGGCGTTTGAATCGAGTGCGAGCGGGGTTGGGGTCGTCCAGCGATTCAATCTTCAGACGCGCTTCACGGACAACATTTTCTCCAATGCCGTCGCCACTTTTGCCTGCAACCATTTCCGCTCTGTGGAGATGACTCCCGATGGGCGGTGGGTCGCCTTTATTGCCAGCACCAACACCG
>Ga0316231_1004652_pt1 | contig 11258 bp, 8 predicted proteins | sample TBH18027metaG_FD_206002 | JGI IMG/M metagenome (GOLD analysis project Ga0316231, IMG submission 206002) | Freshwater microbial communities from Trout Bog Lake, Wisconsin, USA - TBH18027 | ecosystem: Environmental > Aquatic > Freshwater > Lake > Hypolimnion/Profundal zone | place: USA: Wisconsin...
CGCTGGCCGTGTTTTTCGGCCTTGTTGCTCCTATTGTCGATCTCAAGCTGTCGAATACATATCTGGGCGCGCAAAATTTGCCTATCGGTGCCGTCGGCGGTCTCTTGCTGCTCCTGCTGGTCGTCAACCCGTTTTTGAAGCTCCTATCTCGCCGGGCCGCGTTGTCGCGAAACGAGATCCTCACGGTGTACATAACGACCCTGTTTTCCGCGCTTGTGCCTGGCCATGGCGCCGAGAGCTATTTTGTAAGCACGTGTATCGGCACATTCTATTTCGCGTCTCCTGTCAATCATTGGATCCAACTGATAGCCCCGCATCTTAAACCCTGGCTTTCGCCGGTGCTTATGGCGGGCCACGGCAGGTATTCTGACGCGGGCCGGATATTGGCCCAGGGTTGGTTCGAAAAAGCGCCGATCGTGCCGTGGGACGCCTGGCTCGTGCCGATTCTCGCCTGGAGCAGCCTCATCCTTGCTACGTACCTGATGTGGGGCTGCCTTGCCGTGCTTCTTCGCTCGCAGTGGACAGAGAAGGAAGCGCTCACGTTCCCACTCATTCGTTTGCCCATGGAGATGACGGATGCGCCCGACGACAAACCGGGCGAGCTAGGCGCGTTTTTCAGAAATCGCATGATGTGGCTTGGCTTTGGAATCGCAGTCGTCATTCAGGGAGTCAACGGTGTGCATCGCTTATATCCCGCAGTGCCGCCGATCCCGATGAATTTTGACATTACGTCGCAATTCGTCACACCGCCGCTGAACCAGATCGATAAGTTTCCCGTGGCGATCTATCCGATCGCGGTGGGCATAACCTATCTGCTCAGCAATGAAGTGTCGTTTTCGCTCTGGTTCTTCTTCTTGTTTTTCCAGGTCCAGTATGTCATCGCCTACTACCTTGGATACGCTCCGTCCGGGCTGCCGACGTTTATCGAATGGGCGGGGGCGTCGCCAAAGACGTTCGCCGGCTACCAGCAGCTTGGCGCGTATATTGTTTATGCCGGTTCGATATTCTGGGCGGCGCGCGGCGCGCTAAGGCATATCTTGCGTCGAGCGTTTGGGCGGGCGTGCGCCGATGACGACGAGCGCCGTAGCCCGATGTCTTATCCAGCGGCATTCTGGGGATTTGTATGTTGCTTTGCCTTCGTCATGCTGTGGAGCGTCGCCGCGGGCATCCGCTTCGACATTGCCCTGGCAATGTGGCTCTTCTATCTCGTATGCGTGGTGGTCATGGCTAGGCTGGTTGTCGAAAGCGGAGTTCTGTACACGCAACAGGGCTTTACGCCGCTCGGGGTATTCGCGCAACTCACAGGCAGCGGGCACGATACGTGGTTCTCGGGGGCATCGGTCGTGCCGGCCTCGTTTCTTCAAACGACGATGATGCTCGACTTGCGGGCCAATCTCTTGCCCTCGTTCTTTAACGGCTTCAAGCTGGCGCAGGATCGCGGAATCCGGTTGAAACCGCTTCTCGCCTTGATCGCCGTGGTCGTGCTTGTGGCCTATCCGCTTGGCATCTTTCAGGCGGTTCGGCTGGGCTATCAGAGCGGCGGCGCAAGCTTCAACGGCGTTTTTGTCGGATTTCCAATTGCCACGGCGATGATCGCGAAGCAGCTTACCCAACCTGTGGCGGGCACGAGCCCATCCAACTGGTTCTGGATAGGCGTCGGGGCGCTGGAAACATGGGGGATAATCGTTGCGCGCAGCCGGTTTTCAGGGTTCTGGCTGCATCCGGTCGGAATGGTACTGCCGCTTACCAATCCATTGTGGTGCTTCTGGTTTTCAATATTTTTGGGCTGGATGTTTAAGGCGTCGATCACGCGGACTTTCGGCTATCGGGGCTTCCGCGCCATGCTGCCCGCGTTTCTGGGTCTTGCCTTGGGTGACATCGCGATGATGTTGTTCTGGCTGGTTATCGATTGCTCGCTGGGCATTCGACAGCATATTCTCTTGCCTGGATGAGGTATTACAGCGTAGTATTTTCGCTTGCGGGATTCGGAAACCTAACCCCCGGCCCCTTCCCTAAGAAGGAAGGGGAGGTAAGGTGGGGCTGTGGATCTGATTCCCTCTTCCTTCCTAGGGAAGGGGGTTAGGTTTCTGGCGCGAGCGTAAGTGCCAACAGCATTATCCAAAACAGGAGCCAAAACCGTGATCAAAAGTATCAGCCAATGGGCCTTCGCGCCCGACCGTTCCATAAACGAAATGTTCGACCTTGCAAAGCAGCATGGATTCGATGGTATTGAGCTTGCAGTCGCCGAGGATGGCGTAGTGCCCTTGGCCATAACACAAGCCGAGTGCCAGTCGATCGTTTCGCAGGCATCCAACGCGGGCATCCGGCTGGCCGGACTCGCCAGTGGTATGGGATGGAAATATCCCATCACATCGATGGACGCAGCCACTCGTGGGCGCGGCATCGATGTCATCGCCCGCAGCCTGGAAATTGGGCGCTGGCTCGATATCGATGCGCTGCTGGTCGTGCCGGGACGTGTAGGGCCGGATGGCCTTCAGGTGACGCCGTACGACACCGCCTACACCAACGCAGCCTCGGCTATAGCCGAGCTTGCGCCAATCGCTGAGCGGCATCGTGTTTCCCTCGGAATTGAGAATGTCTGGAACATGTTCCTGCTCTCTCCGCTTGAAATGCGTGATTTTATCGATAATGCGCACAGCCCATTCGTTGGCAGTTATTTCGATGTCGGAAACGTTATCGTGACCGGCTATGCCGAGCATTGGATCAAGATCCTCGGCTCTCGTATTAAGAGGGTGCACATCAAAGACTTCAAGCGTTCCGCAGGCCATCTGGACGGCTTTTGCCCGCTCCTGGAAGGCGATGCCGACTATCCGGCCGTTATGCAGGCGCTGCGAGAAGTCGGCTACGACGGCCCCATTACCGCGGAGTTCGGCGACGCCGAAGATCAGCTTGCAGCGATTTCGGGGTCTATGGACAAGATCCTTTCAATGTGAAGTGTATAGGCTAAACGATGAATATCCAAATCGACGATACAAGAAATGAGTCCGGCGCTCGGGCCGCGCAAGATGGCGCCGAGTTTATTCGTAAGGCTTTGACGCAGCACGGGGTGGCCAGCATAATCCTGGCAACCGGGGCATCGCAGTTCGACATGCTCGGCTCGCTCGTGGCGGAAGTTAACATCAATTGGGGTAGCGTGCATGTTTTTCATCTCGACGAGTATGCAGGCATGCCGATCAGCCATCCTGCGTCGTTTCGCAAGTATCTTATCGAGCGGTTTGTCGAGAGGCTTCCCGTTCCGCCCGCATCGTTTCATGCCATCAATGCCGAAGGCGATCTGCAAGCCGAATGCATGCGCCTTGGGCGGATTATCCGGAAGCATCCGATCGATGTGGCGTTCATCGGTATCGGCGAAAACGGGCATATCGCGTTCAACGACCCGCCTGCGGATTTCGAGACCGACGAGCCTTATATCGCTGTCGCCCTGGATGAGCCCTGCCGCCGCCAGCAGCTTGGCGAGGGATGGTTCCCAACTCTTGCGGATGTTCCGACACACGCTATCTCGATGTCCGTAAAGCAGATCCTTCGCTCGAGCGCGATCGTTTGCACCGTGCCGGATCAGCGCAAGGCGAATGCGGTTTGCGACGCCGTTCGCGGTCCGGTGACTCCAGATGTGCCGGCTTCGATCCTGCAGCAGCACGATCGGACCACTATCTATCTGGATCGCGCCGCGGCGGCGTTATTGACAGAGTAATCATGCGCTATTTCGATCTTCAGGTGAACGGGTATGGCGGCGTCGATTTCAACCAGGACGGCCTGTCTGTCGACTCCGCCGAGCGCGCGTGCGCCCGATTGTCGGCCGATGGAGTCGACGGGGCGCTGGCGACGATTATTACCGAGAATTTGCCTGCGATGGCGGCGCGTATTGGCGCGCTTGCGCGAATCATCGATTACAGCTCTCTGGCTCGCCAGGTTCTTCGCGGTATTCATGTCGAAGGACCGTTTATCAGCGATCAGCCCGGTTATCGCGGCGCCCATCCTTTGGACGCCATCCGTCCGCCGGATCTTGACACAATGAAGCGGCTCGTCAATGCGGGCGCGGGGCACATTCGGATTGTCACGCTTGCTCCTGAGTGCGACGACGGTCTGCGCGTGGCGAGGTGGCTGTTGGCGCAGGGAATTACCGTAGCGGCAGGACATTGCAATCCGAGCCTGGATCAGCTCAAGGCGGCTATCGATGCCGGTGTCAGCATGTTTACGCATCTGGGCAACGGCTGCCCGCTTGAGCTGGATCGTCACGACAATATCATCCAGTGGGCGCTCAGTCTTTCGGATCGCATCTGGTGCTGCTTTATCGCGGACGGAGTCCATATTCCGTTTCATGCGCTTGGCAATTACATTCGCGCCGCGGGCATCGATCGATGCGTGGTTGTTACCGATGCCACCGCCCCTGCAGGGCTGGGGCCGGGCCGCTACACGCTGTCGCGGTGGGAAGTCGAAATCGGCGACGATCTAGCGGCATGGGCTCCGGACCACACGCATCTTCTTGGATCAGCGTGCACGATGGCCAGAGCTGCCAGCAACCTGACAGATCGCGGCTTTACTGATGTTCAGATTGCCAGGCTTACCAGTGATAATCCGCGCCGCGCGATCGGCCGCATTTGACGTCTCCTCCCTCATTATTGGGGGCCGGGGGGCAATTCTTAATAAAAGAGGATGCACTCATGAAAAAGTTGGGGTTGATTCATTATAACACGCCGGGGGCGACGCTGCGGGAGTTTCTCACATGGGCGTCGGACAGTGGATTCGAATATGCCGAGCTTATGCCCCCTGATGTCGACGTCGACGGGCCGTCCGACGAGGAGGTGTTCGCACAGGCGCGCGCGGTACGAAAACTGGTGAACTCTTACGGAATGCGCGCTTCCGCCTTAAGCGCTCGCAACGATTTTCTGCAAACGGACTCCGCCGCGATTGAGTTTCAGGTCAAGAGGATGAAGAAGGTGGCGACCGTCGTTCGCATACTCGACGATCAGGCCGTGATCCGCAGTGAAGGCGGATGGGAGAAGGAGAGTATTCCACGCCAAATGTGGGGCGACGCGCTCTATGAGTGTTTCGCTCGGTGTACCGAATTCCTGACGGCGCAGCAGGTGGATCTGGCTATTGACAATCACGGCACGGTCACCAATGAAGGAGATTTGCTTATTACGCTGCTCGGACGCCTCGATTGCCCGCGCATAGGCTCCAACCTGGATACCATGAACTTTCGCTGGCTTGGTCACGATATCGCGACATGCAACCGCTTTTATAAGTCGCTCGCGCCCTATGTGAAGCATGTCCATCTTAAGGACGGCTCAGGGAGCCGCGAGAACTACCAGGGTGCAGCGCTTGGCGAAGGAGAAATCGATCTCAAGTGTGTGGTCTCCAGCCTCCGAGATGCCGGCTACGATGGCGCATATGCCGCCGAGTACGAGGGAACTGAAAAATTGGATGGCGTCGGTTACATCAAGTGCCTGGCTTGGATGAAGGCGCATCTCTGATTTGCGCGACTGACCCACCTTCTACGAGGGTCATGGGCAGGATCTCCATATGGCCATCGTCCGAGCCTTCTACCGCGTCGATCAGTTTGGCGAAACCGCGCCGGCCCAGATCGTAGCAAGGCTGTCTTAGGACATGGAGCGGCGGCGCAAAGAGTTTGGCCGCCGGATCGTCGTCGACAAGGATGATCGATAGCTCGTCCGGAATTCTGACTCCCAGCCGGATCAACGTCGGCAGTACCTGACGGGCCGCGACGGCATGCAAGAGGAGGGCGGTTGGCCTATTCGCAAGATTTGTCCACCATGCTTCGGCGATCGTTGCATTCAAACAGTCCTTACAGAGCAGCATGTGATTCGGGTCCTGCCGAAGTCCAAGGGCAGATATGGCGGTTTGAAACCCAAGCAGCCGTTCGATCACATCGTTGTTATCGACACTGAGCGTGGCGAACGCCATATGACGGTGGCCTCGTTGGTACAAATACTCGACCGCGTCGGTGATGCCCTGATAATTGTCGGTGCAAACAAGCGGCAGGTCGCCGGTCCGGCTGCGCATCGCCATCCCGACAATGGGCACGCCCGATCGAAAAATCTCGATGAACGCGAGAAGGTCATTGATCTTCCAGCAAACCGACAGCACGCCGTCTACCCCCATCGAACGGACTGTTTCCAGGCTGGGTACGGCGCCTTCCGACTGGAATGCGATTTCAACATTCCGCTCGGCCGCTTCGTCGCGAATGCCGGCTAAGACGCCATTGCCGTAATTGTCGCTCGAATCGTAAGGCCAGGAACTGACCAGCATCTTTAGCGCGCGGCCGCTACCGGTCTGCGGCGCCTCCACGTAAGTTCCGCTTCCCTGGATCCTTCGTAATTTGCCTTCCCACTCAAGAGCGTCCAGGGCGCGTGCGATAGTCACTCGGCTCCAGCCCAGTGTGCGCCGCAGAGTCTCTTCCGTGGGTAACTTATCGCCGGCCTTGAGGCCGTGAGCCGCAATGTACTCTTCGACAATAGCCTTCGCCTGCTCGTATCGCTTGGTGGCTGGCGGGCCGGAAGGTTCCAGCACAGATTTGTTTGCCTGATGCTTCATATAAATCAGATTGTACCGTAAATTTGTCTGTTCTTTTGTAAACTTGTATGGATTACACTGTTTAATGTCTTGACAAGAACCTGAACGTATGGTACGATGGCATCGTACTCGACTTGTCTGGCCGTCCGTTAGAACTAGAAGGAGATAGGTAATGAAGAAACAAGCTGGTTTTACTCTTATTGAATTACTCGTTGTAATCGCTATTATTGCGATATTAGCAGCTATTTTGTTTCCTGTGTTTGCCACCGCCAGAGAAAAGGCGCGGCAAACATCCTGCGCCGCGAATGAAAAGCAGCTCGGGCTTGCACTCATTCAATATTCGCAGGACTACGACGAGTTTTTTCCGCCGGCTTCCAATGCGGCCAACGTCGCCTGGGACACTATGATTGCGGGATACACCACGATCAAGGCGACCTGGGGCAACACTCCGCTGGTTTTTATCTGCCCCGACGATACCGTTCCCGCTGGGCCGTCCGACGCCACCGCAACCAGGCGCACCTACGCCTACGCGTACTCGATGTTAGGAACGACGACGCCGGGTATGCAGCAATCGCAGTTCAATCAACCCGCCAGCATCTTGATGCTTGTGGAGATGCCATGGGAATATGATCTGTTGAGCTGGCAGCATGTGGCCAGTTGCTGGACGCCGGGCATAGGCGCGGCGAATGGGTATGGTCAGCAAATTGGACTGACGGGCGACGGCTCTCTTACTGTCGGAACAAAGACCCCTGTCGTGCCCTTGCATTCAGGAGGGTGGAATTACCTCTTCGTCGACGGTCACGTGAAGTGGCTGCGTCCGGAGCTGACACTTGGAAACCACTCCGGTTGCGACACGGTCTCAACGTTCAACTGGAAGCCATGCGGAATGTGGACAACGAATCCAGCCCTCCAATAAGACTATGCGATCGATTCAACGTATCCTCATAATCGCGTTGGCTACCCTTGCATTGACGCTTGTGGCGCCTTGTCACGGTGATCCTATCCGAGTATCGGTAAGCGTCGATCGCAGCAAGCCCTGCGGAGCAAGCGCGTTCGACACGGGCGCGTTCATCGCTCAGCACTGTCTTGACGGCTGGTTCGACGCGGGCGCGAATGCCGCGGCGGAGGAGATCATCAAGAAGTCGTGCGGCTACGGTTGCGTTGCGATATTCGGCTGGGGCTCCGGCAATCCGGAGCCATCGCCAGGCGTTTACGATTGGGCCAGCCTTGATTTCAAGGTTTCGCTGCTGCGCAAAATGGGCCTGACGCCGGTGATCACGTTGTGCGGCGCGCCGAACTGGATGACCGGCGGGGCGCCGGGCACGACTGATTGGCAGCACTTTTGCGACGCACCGCTTCCGGATCACGTCGACGATTTCGCCGCACTCTGCGCGGCGGTCGCGCGGCGCTATCCGGATGTAAAGCACTATCTGGTCTGGAACGAATTCAAGGGAATGTGGAACCAGCCGGAGCATCGGTGGGATTACGAGCGCTACACGACGCTTTACAACAAGGCGTACGCCGCTCTCAAGGGCGTCAGCCGCTCGATCCAGGTGGGAGGGCCGTACCTGGTGATCGGCGGCGACGGGACCGCGCCCGGCACGAGTTACGGTCAGATGCCGCTTACGCCAGGTGACAAGACGGTCTACAAGTACTGGCTGTCGCATAAGATCGGCGCCGACTTTATCGTCCTCGACCGCGGGATGGTCAACTATCACAATCCCGGTAAGCCGACGGTCGCTCGGGTGATGGCGCTGACACCCTTGATCGGATCGATCGTCGACCAGATCCGCGCACTTCCCGGCGCATCCACGCTGCCAGTCTGGTTCGCAGAGTTCTATGCCGACGGTTCGAGCGATTACCAGCAAACAGCAGCCATGTACGCTTCCGAACTGGCACAACTCGTTACCCACGGCGCCACCGCGGCGTTCGAATGGCAGCCGCAGGACGGCGAGACGCCGAACTGGACGCACGCGCTGTTCACATCGACCAAAGATCCTGTGGACAAAGGAGGCGGCGCGGCGCTGCCGCTGGCGGCTGTCATGCAGGTCTTTCACGAAAACTTTGGGCCGAAGGTCAAATTGTTTTCGACAACATCGACCGATCCGAGCCGCATCGAGGCGATCTCGTCGGCAAGAGTGACCTATCTGATCAACAAGTCGGATTCCGTTTGCGTAGTGAATATGGAAAAGCATGACTACACCGTTCCGGCATACGCGTGCTTGCTCGTGCATCGACATTCGCGGTAAGATGACTCAATAGGATCCTTGATCCTAGAGAAAGAGCGATCACCCATGAACAAGATAGTTCGCGCCGCGATCGGCGGCGTTGCCGCGTGCGTCATCCTCCTGTCGGTTATTGCACCGTCCTTCGCGGCGGCCGATGCGAGCGCATCGGTCGATCCGCATGCCAACGAGACCAAGGCCCAGCGCGACAGGCGGATGCACTGGTGGCGCGAGGCGAAGTTTGGCATGTTTATCCACTGGGGGCTTTACGCGGTCCCTGGCGGACTTTGGGGAGGCAAGAGCGGCTACGGCGAGTGGATCATGAACAGCGCAAAGATCCCGGTGGACGAATACGCGAAGCTCGCACAGAAGTTCAATCCGACCAGGTTCAATGCCGATAACTGGGTCGGCGTTGCCAAGGCTGCCGGTATGAAGTACATCGTGATGACGGCCAAGCACCATGAGGGCTTTGCGATGTTCCACACGTCCACAGACGGCTACAACATTTACGATGCGACTCCATTCAAACGCGATCCGATCGCCGAGATGACAGCCGCCGCCAGGCGGCATAGACTCAAGTTCGGCGTCTACTACTCGCAGGCGCAGGACTGGCATCATCCGGGCGGCGCCGCCTACGGAGGCCATTGGGACAAGGCTCAGGACGGAGACATTCACGAATACGTGCGCACAATCGCGGCCCCGCAGGTCAAGGAGCTTCTAACCAAATACCGGCCGTCGATCCTCTGGTGGGATACGTCTGTAGCGATGTCCGAGGACGACATCAGGTCCCTTACCTCCTCTTTCGGTCAATTGCACGGCCTGATTGCAAACAACAGACTCGGCAATGGAGTGCCCGGCGACACCCAGACCCCCGAGCAGAATATTCCCGCCAAGGGCTATCCCGGCAAGGACTGGGAGACCTGCATGACGATCAACGATCACTGGGGCTATTGCGCGAGCGACCACAATTTCAAGTCGCCCGCGGTGCTGCTCCACAACCTGGTGGATATTGCCAGCAAGGGCGGGAATTACCTTCTGAATGTGGGGCCGGATGCGACAGGAACGATCCCTCAGCCCGAAGTGGATGCGCTGCTTTCCGTCGGTAACTGGCTCAAGGTCAATGGCAAGAGCATCTACGGGACGACCGCGACGCCGCTTGCAAAACTGCCTGCCAACGAACGGATGACTGTCAAGGGCGACAGGCTCTATCTCCATGTGTTCGATTGGAGCCCAGGCGTCGTGCTGCCCGGGTTGGCCACGGACGTGAAGTCTGCCAGGATACTCAACAGAGGAGCTTGGCTCGCGGTCAGCAAAACCCCGGACGGCGTCAGCAGTATTGCCGCGCCTGCCCATCCCGATCTTCTGGACACGGTTGTCGAACTTCGGCTCAAGGGGCCGTTGCAGGTTTACGAGATACCTCTTGGACCCCAGGCGGACGGCTCGATCGTTCTGAATGCGGACGACGCCGATTTGCATGGCCGGCTCATGGTGGAGCATGAGCCATCGAATATCGGCTACTGGATCGATCGCGCGGATTCGGTGAACTGGAGCGTGCGCGCGCCTAACGGGGGCGGCCGTTACAAGGTGTCGGTCGTGTATGCGTGCGACAAGGGAGTGGGCGGCTCGGTCGTATCGCTCAGCGCTGGCAAGGGATCCGATGTCCGGCTGACAGTAGAAGACACCGGCGCCTGGGATTCTTACCGGACAGTTGACCTTCCCGGTGAGTTGTTCTTGCCCGGTGGAAACACGCCCATCACTCTATCGGCTGTATCGATGCCTCATGGCGCCGTCATGAACCTGCGCAAGATCACATTGACGCCGGTCCCAATTTCCGCAAATCGGTGAACGGTTGGGTTCAGCCACTTATAAGCCATGAAACCAAACATCATTTACATCTACGCCGACGACCTTGGCCGAGGGATGCTCAGTTGTTATGGGCAGTCGAAGTTTTCCACGCCAAATATCGACCGCATTGCAAGCCAGGGCATGCGCTTCATGCGGGCTTACGGCGCCTCGATTTGCGCGCCGGCGCGAGCCAGCCTGCTGACGGGTCAGCACGATGCGCACGCGGGGCGCTGGACATTCAACCGCGCCGGTATTTATGACCATCTTACGCGGGGATCTCTCGATCTCGATCAGGTCTATGAGGTCGTAAACAACACGGGAATTCGACCGCGACGAGACGGGCTCTTCCTCGCGTCCGCATTGCGCGACGCCGGTTATTTTACCGGGCAGATCGGCAAGCTGGAGTGGGGTTTCTCGACCAGCGATGAGGAAATCCGCATGCATGGCTGGATGTACCACTATGGGTACTACGATCACCTGCAGTGCCATGGCTACTATCCGCCGTATCTCTTCGAAAACGGAGATCGGATCGATATTCCCGGCAATACACGGGACGATTTTGGCGCAGGCGCGTACGGCTCGTTTCCGGAAGGACGGATCGATCATGATTCAAACGGCCGCGCAGTTCACTCT
>Ga0316231_1004659_pt1 | contig 11249 bp, 4 predicted proteins | sample TBH18027metaG_FD_206002 | JGI IMG/M metagenome (GOLD analysis project Ga0316231, IMG submission 206002) | Freshwater microbial communities from Trout Bog Lake, Wisconsin, USA - TBH18027 | ecosystem: Environmental > Aquatic > Freshwater > Lake > Hypolimnion/Profundal zone | place: USA: Wisconsin...
CCGTGTTGCCGCCGATGACTGGTTTGCCCTTCCACAGCGCCTCGGTCACCGTGAGCCCGAAGCCCTCCCGGAGCGATTTCTGGATGACGATATCCGCGGCCCGCTGCAGGGCGTTGATCACCCGGTTGGCATCGGCGGGCAGCATGAGGATATGGATATCGGGGTCTTCCGCCGCGGCGGCGTAGACCTCGGTCAGCACGGCCGCCCCCTCGGGGTCGTCGTCGGCGCTGCCGCCGGCCAGCACCAGCTGCAGATCGTGGGCGAACCGCTTGGCCAGCCGGTAGGCCTCGATGACCCCCAGGGGGTCCTTGAACCGGTCGAAGCGGGACACCTGGAGAATGGTCCGGCGCTGCCGGTCGATGCCGTGCTGCAGGCAGACCGTCTCGATCTCCGCTTCGCTGAGGTCCATGTTCTTGTCCGACAGCGGATCGATGCTGGGCGGGATCAGGCATATGGGGTTGGGCATGGGCTGGGCGAAGGAGGCGATGGAAAAGATGCTGGCGTCGTAGCGGGAGGTGAAGTTGCGCAGATACTTCCACACCGGCCGGTACGGCTTGCCGGCATCGATGTGGCAGCGCCAGATCCACTTGCCCTTGCGTTCGGGGAAGTGGGTGATCAGCGGCGCCGGCTGGGGGTCATGGATGAACACGATGTCGGCGTCCTGCAGGGTGGACCGGAGCACTTCGGCGTTGGCCGCGTTGACCTCCTCGTAGGCCTTGAGCAGGGCCTTCGGAATGGCCACGTGGTTGCCCTGGAGCGCGTTGTGGAAGGACTTGGTGCACTGATAGAACTCGTCCCGCCCCGTGATGACCTCCCAGGAGGTGTCGATGCCCAGGGCGTTGGAGAGCGGCACCAGCTTGGTCAGGATTTCCGCCACGCCGCCGCCGACCCGGGTGGAGTTGACGTGGACGACCCGCAGTCCCTTCAGGGGCTCGGCCAGCTGGAACAGCTGCTCGATGACGTCGGAGCCGACGATCCGCTGGTATTCCTCGATGACGGTCTGGGTGAGGGTGCCTTCAGTCATGGTGAACCTCCTGGGCCAGGTGACCGGAGAAGTGCGCCGAGACGACGTCGGCCAGCGTTTTCCGGAGTTCCGCCAGCGGCACGAAGAACAGGTCGACCGTGCCCAGGGCCTCGACCAGATCCAGGAATTCGTCACCATAGCCGATCAGCCATGCCCGGAAATCGTCCAGGTCCGGCATGCGCATGCGGGCATCGATGAAGTGGTAGAAGATGCTGCTGTTCGAAAGGGTGGGCAGGACCTCGGCCATGTCCCGGGGGTGGGCGATGGTCCGGGGCGTATCGAAGACCACCACCCGGGAATGCATGAAGTAGAACTGGTCGTCCGGAGCCGACCAGGCCACCACCTCGGTCTCCTCCAGCCGCTGTTCGATGATCTCGATCAGCTCCTGCCTCAGGCCCTCGAGGTCATGGAAATCCATCGGGTCGATGATGCCGAGCCGCTCCCCCAGCCGGTGGTCGTGCAGGCTCCGGTGCACCCAGGCGGCGAACATGTTGGGGTATTCGGGATGCTCGAAACTGGGGTGGAGCCGGCTGCCCCAGAAGTGGTAGTAGATGCTGGCCGTGCTGACCTCGGTGAGCCGGTCTCTCAGTTCGCGCAGGTTCTGGGCGCGCAGGCCGGTCCCGTAGGCCGACAAGGCGCAGTCACGGACCAGGAAGGGGGCTTGGGTTGCGGGGGATTCCATGGGTTGACTCCACGCTGAAGGGTTCACTTGGGGTTCCGGGCCAGGAGCAGGGCCACGGGGAAATGGCCGAGGACGCCGGCCAGGGTGAGCCAGCACCGGGACCCGTCCCGCTCGGCGACATGGCGTTCGCCGGTGAGGACATTGCGGTACTCGCCCGGGGCCGGGACCTCGAGCCGCCCCTGCCACGCCGAGCCCACGGCTCCGCCCTGGGCCAGCAGCTTGCCGAACAACCGCGGCGCCACGACCACCGCCACCTCCTCCGCCCGGCGCCGGGCGAAGGCGCAGACCTGCCCGGCGCGGGCGCCCTCGGCATGCAAGGGCAGGTAGTCGCCGTCCCGGAACAGGTCCGGGTGCTCCCGCCGGCAGTTCAGGGCGCGCCAGGTCACGAAGCACTTCGCCCTGCCGTCCTCCAGGCTGGCCAGCAGGGACTGGGCGCGGTCCAGGGTGGCGGCGGGGTCCTCGTCCAGGGCGCCCAGGCCGTCAAGCACCTGCCGCCGGGCCTGGTAGTCCACGGGCTGGCGGTTGTCCGGGTCCACCAGGCTGAAGACCGGCATCTCCATGCCCTGGTAGATGTCCGGCACCCCGGGGGCCGTGGCCTTGAGCAGGACCATGGAGAGGCCGCTGAGCAGGCCCGGCCGGGCCAGCATGGCCACGGTCGCCTCCAGGCTGGTCAGGAACGGGCCGGGTCCGCCGAGGATGGCCGCCACGAAATGCGCCAGGGCGGCCTCGTAGCCGGGGTCGGGGTGGCTCCAGCTGGTGTGCTCCTTGGCTTCGCGCACCGCCTTGAGCATGGTGCGGTCCACCCGTTCCCTGAACCGGCCCAGGGCCTCGGCATCCATGGGCTCCAGCGGCCAGGCGCCGAGCAGGGTCTGGTACAGCCGGTACTCGTCGTTGCCGGAGGGCTGCGCCTCGCCGTCCGGCCCGGTGGTCTTCCGGGCGCGGTTCATCCGGCTCCATTTGCGCAGGGCCAGCTTCCACAGCGCGGGCATTTCCGAGAGCGCGTCCAGGCGCAGGCGGAAGTCTTCCGAATGCTTGCTGTCATGGGTGGAACTGGCGAGCATGCCGTGGGGCCAGGCCCGGGACCGTCGCCGGTTGCCTTCGTGGAAAGCGGTCAGGGAGGTGCCGAAGGCCTGCGGATCCCCGCCGACATCATTCAGGGCGATCAGCCGGTTGTACCGGTAGAAGCAGGTGTCTTCCATGCCCTTGGCCATCACCGGGGCGGTGTACTGCTGGAATTTCATGGCGAAGGCGCTCACCCGCCCGGCATAGGCGGCGGCCTGGCCCTGGGCGATCGCCCCGCTGAGCACCTCCCGGATGAAGTCGAACACGTCCGCGCCGGCCTCCGGGTCGCGCTTCCTGGCGGCGGCCACGGCCCAGTCGAGGCCGTGCTGGTCCTGGCCGGAAAAATGGCCCGGAGTGAAGTAGGTGCGGTAGACCGGGAAACTGGCCACCACCTCCGAAAGCGCCTCGCGCAGGTTGTGGAGCGTGAAATCGCAGGTCTGGCGGTTCGCCAGGGCGATGCGCGAGAGCAGGTTGACCAGGACGTTCAGCTCGCTGGCCAAGGCGGTGCGGATGATCAGGGCCTTGCTCCGGTGCAGCAGGTCCTCGTAGGTGCCCCTGTGTCCGGTGAACTCCGCGTAGATGCGGTCCATCCGCCGCTCCGCCGCGCCGTCCACGAAGAGCCCGTTCACCTCGTTGGCGAACCGGTAGCCGGTCTCGCCATGGATGGGCCAGTCGGCGGGGATCCGCTCATGGCCGGCGAGGATCTTTTCGGCCACCAGGTAGAGCGGCCGGCCGGCCGGGTCCAGGCCGAGGGTTTCCGCCGCGCGCCGCTGCAGCCGGGTGAAATAGCCGAGGGGATCGTACAGGCCGTCCGGGTGGTCCAGGCGCAGGCCGTCGAGGCAGCCCCGGCGCACCCATTCCAGCAGCAGCGCATGGGTGGCCTCGAACACCGGTTCCAGTTCCATCCTGATGCCCGCGAGGTCGTTGATGTCGAAGAAGCGCCGGTAGTTGATCTCGTCCGCGGCCACCCGCCAGTGCGCCAGGCGGTAGGCCTGGGCCTGGATCAGCTGGTGCAGCAGGTCGAAGCTCGCGGGATCGCCCGCGGTCCCGCGGAAGGTCCGCACGTTCTCCTCGATGAACAGACGGATATCCTCGGACCGCTCCCACAGGGCGGCCAGCCGCCGCTTGCTGATCTCCTTGTCGCGGGCGCGTTCCGCCGCCGCCGGCGGCCCGGCCTGGTCCCGGCCGGGCAGGTGGCGGAACGCCGCCAGGAGGCTTTCCAGTTCCAGCAGCTCGGGCGCGGCCTCCCCCAGCCGCGCGCTCAGGCGCTCCAGACCCTGGGCGAGGATCCGCGGGTACTCACCCGGATCCACCGGAAAGCAGTGCCTGGCGTAGTCCAGCCGGAACTCGCCCCGCGCCCCGTCGAAGTCCAGGGTGATCTCGCCGCCCTCCAGGGCGCTGCCATACGGGGCCCCGAGCACGGGCAGCAGCACCTTCCCGCGCAGCTCCTCCTTGAGCGGATCCCAGTCGATGTCGAAGAAGCCGGCGAAGGCCGATGCCTGCCCATTCTCCAGCACGTCCTGCCACCATGCGTTGTCGCTGCCCAGCACCGCCATGTGGTTGGGCACGAAATCCAGGATCAGCCCCATGCCGTGCTGGTGCAGGGTCTCGACGAAGGCGTCGAGTTCCGCGGGCGTGCCGATCTCGGGGTTCAGGGAGCCGTGATCGATGATGTCGTAGCCGTGCGGGCTGCCGGGCCTCGCCCGCAGCAGCGGTGAAGCGTAGCAGTGGCTCACGCCCAGGGCGTGCAGGTAGGGCACCAGCCCGGTGGCGCTGGCGAGCGTGAAATCCCGGTTGAACTGCAGCCGGTAGGTGCACTGGGGGATCACGGCCGCCCGGTCCGGTCCGGCGGGTGCGGCCTCGGCCGCCCGGGCGGAAGCGCGCGCCGCGCCCAAGGCTTCGGCCAGGGCCTGGAAGCGGGCGTCTTCCGGCCATTCTTCCAGGTCCAGCGTGAGCTTTTTCCGCCAGTTGGGATGCTGCGCCGCCAGGGTGCCGGGCAGGTTCACCTGGTCGAGCTGGCCCAGGACATCCTCCGGCTGGATTTCCATGAGCATGGCTGGGCTGCGCGCCAGGAAGACCAGCACCGCCCGGACCAGGTCGGCGGTCATGTCGGGGTGGCTCCGGGGATCCCGGCTGGCTTCCTCCAGCAGCCCCTCCGCCCCCAGGGCCACCAGCAGCTGGGCCCGGTCCTGGGCCCGTTCCACCACCTGGCCGTCGCTCAGTTCCGCCGAAGCGGTGAGCCCGAGGTCGCGCCTGAGTTCCAGGTCGCTGCCTTGCCAGTAGCCGCCCAGGGTGGGCAGATCGTGGGTGCCCACCGAGACCAGGGCCTCGCGCGGGTAGGCCTCCGGGGCCCGGAAGCTCCGGCTCTCCCAGTCGCGCTCGAAGAACAGGGGATGGCAGGAAAGCACGCCGCGCCGCGCCATGGCCGCCCTGACTTCCGGCGGCACGGTGCCCAGGTCCTCGCCGATGACCAGACAGTGGTTGCGCTGGCTTTCCAGCGCCAGGATGCCCATCAGGTCCCGGAACGGATAAGCCACATAGGCGCCCTCGGCGGGCTTGCCGGCCCCGGGCACCCAGAACAGGCGCATCAGGCCCATCACGTGGTCGATCCGCAGGGCTCCGGCGTGGCGCATGTTCGCCCGCAGCATGGCGCTGAACGCCCGGAAGCCGTCCTCCCTGAGCCGGCGCGGGATCATCGGCGGCAGCCCCCAGTTCTGGCCGTCCAGGCAGAAGTCGTCCGGCGGCGCGCCCGCGCCGGCCTCCAGGGCGTACAGCTCCTGGTTCAGCCAGGTCTCCGCCCCGCCCGCTTCGACGCCCACGGCGAGATCCGCATAGAGCCCGACCCCCAGCCCGAGTTCCAGGGATCTGGCCCCGAGCGACTCCAGCTGGATTTCCGCCTGCCACTGCAGGTACTCCCAGAATTCGACCCGCTCGCCGTGCTCGGCGCTGAACGCCCGCACCTGGGGAGCGTCCGGGTCCCGGTAGTCCTCGGGCCAGCCCTGCCAGCCGTAGACCGAAGGATCCTCCCGGTGGAAGTGTTCCTGCAGGGCCTGGAACAGCGCCAGCCCACGCAGGTCGCGGCCGCGCAGGCGGCGGTAGGCTTCGAAGGCCAGGCCCCGCCCGGTGCCCGCCCGCAGGTGCCGCTCCCGGAAGTGCCGGTGCAGCTTTTCCAGGACGGGGTATTTGGCGGCGGCCACCGCCCGGTAGTCCACGGTTTCGGCGCTGCGCAGGGCGCGCAGATGGGCCTGGAACTCCGGGGACTTCACCCTGCGCTGGGCCTCCTCGTCCTCGGCGAAATCCGGGAGCGCCTCCACATCCAGGTAGAGCGCGTTGAAATCACGCCGGCTGGACGGGCTGTAGGGGGACGCCCGCTCGGGATCCTCGGGGAAGAGGGCGTGCAGGGGATTGACCCCCACCAGATCCCCGCCGGATTCCCGGGTGTAGTTCAGCAGGGCGCGCAGATCGGTGAAGTCGCCCATGCCCCAGTTGCGCCGCGAGCGGATCGCGTAGAGCTGGGCGCCAAAGCCCCACAGGCGGTCCCCCCGCTCCAGCGCCGGCGGCTGGAAGCAGCGCTCCGGCGTGACGATCAGCCGCATGGAGACCGGCCCCCGCGGCCCCTGGACCTCCAGCGTGTGATACCCGGGGGCGCGGACCAGCGGCAGCTGGAGATGGTGCAGCAAGTACCGGACCCCGTCGCTCCGGCGTTCCTCCAGACCAGGCGCTTCCTGGGCCAGGAACACGCCGTCGCGGACTTCCCCGTTTTCCAGGCGCAGGCGCCAAACCAGAGCTTTGCCGGCGGCCGATTCCGGCAGCCATGCCGGCAGTTCGAGGCCCGCCGCGGCCTCGCCCACCACCAGGACCGGCGGCAGCATGGCGCGGACCTCCTTCGAGGCCAGGGCCTCCAGGGCAGCGCCCAGCTCCGCTTCGCTGCCGGCGGCCACCCGCATCGCCCCGAGCAGGGCCCGGCGGGTCTCGTCGGAACAGGCATGGGAGTGCCCCCACAGGTCCTGGTACTCGGGCAGAATGCCGCAGAGCTCCGCCAGCTGGGCCAGGGTTTCCTGGGCGTTCACGCTGCGCCTCGCACCGGGGCCTCCGCCAGGAACCAGATGGCGGACCAGGGCGGCAGCACCCCGCCGAAGGCCTCGTCCGCCGCGCCATCCGGCACGGCGCACAGCCGGATGCCCGGCGGGCGGGAAAACCCCGGGGCGCTTTGCCCGCCGAGGTTGGCGAGCAGCGCCAGCAGGCTGCCGTCGCCGAGCCGCCAGGAGCAGGCCAGGCCCAGCTGCCCCACGCGGGAGCAGGCCGGGTCGGCGGTCCCGGCCAGGCGCGGCGCGATCCGCTCCCGGCGCAGGTCGAGCAGGCGCCGGTACAGGGCAAGCCGGCCCGCGTGGGGCGGCGCGCCCAGGCATTCCCAGTCCAGCCGTGAGCGGGCGAAGGTGGTTTCGGCATTGGGGTCGGGGATGGCCTGCCTGGCCTCGGGGGTCAGGAGCCGGGCGAAGTCCGGACACTCCCGCTGCCGGCCTTCCCGCACCGCGTCGGCCAGCTGGCCCTGGAAATCGCAGAAGAACAGGAAGGGCGTGGCGGCGGCGAACTCCTCACCCATGAACAGCATCGGCGGCGAGGGCGCCAGGAGCAGGATGGCCGCGGCCATCTCCAGCGCGCCGGCGGGCGCCAGGGCCTCCAGCCGCTCCCCGAAAGCCCGGTTGCCCACCTGGTCATGGGTCTGCAGCTGGTTCACGAAGCACCCCAGCGGCAGGCCGGCGCTCGGCTCCCCGCGCGGAACGCCGCCCCGGAACACCGAGGGCTGGCCCTGGAAGGCGAAGCCCTGGGTCAGGCAGCGGCCCAGGTGGCCCGCCGGGTCATCGGCGTAGTCGGCGAAGTAGCCGGCCCGTTCGCCGGTGGTGAGCAGGTGCATGGCGTGGTGGAAATCGTCGTTCCACTGGGCGGTGCAGTGCCCGGGCGGGCCGCCCAGGCGGCTGGCCTCGTTGTGGTCGTTCTCCAGCACCAGGTGGATCCGCCGCCGCCGTCCCGGCCCGGCGTCGACGGCGGCGGCCAGCTCCTCCAGGAAGTGCGGCCGGCTGTCGTCGAGGATGGCGTGCACCGCATCCAGGCGCAGCCCGTCGAAGTGGAATTCCTCCAGCCAATAGAGCGCGTTGTGCAGGAAGAAGTCCCGCACCATGCGGCTGCCGGGGCCATCGAAGTTGATGGCCGGGCCCCAGGGGGTCTGGTGGTTCGCGGAAAAGAACGCGGGCGCGTAGCGGGCCAGGTGGTTGCCGTCCGGGCCGAAGTGGTTGTACACCACGTCCAGCAGCACCATCAGCCCGCGCTGGTGGGCGGCCTGGACCAGCCGCTTGAGCTCCTCGGGAGGCCCGTAGGCGTGCTCCGGCGCGAACGGCAGCACGCCGTCGTAACCCCAGTTGCGCAGGCCGGAGAACTCCGCCACCGGCATCAGTTCGATGGCGGTGACGCCCAGCCCCGCCAGGTAGTCGAGGCGCCGCTCGACCCCGGCGAACCTGCCTTCCGGGGAGAAGGTGCCCACGTGCAACTCGTAGAGCACGGCCTCGGCCCACGGCCGCCCGCGCCAGTCCGCGTCCGCCCAGGCGAAGGCCTGCGGGTCGCACACCTGGCTGGGGCCATGGACCCCCTGGGGGTTGGACCGGGAAGCCGGGTCCGGCACCCGGATCCCGCCGTCGATGACAAAGCGGTACAGGGTTCCGGCGCCTTCCCGGCAATCCAGGGCGAACCAGCCGCCGGGCTCCGGATCCATGGGCCGAATGGCCGTGCCGTCCGGCCCCTCCAGGGCGAGCCCCACGGCGCCCGCTCCGGGCGCCCAGAGCCGGAAGCGGGCGCCCCCGCCCGGCAGGAGTTCCGCGCCGAACGGCATCACACCAGCACCCTGGGCCCTTTCGGCACCTGGACCAGCAGGGCCAGGGAACGTCCTTCCAGGGGATAGGTCTGGTACGGCCGGTAGCGATGGTCGGGCGGCACGCCGTCATCGCGGGCGGTGTCCAGCACCGGCAGCCACTCCATGGTTCCGCCGGAACCGGGCAGCTGGAAGGGGATCTGCTCATGGTGCGCGTTGCTGAGCATCAGGAGGTTGTCGTCCCGGATCGGACGGTTGCGCTCGTCGCGCTCCTCCAGCCCCTCCCCGGTGACGTACATGCCCAGGCAGCGGGCGTAGGACAGCCCCCACTCCTCGTCCGTCATCTCGTGGCCGTTGGGATCGAGCCACTGGATATCCTTCACGCCCATGCCCCGGATCGAACGCCCGTGGAAGAACCGGCGGCGGCCGAACAGGGGATGCCGGCGGCGCAGCTCGACCAGGCGCTGGGTGAACGCCAGCAGCTGCTTGTCGTCCTCGGTCATGGACCAGTTCACCCAGCTGGTTTCGTTGTCCTGGCAATAGCCGTTGTTGTTGCCGCCCTGAGTGCGCCCGAAGGCATCGCCCGCCAGGAACATCGGGACGCCCTGGGAGAGCATCAGCGTCGCCAGGAGGTTGCGCTTCTGGCGCGCGCGCATGGCGCGGATGGCCGGATCCGCGGTGGGCCCTTCGACCCCGCAGTTCCAGCTCAGGTTGTTGTCGTTGCCGTCCCGCCCATCCTCCAGGTTGGCCTCGTTGTGCTTCTCGTTGTACGAAACCAGATCCTCCAGGGTGAAGCCGTCGTGGGCCGTGATGAAGTTGATGCTGGCATAGGGGGCCCGACCGCTGGTGGCGTACAGATCGCTGGAGCCGGTGAGCCGGTTGGCGAATTCGCCGATGAAGCCGCCGTCGCCTTTCCAGTAGGCCCGCACCGCGTCCCGGTAGCGGTCGTTCCATTCCGCCCAGCCCACCGGGAAGTTGCCGACCTGGTAGCCGCCGACCCCCAGATCCCACGGTTCGGCGATCAGCTTCACCTGGGAGAGCACCGGGTCCTGGTGGATGATGTCGAAGAAGGCTCCCAGGCGGTCCACCTCGTGCAGTTCCCTGGCCAGGGCGGAGGCGAGATCGAAGCGGAAGCCGTCCACGTGCATTTCGAGGACCCAGTAGCGCAGGGAATCCATGATGAGCTGCAGCACCCTGGGATGCTGCATGTTGAAGGTGTTGCCGCACCCGGTGAAATCCACGTAGTAGCGCGGATCCTCGTGCGACAGGCGGTAGTAGGAGGCGTTGTCGATGCCCCGGAAGCTCAGGGTCGGCCCCAGCTGGTTGCCCTCGGCCGAATGGTTGTAGACGACGTCCAGGATCACTTCGATCCCGGCCGAGTGCAGGGTCTTCACCATGGTCTTGAACTCGGCGATGGAGCCGGTCGAGGAGTAGCGCTGGTCCGGGGCGAAGAAGCCTATGGAGTTGTAGCCCCAATAATTGGCCAGCCCATTCTCGACCAGGCGGCGTTCCTCCACGAAGGTATGGATGGGCAGCAGTTCCACGCTGGTGACGCCCAGGCTCTTCAGGTGTTCGATGACCGGCGCGGTGGCGAGGCCCGCATAGGTGCCGCGCAACGCCGCGGGCACCCTGGGGTGCCGCATGGTGAACCCCTTGACGTGCAGTTCGCAGATCACCATCTCGTGCCACGGCACGCCGGGGGGCCGGTCCTCGCCCCAGGTGAACGCCGTCTCGACGATCCGCGCCTTGGGCATGCCGGACGCGTCGTCGCGCCCATCGAAGGAAAGATCCGCTTCTTCATTGCCGATCTCATAGCCGAAGTGGGCGTCGGACCATGCCATGGCGCCGACGATGTCCTTGGCGTAGGGGTCCAGGAGCAGCTTGTTGGCGTTGAACCGGTGCCCTTTGGCCGGATCATACGCACCGCGCACCCGGTAGCCGTACAGCATGCCGGGGCGGGCCTCGGGCAGATAGGCGTGAAATATCTGGTCGGTCTTCTCGGCGAGGGGAATCCGTTCCGTCTCCACCTCCCCCTTCTCGTCGAAGAAGCAAAGGTCGACACCTTCCGCGTTTTCAGAGAACAGGGAGAAGTTCACCCCCTGGCCGTCCCAGGTGGCGCCCAGGGGATAGGGTTTGCCCAGCCAGACTTCCATCGTTTGCCTGCCTTTTTCCAAAAAGCCTCTGAAAAGATGCAGCTTACATGCCAAGCAATCAACATCATTAAAATTAATAAGTTGCAAAAAAACGGGGGCCAGGGGTCCCGGCATTCGAATCAAAATGACTTAAAGGCCGGTTCACCTTGGCGGAAGCTCGGGATCCGCCGGGGGTGGGGCCTGGGTGCTTTCATCCAGAGCGGCGAGCACCAGATCCGGATCCATCGGCTTCTTCAAGGAGGCCGCGCTGGGATCGTGGCGGTCCTTGACGTTGGGCAGATCCCGGCGCAACTCCTCCATCAGGTCGATCAGCTTGGCCGCCTTCTGCTCCGTCAGCAGCGTCACTTTCAGGTCCAGGTGGGCCCGCTGTTCCGCGAGCCTGGCCAGGCGGTTCTGCTTGGTGAGCACCACCGTCGCCGTCAGCCAGCCGCCCAGCCCGATGATCCCCTGCAGCCATGGGAAGGG
>Ga0316231_1004660_pt1 | contig 11249 bp, 11 predicted proteins | sample TBH18027metaG_FD_206002 | JGI IMG/M metagenome (GOLD analysis project Ga0316231, IMG submission 206002) | Freshwater microbial communities from Trout Bog Lake, Wisconsin, USA - TBH18027 | ecosystem: Environmental > Aquatic > Freshwater > Lake > Hypolimnion/Profundal zone | place: USA: Wisconsin...
GGATTTGGAGGCTAAAAGAAAGGACGGCAGAACGGCGCTCTTAATCGCTGAAGTTAATCTGGACTGCGTCAGGTATCTCGTATCAAAGGGCGCGAACATGAATGCGCCTGACTGGCGGGGATACACCCTTCTCTTGAGCGCCGTGCATGATGCTTGTGCTGCAGGAACAGGAGTCGGCAGCATGCTCGACTGCGCTAAGTTCCTAATATCAAAAGGCGCTGACGTGAACGCAAAGGCTTGCAACGGCGATACGGCGCTTTCGCTCGCTCAAGGTCATCCCGGCATCATCGCCATCCTCAAGGCGGCGGGAGCGAAGTAAGTCATGACTCATCCACAGTGTCCCAATGATGATGAAGACATCAACATAATTGCTCATTCGCGCAGTCGCTCGTTGCGGAACGCCGTATCCTGGCTTCTATGCACAGCTTGTGGCGCGGTATTCGGCGGTGTAACGGGTTTGCTCGGGGGCTTCCACTATGGGCGCAGCCAACTTCCGCTTGATCCGATTGCAGGCGATGGCTTTGTAGTGGTCATGGAAAGCGTCGGCGGCGGGATTGTTGGCGTAGTTATTGGGCTTATCGCGGCGATCGGACTATGTATAACCATTCAGGTGCGCCAAAAGCATGCAGAGGCTACGCTCCCACAACCCGAGGCTATTGAGTTCAAGACCCACACAAGCCGGCGGGTTCGCGTGTCGATTCTAGTAATCGCTGTCTTGATTGCGTCTGCTTACTATTTCGAGTGGAAAGCAGATTTCTACTATCCTCCGACGCCGTTGGTTACTGCGGCTGAACGAGGGAACATCCGCGAAGTCGCATCTCTGATCGCAGATGGTGCGAACGTGAATCAGCAAGACTCTTGGGGCGAAACTGCGCTTATGAAGGCTTCCACGCTCGGACATTGGAAATGCGTCGGGCTACTCCTGGACCGAGGAGCTAACGTCAACGTAAAGGACGGCGACGGCGAGACGGCGTTGGACTGGGTTGCACGTCAAAACAACAGGGGCTGCCAGGAATGCCTCGATCTACTGATATGTCACGGAGCGGATGTGAACGCGAGGGGACGCCAAATGAACACTCCGCTCATGCAGGCAAGCGGCACGGGGCCACTCAGTGGCGTTAAGTCTCTCGTATTGGCAGGCGCGCATTTGAATGACAAGGATGATACGGGATATACTGCGTTGATGCTTGCGAGCGGTTCAGGGCGGCTCGATACCGTACAATACTTGTTATCCAAAGGCGCTGCTGTGAATGCGGCGGAAAGCTCTGGGATGACTGCACTTATTATTGCGCTAGTTAATCATAAGAATGATTGCGCGAAAATTCTCATCTCAAAAGGAGCCGACATCAGTGCTAAAGATCGAAATGGCGAGACACCGAGATCGTTAAGCCAAGGAAATCCCGAAATGAGCGCCATCCTCAAAGCGGCGGGCGCGAAGTGAACGACGCTGAAGTCGGATGTTCGCAGAACGATTTCCATAATGCAAAGTACGCAAGCATAACACGACCGTATTCTGACAACATTACTAACCACGCCAACGCTCCTCTTGTCCGTAGGGCACGAGGAGCACGCGAAGTTATCCTGTGACAGATGGCGGGTAGGAGGCCCACCCGCAAGAGGCTGAGCGGGCGATGTGCTCTATGAACCACCGGCTGCGCCATAAGAATGGCTTACCGATGGCAATGGTTCTGTTGCGCTCTGCGCTGCTATAAGATTAGGTCTGAGTTGTTGTTTTCGGTTGCCTCCTCCCGTCGCGGAAGGAACATAGAGAATAAGGCGGGGCGATCTAGAAAGACTGATCATAGGCCCGCTAGGGAACTTCCTCTTGCCTACGGACCGGAAACGTACTTGTGGAGAATGCTATGACGCTAAGGCAATTTTTTTGGCTTTTAGTTCTTCTGCTGGCCCTGATTGGATTGGCTTATTATGCCCACTATCACACCCAACCCATACTTGTGCCGTCCAAGGACACGGCAGACTGACCGCTAAACCACTCTTTCATCGCCCAAGCATAGGGTAGCACAAGAGCGAAGCTTGCCTTAATCGACACCTGTCTCCATTTCTGCTGAGCCAAGTGTGGCAACCAAAGGCCAATGAAGCGAAAACTCAGGATCACGATAGGAGTGAGCGTCGTTCTCTTACTGACGTTCGGCGCGTATCTCACCGAACTTAAGGTTCGATACGGAGTAACTCCGCTTATCTGGCACGCACCCATGATGGTCTGGAGGATTCATGGACTGTATTCGGATATTGGTGGCATCCGGGACGGACGTCGCCAGACATTCGGATGACATAGCGCAGACATCTCGCCAAGAAAAAGGATGGCTTTGCAGATCTTCACAACAACTTCATTAGCGAAAGGTTATTATATTAGTGAAAGATGGAGGATTGAGAATTGGAGACTAAAATTGTGAAAACGATAGCAAAATCAAATTTGTGTGCATTGGCCGCTCTAGCCGTTTTGGCGGTTGGCATTACGGCCACGACGCAACCCGCTCGCGCAGACGGACGCTCAAGTCGATCCGCCGGCAACTATCAGCGAGCCGATAATCGGGGCAGCGACGATAATCGCTACCAGCAGAGAGACAATCGCGACTACGACGATAATCGCTACCAGCAGAGAGACAATCGCGACTACATCGTCAATCGCTACCAGCGAAGCGATGATCGTTACTACGGCGACAATCGCTACCGGGCATACGATCAAAGGGATTGCGAACCTAGGGATGGCGGCGGGATCGCCCTGTTCGGTATCCGCATCCGCCTCTAAGACGGAGGCAACTCAACTAAATGAGTGAGAGGAGGTTGACGAGTAGCTGCGCTGCTCAGAAACCTCCTCATTTGCGTTCAGTCGGCCTAGACACACGCAGCAGCCGTCCGGGTATCATAACTAAACCCATCGGCAAAACACCATGCGCATCGTTTATTTCGGAACATCGCCGTTCGCAGTTCCCGCCCTTGAGGCGTTGCTTGCATCGCCCCACGAGGTCGTGGGGATTGTCACCCAGCCGGATCGGCCTACAGGCCGCGGCTTGCAACTGAGCGTCTCGCCGGTCAAGAAGGCTGCGCTCGCGCTGGCGCCCGATCTGCCTATTCTGCAGCCCGAGAAGGCGCGGACGAAGCAGTTTCGCGAAGAGGTTGGCGCGCTTGGCGGTGATGTGTTCGTGGTTGCAGCCTTCGGTCAAATCCTGTCGCAGCGCCTGCTCGACACGCCCAGATTCGGCGGGATCAACATTCACTGCTCCTTGCTCCCCCGCTGGCGCGGCGCGGCGCCGATGCAATACTGTCTGATCGCAGGCGATGCAGAAACAGGCGTTGCCACGATGCAGATGGATTCAGGGATGGACACGGGCGACATATTGCTCCAGTCCCGACGCAAAATAGAACCTGACGATACGCTCGCCACCCTGGAGACCAAGTTAAGCATCGATGGCGCCCAGATCATTCTGCAAACTCTGGCGCTGATCGAGCGAGGCGAATGCATTAGCACCCCACAGGACCCAGCGTTTGCCACTTACGCCCCATCGCTGCCGCCTGATTTCGGCTTTCTGGACATGAGCCGTCCCGCAGTCGAACTTGCCAATCTGGTCCGAGGCGTCACGCCGCGCCCTGGCGCCTTTATCGGCTGGGCCGGCAAGCGTCTCAAGATATGGGCGGCCGAACCTGCGACGCCGCAGGCGGATAGCGTGGCAAATGAAGGCGAAATTACAAAAATAGAAACGACGGGTATAATCCTGCAAGCCGGCTCGGGCACGTTCTTGAAGATCGTGGAAGTACAACCCGAGAGCAAGGGACGAATGAGCGCATCGGATTGGGCGCGTGGGTCGCGAGCATCGCTCGGTCAGAGTTTCGATACTTTAACGAAAAGTGCGACATGAATAACGAGACGACTCCTGCGGATAGGTTCGAGCGTGCCCTTGTTTATAAAGTTGATGGCAGGTATAGCGAAGCCCTTTCGGAGTTGCGCGCGTTTCTCGCGAAGCGTCCCGACGATCCAGAGGCGCATCATCAACTCGGCCTCGTCCTGGGATTCACCGGCGAGTTCGAGCCATCCCTGAGCGAACTGCGCCGGGCTGTGGACCTCGCTCCGGAAAACGCCCTCATTCGCAACGATCTGGCCTTAACATATACCATGCTTGGCAGATACGACGAAGCCAAGGCACAATTTGCCCGCGTCCTGGCAAAGGACCGGGAAAATCCCATTGCTCTGCGAAATCTGACATATTTCGAGTAAGACCCAATCAACACTAGGAGAGAAATTCACCATGACGGATATACGGAACGCAACGGGCGTTCAAAGCTATTGTTTTCGCGGCTTCAAGGAGAACTCCAAGGTCGCATCACTTGTCCGCGAGATCGGCGTAAGCAAGATCGAACTGTGCGGCGTTCACATCGACTTCAATAACGAAGCTGAGTTCGACGATGTGATTGCGACGTATAAGGCAGCCGGAGTCGAGATTGTCTCGATCGGAGTCCAGGGTTTCGACGCTAATGAAGCCAGAGAGCGCCTCTGGTTTGAATTCGCAAAGCGCGCCGGAGCCAAGTATATCAGCGCCCATTTTAACCTCGGCACCGTCCCCGCAGCCTACAGAGTTGTCGAGAAATTGGCCGACGAGTATGATATCCGCATCGGAATCCACAACCACGGAGGACGCCATTGGCTAGGGTCGGCGGAAGTGCTCTCCTGGGTATTCGCCAATACCAGCGAGCGCATAGGCCTCACGCTCGACACGGCATGGGCGCTGGATTCCGGCGAAAATCCGGTCGCAATGGCAGAGCGATTCGGCAACCGGCTCTACGGCTTGCATGTCAAAGACTTCGTCTTCGACCGCGCCCGCAGGCCCGAGGATGTCGTAGTCGGAACAGGCAACCTCGATCTTCCAGGTCTGGTAAAGGTTCTGGACAAGGTGAACTTTAACGGCTACTCTGTGATCGAATACGAAGGCGATGTAGACAACCCTGTCCCTGCGCTAACGCAGTGCGTCAAGCAGATCAAGGGTGTGTAAGTCTTCACGGATCGGCGCGATAAGTTGCCGGCGAATGGAATTCGCCGGCCTTCCCTGCGGCGCAAATCTCTGGCAGCCGTGGCCTGTTACAAGGGTGTGTAGTGTCTATGCCAAGGAAAGATGACGGGCAGGGGCGTCTCTGCCCGTCACTCCTAACAAACTGCCGCGCCAGATTGCCCAGAATGAATTCGGGCCTGGTAGGTACGTGTAACCCGCCTGCGCGGGTACGATGGCGGCTGAGTTGGTTGGGTTGGCATTGCGGGGCGGCGGTATCCACACGGTTCGCCCTAATTGCCACGATTGCCGCGATACTGGCGATGGTCGCCGGCCGCTTGCCGGCCAGTCCAGCGCCGGGCGCGGCGCTCTCTTACGATCAGTTGAATACCCAGGCGAAGAGCCTCGAAGAGAACGGCGATTCGCTGGCAGGGTTCTGCGACTACGTAGACGCTTATACGCAGGCGCCAAGCGCCGCCCCGGCAGCAAATGCCCTCCTGGGTATCTTGCACGATGGCAATCTTCCCATCCATGCGCCGTTCGTACAGATCGGCAAATTGATCGGATGCAGCGGGCCTGTATATGCTCAGTCAATGCTCGACAATAACCTGATCGATGTGACCAGCCGCGACGAACTCTCCGCGAAAAACGACCCTCAAAACAACTGGCCCTTCACTCGCGTGACCTGGTTCTATCGGCGGACGCTCAAAACTCCCGGCGATATGACATGCTTTGTGGCGGTCCACTATCAAACATCCGACGATCAAGCGCTGGCGGAACGCGCCGGCCGGCTGCTTTATGTCCTTCGTGCGAGTCTGGTCGAGAAGACAGGCTACTTGCCGCTTTGCGACGGTGTGCCGTTCAATGTGTGGATTTGCAGGCACGCGACCGACGCGGGCGGAGAACAGTGGCAGAACAACATCTACTTCTACGATATCGCGAATCCGCGCAGCTCGATCGAATGGATTCGCGAGATCGCTCACGAGTATAGCCACATGGCGTTTCCGCTTCTGGGCGGCGATTACACGGAGCCTGAGGCGTGGGCGAACGGCTACTATGGGGAACGGCTTCTGCTTCGCTGGGTCGCGCGCGGCGCGGCCGGAGGCCCCGCTGCGGTAGAGCAGGCATGGGGGGGGACATTCGCCGGATACGTGAACTACGAAGACAAGCGGATTGCCCCGTCGCTGCTTTTGTTCGATCGATACTGGATCAATGCCGACAGGCTAGCGCGGCGGGACGCGGTCGGCATGGACTACTTGTTCGGTATGCTGCTCAAGGTCGACGATATATCGGGTCCAAAAGCGCTCGCAAATCTTCTCTGGAGCCTGCCCCAAAAGGGGATTGTCGACCCCAAACTGCTCTTGCCTGGAGTACGGGCGGCCCTGGAAACGGGCGGCTCGCATGAATAGCCCGGCTAACAAGCTGCTGATTCTCGCGCCAGCCAAGATCAACTGGACGCTTGACGTTCTGGGAAAGCGCGATGACGGCTACCACGAGATCGAGTCGATCATGCAGACCCTCACATTGGTCGACTTCATCGGTCTCTCGCGGCGCGCCGAGCCTGGGATCGGCCTAACTCTCTCCGGCCGCACGGCGAATGGGGTACCTGCGGATGCGTCCAATATCGCGCATCAGGCGGCTGCCCTCATACTCAGCGCATTAGGATGTTCATCGCAAGGAATCGACATCGTATTAATTAAATGTATCCCATCTCAGGCCGGACTCGGTGGAGGAAGCAGCGATGCAGCAGCGGTTCTTTTGGGAGTCAATCGGCTGCTCGGAGATGCGCTAGGCATAAGCGATCTTTACCCGATAGCAAAGCAGCTCGGTGCGGATGTATCTTTCTTTCTTCAGGGTGGAACGGCCCGTCTATGGGGAATAGGAGAGAAAGTCGAGCCCATCGAATCAGGTCCAGACACGGCGTTCGTGATCGTCAAGCCGACGTGTGGCGTATCGACGGCAGACGCCTACCATGCGCTCGACAAGCTACCGGACAGGCAAAGAGCACGAGCGACCGCCCGCTGGCCGGAAGGCGGGATGTCCAACGATTTCGAGGCAGTCGTGTTCGACCTGGCGCCCGACTTGCGCAGGACACGTCAGGCGCTGCTAAACGCAGGCGCGACGCGCGTTCTGTTATGCGGCAGCGGCTCGGCTCTTGCAGCATTCTCACCCGAACCCGACGCACTTTTTGAATCGACGCGCCAGATGGATATGGGCGAGGTGGTTCTGGTTAAACCCTGGGATAACCTGGAGATGAGAATGAGGATTTTAGAATGAAGCTCCTGCGGCGGGAGCGCAGAAAGACTCCCTGCACTGAAGTACAGGGCTAGTTTCGGAAGATTGCCTCTCCGACGCATTAAAGCCGGAGTCATGAGGGCAGAGACAAGCTCTGCACCCTACATGAGGACGTTGACGCAGGCGGGCGCAGCCGCCCTGAACAAATGCCCCGGAGTGGCTGTCTGCCGATACTAGCCCCGTACTTCAGTGCGGGGATTCGAGTGATGCACATACGGATGCCACGAGGATTTAAGAATGAATAAATCAGTAAGCGCAATCGTGCTTGCCGGGGGCAAGAATAGCCCGGAGATGTTGGCCGCGACGGGTGTGGAGAATCGAGCCTTGGTGGAGCTTTCTCCAGGCCGCACGATGCTGAATTACATCGTCGACGCGCTGAACGGCTCGGATAGCGTCGGTTCTATTCATGTGGTCGGCGATGTTCCGGCCATGCAGGGCGTCTCGGTCGTCGCGCCTGGTCAAACCATGCTGGACAATATCCTCATTGGCATCGATGCCGCGCGCCCCGCTGAAGGCGAGCGCGTTCTTGTCGTCACCAGCGATATCCCGTTTGTCACATCCGACGCAGTTGACGATTTTCTGCGAAAGGCGCTGTCCGCTCCCGCAGACTTTTCGTATCCGATCGTCCCGATGGACGCCTACAACCGCGAGTTTGCAGGCATGAAGCGCACGACCCTCAAGCTGCGTGACGGCCATTTCACTGGCGGAAACCTGGTCTTGCTCAGCCCGTGCACGCTGACGAACAATCGCGAGCTTATCATGCAAACGTATGCCGCTCGCAAAGACGTCCTAGCGCTCGGTCGAATGCTGGGCTGGAACCTGCTCTTTCGCGTGGTTCTTTCGCAACTGGCGTTTCCGAATTTGCTGTCGATCGCGCAGCTCGAGTTGGGCATCGCGCGGCTTCTCGGACCAGGCTCCGTCGTCAAAGCTGTGATCACACAATACGCCTCGATCGGCACCGATGTCGACAAGCCCGACGATGTCGTATTCGCCAAGGAGCGATTGACGAATAGAGGTGGATGACGGCCATGCCTATCCGCTTAGCGCCATGACAATCCATCAGCCTGGTCGCTGATGTTCGATCTCGTCGATGGCCCGGAGCAGGTAGTTGCGCGCCTTGTCTTTGGCGTCGGACGGTTTCCAGGAATCTTCCGGTGTGGCGTCCAGCGCCTGCAGGACAAGCTCGCGCGCGCGGTTGAGCCGTCGAAGGCTGTCTGAGAACTCGCGTCGAAACGTGATGATGTCCTCGCCGGGACGGACCAGTTCCGGCTCCCAGCGGCGGTAGAGACAAAGGGATATCACGGTGCGGCGGGCGGCTTCTTCGGCGGTTCGAATCTTCGCGGTCGCAAAAATCGATTGGACACGCGCGGGATTGCCGAATGCAGCGCGCGCCAGGCCCGCCCAGGCTGTCATATCCGCCAGGCGCTCCTCGATCTGGGCAGGCGTAAAGCCCGGCCACTCGTCCGGCGGCTGATTGGGACGCGCCGCGACCTTGAGAACCGGCTCTCCGGTTGCTGGATCGAGACCCATTTCGAGATGTCCAATGCCGGTCAGAAACTGCTTTTGAACCTTGTCGAGCCAATCCTTGAGCCCCACTAAACGAAGTGACTTCTGCCTCACCCTCTCAGCGGCGCGTGCTCCAAGCTGCGAGATATCAGCAAGACTTCGCGTCGCGAGCACGCTGGCCGCGTCTTCCGGCGTCTTGCCGCCAACCTCTTCCAGTCCCTCGCGAAGTTGAAAAAGCAGCCGCCCGGCAGCGCGCATGATTTCGGCTTGCGAGAACGATCCGCCGGCTACAATTTCGGCTCGCATCAAGGTCTTGAGTTCCGTCTCCAACTCAAGGCGCCTTTGCTCCGACAATCTCGATGTCGCCATCGAGAGGAACGGGTCAGCCGCCGAGGGCACAAGATCTGCGACACGAGGAACGTTGCCGACGGCAGCGGTTTCCGAAGACGGCGCAGCGGGCAGCGTGGTATCGATCGGCTCGCCGGCTCGCAGCATTTCGGGCATGACAAACGGTGTCTCGGTAAGTTCGGCCAATTCCTCGGGATGGTCCTCCCGATACTTTGAAGCCTCAAGCGCCAGACGAATCGTTTCCAGGTAAAGCTCCGGGAAAAAGTCCAGCAAAGACTGCAGCACGGCCTTCAGCGCCTTGTTTCTGATGGGAGCCTTGCGCAGCAGTTCTTCGGCGTCGGCCAGCAGCAACTCGTCCAGACTGGTCTTCCATTCGAGCGGGTGCAGAAGTGAGCGCATCTGGGTGGCTCGCTGATAGTTCAGGAGACGCGGTAGGATCGGCGACATCTCCGGTGAGGTCATCAACATCGGCATAAGATCGCGCGGGGTAAGAAGAGCCGGCAGCATCTGCGCCGAGAGCAGACCGCTGGTTACGGCGCGTTCGAGCCAGTCTCGGCCAATTATCGGTGGCCCGAGATTGACTACTTCCGAAAATTTGGCGGCAGGAATATTGCCAAGCAGAGCCGTGTTCTCTTCGGGATTGCTTTCGATAATCGTCGCGACTTCGCGAGCCGGAAGCTCGCCCAGCGCCGAATGGCGTTGGGCGGCAGGCAGCGACCATAATAGCTGCGCCTTCATCGCAATGGAATCCGCTTGAAGGACTCGTTGCGCCAACGCTTGTCCTTCGACATCGGCGTGCGCTCCGTTGCTATGCGCGAGATTATTCGAAGTATTTGGAGTTGGATCGTCCATAAGCCGATAAGCCACAGCGTGTTCGATCGCTGTTTTCACCCACAAAGGCCCTTCATTATACCCGTCGCTTGTTAACCGATTCAAGCAGCCGGTGGAGTAAACTACTCATGCAGACCATGCCAACAGACTTCGAACCAATCGAACTGCGCAAAGCGCTTGTATCTGATGCCGCCGCACTTGCCGATATGGTAATCTGCTCAGGCGAAAATCTGATCACGCATGCGTTTGGCGGCAGCAGACGAGAAGCGCTACTGTCAGTCGAGGCGCTCTGCAGGCACCAGGGAACTATGTTCAGCTTCAATCAAGCCACACTCGCAGTGCGAGGCGAAGCCGATAAGAGCTCTCCGATCGGCGCCGTGATTTCCCATACATCGTCGAGCGAGCGTTTGTCTTCCCAGGCCCTGTCCGAGCTACTCGCCCATGAACGTGGTTGGCTGCGTCAATTCAGGATGCTGCCCATTGCGATTGCGCTGGCGCACTGTTCCGAACCGATTCCCTTTGAGCGAACCTATGTAAGCATTCTGGTTGTTCGACCGGAGATGCGCAGCCAGGGCATAGGCGCGCAACTGCTGCGATCGGCGGAAGCGGATGCCCTGGTCTCTTGCGACCGCTCGATCTGCCTGGATGTCGAGATCGACAATCCTCGCGCAATCGCCTTTTATGAGCGTATGGGCTACCGAACCGTGAGCGAGCGCATTGCATCGCGATATCTTCAACGCAAAGGGATCGCCGGCATGAGACGCATGGAGAAGATGCTGTAGGCGGGGTAGCCGGGATCGTTCACGATTGTGGTCATGTGCACGATAATTATTCGATGACCAACATGGAAACGACGGACCGCGTGGAGAGTCGCGAGGGTCACAGGGAGGGTCGCGTGGAGTCCCTCGAATGAATTCGGGGGACTCCGAGCCATGCATGTGGTATTATAGGTTTGATGAAACTTGACCAGAAGAACGTCGTCCTCGTTGGCGCATCGTCTGGAATCGGCGCAGCACTCGCGAAAGTACTCGCAGGCAAGGGATGTTCCCTCGCCCTTATTGCGCGCCGCGAACCCCAGCTAATCGCTCTTGCAGACGACATAAACCACAATGCCGGTAAGACGCTTGCTCGCGCCTATCGCGGCGACGTCACTCAATACGAGACTATCGAGCCTCTCTTCGACCAAATCGCGCGGGATTTGGGGGGGATCGATGTACTCATATACGCCTCAGGAGTCATGCCGTCCGTCAAACGCGACGAGTATTGCTT
>Ga0316231_1004666_pt1 | contig 11237 bp, 3 predicted proteins | sample TBH18027metaG_FD_206002 | JGI IMG/M metagenome (GOLD analysis project Ga0316231, IMG submission 206002) | Freshwater microbial communities from Trout Bog Lake, Wisconsin, USA - TBH18027 | ecosystem: Environmental > Aquatic > Freshwater > Lake > Hypolimnion/Profundal zone | place: USA: Wisconsin...
TCAGGCCGAATGCGCTCTTCCGTACAAATACTGTGCGGGTGCGCGTCATGAACTCGATCGAGTCGAACGTCCTAATGGGCAGCTTCTTCCAATCGTCCCGACCGGCTGCCTCGATCTGCTCCTTCGTCTGCGCTCGGGGCGGTTGATCAACTTGGCAATCATTGAAATTGACGTCCCATACGACCAGCGGGAATGTAACGCCTGCCGGTGGCCCTGCGTACGCTGGTGAAACGTACAAGAACCAGCAAAGGAAAAGCAGCCATCTTGAATTCAATTTAGTCTCTCCCTAGCGTCACACCCTACGGAAAGTTCAGATGCAGGTCCGCCCAGCCCAGACGCCGGAGGTCGTCTAGCGCGGCAGGCAGATCGGCACAGGTCCGTTTCGCATCGACGTCGGCGGCATCGTAGCTGGCCTTTCTCATGCCAAACGGCAGATTACTCATGAACGCCACACGCGCCGCCGGGGTGATGTCCAGAGCAGGCAATGTGTCGTAGAACGTGCACGCATACACGTAAAGATCGACCGGATTCGAGCCTGTTTGGTGAAACGGGAGTGGATTAGGCTCGATGTAGAACTGGTCGTGGCCGAAGAATATCTTGCCGTGGTAGTTGTCGATGTCGAACGCCCGGAAATTAGCAGATTCGACCGGATGCCCGCCCGTGTTGAGCTTGGCGCCCTGGATCGTGGCGCGCCCTGGCGGATCGCCGTCGCGCCCCGCGAAGAAGAGGCCGCTGTCGGCCTGTTCCACATACAAATCGCTCATCACGATGCTATTGCTGTCGCGAAGGTATAGAGGATGGGTGACCAGCGTCGCCAGACGAAACTGAAAACCGAGAAAGCCATCCCGTGGTCCTTTGCTGCCATCCACCACAACAGCCCCCTCGCATGTGTTATTTGCGAGAATCAGAGCGCCGCCACACTCGCTCAGGCGGATATTGCCCTGCATTTCCTGGATGACCACCGTGTCAAGCGCCCCGAGATTCGATAAACAGAGCCCCCGCCGGAACGGATCGCGCTGATAACATCCATACACCCACACGCCGTCATATGTCATACGCGATCCCTTGCCGTCGCCGGTTTGGTCGATGTCGATGCCGACGTCGTGATCGGCCTGATCGTTGTGTCCGACGGCGATATTTTCGAGCACGATGTTGCGCGGCGAGCGAACTTTGATCATAGTGCCGCCTGAAGGACCGCGCCACAAGATTCGCGTCCATGCCCCGCTGCCGCCGCCGCCCACGAAATAATCGGCGCCAGTCATATTCAGCGTCCGCGAGATGACATACGCGCCAAACGGCAGATAGGCCAATGAGTCCTTGCCTGCCGTCGCGGCGGCGTCGATCGCAGCCTGAACGGCCCCGGTATCGTCGGTAACGCCGTCGCCTTTCGCCCCGAAATCGCGTCTTGCATCGAAAACCCGTCGCGGAACACGGACTTTCGCGCGCAGCCAGCATTGCTCAGGCGATGTGACAACGCCCTTTCGCACTCCAGGCGGCACGATGACGATGTGGGCGCGGCTCGACGATTGAACAAGCGCAACGCCTGGAGGGGCGACATTCTCAGATAGGATCAGCCGCTGAGAATCGCTTGGCGCAGATATCGGCGATGCAGGGCCCTGGGCCGTTGCCGGCGGACGGGTAAAGTGGCAGTCGAACAGCATTATCGGCGCCCCGCTCAGTCGCACGGCTCCTGATGGATTCGTCCAGCCATCCACCCAGCAATCCTGCACGGTCATCGTCCCAACCGACGATTCGTAGTTCAGGAATCGCGCGCTGCCGATGGACGTGCACCGGCGCACCGAGCAGGCGTGTTCGGGGGCGGAGTGAATATCCTCGATCTTGCTGCCTTCGAAATGACAGTCGCGGGCGTAGAAGTTGCCGTGGACACAATCAATGCCGGTATCGCACCGCAGGAATTCGCAGCCGGAGAAGCTGTAGTCGTAATCATTGAATTTCGAAAACGCCACGCCACGACGGCAGGCCTCGAAGAGGCAGTCCTCGAACGTTATCTCCGCCGTCGCTATCGGGCAGGTAGGGCTGACAACGATCCCCCCATCGGTAAAACCGCGAAACGACAACTGCTGGTTGCGGACCTCAGTTTCGAATCGTTTATCGTCATCGTGCCAGATGCCGATCGCCGCTTTTCCGCCGCCCTCGAATGCGATCCCGCGATAGTTGCAATACGCGGCGCCGGTGTCTCGCAGCATCTTTCCGCCAGGATCGCCATCCCACACCAACCGGGTGTCGCGGCCGTTGCCGACAATCAAGGCGCCATGGCGCGGCCCGGCCTGCAAAAGCGTTCGCGTGATGCGGTATGTCCCGCTCGGCAGATAGATGGTCGACCCATCGCGCATGCCGTCGAGCGCCTTCTGCAGCGCCGCCGTATCATCGGCAACGCCGTCGCCGACGGCCGCGGGCACAATGTCCCGCTTCACGTTTACCCAATCGGAGCGAGGCTGCCAATCGAATGCGGCGATCTGGGCCGGGGCGGACCAGCCACGAGATGCGATGACGGCCGCGAGAACTATGATCGCGGCTAAGGCGAGGCGCCGGATTGACATTTCGGATTGTATCCTTTCACGATAGATTGCCGGTCAAGGACGCCACCCAAGCCGGATCGCAGGCGGCAGTCCTGTGATCTTGTGGTCGCCGGCCGGGTTCTCGACGCCGTTGACGACTGGAACCCAGCGCAGCACATTGCCGCGTCCCCTAACAGCCAGGCGGCTAATGTCGAGTTCGTGGAGTATATCCGGGCAAGAGACGACGCGATCATTGAGCACGATCCAGCGCAGCGGCTGGTCTGATTCCAGGAACAGGCGGCTGGCCGGCCAGATCGCCGGAAGATCGAATGTGGTCTCCACATACTTGCAAGTCACACTCTTGTTTGGCGCAAGCGGCGTAAAGACATTCAGGTCCGTCGCCGCCTTCCAGTCGGTCAGGGGCACGGTCTTCACATCGATGGGCGTCGCCTGAAGCAGAAAGGTCCCGCTCACTCCCGCCGGCCGCGGCCACCATTTGCAGTTCGCTGGCTTGCCGTCGACCTCCAGAGCGAGCGTGAGGCGTCCGTTGGTTATATAATCGCTTACATCCAACGTGAACGATCCGTTGTGCTGGTTCGGAACAGTGTCCGGCGGTAGGGCGCGGCCATTGATCCACAGCCGTCCGTGATCCTTGACGCCCCAGAACCAGTAGGGCGCATCGAACACCAGGCTCACCCTCTTGCCTGCCCAGCCGCGCGGTATGCTTACGGTTCGCCGCAGCCGGGCAACCGCATCCTCCGGCAAGCCAAGCACGGCGAAGGTCGCCGGCGCCACCGTTTTCCAACTGCGGTCGTTGAAGCCCGGTGCCGTCCAGATCTCGTCCGATCCGCCGGTCGTCATCTTCCATCCATCCGTCAACGCTAAGGTGTCGGTGGACGGCTTTGGCGCTGCAGGAAGCGCATCGGCGGACACTGGCGCAAGCGCCGGCCATTGCCGCTCCTGAACTCCCAGCCAATATATGGCCGCATGCTCGATATCGACCCGCGGGGCTGCATAGACATGACTTTCCATAGGCTGCAGGGTTATTGGTGGCAGACTGAAGCCCTCGCCCTCCGCCGACACAGTCACGCTCGGATGGCCAATCGCGGCCAGGTCCCGAATTTCGCCGGCCGGACACTGGCCGCGCAGCTTTACCGACGCCGTCACGGACGGCAGGCTGGCGTCGCCGTTGATCCTTGCCACTGGGAAGAGATCGTATATTCCGTTCTTGCTGCGCCAGTGCTCCGCCCAGACCTGCTGGCTCAGTTCTGGCGCATTCACGACCCAGCTATCGCGCTCGACGCCAAGCGACGAGAGCATCTCGTCGAGCAGCTTTGTAAGCTCGGGACGGCTGATCCAGTGGGCGTTCGAATCCTGAGCGTCCCGCCAGAATGTGGAACCGAGCGTCACCACCTCCCCTTTGCCGATCCGGCGACTCGCAACGGCAATATTGCCGTCGGACGCGGCCCGGTCGGCCCAGGTCGCAATAACATTGACACCGGGCGCCGAAGCGGCCAGCGCAAGCGATTCGCCGGCCTGGTTACCTTTCAGCCAGTCGAGCGCCTGGCCCTCGCCTTTGATCTGCCGGCCTCGCAGCGACGGAATGAGTGTCTCGGTACCACTGAACTGGATATTGCCGAATGGCGCGGCGGGTTTCTTGACCGCAAGCCCTGTCAGGCGGCAGATCGGCCACGCATTCGCAGTCGAAGGCGTATGCAATCCCGTGTTATTCGTGGCAATGAAGATGCCGCCCTGCCGGACATAGCTTTCAATGGCCGCAATATCCCCCTCGCTTAAAACGGCCGTGCCGTCATCGAATATGATCTTGAACGCATTGGCGCGGCCCGACGCGAAATCGGGAAGGTCGACGTAGTCCGCAGTCCGTCCCGCAGCCTGCGCTTCACCCCTCGCAATGTCCCACGCCCATGGCGCCTTAAAACCCAGCCTCGTGTCGCGAAGCGAGCGCAGCACGGCAAGTTTTGCATGCGGGACGTCCATCTTGCCGATACAGCGCAGCATTTCTCGGTTGTCCGCAATCCATTTCGCCATGTCCGGCTTCCGGTACTCATCGACATGAAAGACATAGTCGACGATGCTGTTGCCCAGCATCAGGTAGAGTGTCATGGCCTGCCGCATTTCCGCTGGCGAGCCGGCCGGACCTCCCGGTTCACTACTGGCCTGAATATTGCGCCATGTGACATAGCGCGCCATCCACGGCGCCCAGCATGCGCCGCCCTGCCCCGTGTCGTGCGGGTAGGCGCCGTATTTCAAGCAGAGATCGCCGATTTTGTCCATGACGTTCCAGGGCGCCATGATCTTGATCGGCCGGTCCGGATCGCCCTGGCGGATTGCCATTAGGTTATGCTCGACCCATTTCAGCTTGATGTCGACGGTGAAGTCGGTCGCATCGCACCAGAGTTGGTTGAGATGCGGATTGTCCGACGGGTACGCCCAGCGCCCGGCCGGGCTCAGGAAGACATACGAGAGCGGACCGCGGACGCGCAGGACGAGATGATTTTCGCCGGGCCTAGCGGCATCGCCGAGCAGCACGCACTGATCCTGGTCCGGCCAGAGCGGGTGCTCGACGGTCTCGTCGACAAGCTGCTTTCCGTTGAGATAGGCCGCGATCGCCAGCGGCGGCGCCAGGCCATGCCAGCCCGCGCGGGCAATGTGCAGCGCTTTGAGCCTCCCGCATTGCTCGGCAGTTAAGGTTATCGACCGCCGCAGCCAGTAGCCCGGCGTGTTGTGGCTGTTGCTCGCGTATTGCAGCAACATCACGTCGTTACTGCGCACTTGAGGCCAATCGGCCCCCTCGGCCGATGGATCGGCGTGGCCCTGCCAGTCGCCGGAAAGATCAATTGAGCCATCACCCCAGCCAGTGAACTGCTTGAGCGATGGAACATCAACTTGCGACCACGACGAATAGGCTTTGGCGTTGCCCAGATAGCGCAGGCCAACCTGGGCGAGTGTCAGTCCGAGCTTCGTGCGCAGGAACTCGCGCCACGCATCGATGGTCGACGGCATCCGGGCGTACCGCGACAGCTCGATGATCGTTTGCCCACCCAGTTCGGCGCTGCCATGGTGGCCCACGAAGTTCGGATCGGCGGCCTCCTTCGCTGCGAGCTTGCGACGCAAGTCCAGCATATAGGGATCAGTCGCCGGGGTCGGAACGAAGCCGTCGTAAACTCCCAGGCTTGCATGCTGGAAGTCATCGTAAGGCTGGGCGCCATCTGCCGGTTCGATATAGGGCAGCGGGACGCGATTCCAAACCATGGGCGGCTGCATGGGCGACGTCCAGTTGAGCAGCGTACGGAACGGCACGCGGTACTTTGCGGCCATGGCGCCGTACCAGTCGAGTTGGGTCGAATCGAGAACACCGGGCGCAATCAGGCGGGATTCGGTCACGCCCGACGCCACGCAGCCTGTAAACCCATTCTCACCCAGCCACGCGAAGTCGTCGTTGACATCCTTGGGCAGCGCGCCCCCGCCCAGAAACCAGAAGCCCATCGCGGCATTGTCCATGCAGTCCAGCCAGCGCGGATAGGCGGCCGGAGGGACATGCTTCCACGCAGACGCGCCTGCCTTGTGCGCCAGCGATGCCAGGTCGGCGCGCGTCCGGGCGCATAGAATCTGGCAGGCGCCGCCATCGACCCCAACCAGCCACCAGGCAGCGCCGTCAAGCTCCGCCACCGTTCCCGGCAGCCCAGCCGCATCAGCCGGCTTGACATCGCCAAAGCCATAGAGATCGGCGAGGAACTTCGACGCGCAGACCGCGGCGTGGGCCGGGTCCTGAGCCGTTAATGTCACCCACGACGATCGGCTGCCGGCAAAGAAGCGAGGAGTAACGACCAACTTGCCGAAGCCGCGCAGCGATACCGCAGTGGGGGAAGCGGCCGCCTCGATGCCGCATAGTGAAATGAGACAAGCGGTGAAGGAGAGAATGAGTAGAGTTTTCATAGCAGATGCGCCTGAGCGCGATGTCCTTTCGTCCGGGCTCGATAGAATAAACGCGTCATTTCAGTATCGCACCAAAATTCACATTGTAATGCGATAATAAGACATTAACCCAGGCTCCTAATAATGATGTCGCGCGTTATTGTTAGATAGAAATACTTATTGTCATTTCGACCGCAGCGAGGAACGAGCGTAGTCGAAATGACAATTTTGCGGCGCTGTATTCAGGCCAACTTCGTTACCGAAATGTCCCGCGCCCGCCGATGCTGAAACTAAAAAACACCTAACACACCAATGATGGAGAATATCATGCCACTGATGACGATACACAAGATCTGGCTGATTAGCTTCTGCCAGATCGCACTTGTCTCTTTCGCGGCGATCGCCACTGCGGCTTTGGCCGATTCTACCCCGGTTCTTCCGCCCCGCGCTACTGTGACGTCGACAGACAAAATCGGCAGCCAGAGCGCCCTGAGAGGCTACGGACGTATCGATGCCACGTTCCGGAAGATCAATGCGCTTGGGCAGTCTTTCGATGTCTGGCAGTTCGACACATCCAGCGCAATTAATGCCCGGACTGTCGCCGGCAAGTTTCTCGCGGACATTACTCTATCGCCAGGATGTGTGCGTGGGAATCTGCAGGCCGGCGGGCATGAGCTGTCATTGGTTACGGTCGAAGGCGGGATATCATACACGGGCTTCGCCCTGGGCAGCACCGCGATCGTCGTCTCCGGTCCGAGCGCTGCGAATCTGAAGAGCTATATCGATTCAATCCCCGCCATTCACGAGGCCAACCTGACCACGTCACTCCCCTATCCGGCATACCTGGACCGTTTCGATAGATATGGCTGGGGCTTTTATGGCTTTCGGGCGGACTGGAATACGAACAAACGGCCCGGCGAGACAGACCCCGTCGCGGACCTGGACTGGTGCGCCAAATACAACTTCCGCTTCGAGCTGTGGCCGAAACAGACCGAGTTCGACGATTCCTACAGCGTGCCGGAAACACATGACATGGACTGGATTATCGCCGAAGCCGAAAAACGCGGCGTTCCTTTGAGCGCCAGGCTTTATGGCGGCCTGCCCCATGTCAAGGAGTACACGGACGCGTTCGAGCAGCCTCTGCCCTTTATCGAAGGAGGCTGGTACTGGCCAACCCTGCATTACCGGGGGATTCCGCATCAGTCCTGGTTCAATAAGCTTGGCCGGCTATATGTCGCAAGGCAGGCTCAGGAGGAAATTCGGTATTACAAGGACCATCCCGAAATTGGTAGCTGGATGATGCCTTACGGCGAGATGAGCTATTACGATTGGTATGCCACCCAGGGAGACCGCTCTCCTGCCGCTATCGCAAATTGGCGCAGCATGCTCAAGGACAAATGCAAGGTTAATCTGAGGGAAGCATCCGCGATGTACAACAGGCCATCGTGCCCGTTTCGCACCTGGAACGATGTCACTGTTCCGGAAATTGCCACATTCGCCGGTCTGCCGGGTCTGATCAAGGACCTTGAGGGCGACTGGAGCGTACGGCCCGAAACGACCCAGGACGAAGGGATCAAAGGCGAATGGTGGAACGGCGATGTTGCAAATTGGCCATGGGACCACATGCATATGCCCGGCTCGGTCTACTGGTGGCATTACGCGAAGATGACCAAGTGGGCGCTGCGCGATTTCGACATCTCCGCCGCCGAACTGGCCAAGGGCAAGACCATCTATCTTTACAGCTACGCCCGCGCCAACAACGGCATTCCGCGCTCCTATATGCCCATCTATTTGAACGGCCGTAAAATAGGAGACGTGAGGACCTGGGGCGCCTGGGACGTCACATCAATTCTTAAGCCCGGTCACAATCGTATTGCGCTGCAGACCGACCTCTTTGGCGGGCGTGTGTTCTTGAGCACGGAGCCGCCGGCGGTGTATCCGTACCTGGGCGCCGAACGCAACCGCCTCTGGCGGATATTCAACGAGTGGCTGCTCGATTCGAAGTACGACTCAACTTCTTCTGTCCTGGCCGCAATGCGCGAGGTCGAACCCAACAAGCCCATCAAGATCATGGCCCCGACGGGAATCGGCAGCGATCGCTGGCTGGATCTGGCAAAGCGCTTCGGCGCATGGGGCCATTTCACGGGAGAAGGCGTCTGGGCCTTCATGTGGTACAAGCGCTACGGCTACCTCTACGGTGTGCCCGGCACCAGCGAAGGCGGCGGGCCGTCCAACAATGTCGACGATCAGGTCAACCTTTATCAACGCGTGTTCCTGGAAGGTCTTAACGGTCACGACCAGGTCTTTACCGTGCAAGATATCACCGGCAAGTCCAACCTGAAAGACTGGTTCGAGAAGCACATAGCCGTTCTCAAGCAGCTTGGCCGATTCGACATCGCCGGACCGCAGGTGCTCCTTTTCCGGTCTGAAAACGTGGCGAACACCCAGATGCCCGCGCCCGACACGAGCGCGACAGCCAAGAAACGAGAGATTCAATCGTACTGGAACTGGGACATCGGTCGAGGAACACTGCAGTCGATCGGGCAATCGGCGCTCTATCTCGATGACACGGGCCTCGCGCAAGCCAGGAATGCCGGCTATCCGATCATGATCGATTGCGGCAATGAGATACTCGCTTCCGACACTGTCAAGAACCTGGAAAAATGGGTGCGCGGCGGCGGCACATACGTGACGCTGCCGTTCACAGGCCGATCCCTTCCCGACAAACCAGATAGCTGGCCGATCAAGGATCTGACCGGCTGCAGGATCGGGGCGATGCGAACTCCAGGTGCGGGCAAAGGAACCGTCACGGTCGAGAAGAACCAGACGTTCCTCACCGAACTTGCCGGCAAAACATTTCCCGATGCGGGCTCGTCCATGGACTGGCAAGACTTCGAGCACAACAATCTGAGCGTCGAATTAAAGCCAGAATCCGACAGCCAGGTGATCGCTCGCTACGAAAACGGAGCGCCCGCGATCGTGGTCCGCAAACTAGGAGCAGGCCGCGTGATCGTGCTCGGCGCGGCGTTCTTCCGGGGCTCGCACGATATCATGGGCCTGTGGTGGCCCACCGAACTGGAGTCGACTTTCTTCCGCGACCTGCTCACGAACCTCGGGCAGCCGTCGGTCAACAGCGCAGGCGATTACCGCGTATTCACGCAAAGATATCGCGCGAACAATGGCCTGGACGATGTCGTGGTAGTCGATAACTTCGCGGGGGAGGACAGAACATTCAACCTGCGAGTCGTTGTCGACCGCAAGCCATCACGGGTATACCGGGTGGCCATGAACTCCATCACGGACGTGACCTTTACCATGCAGGGCAAGACGGTCATCGTCTCCGATGTCGCCATTCCCAAAGGCGAGGTGCAGGTCTATTACCTGCGGCGGCCCAGCGACGTGTCTTCGGCCCATCACTGGCTGGCCTACCAGCAGAAGATGTGGAAGCCGACCGACCAAGTCAAGGTGGACATGAAGCCTTTGGATGCGGCCGGCTGGACAGACCCGACCGTCGATCTTAAGCCCGGCTGGCGATGGACTCAGCAGGCGCCTGTCGGCCCGACCTGGCAGCAGGCCGGCTTCAATGACGGCTCATGGAAGCACTGGAACCTGGACATCTTCAATGCGGTCGGTGCAGACTCCGCCCACCCCGTCTATGCTCGCAAGCTCTTTAGCGTGCCTCATGAATGGCTCCACGACGGCGGCGTCACCAAACTGACCGCGGCGGGCTGGTCGTGGCCATTCGCTCTTGGCGACGGCTCATGGACCATCACATTGAACGACACGCTTCTCCAAAAGGACGGATATTTCGATCCGAATGTTGCGTCGCTGCTCAAGGACGGCCTCAATGTGCTGACGCTTGAGCTAGGCCCGCCAAGAACCAGCGCCTTCATAGGGGTCAGCGGCTCGCTCTATCTTACACACTGCATGGCGCCAATAAGAACTATCGATCTTTCGGGACAATGGACCAGCGTCCACGAATCCCCAGCGGTCACGCTGCAGTTCCCGGGCAAGGGCGCCGCCTTCGCGCCGGAGCGCGCCTTCAATGTACCTGCCAATTGGAAGGGCAAGTACATCGTAACCTGCCACGCCGTCGGATCACGAGAATCGACAGTCGGCGTGATCGTCAACGAGATGTCGATGACCCGCCGCCACCATCATCTGTTCGGCAACGAGTTGGAGCAGGATATCACCCCGTTCCTGAAGTACGGGGCAAAGAATACGATCGCGCTGCTTCCCGGGGCCGGCGATTCGTTCCCGGTGTCCGTGCATTGGGACATATCCAGCGTCGAACTCCGGTTGTATCCAGTGCGGATCAAATCACTGGCGGCCTCATTCTGACGCCGCCGACGCCTCGGCGGGCCACAGGTTCGGGGTGCCGTCGTACGTGCAATGCGCCTTGTACGCGCCTGCCGGAATCGGAACGCGCCAACGGCCCCTGGTGTCCGTAAGAGCCGGCGGCAGCGTGATTGTGGGAACATCGAACGGAATCGACGCCCGGCCGAGTTCCTTTTTGTCATTGAGGAACATCAATGTGAAGGCGCCGGATTGCGCGCTGGCCGTTGGAATAGTCGCCCGCACCGAGAAGCGCACAGGTCCGGCCAGAGTAATCGCAAGCGGCTTCGAGTTCATCAGCAGATGGCTGGACCGGCTGGCGACAATATGCAGTTCGCCGTTCTCAATTGACGGAGCGTTTAACGATGGCGTAGACCAATTCGTGAGGTCCGACAAGTTAGCAAATGTCACCGTGCAGGGTGCTCCCCCGTCGGTTTCGACGCGCAT
>Ga0316231_1004667_pt1 | contig 11233 bp, 10 predicted proteins | sample TBH18027metaG_FD_206002 | JGI IMG/M metagenome (GOLD analysis project Ga0316231, IMG submission 206002) | Freshwater microbial communities from Trout Bog Lake, Wisconsin, USA - TBH18027 | ecosystem: Environmental > Aquatic > Freshwater > Lake > Hypolimnion/Profundal zone | place: USA: Wisconsin...
TTTAAAGGCACTTGTGACTCACACGAGTTTGCCCGATTCTTCCATGATGGCTCAGATGTAGATACCCAGCGGAACAAAAGCAAGGGTATTTTGCCCATTTATTCCATGATAGGGCCCGTCTCGGATGGAAGACCAAAGATATTGAGTGGTTATGGCACGTCCCGGTTTGCCCGATTCTTCCATGATGGCTTAGGTGTAGATATCCTCCGAAACAAGGGTATTTCGCCCATTTATTCCATGATAGGGCCGGTTCAAAAGCAAATGCCAAGTATATTGGGTAGTTATGGTACAGATTGAATTGCCCGATTATTCCATGATAGCTCCGCGCCGCTCTTTCCATTGGTCGCGCCCGTGGACGCCGTTCTGGCGTCCCCTCCGAAACAAGGCAAGGAATATTGCCCATTTATTCCATGATAGGTCAGGCTTCAGGCAAACACTAAACATACTGGGCATTTATGGCACATTCTGTTTTGCCCGATTTTTCCATGATAGCTTAGCTGGCAAGTAGATCCCCTCCGAAACCAGGTAAGGACATGTTGCCCATTTATTCCATGATAGGCCGGGCTCAGAGTTAACACTGTGAAATACCAGTCACTTATGCAATATTCAGGTGTGCCCGATTTTTCCATAATAGGGCACGTATTCGTAAAACCGGATATATACTGTGAGCTATAAAACTAGACAGGATGCTAGTTTAGGGGGTGTTTGGCTCTATCATGGAAAGATTCAGGCATTCCTTTAAGGGTGGTTCTCACCCCTCTCTTCCGGTAGTAGGCTATCATGGAAAGATCGGGCAGAAGAGCCGCGCATTATGCATGGGCGTGCAAATGCTGACGAGACCAATGATGGAATAAATGGGCAAGAGTTATTGGCCGGGTCCAGGCCGATCCTCTTCCGGCGCGGATCAGGAATCATAGGATATCTGCGCACAACAGGTATGGAAAGGCAATCATGGAAAACTTCCATGCATATTTTTCTTGATTAGGCCGGCAATTTGTGTATCATGCCTGCCAAGGGTGATATTACTCTTACTGGGGGGCTTTGATGACTGAGAATGAAAAACAGACCTTGCTGTGGGAAGACACCGCTACAAAAACAATTGAGGAGACCGGAGAAATTTTCCGGAAGCATCGGTCAATTATCCACCGCACCCATGGCAACACCGTAATGGAGGAGAAGATCTTCAGCGGCCTCTTGTTTGCTGCCAAGGTGGCTATGCGTACAGGGATCGACTCAAAGAAAGGATTTGTAACAACTGAGAAATACCTAAAGACCTTTTCTGGGCTCAAAACGAAGAACAGAGAGCATCTTAGATTAACCATAGACGGACTGCAAACCAAATTGTGGAAATTTGATTTTTTTGACCAGGAGGATACTTTTAAAGAGCTAAGAACCTTCAGCCCGATTTCTGAAGCGCGCTATGCTCCAAATGGGGAGATAAAATTCTTCCTACCTCCCACCTTGATTGAGGTCCTCTCCAACCCGGACGTCTATGCAGCGATAGATTCAAAAATAACCAGCAGGCTTCAAAGCGTTTATTCCATAGCCATTTATGAGATGGGGCAGGCCTACATAGATAGGGAAATGGCTTTTCCGGATCTCTATGAGTTTCGAAAATACATGGGATTAAAAAACGAAGAATATACGAGTGTTGGTGACCTGCGACGGCACGTGATTGATAAAGGGTGTGATGAAGTAAACCTGAAGACTGACACCAGGGTAGAGTATGTGCTGCTTAGAGAGGGAAGGAAGATTGTCGGAGTCAAATTTCAATTTTCCAGGTCCACCGATCCCCTAGAGATTCCTTCGGATATAGCCCAATTGGAAGTCGTCATAGATCTTAGTGCAATGTTGCCAGTAGAGCTCCGCGGCATCCCGTGGGTGGTAAGCCTGCTTACTTCGGTCGTCAACAAGCATGGAGCCGAATGGGCAACATCAAACGTGGAAGCCTTTATCGAGCGACTTAACTCAAAGGTTGGCCCCCCGGTTAAAGCACCTGGTGCGCTTCTTAGGACTGCGTTCAAAGAAGATTACGGGAAGGCCATCCGTGACGCCAGGATCGTTTTAGAGAAGCTAAAAGAAAGAGAAGCAGAAGAAAACGGTTTGCGGAAAAAGGAACAGGAACTGTCTCAGAAGGGTAAGGAAAAGCTGCAAAAAGCTGAACAAGAAGCCGAAAGAATTGAGAGAATCGAGAGAGAGAAGTACAATGCATATTTTCAGCAGATGCCGGAGGATGCTCAGGCCGAGGCACTCAAGAAAATTAGCAACATCCCAGGGCTTTTTGGTCCGCAAACGTTCAAGATTTACCAGTACCTCAAAGACCATAAGCAAGTAATTTTACCTGCGTAGTAGCCAAATCACATCTGTGAGCTGTCGGGGCCAGTTGGGTAGTTTTATCCGAAGTTTCGAGGGCGGGCAACGGAGGGCGAAGGTCCAGATTGCTGGCATAGATGGCCGGCTACCCATAATCCCCTAAAAGGATTCCCGCCATTTGCCAATGACCAGCTGGTGTTGACTTTAGAGGGGCACTAAATAATAGCCGGTTAAGTAATAATTGTTGCGAAGTGTTATCAACCATGATAACGTTACGATAACAGATAACGTTATGATAACGTTATCATGGAATGACCAAGGAGGCCTTTGCATGGAGCAGACAGTCGATTTGCGGCAGGTTACAGATGCGATCCGGCAACTCCGGGACCGTAGCGAGCGTATTAGCCGCCGAAATGTTCAGGCGATAGTAGGCGGCAGCATGACGACGGTGCACCGACTGCTTGATGAAGCTCTGTCAGCTGAGCGGGCAATGTCAACGGTTCAGACGTCGACTTTGTCCGAGAGTCTCGTCCGGGCTATCCTGGGGGAGATCGGGGGGCAGGTGCAGGCGGCGACCGAGGCGCTGGACCTCCGTATCCGTGATTTGGCAGCGCGGGAACAGGAGATCCTCTCTGATCTTGAAGGTTCGGAGGCGAAGGTCGCCGCGTTATTGGAGGAGTTGGGCACAGCTAAGGCGCAGCTTTCCGAAGAGCGCCAGTTTGCAGAGAAAGCATCTGCAGTCTCAGCCGAACAGCAAGCGAGCCTGCGAGAACAACTAGATAAACTGGTGAGTGAAAACAACACACTGGTTCGTACTGGCGAGGCGGCTCGTACCGAAACCGCCAAAGCGCAACTCCAGGTCGAGCGGGCGGATATCGCCGCAGCGAAGGCGGAAAGCCGGGTACAAGAATTAGATACTCGGATTGCAGAGTTGACTGACGCTGTGAAAGAGGCCCAAAAAAGGGCGGCCGTAGCCGAGCGGCATGCTCAGGATCTCGGTGAAAGAATCGCCGAATCGGTCACGCAGGCTGCTGCTCAGACCGAAGCTCTTCAAAAGAGTGCCTCGACTGTCGAGCAGATTCGCCAGGAAGTATCGGTCGCTCAAAAAAAGGCGGCCGACGCCGATAAACGAGCCGCATTGGCTGAGCAGCAAGCTGAATCCCGGGTAAGAGAGTTGGAATCCAGGGTGGCTGATCTCACGGCATCCAAGGAAGTAGCTGAGAAAGGTGCGGCGGCAGCCGAGCAACTACGGCAGGAATTGGGCGACGCACGTAGAAGCGCGGCAGAATCAGACAAGCAAGCGGCCTTGGCTGAGCAGAGGCTTTCTCTTTTGGAAAAAAAGGCGGAAAAAGCAAAGGTATAACGTCTGCTCCAGCCGACCGCGTCCGCCTTCTTCGTTTGCGTGTATAGGTACTTCCAAAACTGCAGCCAGTTATGGCTTCCCTGCACCGCCTTTGATAATGGTCTGAATGGTTGCCTGGCGGCTGTAGTGCTCGATGTCGGCTAGGTGCATGGGGAGACTGGCGACCAGTTCCTGCAAGCTGCACGTGGTGACACTTTGGGCTTCCAGACGTTCCTTCCATGCGGCCATTTACGTCTCGGCGCAGGGGTACTATCAAAGCCGAGGTGGAACTCCAAAGGGGGGCTGAAATCTGGGCACATTGCAGGCGCAATTATCAAAAAATAGCAGAGTGGGAAGCCAGTCGTAATGTGCCGATGATGGTGCCGTGGAGTTGGGGACTTTGTATGATATGACCTATATGTCATACAAATCCCGCGAGGAATAAAATACCAAATGAAAGGCTAAGCAGCCCGAAGTTGGCGGTTCAGAGGGTGGGATCAAAGCGGCGAAGAGGTGGCCCATAGAACTGCACAATTCAGAAGAGGAAGCCGCGGCGGGGGAAGGCGCGATCACCGACATCGATGGCAGCGTCTACGCCTCCATTGAGGAGACCGAATCCTATTTTCCCTGAAGGCGGGGTTTTTCGCCTTCAACGACGCTGAGGGAATCAGGGCCGCTTGGGCTACGCGCCGTGAAGGCTGAGAAAGAAGGGGCCTTATGAGCGTAGCCGAGCTCGCCGAGCGGCTCCGCCGCATTCTGGATGACTACGAGGCCCGGGGACGGGAGCCACAAAGGGCACTGGAAATGGTGGCGTGCTTTTCGTCGTGCGCATTTTTGGGCAGGCAAGAATTCCGTCTCTTAGGGATCTTGAATACCTGGTAACTAAAGCAAGAGAGGAAAATTGGGGGGACAATGACGGGGGGTCTATAACGGGCGAGTAAGCTTTAGTAGGGCTCTTCCGAGTTTTCCGTGGGTACCCCCCGACCCTCCCACTGTTTTCAGCTGATAAAAGCAAGCTTTCAGAATCTGAAAGATTTTCGCCATAGTTAAAAACCATTTACCCCTTCCCGGTACGGTCAAACTTTTAGAGTCCCCCGGCAAAGCCTGGCAAAGCCTGGCAAAGCCTGGCAAAGCCTGGCAAAGCCTGGCAAAGCCTGGCAAAGCCTGGGGGTTACCCGTTTTACTTAAGATATTGTTTCTCATTATTGACAATCAAGTCATTATGTGCATAATGAGAAACACTATGCCATCAAAACCACCTATCATATCCAGTAGTGCAGCAGAGCATCTGATTGCCTTGGGGCAGCAGATTCGTGGCCATCGAAAGGCTCTGCGCATCAGCGCAACTACAGCGGCAGAAGCTGCGGGCATGTCGCGGGTGACGTTGCACCGCATTGAAAAGGGAGAGCCAGCCGTGACCATGGGTGCCTATGTTAATGCCATGGCTGCGTTGGGGTTGAACTTCGGACTGGTTATGACTGCAGAGCCGATCAAAGCGCATCCCACAGAGCAACGGGAAGGCTGGATACCGGCACGGATTCGGCTGATTGACTATCCGCAGCTCAAGCAACTTGCCTGGCATGTGCAAGGCGCAGAGACCCTGTCGCCAAAAGAAGCTTGGGATATCTACGAACGCAATTGGCGGCATCTAGATGAACCGTCTCTGACGGAAAACGAGCAACATCTGATCGATGCGTTGCGCGTGGCATTTGGGGGAGGCAACAGCCATGTTTGAGCGCCCCCACCACAAACTCCTTCTCAGGGTTCTCAGCGCCTTGAACGGGAATCTGCTGAAGGAGCACTGCTGCCTGGAGGGACCTCGTTGGGTGATGGTGGAACCGCTGGCCGTCTGATTAACGTTCCGTGGGTAACGTGATCCAATCTGCTATACTCCCGCCCCGAAAGGGGGGAGAGTCAATGCAAGATACTGAACTGTACCGTCACCTTCTGGGCCTTGAGTCGCCGTGGACTGTATCGAAGGTTAACTGGATCTCGCAGCTCAGCGGGTCGATGTCTATGCCGAGCATCCAAGGGGCGAGAAGTGGCCGTGCCCCGTGTGTGGCGAGCTCCAGCCGGTGTATGATCACTCGGAGGAGCGGGTGTGGCGCCACCTCGACAGCTGCCAATTCCTGACCTGGCGTGCTGCAGGTGCGACTGCCATGGGCTGAACCCGAGTCGAGGTTCACGCTGCTTTACGAGCGGATGGCGATTGATGTTATGCGGATGACCCAAGAGAACGTCCCCCGCAAGTACTGGGTCCCGTTCTACACCTTACGAAACAGCGACTTGAAAACGGCAAAGGCCTGGGCTATCAAGGAGAGCCTGCGGCGGCTGTGGCGGTATAAGAGAGCTTCAACGGCACGATCGTACTGGCAGAGCTGGTATTTCTGGGCCACCCACTGCCGGTTAGATCCGGTGATAAAGGTGGCAAAGATGCTGAAGCGGCGGCTGGCCCTGGTTCTCAACTACTTCACCCACCGAGTGACTAACGCTCTCAGTGAGGGAATCAACTCCCGCGTGGAGGCGATCAAGAACTCAGCAAGAGGCTTCCGAAACCCCGAACGCTTCAAGACTATGAACAGCGGAATCAAGAGGTAAATAAAGGCACCATAGCTGCGACAAGAAGACAAAGGAGTTTTTACCCCTTGAGTCTGCATGTCCTCGCTAGAGTGACTCCGGTGCACTGGAAAGTCAGCGGCCCTAGAACGCAAAAAGCTGCCCCCAAAGAGGGGCAGCTTTTAATACGCCGTGGGTCAGAGCTTTCACGGGTGAACCGTGCTTAAGTGTTCCGACCGCCATTGGGTAAGAACATACCAAACCTTCAATATGTTGTCAAACAAATAATTGTGGGAGCTTCGGCCAAGTTGCTGTGGGACTTGAGAAAGAAAGAAACCTGTTGCCTTAGAAACTCTGGTGCGGTACTTTTCCCCCACCGATTACCAACGAAGGGGACGTTTGATGGACTTCAATGAACTGGAAAAATATATATCAGCAGACCGGCTTTTCACCTATTCAACTTTATTGGGTGTCAGTGTCACTGACCTCGACAAGGCGGTTGGTGCCTATCACTGGAATAAAGCTCTTGGCGGGGCTGTGTACTCTTTCCTGCAATGTCTGGAGGTTTCACTAAGGAACTCTGTGCACATGGCGGCGAAGGCGAAGTTCGGTAAAGAGAACTGGTACGAGCCTGTTTGCAGACAGGTTCGTCTTAATATCCGCAAAAAACAAAAAAAAGCTGCCGCTAAAGCGTTGGCAGCCGGTTTGACCCCAAAGCCAATCGTGAAATTTACGGCCACCGAGTCGAAAATATGGAAGGCAATTAACCAGCTGAAAAGGGAACGGAAAATAGTTTCCTCCGCGAATATAATCTCAACGTTGATGTTCGGCTTTTGGGCCGACCTTTTCCAGGACGATTACATGTCGGGAGACCGGAGTCTTCTGTGGCCCGAGCTGTTACCAATAGTTTTTCCAAATGCGCCCAAAGGTATGCCCTTAAAGACATATTGCGACGAATTGCTCGACATCAACTTTCTGCGAAACAGGTTTTCCCACCACGAGCCCCTTTGGAAGTCAGGCTCGGTGTCGAGTGTTAATGACGCCATCACCTTTTTGGACGATGAAATGTCTAAAATAATGCGGTATGTCCATTATATCAGTGCAGATCGAGCGAAAATGCTTAAAAGTTCGGTCGCGTACAAGGAGTTCAAAGCCCTCAACAAGGCGGCTACATTGGATGTTTTTATCGGGGCAAAGAAGAATATTTTAAGTACTCATCAGTTCAAGGCTGATTTGAATCTGCATCTGAAAAATGTCTGCGACAACCACCAGATGGTGTTCGTGAAGCGAAATACCTCCATTGTGAAAGTGGTGAGTTACTGAAGTCCTGGGCAAAGGCGGTAATGTAATCAGCGTATCGCAGGTTCCCGCCCCGCGAACTTCCCATTGTCATTATCTGCGAAGGCGTGCTGCAGCGCCTGGACACTTCGCATTATTGGCGTTACTGGATCATTTGACAACCAAAGATTGTCAAATGATTTCGGCTTCCTGTGTAATGAAGAAAAGAGGATCAGGGAGCAATCCCCGATCCTCTTCTTTTTAAACCAGGCCGAAGGCCTGCGCCAGCTTGATTGCTGCTAGGCAGCAATACAAACCAGCTTCAAACGTTTCCATACGGTCTCCTTTCCGACCGCTGACTTTGCACTACCGCTTTTTAACAAGTTATGATAATTTGTTAAAACGTCTGGCTGTCGTGCGAAAGCGAGGCAGTCTAGTTGTAGGGGAGTGAACGGCCGGAATCCGTTTGCTCCCTTTTTTGTTGCTGAAATCAAAATATAACCTCCGGTAGCGAAACGCAATGTTTTTGCCCGAATATTTAATGTGTAAAGTTTGAATCGTTTGGCATCCTCAATTTTAGCTATATAGAATCCGGACATAAACTAATTACTATCCACGAGTATAATAGCTTTTAGCCTCCTCCCCCGCCTGGAGCTGGGTTGGCCTAGGCGCAGCAGCTCCAGCTTGAACAAATGAAGAAGGAACCGGTTTTAAAGAAGACGAAAGAAAAAGGCCTTTCTAGGTAGCCCAGGGCAAACCCCGCCCCCGCTTCTGCACAGACAAGCAAGCGTAAAAGGAGCCGCAAAAATTTGAATCCCAGAGGGACGCAATGAGAGTCGAGTGGCGGGAGTACCTTTCCATCGGAGTTCTGGAAATCGACACGCAGCACAAGCTTCTTTTCGAGAAGTTCAACGCCTTCCTGGCTGCGTGTGAGGGGGAAATAGTTCCCGACGAAGTGAACTGGTTGTTACGGTTTCTCGAGGTGTATGCTGTTTCCCATTTCGACGACGAGGAGCGGCTCATGCAGGCCTGGTCGCTACCGCGACCCAGTTCATCTCCGGATGGCTCAACCAGCACCTAACCACGATGGACAGCGCGATCGGCCAGTTTGCCAGGACTCACCCGAATCCTGGCTTTTGATCAGCCGCAGGATTTATTTTGTCCCGAAAACGGTGCAAAGCAACCAGATGCCGGCCTAGGAGTATGAAATTGACTCCGAAGAATTGAATCCTGGAAATTTTGGGAATACCGCGGTAAGCCCCGATTTAAAAAGTCCGCCTGCAGGGCAAATTTGGAAGCCGCTTTTTTGGCACCAATCTGCGAGCTCGTAATAATTCCCCGTCACCACGATTTTAGTCCCCCAGTCCAGCCAAATCAGTGCCAGTATTCGCCCACTTATTACCATGCGCGACCGCGCCATGCTGATGCTGATGACCGTCGAGGGGTTGCGCCGGGTTGAGATCACGAGGATGAATGTTTGCGACCTGGTGCATATGGGAGATCCCGCCGAGGCGAAGATCCTGGTGCATGGCAAGGGGAAGGACAGTTTCATCTATTCGCGGGAAGACACCATCGCCATGATAGGTGATTACTTGGTCGCCCGCGGGAAAATGCAGGTGGACTGTGAAGGGGAGGAACCGCTGTTTGTATCGATCGACAAGGGGAGCACTCCCAGGCGCCGGCTCTCCAGGATCGGTCTGAACGGGATCGTCGATAACTACCTCTCCAATGTTGGGGTGAAACAGGAGGGAATGAGCTGTCATACCTTGCGCCATACCTGCGGGCACCTGATCTGCCGGGAAACGAAGGATCTCAGGGTCGTCCAGGAGGTCCTTCGTCATTCGAGCCCCGCGACGGCGGCAAAGTATTCGGACGTCGACTCCAAATTGAACCGGCATACTAAAAATATCAGCATAAAAATAAGCAGATAGAAAAGTTCCCACCAGATGGTCGTTTCCTACATCCAGAAAAAGCGCCTGAAGCTCACCTGATCAACGGCAATTAAAAACTACGCCCCCTGATGACAAACTCGGGCCCCTATGCGAAGAAAGAGTTACTGGTTAGACACTCTACGCGCCTGCATTCGGTGGCATCCATGTGGTCTGTCGGCCTTGCGTTCTACCATGAGACACCTCCATTTGTGCCAATCGAGGCAATTCAAGCCAGCACTTAATTTAAACCCATGGCAAGCCTTTTGACTTAATTTTTTTGTTGTATTTTGCGACGCCACTTCATATAATCACACTTGTGTTCTGCACAGGAGGGCATCACCAATGCAATCGATTCGGATAACGTCTCTCGAAGATCTCGTTCCTCACATCTCTCAGTACATAGTTCCCCTGGTTAAGGAAGCGGTCCAAGTATGTTTGAGGGCCCACGCTGATGACCCTTTCAACGATAATTGGACTTTCGGGACCCATTTTTGGAAAAACACCTGGAACAGAATCAAGGCGACTTCAGAAATTGAGAACAACCCTATCCTGACTCCCATCAAGGGAAATGAATTCTGCTTTTCCGTGGGAAATGCAACCATTCATCATCACCGCGTGGGCGGAGAAGGCCTGTTGCCAAGGTCAGCCAAGAAGGTTAAAGCTTTGGCTGATGAAGCCCAGTTGCCCCTTTTCCCACAAAAAAGAAGAGTCGAATTTGACAACGTAGTCCTTGGAATAGCTGCAGACGTGCAAATCGGTCTAAGCGAAATTTTTATCGGTAAGCTCGAAAAGGATCTCGCTTCAGACCGGTATTTTTGGTCGGAAACTGTCTCGCTTTTTAAGACATCCGGAATAACGCTGGGAACTCCTAAATACATATATTTCGAAGAAGAAGCAGAGGCCATACCCGTTCTTACGTTGGAGCCAAAGGCTGTAGAGAGTGCTCAACCAGATGCATAAAACAACTGAAAGGACAACCGATGAGCATGCTCATAGATCCAGAAAGAATCACCTATGCCCGTGAGTTAAAAGGCTTTTCAAAAAAGGATTTAGCGCAGAAGGTGGACAAAACCCCGAGTGCTATTTCTCAAATAGAGAAGAGTATCATTAGGCCTGACACTGAGACGTTGATGAGGATATCACTTGCACTTTCCGTCCCTCCCAGTTTTTTCGCCAAAAAGGAAGGGAGGCGGTATATAAATCTGGGGCAGTGCCACTTCAGGTCCAAGAGATCCGTCAGCCAGGCTAAAAGGAAGCAGAGCGTCCGCATTGGCGACTTTTTCATCGAATTCGTCGATTTTCTTCAGCAACGAGGGGTTGTCTTCCCCGAAGAGAAGGTCTCAGGGTTCCAATCTTTCCAGCCCAAAGGTATAGAGGATATCGAGATAGTCGCAGCTGAATTGAGGAGATTCTGGGGCATGAGCCTGGGCCCCATCCCAAACATCACGAGGCTCCTCGAGAGTAAAGGCATTATAGTCACGCCCATCTACAATAGCTGCACTGAGGTGGACGCTTTTTCGGTATGGGAGGGAAAGCGCCCCTGGGTGATGCTGGCCCTAGGGAAGACTGCCAGTAGGGCGAGGTTCGATGCCGCGCATGAATTGGGACACCTGGTTCTACATGAGGAGTACACGCCAGGATGCTCGCTTACCGAAAACGAAGCGGACCGTTTTGCCGGGGCTTTTCTGGCCCCAAGGGACAGCTTTATCCTGGAGTGCCCGAGGCGATGGGACTATGAAGCATTCGAAAAGTTGAAATTTCGGTGGAAAATGTCGATCCAGGCCCTCGTGTACCGGGCGTACAATCTGGGGGT
>Ga0316231_1004669_pt1 | contig 11232 bp, 11 predicted proteins | sample TBH18027metaG_FD_206002 | JGI IMG/M metagenome (GOLD analysis project Ga0316231, IMG submission 206002) | Freshwater microbial communities from Trout Bog Lake, Wisconsin, USA - TBH18027 | ecosystem: Environmental > Aquatic > Freshwater > Lake > Hypolimnion/Profundal zone | place: USA: Wisconsin...
TCGGCGGGCCACGGGCGGAGAAGATCTTCCGGGAGCGATTGGCTGACAGCAATCCCGAGCACCGGCAAATGGCGGCCATCGGATTGCTGCAAGTCAGCGATGTCGAGGATGACCTGGTTTTGGTGTTGACGCGGTTGCAGGACGATAATTCGACAGTCCGCTGGTCGGCCGCATTGGCGTTGGGGCAGAGTGGCTGGACTAATGCCGTGCCGGCGTTGGAGCGCAGCGCGCAGACTGATCAATCCACCGAAGTCCGGGAGGTCGCCACCGAGGCCGCTCATAAATTACGCGCGGGGATCGCTTGGGCGCGCGAATTGCCGGAAACATCAAAGCAACCGGTTTTGATCTATTTCTTTCTGCCCGGCGCGGCATTGTGTCGGCAGTTGGAAGAAGGCGTCCTGGCGGATCCGGGCGTCATTGCAGCGGCGCGCGGATTTATCTGCATCCGCCTCAACGTGAACCAACACGCCGAGACCGCGCGACAGCTGGAGGTGCGGGGAGTGCCCACGCTGGTGCTCCGCGATGCGCGGGGCAATGAATCCGGACGGGTGGCAGGTTTGATTGACAAGGACAAGTTGCGGGCGCGGTTGACCGGCGGTCAGTTGGACGTCCGGACTGCCCAGCGGCAGCCCGGCGATGTGGAGGCAAATTGGCGTGTGGCCGAGGCGTATCTCGACAGCGGCCAGGAGGAAATGGCGGAACCGTATCTGCGGAACGTCATTGCCCATGATGACGAAAACCGGTATGGTCACACGGATCGGGCGATTTTTGCGTTGGGCTTTGCCTTTGGCAAAGCCGGTAAACACGCGCGGGCTGTGTATTGCATGGAGCAGTTGTTGAAACGATGGCCGCAGTTTGCGGACCGCGACAAAGCCCTGTATTGCCTCGGCTTGAGCCAGTTGGCCAGCGGCCAGACGGAGCCGGGGCGATTGACGCTGACGACGCTGACCAGCGAGTTCTCGGAGAGCGCCTCCGGGAAAGCCGGCCAGCAACTGTTAAATAAACTGGGAGCGAAATGAAACAAATGATTCTGGTGTGGCTGTGCGCCCTGAGTCTCGCTGTGGCGGTGGAAGACTTGAGTGACACGGACAAGAAGTTGGTCGCCGAAGCGAACAAGCTGGTGGAGCGCGGGAACAAATTCATCCAGGACAGCTCGCCGAAGCGGGCCAAGTCTGAGTATGAAAAGGCCTTGCGGATTTTTCCCCGCCATGTGGACGCGCTGTACAATCTCGCGATCGCCTGTGAAAAACTTGGCCAGAACGAGGAAGCCGTGGCGCATTACCGACACTACCTTGAAATTCGCCCAAATGACGCGGATGTGTGGACGCAGCTCGGCGTCCGCTATGATGAAAGTGGCAATTCTTCCGCGGCGCGGACTGCCTACAATCAGGCGCTGACGATTGACCCGAAATTTGGTCTGGCGCATCACAATCTGGGCGTATTGCTGAAAGAACAGGGCGACCTCGATGGGGCGCAAAAACATTTGGAGACGTTTGTCCGCTTGGAAGAGGAGGGGGGGCGGCATAACGGGGACGCGTACTACAGCCTCGGGACTCTGTATTTGGCACGCGGCAACAGCAAGGAAGCGAAACGGCTGTTTCAACAAGCTCTCGATGTGGACCCCTCGATTCCCTACTACAATAATGCGATGGCCAGCGCGTATTTGGCCGAGGGGGAATCCGAGTTGGCCATTTCCGCCTTCAAAAAAGCGCTGGAAAAGGACGCAAAACATGCGCCCGCCTACTGTGGGCTGGGGGATGCCTACCTGCAAAAAGGTGACCGGGTTCAAGCCGAAAAATCCTATCGACAGGCCCTGGAACTGCACAACGATTTTGCGCTCGCCCACTATCGGCTCGGCTTGTTGCTGGAGACCACCCACCCGGCCGAAGCAATAAAAGAGTTTTCAAACTACCTGAACTCTGCTAAGCATCCGCAGTTCCAAACGGAAGCGAAAGCCAAAATCGAGCAGCTCAGCCAAGCGAATACAAAGTAGGTTTTACCATGTCACAACATCAAAGTCTCAAGGGTGGTTCGTCGAAAATTCAAGCGAAACGCAACGTCATGAAGCGTTTCGAGCGCGTGGAAGTCCTCAAGAAGCAAGGCCGCTTCAAGGACGGTCAGCGCGTGTTTGGGTTGCCCAAGACCAAGCCCGAATAAGTGCTCGTCCGTCTCCAGAAACTGCTCGCGGAAGCCGGCCTTGGGTCGCGCCGGCATTGCGAGACACTCATTACCGCCGGCCAGGTCCACGTTAACGGCCAGCCGGTGACCACTCTGGGATCCAAGGTTGAGCCCGGAACGGACCGCGTCACCGTCGCCGGCGTAGCGGTACGCGTCGAACGTAAAATTTACATCGCCCTCAACAAGCCCGCCGGCTATATCTGCACGAGCCACGATCCCCAGGGACGCCGCCGCGCCATCGACCTTTTACCCTTGGATTTGCCGCGTGTCTACACGGTTGGTCGGTTGGATGGCGATACGGAAGGGTTGCTCCTCTTGACGAATGACGGCACTTTTAGCTTGCGACTCACGCACCCTCGTTACAAGATGCCCAAGACGTATCGTGCGGAAGTCGCCGGTGTCCTGGCGGACGATCAAATCGACCAGTTGCTGCGGGGTGTCTGGAGTGATGGGGAATTGTTGCGCGCTGCACAGGTGTTTGGCGTGCGGTCGATCGGAGCGGATACAGAGTTGCAGTTGGTGCTCCGCGAAGGTAAAAAACGGCAGGTCCGCCGGATGTTGGCAGTGGTCGGTTGTCCGGTGCGGCGGCTCGTGCGATTGTCGGTTGGAAAGATTTCGTTGGGTAATTTAAAACCAGGTCAATGGAGATATCTGACAAATGAAGAAATTCGCAGTCTTATCACTGATTAGCGTCGGCTTGATCGCCGGCAATGGGCGGGCTGATTCCATGAAGGTCGCCGAGGTCCCGGCCCCGCACGTTTCCGTGCTGAACAGCGGCACCGGCAAAGTCCTCAAAGACAATGTCAATGTGCGGACCCGTCCGGACAAAAATGCCGAGATTTTTGGGCAACTGAAAAAAGGCGAAACAGTCGAAGTGAAAGAGCGCAAAGGGGAGTGGCTCTGCATCGTTGCCCCCGCCCATGCCAAATGTTTCGTTTCCGCCAAATTGCTCAAAGCGGGCGAGGCGACCAGTGATGCCATCAATGTCCGGGGCGGCCCCGGCGTGAACTTTAAAGATGTTGGCAAGCTCAGCAAAGGTGAGAAAGTAGAAGTCGTTGAGACCAAGGGCGAGTGGACGCAAATCAAACCCACGAGTCACTGCCACGGCTGGGTTGCTGCCGACCTGATCGAAATTCTGACGCCGACCCCGGCGCCGGCTCCCATCCAAACCATCGACACGACCCCGGTGCCGGCTCCGGCTCCAACACCGGTCGTCGTTCCCGTGGTAGTGCCCGCTCCGGCGCCGCTTAAAGTGGCGGATCCCGGGGATGAAGTGCATGTCCAGTTTGGCGTCACTGACGGCTATCTCGCCGTTACGAAAGATCTGAACGCCCCGGGCGCGTATGCCTTGATGACGGAAAATATCATGGGTCGCGAATACATCATCGCCTATCTGGATGCGCCCCAGACCAGTCTGGCGCGGTTCGAAGGCAAGCATGTCCGGGTCCTCGGCAACCAGCATTGGAAGCGGAGTGACCGGTACCCCGTGATTACCGTCGAACGCTGTGAAATTGTTTGGTAATCCAACATGGCCGCGCGCCTGATCGACGGGAAAGCGATTGCGGAGCAGATCAACGGCGAGACTGCCGCGACCATTGTTCGCCTGAAAGCGGATCGGAAGATTACTCCCGGCCTGGCCGTGGTGCTGGTCGGTGATAATCCGGCCAGCTTGGCGTATGTCAGTTCCAAAGATAAAATGTGCGCCCGGCTCGGCATCCATTCGCTCCGGATCATTCTGCCGGCGACGACCACCCAGGCACAATTGCTGTCGACAATTAGCGATCTGAATTTTGATCGCACCATTCACGGCATTCTGGTGCAGTCGCCGTTACCGGCGCAGATTTCCGAAGAGGTCATTTTTGCAGCCATCGATCCCAGTAAAGACGTCGACGGATTTCATCCGTTGAATGTTGGCAAATTGGCGCTCGGCGACGAAACCGGTTTTGTCCCATGCACGCCGGCCGGCGTCCACCAACTCCTGATTCGGAGCGGTGTCAAAATTGAAGGCGCGCATGTGGTCGTCCTCGGTCGCAGCCGAATCGTCGGTCGGCCGGTCTCGCTCCTGCTCTCGCACAAAGCCCCCAACGCCAACGCGACCGTGACGGTGGCGCACTCGCGGAGTCGCGACATGGCCGGGATCTGCCGCAGCGCGGATATCCTGATCGCCGCCATTGGTGTTCCGCAGTTTGTCAAAGCTGATATGGTTCGGACAGGGGCTGTCGTCATTGATGTCGGCATTAATCGCGTCGAGGATAAAACGACTGAAAAAGGGTACCGGTTGGTGGGGGATGTGGATTTTGATTCAGTGAAAGAGCCGGCCGCCCTCCTCACGCCCGTGCCGGGCGGCGTCGGCCCGATGACCATTGCGCTCTTGATGCACAACACCCTCCGCGCGGCGATGGATCGGTGACGGAACGGCTCTGCTGGATTGTCCGCCCGCGCCACCATGAACCCAATCAAACTCACCCAACTCCTCACGGACGTTCGCCAGGGCCGGGAATCCGTTACGGCGGCCCTCCAGAAGCTCAAGTCGCTGGGCGTTCACGATCTCGATTTTGCAAAGGTGGACGGGCACCGGTCGTTGCGGAAGGGGTTTCCCGAGGTCATTTACTGCGAAGGCAAGACGCCGGTCCAGGTTGCCAAGATTGCCGGTGCGATCCTCCAACACAACGACAATCTCCTAGCCACACGCGCCAGCCAGGAAACCTACCGGGCCGTCAAACGCGTTTTTCCGAAAGCGAAATATCACGCGGCCGCACGGGCCATTACAGTGACCCGCAAACCGCAGCCGAAACGGGCGGGATTTATTGCCGTCCTCTGTGCCGGCACCACCGATATTCCGGTCGCCGAAGAAGCCGTTGTCACCGCGGATATCATGGGCAACCGCGTGAAAAAATACTACGATGTTGGGGTGGCGGGGATTCACCGGCTGCTGACATTGCACGAAGAGTTGCTGACCGCCAACGTCCTCATCGTGATTGCGGGCATGGAGGGCGCGCTGCCCAGCGTGGTCGGCGGCCTCGTGGACAAGCCGGTCATTGCCGTGCCGACAAGCGTTGGCTATGGCGCGAGTTTTGGCGGGATTGCCGCGTTATTGGCGATGCTCAACTCCTGCGCCAGCGGTGTGACGGTCGTCAATATCAACAACGGCTTTGGCGCCGGCTACGCCGCCAGCCTGATCAATCAGCTCGCCGTCAAGAGTGGCGTTGACCATTCACTCTGATAGAACGGCATTTTCGCGTTCGCGAAAGTAGCGGATGCTGGTGAGTACGAGCTGATCCAGTTTCGCCCGATTGGGTTTCCCATACATGGCCGGGTACGGATCACCGCCGGGGCCGAGCGGCTCAAAGGTGACGAACTTGCCGGGTACGTTGTAGCCAATGAGATAGAGCGCACGGATGATCGTATCCACATCCATTGCGCCGTCGCCGAGTGCGCACCGATTACTGTCCGCGCAATGTAAGTTGGTCAGCGCCGAACCCGCCGCCAGCAAGGCTGTGCCAATGTGCGCTTCGCCGACCTGCATATGGTAGAGATCGCCATTAATGTGGCGCACCCCGGCCCGATTCACCGCCCGAATGTAGCGCTGGGCATCGGCAATTGTGTGGCAGAAACTCACTTCCGCCGCCCGAATCGGCTCAATGGCAGCCCGGACTTTATGGCGGACGAACCAATCGGCCACCAGTTGCAGCGTTTCCACCGACCGATCAAACTCCAACGCGTCGTATGCCTGGGGCCGGCCCACGGCGCCCGGCACGACCAGCAAATAACTCGCTCCAACCAATGCCGCAAACGGAATTTCACGTTTGAGGTAATCCACGGCTGCTTGCCGGCTGAAGGCTTGATTGCTCGAGAGATCGTTGTGTGTCGAAAACATCCCGCAGATACCGGCAACCTTCAAACCGTGATCCCCGAGAATTGTGAGGGTTTCTGCGGGACGATAGCCCAGATCGGGGCCGTAATGGTTGCCATGCAGTTCAATGAACGGCACCTGTGCCTTTTCCAGCCGTTTCGCGGAATCTTGCAGTCGCTCCATGCCGAAACCCCAGTTGCTCCAGGCAAGATTGAGCCGGTGTGGTTTTTTCAGCTTTAGCGCTTTGAACTGCGCTTTGATCTGTTCGTTTTTTTCTTCAAATCGTTGTCGTTTCATGGCTGTCTCCTTTTTAAAATTAACAAATTTCGCAAAAACGATAATCTTGGATCCACTGACAAAGAATCCATAACCGGATAGTCGCCACAGGTCAACTGCGTCCGGCGACTCTCACTTTCTTCAGTCAATATTACCACTGCCCCCTTGCTCATCAACGGGTTGATCCAGAAACACTTGGTTAAATGGATCTGACGGCTGTCGCGGTCCTTTAAAGCTGCTTTGCCAAGCGTTAATTCAATAACGGTTGACTCGTCTACAGTTCGCCATCATAACGGAGCCCAGTGATTATTTCATCTTCACTGCGATTGCGGACTGTGCCTTTGTTGATAGTCGCTGCCGTTGCCCAGATTGCCGCGGCACCCATTGTTACGCCCAAGATTGTTCCCTCCAAAACTGTGGCTGGACAGACTTTGGCATTGCATGTGTTTCAACCCGGCACCAACACAACATCAAGGCCGGCGATGATCTTTTTCCATGGCGGTGGTTGGACGCAGGGGAAACCGGACCTGCTCTTCGCGAATTGTGAATGGCTGGCCGCGCAAGGGGTTGTGGGCATTGCGGCCGGCTACCGGCTCTTGAACCGCGGCGCGGCGACTCTGTCCGATTGCGAAGCGGATGCGCGCGACGCGCTTCAGTTTGTGCGGGGGCACGCCAGCGAGTTCGGCATTGATCCCCAGCGGATCGTTTTGGCTGGCGAATCTGCGGGCGGCCAACTCGCGGCGGCGGTGATGCTCGCGACCAATGCGCCGGCTGGGCAAGGCTTGGTACTGTTTAATCCTGTCCTCGATCTGACGACGTTGCCGTGGGCCGCCAAACTTCCCGGTGCGGCGGCTGCCTCGCCGCTCCAACACATTCGCGGTGATCTGCCGCCCACGCTGATTGTGCACGGTACGGCCGATGAAGTTGTGCCGATTGAACAAGCCTGCCAGTTTGCGCGGTCAATGGTGGCCGCCGGTAACCGCTGCGAGCTCGTGGCATTGCCGGGGTGTAAACATGCTTTTTTTATTCCCGGCTTCGGCCGCGACGCAACCGTCCGTGAGGGGCGCGCGGAACTGGCCCGGTTTTTAATTTCGTTGGGCGATTTACCCGCTCCCACGGAAATCAGTTTCCCGCCCCGGCCGCGCCTGACCGACCTGGCAACGGTGGACACCAACGCCATCCGTCGCGCGACAACATTGCTGGGCGCGCCGCTGGTTGTGCCCCAGCAGGAAGCGCAATGGTATTTTTATTATGCCTGTCCAAAAGATAGTGCCCGGCTGCGTCCGGAATCGCCGACCCGGCATGTCTGTCCGAACTGTGGTGCGGTCTATACCGACGAGCGGACGCTCGCGGCGTACCGGGTTATTCTCCACGATCAACTCAACGATCAGTGTTTCGATCTCGCGGCCGCGTACGGCCTGACCGGTGATGAAAAGTTTGCGGTACCGGTGCGGGCGGCACTGCTCGAACTGGCCCGCCTCTATCCGACCTGGCCCCGGCACGACCGCTGGGGCCGGACCGGCGCCGAAGCCACAGTGGGTGGCCGGCGGTATGCGCAACAACTTGACGAGGCCTACAATATCATCAAACTGGCCCGGGCCTACGATCTCGTCGCGAACGCTCCCTGTTTTTCTGCAATCGACCGGTCGGTGATCGAAGAGAAATTTCTCGGTGCAACAGTGCGTGAGATTCTCCAGTACCAATCGTTCACCAATAACCGGCATAATCATCAGACCTGGTACAACGCTGCCTATACCACCGTGGGCGTGGCGATTGGCGACGTGGCGCTCGTGCGCGAGGGCGTCCGGGGGACGCACGGGTTGCTCTGGCAGCTCGATCACAGTGTGACTGCGGAAGGTCTCTGGTACGAGGGGACCATGGCCTATCATTTCTACGCGCTCATGGCGATTCAGCAGACATTGGAAGCGGCGCGCCGGGTGGGTTGGGATTTATCCGGTAACACCCGGTTGCGGAGCTTGTGGGAAGGGCCGGCGCAACTCGCCTATCCCAACGGCCAAATGCCGGCCATCCACGATAGCGACAAGGCGCAGTTGGCCGGGTATACGCCATATTTCCAATGGGCCCACCGGTATTTTGGCGGTCGATTTCAACCGACCCCGCCCACCCGCAGCGCGGCGCTTACAGATGCCGGATTGGTCACCCTGCGCAGCGGATCGCGCAATACCGCGGTTTGCGCCATCATTGATTACGGGCCACATGGTGATGAACATGGGCATTTCGATAAACTCAACCTCATGCTCTATGCGACCGGTCGGGAATGGCTGCTCGATCCCGGCCGCTTGAGTTACTCGGTCCCGGAATATAAGACCTGGGTGAAAACGACCGCCGCTCATAACACCGTGACGTTGGGCGGCCACGATCAGGCGGCAACAACCGGCCGGTTGTTGTGGTTCAAGGAAGGCGCCGGATGGACGGCGTGCGGAGCGGAATCAGATCAGGCATATAGTGGCGCTGTCTTGCGCCGGTACCTTTTGCTGACAGAGAAATTTCTCGTGGACGTTTTTGAAGTCACGGCGGAGAAATCGACGCAGATTGATTGGCTCGCGCATGCGGTGAGTCAGCGGATCGAGCCCGCCGGCAGCGGTGCCGTCATCCGCCTGGGGGATATGGATGGTTATCCGCATCTGACCGGCGCGCAGAAATTACCGGTGAATGGGCCCTGGGAATTTGTGGCTGATGCGCAGCGGTTGCGCATTTGGACGGTGGCCGATACTGGCGAAGAGGTATTCGCAGCGACCGGGATTGGATACACGCTCACCCAGGCCGTGCCCTGTCTGGTGCGGCGCCGTCAGGCCGCGGCGACCCGGTTTGTCACCGTCTACGATTGGAGCGGCAGCGGTCAGGCATTGCGGGCAACGACGGATGGCGTCGAATTTGCGACTGCGGCGGGTTCGTGGCAGGCGGCGTTTACTCCCGATGGGGTCCGTGTTCGACAGGAAATGGTTAAATGAAGCTGGAATTTCTGACCCGGAACGATGCTGTTTGTTTTTAGTAGGACAGGCGTCCCGCCTGTCTATCGCAGCTTGATAAATCAGACAGGCGAGACGCCTGTCCCAACTACCGGAGCGCGATTATCTTGAAATCATCTAGCGCCTGGCCGGTCCTGAACCGGTACGACCAAAAACACCTCGAACGCATCGCCCTGCCGCTGGGCGGCATCGGGACCGGCACAATCTCCCTCGGCAGTCGGGGCGATCTGCGTGATTGGGAAATCATGAACCGGCCCGCCAAGGGTTTCATTCCACCGGGTGTCGCCGGCAGTGGCCCGTTTTTTGCCCTGTCTGCCAAACCAAAAGGGGGCACCGCCATTGGCCGCGCGCTGGAAGGTTCCCTTGCCTGAAGAGAAATTTGAAGGCCACATGGGCTCGGCCCTGTCGAATCACGGGTTGCCCCGGTTTCGCCACTGTGAGTTCGCAGCCGCCCTTTCGCATTTCGGATTATGCAAGACGCTGATTTTGTCGTGGCGACGGATGCGATTGAGCGGACTGTCAAGACCTTGGAGGCGGCTGGATTTCAGTCGGAGCGCTTCGACTGGTCGATCAACATCAGGGGGGCACTCCAAGGTCGGCATACTGTTCAGCATGGAAGACTCTTACAAGGATTTCTACCAGCGGGTGGTTGCTGCGGACGTGCCTGGGGCATCTTGCTGCGGGTCGCCTCCTTGGAGGAAACGCTGCGAGGCAAGATGAAGGCTTGGCAAGATTCAAGCCGACGCCAGAGTAAGCGCCTCAAGGATCAGGGTGACATCGCACGCCTGATCGAGACCCATCCCGAGCTTTGGGATTCCTTGACCGTCAATTTTTAGCAGCAGATCAAGCGCCCAGAAGAATAGGAATCGGCCGAATCCCCATTCAGCCCGCGCCGGCAACGCGGTGGCGTTGTCATCACGTCTGCAAATGTTGGGGATCGAGTTAGAGCTTGAAGCAAGCGTGTGGGCGTTGTCATGGCGGACCTTCACCGCGCCGACCCGCCGCCGCGCCGGAGCGCTATGGCGCAGTCGGGCGTGGCTTCGGTCACGCAGGCGAGGGGCTCGCAGCCAAACATCTGCCCAACAAGGTTCAAACTGCATCCTTTGGCGATCTCTGGCTTGCGTTTGTGGTGGAAACCTGCCAATCAATTCCTGCCATGACAGGGATTCGACGACTGGCACTTTGTCTCGCCCTCGGATTGTTGGCGAGCGGTTGCGCGGCACCGCGCACGGAGCTTTTTCAGTATGCGACGATCAATTCGCTCCTGGCCGGTGTGTTCGACGGCGATCTGACCATCGCCGAACTTAAACACCATGGGGATTTTGGGATTGGGACGTTTAATTCGCTTGATGGTGAGATGTTGGCGCTCGACGGTCAGTTCTACCAGATTCGCTCCGATGGCCATGTTTATCCTGCGGCCGCTGATCTGCGGACTCCGTTCGCCACGGTCCTATTCTTCCATGCCGACCGCTCGCTCGTTCTGACAAATGTCGCCAGTCTCCATGCGCTCGAATTGCAGCTCGACCAGCAACTTTCGTCTCTCAATACCTTTTACGCGTTCCGCATTGAAGTTGAAATTCAATCCGCCCAGACCCGGAGTGTCCCGCGCCAGCAGCCACCCTATCCATCGCTGGCCACCGCTGCCCGGAATCAGAGCGTCTTTGAGCTCCGGAATATATCCGGAACACTGGTCGGTTTTCGCACTCCTGATTTCATGCAAGGGTTGAACGTCCCCGGCTATCATTTCCATCTGCTGACCACTGACCGTCAGGCTGGCGGCCATGTTCTCGACTGCATCATCCGCCGGGCGGAGGTTTGCATCATGGAAACGAGCCGCTTCCGGATGGTTCTGCCGCAACACAGTGATTTCCGTCGGGTCGACCTTGCCCGGGATCGCGGCGGGGAACTGCGGCAGGTTGAAAAAGGGGCAGCGCA